>OLLS01000182.1_pt1 | contig 77198 bp, 61 predicted proteins | sample 1604631 | NCBI WGS metagenome assembly OLLS01 (sample SAMEA104055725, study PRJEB20765) | soil metagenome | biome: Arctic tundra; feature: Polygonal ground; material: soil | place: USA | collected 2011-09 | depth 0-0.5 m | reverse complement strand
AACTGGGAGCGAAGGGAATTTTGAATGCAAAATCTTTAAAATCAGTGGGCATTGGTGACGGGGGCTTCTTCGGGAATTGGGGAAATTGACGCGTGGGAATTGGCGAATCGGGGAGGTCATTAACGGTCACTCCTGTATCCTGATAATCTACACTCATCTCAGATGCCCCTGTTTTCGGAGGTACTCCAGGTTTCATTTTATGTTCAAAAAATGTTCCCAAAATGGGAACAATGGGATATGCTTTATCCATGAGAGTCATCAGCCGAAGGCGTTTGCGGGAGTTTTGGGATAGTCCCGCCGGCCAGAGCGCCCAACAGCCGTTGCGCGCGTGGTTCAGGGAAGCCCAACAATCCCGATGGAAAGGCCCCTTTGAAATCAAGGCCGAGTATCCTACCGCGAGTATTCTCAAGAATGGCCGGGTAGTATTTAATATCAGCGGGAACAAGTACCGGCTGGTGACGGCCATTCGTTACGATTTGGGCATCGTCTTTATCCGGTTTGTCGGCAGCCATGCCCAATATGACCGGATCAACGCGCAGGAGGTGTGAAATGAAACTCAAGGTTTTGAAAAACGAAAAGGAACACAAAAAGGCCCTCAAACAGGTTGAGGCGCTTTGGGACGCCCCCAAAGGTTCGGCCCGCGCTGAGGAACTGGAACTGTGGGCGGCCCTCGTTGAGGCTTATGAGGAAAAACACCAACCTGTTCCGGCTCCTGATCCCATCGAAGCCGTGAAATTCCGCATGGAACAAATGGGCCTGAAGCCCTCGGATATGGCAAAAATTCTGGGAGGAAGGGGCCGTATTTCGGAGGTGTTGAACCGTAAACGCCCGCTTTCGGTAAACATGATGAGAAATTTATATCAGCAGCTTCATGTTCCCGCGGAGTCCCTTTTGGCGGAGCCGTCAGCGAAGTATCATTGAACGATTTTAGATAGCGATTTTCTAAAGCACACAAAGGTTCCAGCCTGGACTTCCCCCGATTGAGTGGACAACCTGGTTCAGAGCGGCGCTGTCCCAAAATTCCACCGGACTTTTGCAACCCGGCTGTCACACATCCGTTTTATTCGCCCCTATTTCCTATCTTTGGATAAAAACCGGATTTATACTTTGAGCTCAATTTGACAGGGTTCCCTCAGCCTTCTCCACACCGACCGCGTCCGATTTTTTTATATTTTAAAATTTTAAATTTACCCTGAAAGATGAAACTATGAAAACCGCCATTCTCTTCCTTTTAATTTTAACGCTGGGAGCCTCATCCGCTTTTGCCCAAGATTTGAAAAACACCGCCGATCCTTTATACATCGGCTTGGGCACGGGCGTGGACCTGCCGGGCTCCGGCTGGGACTCCAATTATCTTCTGGCGGGCGGGGCCAACGCGTTTGTGGGCTACAGCCTGGATAAAAATTTAGCGGTTCAGCTGGACGGCGACGAATGGTTTTTCACCGGCACGGGCTATTCGCTTTATCAATTGCGCGTTTTGATCGAAGCCAAATACACCTTTGACGGCCAGGGCTGGCAGCCTTACGTGATCGCCGGACCAGGAATGGTTTTTCAAAGCATTTCACCCTCAGGCGACAGCACATCCAACTTTGACGCTTTGGCGGGGGTGGGCGCGCAGTTTGACCTGGCGCCCCGGACCCATGTCTTTATCGAAGCCAAATACAACTTCATCATGAGTTCGTCGACGACATTTTCTGATATTCCCATTAGCGCTGGAATCTGGGTCGGTCTGTAAGTAGGTTTCGGGGTACACAGGGGGAACCCCTGTGAGCGGAGCTGAGGGGGCTTGGGGGACAGGGGGGATTTTCCCCTATGAGCGAAGCTTGGGTCGGTCTGTAACACTTTTTAAAATGCTAATCCATTAAAAAGGCGGCGGTTATGAAAAAGAAGATGAGTTTGGCGGTGTTAATACTGATGAGTGCCGCCGCGTTATTGCCGTTGGCCTGCGGAAAAAATCTGGCCCCTTCCGCTTCCGGCCCGGTGACGGTGGTGCAGGTATTGCCCACTAGCACTTCGACGTCGACTAATCTACCCGGCACTTCGACCCCCACCTCAACTCCTACGGGGACCCCGACCCCTAATGCCTTCGGTGGATTTGTCTGGGGCGCGGCCACCACCAACGCCGCTTTTCCGGGACGGCAATCTCCCACGGGTCTGGTCTATAACAACGCCATGTGGCTCATCGGAGGTTATAACCCTACCAATAATTATCTCAACGACGTGTGGTCTTCCACCAACGGCGCGAGTTGGACCAATGTGCTGCCCGATTTAACGGGCGGGTCGTCAACGCAGTTCATCGGGCGGACGAACCATACCAGCCTCGTCTTTAACAACGCCATGTGGGTGATCGGGGGAGATAACGGCCTCCTCGGCGGCGTGCTCAACGACGTTTGGTCCTCCACCAACGGGTCGACCTGGACTCAAACGGCGTCCGCGTCGAGCGCCAATATTTTCCCGGCGCGGGGTGACCACACCAGCCTTGTCTTTAACAATACCATGTGGGTCATCGGGGGTTTTGGCGCTTCCAGTCCCTATTTTCTCAACGATGTATGGGCCTCGACGGATGGGGCGAGTTGGTATGAAGCCACGCCTGGGGCCGCTTTTTCGGCGCGGCAAGGCCATGCCAGCGTTGTCTTTAATAACGCCATGTGGGTCATCGGAGGGCAAAGCAACAGCAGCTACCTGAACGACGTATGGACTTCGACCAACGGGGTGAGTTGGACTCAAGTGCTTGCCAACACCGCCTCGCCCGGCGCCACCCAGTTTTCCCAACGGAATTACTTTGCTAGTTTCGTTTATAACAACGCCATCTGGGTCATTGGAGGTTACGCCGCCGGTACATTGGTTGACGACGCCTGGTATTCAACCAATGGCAGCACCTGGACCGAAGCGACGGCGACCGCCGCTTTTTCCAAACGGGACGCCCTGTTCGGACTGGTTTATAACAACGCCATGTGGGTTGTTTCGGGAGCTAACACCAGCACCTATTTGAATGACGCGTGGTATAGCCCTTATTAATTTATCCGCATCGGCTCAGCCGATTTTCAAGAAGCGGCGTGAAAGCTTAGACCATCGAAAGGGCGGGGGACATGAAAAAAATATTCGGAGTGGTTCTGTTAACGGCGGTGATTCTATTTCCCCTTGCCTGCGGAAAAAATCTTTCGCCCACAACCCAAGGGCCCGTGACAGTGGTGCAGGTGGTGCCTACCGGAACCGTCACCCTCACACCCACGATTACGGCGACCTTTACCAATACTCTAACCTCTACTCCCACCAATACGCCTACGAACACCTTCACCCCCACACCCGTTACCGGCACTTTTCTGGGACTATGGGGAAGCGCGGGCAGCGGCAATGGGAATTTCTCCAACCCTGTCGGATTGACTCTCAATTCGGCCGGGACCACGGTTTACGTGGCGGATAGCGGCAACAACCGCGTGGAATATTTTTCTCCGACCGGAACCTACTATGGCACCTGGGGAACTTCGGGCAGCGGCACCGGGCAATTCAATGCCCCCCAGGGAGTGGCCCTCAATTCAGCCGGGACCACGGTTTACGTGGTGGATGGCGGCAACAACCGCGTGGAATATTTTTCCCCGACCGGAAGCTACTATGGCACCTGGGGAACTTCGGGCAGCGGCACCGGGCAATTCAATGCCCCCTCGGGATTGGCCCTAAATTCAGCCGGGACCACCATTTATGTCGCGGACAGGGCTAACAACCGCGTGGAATATTTTTCCCCGACCGGCAGCTACTATGGCACCTGGGGAACTTTGGGCAACGGCACTGGGCAGTTCAATTACCCCTCGGGATTGGCCGTCAATTCGGCCGGGACCACGGTTTACGTGACGGATACCGCCAACAGCCGCGTGGAATATTTTTCCCCGACCGGCAGCTATCTGGGCTTTTGGGCAGGCATTGGGAGTTCTATTTCTCCTTTTGCAATCGCCGTCAATTCGGCCGGGACCACGGTGTTTGTCACGGACATCAGCAGCGAAAGCGTGGAATATTTTACCTCGAACGGAGGCTACCTGGGCGTCTGGGGAAATACGGGCAGCGGCAACTTGAATTTCTACGGCCCTGAGGGAGTGGCCGTCAATCAGTCCGGTACTACAATTTATGTCGGGGATCTGATAAACGACCAGGTGAAATATTTCACCGCGCAATAAATACCCAATCCCTCTATACCAACTGCTTTTTAGCAGTTGGTACCCCGCAATTTGCAAGCGAATGGCGCGGGGTAATACCGCCCTCTTTATTTTAAAAAATGAGGGGCGGCATACAACCAAGACTCGCCGTTCACCTTTTACCGTTCCAATGGAACGGTAACAACCAAATCTTGTACCTCGCCTTGAAGGCTCGGCACAGGACGGGCCTATATGGCCCTTCGTGTCGGTTCACGGCAGGTGTTATTTGGATTGGGTACAATCTACCAACGCTTATATTGAGCCTTGGTACCCCGCAATTCGCAAGCGAATGGCGCGGGGTAATACCGCCCTCATTATCAAATTTCAAAATAGAGGGGCGGCATACAACCTAGCCCTGTTGTTCGGCTCGTACCAAATGCTATGCATTTGGCATAAGCAAACATCACCCATCATCTTGTGGATGATGGGCTGCTATAGCCTCACAACAGGTGAAATCTCGGGCTTCGGCTGGTACCCAATGTTATTCATTGGGTATAGGCAAACCGTGTCCATCATCATGTCGATGTTGGACAGCAAAAGTCTCGACATAGGGGTTTTAGTTTGACGGGTGTTATATAATAGGTCTTGTTAATGACTGGAGAGGCCGCGTTCGCATGGAGATAAAAAACCGTTCAATCGTTCAATTGAAACGCTTATCGGATGAAAGCTCGCGCTTAGATCCGGAGCCTGTACCATCCGGGCAGGGTTTGGCCATGATATGGCGAATGACATTGGATAATTGGTCTTTTGTGAAGGAGAGCCATGCTGAATCCAGATTACAAAGTCATATTGGCTGCCTTGTGCGAGGAAAAAACTGATTTTTTAATTGTGGGCGCTTACGCTTTGGCGGTATATGGGCTGCCCCGCGCGACCGGCGATATTGACCTGTTTGTGGGCACGAACGCGGAAAATTCAAAAAAAGTTTATCAAGCCCTGAAACGTTTTGGGGCGCCGCTTTCCGAAATAAAACCCGAAACCTTTACCCAGTCAGGCGTTATTTTTCAAATCGGCCCGGTTCCCAACCGCATTGAACTATTAACTTCCATTGAGGGAGTTTCCTTCGCGGACGCGTGGTCTCACCGAAAGGGAACGGAGGTGGAAGGGCTGAATTTATTCGTGATTTCCATGGAAGATCTGATCCTGAACAAGTCCTCGACAGGACGGCCTAAAGACGAGTTGGATGTGAAATGGTTGAAGGCCAATCAAAAGAAGCTCTGATTCTTGATTTCACAAATGCCTCAAATTAAGACCGGGGACTTTATATTGTGATAACTTCACCCATCTACAAAAATATTTTAGTTCGAGTACCCAATTGGCTGGGGGACAGCATGATGGCCTCGCCGGTGGTAGCGGCGGTGCGCAAGGCTTTTCCCCAATCGAGCATCACCATCCTTTCCAAGCCCAACATGGCCCCTTTTTGGAGGGGTTTTTCTGAGGTGCGCGAGGTTTTGGTGATCGAAAAGGGTTGGGGCGGGACGATCCGAACCATTCGTGAAATCAAAAAACGTAAATTTGACGTGGCTCTGACCCTGCCGACTTCCTTTTCATCCGCCTTTCTGCTTTTTGCCGCAGACATACCGGTTCGCGTCGGCTGGAGCGGGGAGGGAAGGGAACTCTTTTTAACGAAGGTGATTCCCGAGTCGGCGCCCCGGCAAAAGCACCTGGTTTGGGAATATTTGGAACTGGTCAGGCAGGGGCTGGGAAGACCTTTGGTTCAAAAAACCGTCCAACTGGCTTTTCCGATGGATTCGAAAAACAAAAAAGAAGCGCAGAAATTATTAAAGTCCCTCAAGGTGAACGCCCGGTTGGGGCTGGTGGCATTGGGGCCGGGGGCGACCTATGGGCCGGCGAAGCGGTGGCCGCTGGGTTATTGGAAAGGGCTGATTTCTCAAATGCTGGCGAAGGGTAAAGAGACTCTGTTGGTTTTGGGCGGGCCGGAGGAAAAAGAGTATTTGGAAGAACTGTGGAAAGAGTTACCGGTTAAGCAGGCCCCCCGGCTGGTGTCGCTGGTGGGAAAAACATCGCCCCAGACGCTGGCGGTGGTGCTGGACCAATGCAAACTGCTGATTACCAACGATACTGGGCCAATGCATGTGGCGGCGGCAGTGGGCACGCCCACGGTGGCGATATTTGGTTCGACCTCCCCGACCTGGACCAGACCCTTTGGACTGGGACATGAGGTCATTTATAAGGCGGTGGAGTGCAGCCCCTGTTATCAGAAGACCTGCCCCATCGGTTATATTTGTTTGAATCAAATTACGGTTGATGAGGTATTGCGAACGGCCCGAGAGAAATTAAAGGGTCATGCCGGAGTGAAAGGGGAGAAACCGCCCCAAGAAACGGCAAAAACATTTTCACCACCAAGGGCACCAAGTTCACCAAGGAAGGCAAAAACAAAGACCTTGGGTTAACCATTTTTAGATTTTTAAAAACAATTGATTAAAGGTTTACTTGGTGTCCTTGGTGTCCTTGGTGGTGAAAGAGGTTTCTGGTGCCTTGGCGGTTAAATCTTTTGTGTTAGGTGTTCTGAATTGAAGAGAATCCTGATTGTCAAATTGAGGCCTTTGGGTGACGCCGTTTTGGCGGGAACTTGTTTTGAGGCGGTGCGGGAGGCTTTTCCGAAAGCCTGGATCACCGCTTTGGTCCAGCCGCCTGCCCATGAGTTGTATAAAAAGTCCGGCTGGGTAAACGAGGTGCTGGCTTACCACCGGGGTGCCCTGGACCGCCAGCCCTTTTGGACCCGTTTTTGGAAAAATAACAAGATGATCCGGGCGATTCGAAAAAGACAATTCGACCTGACCATCGACCTTTCCGCTTCGCACCGCAGCGCCCAGCTGATTACCTGGGCAAAAGCCGGGTTTAAAATTGGGCTGGGATTGCCGGTCATCAAATCCTTTTACGATTTAAGCGCTCCCGCTGAGGATGAACTGAAAGTTTCCGCCGTCGAACTGGACCGGCGGGTGCTGGGTTTGATAGGGCTGACGCCCAAACCCCATGACCGGCCTGAGGGTTATTGGCCTGTGCCGCGGGAAGCGATGGAATTTGCTGACACCTTCTGGAAGGCCAACCGGTTTACGGAGAACGATATGGTGGTGGCGCTGAATCCCTTTGCCAGCTGTATGACCAAAGAATGGTACGCTGACAAATGGGCGGTGGTCATAAAAGAACTCTTGAGCCACGGGATTAAGCTTTTTTTCACCTGCGCGCCTTTGGAGAAAAAAGGTCTGGAAAAAATCGGCGGCTCCCTGCCCGTTTACGCGGGAAGCGCATTAACGCCCCTCATGGGACTTTACAAAAAATCGAGCGCGGTACTGAGCGTGGATTCGGGTCCACGGCATTTGGCCGCCGCCGTCGGTACGCCGACTTTGACTATCTGGGGACCGGAGCCGGTGGAACGCTGGCACCCCTATACCCGTGATAAGCATCCGATCGCGCTGAAGGCGGTTTTTTGCCGCCCCTGCGGGTTATCGGTTTGCGTGGAACAAAAACATGAGTGCATGGCGAAATTGGAACCCCCTCTGGTGATTAACGAGCTTAAACTGCTGTTGCGAAGAGCGGTGGGAGTTTGAGCGTGAATGAGTCGAATAAAGTATTGATCGTCCGTCCCAAGTTTTTAGGCGATTTGATACTGGCGACTGGCTTGATAGAGGCCATCCATCAAAATAATCCCCAGGCGGAAGTCTGGTTTTTGACTGAAAGCGGTAACGCCGAGGTTTTAAACCATCATCCCGGAATTTCTGGTGTTTTGAGTTACGACGCCAAGCGGAAAAATAATCCCTTTTATCTTTTGGGTTTTTATCAACAGTTGCGGCGGCGCCGTTTTGACGCGGTGCTGGACCTTTTTGGGAATCCACGGTCGGCCCAAATGACTTTTGGGAGCGGGGCGAAGGTTCGGGTGGGTTATCAACTGCGGGGACGAAGCTGGGCTTATAACCTGATCGCGGAGCCTTCTTCAGCGCCTTTGCCTTCGGGCCGCAGGCGGGTGACCGAGTCTTATTTAGATCAAGTGCGGGCCCTGGGTTTTACCGCCACTGAATCCTCCAAAACATCCCTTCATGTCAGCGACGATGAAAAACTTTATGTGCGCCGGTTGTTCGACCGCGCCGGGATCAAACCTGGTCAAAAAGCGGCGGTTTTAACACCGGGAGCTTCCTGGTCGGCTAAACACTGGTCTCTGGACAAATTTATCGAGCTGGGTTTTATGCTGCAGGCCAGGGCCATTCGGCCCATTTACATCTTTGGCCCGAAGGAACAAGATTTGGCCAAAGAGTTTGAGGAGCGGATGAACAAGGACTGGATATACCTGAACCAGCCTTCGTTAAGGGGTTTGATGGCGTTTATTGAGGCGGCGGATGTTCTCATCTCTAATGATTCAGGTCCCATGCATGTGGGACCGGCGGTGGGGACGCCGACCCTGGGCATCTTTGGCCCGGGCGAGCCAGAAATATGGTTCCCTTACGATAAGCCCCATCAAGTCCTTTACGCCGAAGTGGCCTGCAGTCACTGCGGATTGGATAAGTGCCCCTGGATGACCTGCATGGACCGGCTAACGACGGTAGACGCCATGAAGAAGGTTCTGGAGATGTTGGCTTAATTTGAATCAAGGTCATCGATGAAACTCACCATTAACCGGTTTCAATTTATGGTTTTGTTCGTGATGCTTTACGCCTTTCGAACTTTCTTCGGCTTATCCAAACTTTTTTACGGCGATTCGGATATAAACCGCGACGCGTTTCAAACTTATTTGATCGGGTTGAAGTTTTACGCCACGCGCGCGTGGCCCTATTTTGGGCCGGACCAGTATGACCAAACGACCGGATTTCATTTTCAAATCGCCGGGGCCCTGGAAGGGCTGGTGGTCGGCCTGCCTTTTTGGCTTTTGCATGTCCCTGAGGCGCCCTTTTTGTTTCTCAATTTATTATCTCTCTCGGCGCTCGCGTTACTGGCCTGGTATCTGAGTAAAAAGTTTTCGAACCTGTCCTTGACTTTTATTTTCGTCTGGTTGTCCCTTCTGCCCTGGACATTAAACCAATCCACCCATGTTTTTAATGTTTCCTATCTTTTGTTTGGGAGCGTTGTTTTCTTTTTGGGCTTCTTTGAGGCTGTTCCGGAATTTTCGATTCAGTGGCTTTCGCCGGCCTGGGCTTTCGCCCTGATGGGTTTTGGGCTTTTCTGGGATATGCAGTTTCACCAGTCCTGGGTTTTGCTGGCGCCCTTTTTATTGGGAGCGTGGGGTTGGCGGCGAAAATCGAAGTCAGGCGGGAAGGGCGAGTTTTTGGGTTTTATATTGGGCTCTATTTTGCCTTTCGATTGTTTACTGCCGACCTTGATTCAATATGGCTTTTTTAAACCCACCGGCGGATTGGCCCACGCGGCCACGGTCTTTAATTTTTCGAACTTTAAAATGTTTTTTACCGTTTTAGCGCGTTACTTGTCCCTGCCGTCTTTTGAGATACCCCGATTTATCGGCGGAAGCACGACGGAGCGAATGGCTTTTTTAAAGCAAGTTCCTTTTATTATTCCGCCCGCCGTTTTTTTAACCCTCGTGGGCTGGTTTCAACCTTTTTTCTTGCTGGGTTATCCCTGGTTCAAGGGTTTGATAAAGCTTTTTCGCTCGTCCGGTTACCCCTGGTTGAGGGGGGAGTGGACGCTTCCTGTGGTTCGATTGTATGCGCTGGCGATGCCTGGGTTTTTATGGGTCTGGGGCTGCTTTTGTTTCGCGACGACGGGACCTTCGGCGCATATGTATTACGTTCTTTTGCCGCTGGCGGCCGCTTATTCTTTGGCGGTTTGGGACAAACTGGCTTTAAAACCCTTTTGTAAAGGTTTGGCGATTGCCTGTATGTTCGCGAGCGTATGGTTTCACGCGGGAATGGCGGGTGAACGAATAACCAGCGATTCCCTGTATCGAGACAGGGACAGGATCGTTCAAGCGATTCATCAAAAAGACTATCGACTTCTGGGGGATAGACGCCCCTGGGTTACTTATTAAGCGTTTCTGAAAAAACTTCTTTAACCACCATGGGCACCAAGTAAAGCGAAAGACAATGATTTTGGTTTAAACACAGAAGATTTCTGGTTCAACGATGATGATCTTTGATTTAAACAACAATGATTTTCTTGGTGAACTTGGTGCCCTTGGTGGTTAAAACTGTCTTTCTCTTGTACTGTCTTTTACCTATAATAACCAAACTTTTATTCCCTAATTTGAGGAGTCTCCCGTGTTCGGCAAAGGCAAAATTTGGATGGATGGCAAATTTGTGGATTGGAAGAAAGCCCAAATTCACGTTTTGTCGCATGTGGTTCATTATGGCTCCAGCATTTTTGAGGGGCTCCGCTGTTACCAGACCAAGCAAGGGTCCGGCATTTTCCGCCTGGAAGAGCATATCGACCGCTTGTACGATTCGGCCAAAATTTACCGTATGGACATTCCCTACACCAAGCAGCAGTTTATGGACGCGGTTGTCAAAGTGGTGAAGGTGAATAAGCTAAAATCCTGCTACATCCGTCCGGTGGTCTTTCGCGGCTATGGCACCATGGGAGTGAATCCCCTTAAAAATCCGTTGCAATGCGTCATCGCGGCCTGGAGCTGGGGAACTTATCTGGGCGAGGAAGCTTTGGAAAAAGGAATTTCGGTCCGTATTTCGTCCTGGCGGCGCATGGCGCCGGACACCATTCCCAGTCTGGCCAAGGCCGGCGGAAATTATCTCAATTCCCAGCTCATCAAGATGGAAGCCCTGCAGGACGGTTTTGACGAGGGTATCGCTTTGGACAGTTACGGTTATGTGTCCGAAGGGTCGGGCGAGAATGTTTTTATCGTGAAGAACGGGGTTATTTTTACCCCCCCGACCAGCTCGGGTATTTTGCCGGGGATTACCCGCCATTCGATGTTCGTAATCGCGCGCGATATGGGAATGGAAATCCGCCAGCAGGTTCTGCCCCGCGAGAGTCTGTATATCGCGGACGAGGTGTTTTTGACCGGCACCGCGGCGGAGCTGACCCCCGTTTCCAAGATTGACGGGATCGTGATCGGCGATGGTAAAAGAGGTCAGATAACTGAAAAGCTCCAAAAAGCTTTCTTTGACATTCTTAAAGGGGAAGCGCCGGATCGTTTTGATTGGCTGACTCCTGTTCAATATAAATAGGAATGTCCCGTTCGACCTTAGAACCGAAGCGAATTCTATTAATCCGTCTCAAGGGTATTGGGGACGTCATTCTTTCCACACCCCTTTTTCGGGCGCTCAAAAAAAAATTCCCCTCAGCTCAAATCGATCTAGTGACGAGAACCCTTTGCGAACCCATTGTCCGGCATAACCCCTATTTAAACCGCGTCATCCTTTATCCCGAAAAACCGGCTTCTTTCGGAGAAATGGCCCGCTTTGTGTCCAGGCTGCGCGGCGAAAAGTATGACTGGGTCATTGATCTGGCGGCCGAGCCCCGTTCCGCCTGGTTGACTTTTTTCACCGGCGCGCCTTTGAGGGCGGGCTACGCCTTTCGTTTCCGGCAATGGGCCTTTAATCACCGGATTCCTAAAAACAAAGTTCGGAAATATCAGGCCGAAGTGAATTTGGATCTTATCCGGGCGCTGGGTGTACCGGATCAGGGCAATCAAACTGAGATTATTTTGGACCAGGAGGATAAGGCCTGGGCCGAACAATATTTCGCTCAATCTGAAATCAAGAATCTCAAATACCGGATTGGATTAAACCCTACGGGAACCTGGCCGTCGAAACGCTGGCCGGCGGCTCATTGGAAAGAACTGATTCGCCTCATCAATAGCGAATGGGGAACTAAACCCATTTTGATCAGCGGTCCGGGCGAAGAGGGTTTAATAAACGAAATAAGGGCGGGTCATGAAGAACTAAGCCTGGTGAAGCCCACCACCACTCTTTCCCAGGCCGCGGCTTTTATATCCCACCTGGATTTATTGATCGGCAACGACGGAACGCCTCAGCATTTGGCCCAGGCTTTTGGCACGAAGAGCCTGACCCTTTGCGGCCCCCACTGGGGAATGGGTTGGACCAAGCCGGGAGATATGCGCCACCGCTATCTTCAATATTTCCTGGATTGCGGGCCTTGCGACCTCAACGTCTGTCCTTTTCCTCCCCATGCGGAAAACGGAGGACACTTTCATCAAGAGTGTCTGGTGAAGATCACACCTCAAACGGTTATGGGCGCTTTAAAAGAAATGTTACAGCCGTAAAAATCAGCCCCGCCAAAGTTAACAGACTCACAAACAACCCAAATCTAAAACTAGCAGGCTCATAACGAAGATTAACGGTCTGACCACCCTGGACTGGCAGGCATTGAAAGAGGCTATCCGCCAGAAATAGGTCCCGAGGTTCGCTGTTGACCCAGGCCCGCCAGCCCGGCATGGCGTTTTGGGTGATCACCAAATAACCGGATTTGTTTATAGGAATCACGTAATGGTTTTCTGGATCGGCGGGAGACGAAAGTGCGTGGTTGGGCTTGTTAGAAATTGGAATTTTCTCTAAAAAAAGTTTTGTTTCCGGGCTGTTTTTGCCGGAGGCGAAGGTTTGAAAAATGACTTTACGTTCTTCGGTTGAGACATCACCCTTATAAATAAAAGCTCTTCCCAGTGAATGGGGGTTTTTCCATAGAGTCCAACCGTCCAGGGTTTCGTCCTTCACAAAGGGTTTTGGCATTTTTCCTTCATTTAAAAAAAGCGCGTCCACACCCAGGAGATCCAGAAGATGACCTTTGGAATAGGGGAAACTGTATTTGAAATAAAGCTGCGCATTCAAGACGCCCCAACTGGGCCAGGTGGAACTGTAGCCATTGGCTAAGGGAAGAGAATCGTAGAGGTTTGAATTAGGAACGAAATATTTGAAGTGAGGTTTCAACTCAGGATCGGGTAGGGGCTGATAAAGCTGACCGCTTTCTTTTTCATCCACCAAGACCAGCAATCGACCTGAATTTAAACTGTTTTTCACGACCTGAGAAGCTTTATCGATTTGAGCGCTGGGCGGAAGAAGATTTCGCTCAAGCGGATGAGACCAGATGGGGATCAGTAGGTCGCCGATGGACAGAATTAAAAGAGCCCATTTCCAACGGCCCGATTTAGAAAAAAGATTTTCCCACAAAAGTCCCAGGGTGATCAGCTCGACAAAATTCAACAACACCCAGGCTTTGGCCGGCTCCAGGAGGGCTGGACTAGGGATGTGTAATAGATGAAAACAAGCATTAAAGAACCCAAAAGTCCAAAGACAGGATGCTATTAGGCTAAAAGCCCAAAAACGAGTGACGCCATTCCATAGTTTAAAGCGAAAGACGCCTAAAAAAAGCATCGCTAGCGGGATGAGACCCACATAGAGGTTGAAAAAAAAATAAGTGGGAGAAACGACGTAGTCGGGCAGTCCCTTTTGAGCCAGCGCGTCGGGACGGATCAGGGTGAGCAGGTTGCTTAAAGGAAGAATGAAATCGGGATTATCTTTGACGGCGGGCAGGCGTACGGCCTGAAAAAGAAAGTATTCCATTGATGGGAGCCATTGCCCAATAGTCACGAGTAAGGAAATGGCTATGGGGAGGATGAGTTTTTGGATCGAGTTAAAGCAAATAAAAACATACAAGAAAAGACTGATGAGAGTGTAAAGAAGCGTCTGGGGATATCCGGCCAGTATTTGTAGTGTCAAAGCCAGACCCAGTTTGAAGCGGCCTCCCGTTTTATCCGCTTCGGTTTCATGAGCCCCTATAAAAACCCAGGGAATCCAGGCCATAGCGTCCATGGGGGAATTGCTTCCCAAGTGGTTATAGGCGCATCCATTGAGCAAGGCCAGGGATGCGCTGAAGAAAGCGGCGAAGGGTTTGGCACCCAGGCGAACCAGAAAAAAATAAATTCCCACAGAGAAAATAAGTAAGTGAAGTATGCCGGAGTAATTCCAGATGTTCAGGCCGAATTGAGTGAAAAGCAGGGTTCCTGGATAAAAAACCTCGGTAGACCAGGTGGCCAGCCAGGGAAGACCGAAAGCGGAGAGGGGATTCCAAAGTGGAATTTTTCCTTCCTGAAGTGAAAGGAGGACCGACCAACGGACGGGCAAGTTCCAGGTGTCGTTTTCGGGGCAGGCGGTGTGGAGATCGGGATGAAGTAAAAGACGGCCATAGGCGATAATCGCGAGGGCGATTAAACCAAAAAGAACGAGGATGTTTGTTTGGTTAAATAATGGCGAGTAGCTTTTTTTCACAATCATCGCCTTTGGGGGAAAACGGTGAAAAATAATTTACGTCCATCCCCAAATTTCACAGGAATTTGGGGATGGCAGATTGTTGTATGATTCTATTTATTTTTTTCAACCTGCTACGTTGTATTCTCCGCCGGCTACTTCGGGAACCAGACCCATGTCTTTGATCATTTGATGGTCGGCGTCCTGACCCTGACCTCCCGTGGTGAGGTAACCATTGGTGAAAATGGAATTGGCCACATATAAAACCAAAGGTTGAAGGGAGCGGAAGGTGACTTCCCGGCCACCCGCGGCGCGAACATCCACATCCGGATGGACAAAGCGGAAAAGGCTGAGAACTCTTAAGGCGTAATAAGGCTCGACCTTAGGCAAGTGAGCAAAAGGCGTTCCGGGCCGGGGGTCCAAAAAGTTGACCGGTACCGAAGTGGCACCTATTTCCCGCAAGGCGTAGCAGAGTTGAATGACGTCTTCGATTTCCTCGCCCATGCCCACAATGCCGCCGGAGCAGACTTCCATTCCGGCTTCTTTGGCGTAACGGGTGGTTTGAACCCTGTCCGAATATTTGTGGGTCGAGACAATACCGCCATAGAGGCGTTCGGAGGTCTCGAGATTGTGATTAAAACGATCCACACCTGCCTCAGCAAGCCGCTTGGCTTTTTCTTCGGTCAGGATGCCCAAAGAGGTGCAAACTTTAACGCCGACTTCGGCTTTAATTCGGCGGGTAGCCTCGCAAACGACATCCAAATCGCGGTTGCTGGGCCCGCGGGTGGCGGTAACCATGCAGTATTTCCAGGCGCCAGCGGTTTTAGCCTTGCGGGCTCCCTCTACCAGAGCTTCCACTTCCATCATGGGATATTCAGCGGCTGGGGTTGTGTATTTGGACGATTGGGAACAAAAGCCGCAATCCTCGGGACAGGCGCCCGATTTGGCGTTTTGAAGAACGTGAAGGCGCACTTTGTTGCCGTGAAAGTGCCGGCGCACTTTATAGGCGGCGTGAACAATTGAAAGGGTTTCTTCCGCTGGAGCGGTAAGTACCGCTTTGGCTTCTTCCTTAGTGGGAGATGATTTCTGCAGAGCCTTTTCGGCCAGATCATCCCATAGCTGGGTGGTTTGAGAGGGGGCTAGAATCATAGTTCATCCTTTTCCTTGGGAAAGTGACAAGACGCCGAGTATAACACGGCTCTTTAAGTTAAGGATTGGTTAAAAAAAGCCCATCTTTGGTTTGATTTCTTTTATTCTGAATGGACTACTTGGAAAGGAAATTATGGATAAGCCGAAGGAAAAAACCAAAACACCTAAACTCATCAAGCTTTTAATGGGTTACAGCCTGGGATTTATTTGCTGGCTGGCGGGGCTTCATTGTCTGGCGGTGAGCCAAGAAGGCGAAGTTTCAATTTTGATCAAAAGATTACGAAAACATTTGTTCAAGATTCTCCTTTGGACTGTGGAATTGGGCCTGCTTTTCAACCTCCTGTCCATCTACCGAAACTGGATCATGAGCGCGACACTTCCGGAGATTGAAATGGCTTTCGTGGTGAAGTCGGTGATCTTTTTGTACGTGAAGGTATTCTGGCCCGAGGTTTTTTCTAAAATTCTTCCGGGGATGCACGTGTTTTTCTGTCCACAGTGTTACCAAAAGCAAACCTTCAAATTTTTGCCGGTTTCGTTCCAATACGGTTTTTTTGTGACTTACATTTGCCGTTATTGTTCCTGTCTGGTGAACGGCTGGGGCGAACAGATTTTTTATCCGGTGAATGTGCCGTTCAACAAAATAAGGCCGTACCTATCCAAAACCATTCCGGCGGCGGTGCTGGCCATAGCTTTGGGATTTGCGGCTTTTCAGGCGATTTGGGGTTTCTTTTCTTGAATTAAAATGTTTTGTGAATCAGGATTTTTCGGGAAAGTCATGGAGCAAGCGGCTAACCGCATCGCAAAAGCGGTCCGGAATTTGAGATATTCTTTCGTCATCGATGCCGATAGGTCTGTCAAACAGGGGATAAACCCCGGAAATACCCACTTCGGGAAGCCAAATAATATTAGGCTCCATGGCGCCCACAACCGCCACACAGGGAATGCCCAACTTTTTTGCCATAAGACCGACGGAGACGGGGGCTTTGCCTTCTAGACTGGAAGCGTCCAACATGCCTTCGCCTGTGATTACCAGATCGCAGCCTTTCATTTGATTCTCAAGTTTTAATGTTTCCGCTATAAAATCAAAACCCAGTTCCAATTGACCGCCTAAAGCCAAGAGGGCCATACCCATTCCGCCCGCAGCACCAGCCCCTCGCTGATTTTTCAAAGAAGTGCCGGAAGCTTCCGAGAGTATTTTTTCAAAATGAGTCATTCCTTTTTCTAATTCTTCGACCATCGCGGGGGTAGCCCCCTTTTGCGGACCGAAAAAACGGGCCGATCCAAATTCACCTAAAAGCTGAACGCGGACGTCGACCAGGCCGGTTAAACGGAGGTTTTTGAGATTTTTGTGAATAGGTCCCAGATTAATTTTTTCGATCAACGGTAAATGTTGGCCGCCGGCGCCTTTGGGAAGATCGAATTTGGCGAATATTTGCGCGCCTAAAGCCTGTAGAAAACCCAGACCGCCGTCAATGGTGGCGCTTCCGCCCAAAGCGATGCGGATATTGCGGGCTCCTCTTTTATACGCTTCGACGACCAATTCCCCTGTGCCATAACTGGTGGTCCGCATGGGATTTCTTTCGGATTGGGTCAGTTTTGAAAGTCCGGAAGCCTGAGCCATTTCAATGATGGCGCAGTTTTGTTCGGGAAGCTCAGCCAGGCCAAAGGTTGTCGGCTGGGAGCGCATGAGGGAATCGTGCGCGATTGTTTCTATAATTTTGCCCTTGAGAATATGAATGACTGTCTGGAGTGTGCCGTCGCCCCCATCCGCGACCGGACAAACGCGGACAAAGGCGCTGGACCGTTGTTTTTGGATAAGTTTATTTAAAGTATCAGCCACTCCTTGAGCGGTTGAAATCCCTTTAAATTTGTCGGGAGCAACGAGTATTTTCATGAGGTTAAATTATTCATAGGTTTAATTTTTAAAAATTCAGTATTACACTGACTTTGACTTGAAATACTATTTTAGTGGGGAAAAATGTCTTCGCAAGATCAATCCATGATTTCGCTACAAAAAGATTCAATAAGCTTCCCCCCGCCGGCCGAATTTTCCGCTAAGGCTTATGTTGATTCTACCCATAAATATCAGTTGATGTACGAGCGTTCTATCAAGAGTTCTCATTCGTTTTGGTTGGAACAGGCGGACGAGTTGGAATGGTTCAAGAAACCCACTCAAACCTTGAAGTACACCTGGGACACTAAAAAGCGAGTGATTGAACACACTTGGTTTGAGGATGGGGCCATCGACGTATCGGTGAATTGTCTGGATCGCCATCTCTCCACTCCGATTAGGAATAAAGTCGCGATTCTTTGGCAAGGCGAAAAAGATGACGAAGTCCGAGAAATTACCTACAAAGAACTCCATGAAATGGTTTGTCGCTTTACCAATGTCCTGATTTCCAAAGGAATCAAAAAAGGCGACCGTGTTTGTGTTTATATGCCCATGGTGCCGGAAGCGGCGGCGGCTTTGTTAGCCTGCGCCCGATTGGGGGCGATTCATTCGGTGGTATTTGGGGGGTTTAGCGCCGAATCGATTAAAAGCCGCATTAAAGATTCGGATAACACGGCTGTTATCACGGCGGATGTGGGTTTTAGAGCGGGAAAAGTTATTCCATTAAAGAATATCATGGACGAGGCTTTGAATGACTGTCCCGATGTTAAGACTGTGATTGTGTTTAAACGGGGCGAAGGTAGGGTAACCCTCAAGCCGGGCCGCGATTGCTGGTGGCACGAGGAAATACAAAAGGCCAGCCCCATTCATATAGCCGAACCGCACAAGGCGGAAGACCCTCTTTTTATTCTTTATACCTCCGGCTCCACCGGTAAACCCAAGGGTGTTTTACACACGACCGCCGGTTATTTGCTTCATGTGGCTTTGACCCACAAATATATTTTTGACTGGCACCCGGAGGATATTTATTGGTGCACAGCGGATATCGGATGGGTGACGGGGCATAGCTATATTGTTTATGGTCCCTTAGCAAATGGCGCGACAACTTTGATGTTCGAGGGTGTTCCCAACTATCCGGACCCGGGACGTTTTTGGCAGGTTGTGGCGAAACATAAGGTTAATATTTTTTATACGGCTCCTACCGCTATTCGAGCGCTGATGCGGGAAGGTGAAGAATGGCCTAAAAGGCACGATCTAAGTTCTTTGAAGGTTTTAGGCTCGGTGGGCGAACCGATTAACCCCGAGGCGTGGATGTGGTATTACCGAAACGTCGGTCATCACCAGACGCCGATTGTGGATACCTGGTGGCAAACCGAAACAGGCGGGTTTCTAATCGCGCCTTTCCCTGGGGCGCATACGTTAAAACCGGGCAGTGCGGGACGGCCCTTTTTTGGCGTGGAACCGGTTGTTTTACGTGATGACGGCAGTGAGTGTAATCGCAATGAAGGCGGCAAGCTTTGCATCAAAAAGCCCTGGCCGGGCATCATGCGTACCACCTGGGGTGATCACGATCGGTTTATTGATACTTATTTCACGACTTTCAACAATATGTATTTTACGGGCGACGGCTGCCGGGTGGATCAAGACGGTGATTATTGGCTGATGGGCCGGGTAGATGATGTGGTCAACATTTCCGGGCACCGGATTGGCACCGCTGAGGTGGAAAGCGCTTTAGTGTCTTTTCCCCAAATCTCCGAATCGGCGGTAGTGGGTTATCCCCATGACATTAAAGGGCAGGCTCTCTACGCTTATGTGACATTAAAAGAAGGCGTAGTGTCTTCGGATGAACTAAAAAAGGAAATTGTTCAACATGTTCGCAAGGAAATTGGAGCCATCGCCCAGCCGGACAAAATCCAATTCGCGGAAGGTTTACCCAAAACCCGTAGCGGCAAAATTATGAGGCGTATTTTGAGAAAAATCGCAGAAAATGACATTTCCAATCTGGGAGATACCTCCACTTTGGCCGATCCAACCGTAGTAGAAAAGCTGGTTCAAGGTAAACAATAGGTATAGGTATAAATTCACGTGAAATTTTGAATTTTTTAGAAGGGAATCAGTAGGTTTTTTGTACATTTCCTGTGAAACTCTTGGTTGGCATTAAACGTCGAAACTATATGGAACTCTTCTAGCAAAGAGATAAGGCAGTTCGCGGAAAAAAGGATGAAGAAAATGAAAAAAATTACTTTGGTTTTCTTAGCTTTTTCCATTGGTTTAACTAGTTTTGCTTTGGCGGCAGAGCGTGGCGGAGCAGGCGGAGGTTTTTCAGGCGGGGGAGGCGGCTCAGTTTCCCCGCGTCTGCATAGTATGGGTGTGCGCAGCGTTCCCCGGTCTTTCACGAACCGAAGCCAATTGTTCAGTTCCAGCTATCGCGGTATGGGCTTGCCCTCCCGGGGTCCGGGTGGCGGAGCCTTCCGGGCCTCGGCGGTTTCTCCCCGCGCAATGAGTTCGGTTTCAGTCCGCACGAATATGGCGAGAGTTAACAGTGTGGGATTCAGGTCCCAAATCGGTGGCTTTAATGCCCGTGAAACCATGGTGGGCCACTATTACTGGCATAATTACAACGGCTTAAATTTCTGCCATTACTATGACCGTTGGGGCTGCCATTGGTATGGCTGGTATTTTGGCTCGGCTTTTTACTGGTCCTGCTGGTGGGGCAATTATTGGTGGTGGTATGACCCAGCCTATTATCGCTGGTGCTATTGGTATGACGGCTGGTGGTGGTGGCAAAATCCGGATAACGTCCAAGAAATAGACGTTTATAACAACGGCGAATATGTACCGGCGAATTCGGGTGAAACCCAGGGTTCGACGGGCAACATGCCGGCTCAAAATCAAAATTCCAATGACAATGCGCCAGTTCAAGGACAAGTGTCAGCGGACAATACGGCGACTCAAATCCAGACTTTTAGTAGCAAGGACGGATCCCGCATGGTTAAGTTGGCGGGCAACGACGCTTTTCTTTATGACAACACCAAGAAACCCGCGCAGGCCAAGTATCTGGCTTCGGGCGTAGCGGATGTGCGCTTTTCCAACTCGGATAACGGAAAACCGATGCAAATTATGCTGGGCTTGTCCGATGGATCCTTTGAGTTGTTTGATGAGGATGGAAACGCCGTAGGTAAGTAATTAATTACAGATAGCAATTAATCAGCGGAGGTTTTATTTAATGATGAAACGTATATTACTTTTGTGTCTCATTGCCGTTTTTTTACCTACCCTCGTTTTGGCCCAGGATAATCGGGACGACAGACGCGGTAATAGAAACGGTGATTATCATCAGGGTCACGCTAATGCCCGTCAGCATCAAAATGTCAGACCTAATGTTTACAGGTCTAATCGTGTAACGGTTTCGGCGCAATTCAGAGGTTTAGGGGTTCGTAGTTATCCCAGACCCTATGCCCGCACGCAGTTGCTGGTTGTTCCCCGTGAACGATCGGCGATATCTTTTCCAGTTCATGGTCCTGGCGGCGTGGCTCTTCGCGCGAATGTATTCGCTCGAACCAATTTCAGCACAAACCCGGTAATCCGAACCCACATGGCTTTAATCACGGGCGGCGCTTTCAGAGCGCAAATTGGAATTTATAACGCCAATGAAAGAATCGTCGGCAATTATTATTGGCATACTGGAAATGGGTTTAACTATTGCCATTATTACGACAGGTGGGGTTACCACTGGTATGGCTGGTATTTGGGAAACGCTTACTTTTGGACCCGTTGGTACTCAAACAATTGGTGGTGGTATGACCCGGCTTATTACCGCTGGTGCTATTGGCATGACGGCGGCTGGTGGTGGCAGGATCCGGATACAACCACCGTTTATGTCTACAACAACGGAAGCTATATGCCAACGGACAACGGCGCCAACGCGAATGTCAACATAAACGCCAACAACGGACAGGAAGCGCCTTACGCCGCTCAGCCGCCAGTTCAAAACCAGGGTGGTAAGAATAGTTACTATAGTAATGACGGCAGCCGTCAAGTGAAGCTGGTAGGCGGAGACGCCTTCCTCTACGACGTCTCCGGCCAAAACTCTTTTAAGCCGGTCTTCCTGGGTTCCAACGTGACCAGCGTGAAGTTCTCCAACACGAGCAACGGACAACCGCTTCAAGTTATGTTGATGTACGGTGACGGAAGCTTTGGAGTATTTGACGCTCAGGGGAATTCCGCTAATGGAGGCAACAATTCCTACAATAACAATCAGCCGCCCGCTAACAACGGCGCCGCCAACATAGACAACGGTGGAAACGCCGGACAACCTCCGGTTGGTGGAAATAATAATCCATCATCAGTTCCTCAAAGTGATTCTCCTGGCAATGGCAACGCTCAGCCTCCCGCTGGTGGAAATGGGAATCCGCCGCCGGTGCCTGGATCGGGAACCTGATTTTAGCCAGCTAATGCTTTTACCAGATCGTTGATTTGAGGGTTAATGAGGATTTTACCCTCAATATCAACGGTAGGAATGACCCGTTTTCCCTTGGTGTAACCCATCATGGTTTTATAGTCTTCGTCATTTTTTTCAATATCTCGCTCTTCAAAGAAAATCTGGCGTTCGTGAAGAGCGTTTTTAAGGTTACGGCAGTCGCCGCACCATGAAGTGGTATAAACAATAATATTCTTAGCCATAAGTCCTCCCGTGTTGATAGCTTATTAAAGGCATTCCGCTTGTTTTTTTCCAGTCCCATTGGCCAAAATACATCCAGTTATTAAATGAGATTAAAGGAGTCATTATGCGTTCATGGTTTTTTACGGTACTTTTGATTTTGTCGGTTAGTCCGGCTTTCGCGAAGGTTATTACTCAAACCGTAGAATATAAAGACGGAGAGCAAGTATTAGAAGGTTATTTAGCTTATGACGATTCAATACAAGGCAAAAGACCCGGTATTTTAGTGGTGCATGAGTGGAATGGTTTGGGTCATTATGTTCAGTCACGGGCCAAACAATTGGCGAAATTAGGTTATGTGGCTTTCGCGGCGGATATTTACGGAAAAGGTGTTAGACCTTCCACCATGGAGGAATGTAAGGCTGAATCAGGTAAGTTTTACTTGGACCGCAAACTTTTGCGTGAAAGAGTCAATGCGGGTCTTCAGCAGTTGGAGAATAACGAGATGGTAGATACGTCAAAAGTGGCCGCGATTGGATATTGTTTTGGCGGCACTACCGTTTTGGAGCTGGGGCGCAGCGGCGCTCTCATTGCGGGTATTGTGAGCTTCCATGGGGGATTGTCCAATCCGGTTCCGGCGGATGATCAAAACATCAAGGCGAAAATTTTGGTTTGCCAGGGCGGCGCGGATCAATTCACCCTGGGCGATGTGCCGGCCTTTAAGAAGAGCTTAGACGATGCCAAGGTCGACTATCAATTTATCAGTTATCCCGGTGCGGTCCATGGATTTACCAATCCTGATAATAAGGGGATTGTGCCGAACATCAAGTATGACGCTGACGCGGATAAAAAATCCTGGCAGGCTATGGAAGACTTTTTTAAGAAAATATTTAACTCTTAAAGCTTGAAGCAAACGAGGCCCGGCGACAACCGCCGGGCCTTTTTATTTAGTTTATTTGAAAAAACCTTTTAGAACCCATTGTCTTAATTTACCTTGAGCGCTGGAAAAAGGCAGTTTTTCCAATTCGGGGGGAGTGACCCATTTGAGATGGATGTTGGATTTAACGGTCTTTTGGCTGGCCGCCGCAAATAAGCTTAAGTGAATTTTATGATTGGTGATTTGATGACGAATGTCCTTGTTTGGCTTTTTTTCTGTTTTAACCTTATATTCTTTTTCCAATTTTTGGCGGGCTTCTTCCAACGTCGCGCCTTCAGCGCTGGGAAACTCCCAAAGTCCCTTCAGCCATTTTTCGTTCTCGCCTCGTTTTTTGACCAAAATTTTATTTTTATTGACGCAAAGCAAAGCCGCCATCGGTACTTCAATGTTTTTGGCCGCTTTCGGCATTTCAGGCAGATCAGTCTGTATTCCCCTTTGGGCTGCCTCGCAGAATTGAAATAAAGGACAAAGAAGACATTGGGGATTTTCGGATAAACAAACAGTCGCGCCTAATTCCATCAGGGCTTGGTTGAAGTCGCCAGGTCTTTTAGGGGGAATTAGAGCGCGGGCTATTTCCCACACTTTTTCGTGGTTTTCACCGGTTTTTAAGTTGCCCCGCAATACGAAAAGGCGCGAAAAAACGCGGATTACATTACCGTCGACCAAAGGTTCGGGTTTTTGAAAGGCGATAGAAAGGACGGCTCCGGCGCTATATTGGCCTACGCCCGGCAGCTTTAAGATTTCTTCGCGGGTTTGGGGAAGGTGGCTGTTGAATTCCTCGATTATTTTTTTAGCCGCGGCCTGGAGATTTCTGGCGCGCCGGTAATAACCCAGCCCTTCCCAGAGTTTTAAAATTTTTTCTTCCTTTGCCTTTGCTAAAGATTGCCAGTCGGGTAACTCAGATAAAAAACGATGGTAATAGGGAATGACGGTTTTAACTTGAGTCTGCTGAAGCATCATCTCGGAAACGAAAATGGCGTAAGGATCCTGGGTTCGCCGCCACGGCAGATCCCGTTTGTACTGGTCGTACCAATCCAATAAATGTTTTTGAATTGGTGTCGAGTGAACAAGGCTGGCCGGAGATTTTTTCATTTTTATAAAAGTTGATTCAGTTCGTAAATTTTAAGCGGTTTCTGGTCTTCCTGTGTAATAAGTGGATTCATGGACGAGGCTCGAACAATCTTTTTAATTTTTTGGTAAGTTTCTTCCGAAACGAGAACTTGGTTTGGAGAGGCAATGGCACATAGCTTGTTCACGATTCGAAGAGGTTCGCCAATAACACTATAGTCATAAAACTGATCCGAACCCAAATTTCCGGAGACCACCGAGCCGGTATGAATTCCGATCCCTAAATTAAAAGTAACGAGGTTCATTTTAACCCGCTTCATATTTAATTCTTTGACGGCGGTTTGTATTTCGAGAGCCGCCCGGGCCGCCCTGATTTCTTTATCATTGTGCGTGAAAGGCGCCCCCCAGACGGCAATCGCGATATCGCCAATAAATTTATCAACCATACCTTCGTGGTTGAATACTATCCGATTAATGAGACTTAAATAATCGTTTAAGACTTCGACTAAGGCTTCGGGTTTCATGTTTTGGCTAGGGGTATCGAAATCTTTAATTTGAACCTGCAAAAGAGTGCACTCGCGCCGTTCCCCTTTGATGGCAAAGTAATTTTTATCGGCGAGCATTTTTTGGATGGTCAGCGGCGAAACAACTTTCCCCAATATTAACGTAATCCGTTCTTTGTCTTTTAAACTGAGAATCGTGTCGTGAATGGAGCGAGCCAGTTTACCCCAATCGTCCGACAGTTTAATCGGCAAGGGGGCTTTCCACTGACCCTCCTTGATGAGTTTTGTTTGTTTATTAAGCTGGCGGAGCGGTGACAAAAGATCCAGTGTGTACAAAAGTCCTAAAGCCAGCATGGTCAGAACGAAAATGATCCCCAGTTGGGTCATGGATGTGAGCGCAGAACCGTTTAAGGTGATGGATTCCTGGATAGGTTGGAAAATAAAAAAATGCCCCACCACTTCCTGGTTTAAATCATTGATAGGAACGTCATCCCACAGAAATTTTTGATGGTTGATCATGATGGCGCTGTGCCGTGGAACAAAGGCGGTTTTATTGACATCGGAAGAGGCATTATCCGGAAAAGTGGATATTTGAATTTGGTTGTTGGCGTAAAAGGCCACGTCGTTTTGCGTGATGGATTTAATCCGTTCCATAACATCGCTATCGAGTTTTATTCCCAATGACATTGCGCCGATAATTTTGTTTTTGGAAATGATGGGAACGCAAACGGATAAGTAATATTGATTTGCGTAAGTAGTGAGGCCCATTTCGGTGTTTTTTTCAAAAGCTTCACCGAATCCGGGCCAATTTTTGACTGAATAAAGTGCAGTTTGGGAAGGGGTGTCGAGAGAAGGCGCAACCGCGTGGTTTACGGTGGAATTAGTCACGGTGATGGTGGGCGTGGCAGATGGAGATGTTTCTGGTTTTGTTAAATCGATCGTATCGAAAAGAACGACACCGTTTTTATCAGCCAAAATAAACAAGGGTCTCTGAAGATAACCCGATATATCACAGCCCATTTGATGATGTTGGGCCAGAGTCATTTTGGAATTGGTCATGTTCTTTTGGACCCAGTCTTTATCGGTTGTATGACCGGCTTGGGAAAGCAAAATTTGATATTCTTCGTCGAGGGCTAACTTGAGAGCGGAAATACTGCGGGTGAGTCCGGCATCCGGATCGTTGGTCACGACTGTTTTGAGATGACTGGTAAAGATGGTTTGACTCATCCAAACATACAAAAAAGTCGGAAGAATTAATAGGATCAACAATTTAACGGTGATCCAGGCCCATTTGAGTAAATTCATGAGATGCCTTGGGTGCGGGTTAGAACGGCTTTTCAATGAAAACGTGGCTCAATATATTACAGTTTTGACACGGGGGGAAGACTGACCGCCAGCAGCCACGCTGTTCTTATTCGTATCGAAGAGCCAGAATTGGACTCAACCTTGAGGCTTTATAAGCGGGCCATATACCGAAAACCACGCCTACGAGGGCTGAGAATACGGTAGAGACAATCACCGAAGTCGGTGTGACGATCGTCGGCCAGTTTAGAGTCAGGTGAATAATTTGAGAAAAGCCCCAACCCAAAAGTATGCCAAAAAGGCCGCCCAATAAACTCACTACGACGGATTCAATAAGAAATTGAGAAAGAATATCGATGCGTCTGGCCCCTATGGCTTTTCGAAGACCTATTTCACGGGTTCTTTCGGTAACCGAAACCAGCATGATGTTCATGATGCCGATACCGCCGACTAAAAGAGAAATGGCGGCGATGGAAGACAAGAGAACGGTCATGATTTGTGTCGAGGCGCTTAAAGTAGCCTGAATATCGGCCATGTTGCGAACTTGAAAGGCGTTTTCACTGCCGGGTAAGTTTGGAATATGTTTTTGCTTCATCATGAAGCTTTTCACCGCATCAGAGACAGGACCCGTATCGTCCGTACTATCCGCTTCAACATCCACCGAGCTCACGTAAAGTTTCCCAAATAGACGGTGCATGGCGGTTGTCACCGGCACTACTATGGCGTCATCCCGATCTTGAAATCCATTTGATCCTTTGACCGGCAATACACCGATGACTTGGAAGTTCACTCGGTTAATTTTGATCCATTCACCCACAGGATCTGCGTTTTCGCCGAAGAGATTCTTAATAACCGTGATACCCAATAAGGCCACGCGGTTCCTGGTTTGAACATCAGTGTCGTTGATGAAACGGCCGAAAATCGGCTGATAAGATTTCATTTCAGCGTAATTGGGAGTGGTTCCCACTAAAGAAGTGCTCCAGTTTTTGTCGGCATAAGTGACTTGTACCTTCCCGGATAGTTCGGGTGCGACCCGTTTGACCATGGGAACAGAAGCGATTGCGTCCACATCTTGAAGGGTAATGCGGCTGGTACCACCCACGCCTTGTTGAACTCCGCCGACTTGTATGGATCCGGGCATTAACATGAGAAGATTGGTTCCTAAGGAGGAAAGTTGTTGCTGGACTGAAATTTGGGCACCAGTGCCAATCGCCTGTCCGCCGATGACCGCGCTGACTCCGATCATGACACCCAAGATTGAAAGAATTGACCGGACTTTGTTAGCCGTGAGGGCTCTGAAGGCTTGCCGAAAATATTCTTTAACACTTCGAAAACTAAAAGTTGAATTTGAAAGCGAGGGATCAGCTGCGTCACTCAGCAAAGGGTGTTCGGGAGCGGGAATGGTGGATTTGGGGTTTTGCTCGTCACTCAGTATATTGCCATCTTTCATCGTAATAATACGGCGGGCATGGGCCGCGATATCGGGTTCGTGAGTAACGAGAACAATCGTTATCCCGCTGGCGTTCATTTTGCCGAGAAAACCGATGATGTCTTCTGAACTTTTTGAGTCCAGATTTCCAGTTGGTTCATCAGCGAGGATTAACTTAGGTTTGTTGGTCAATGCCCTGGCAATGGCAACACGCTGCTGCTGTCCGCCTGAAAGTTCATTGGGTTTGTGATCTAAACGCTCGCCTAATCCCACCATCTTTAAAAGCTCTTTAGGGTCATCGTGCGGCATGTTGGGATTGGAATAAAGGAGAGGTAATGAGACCTGTTCAATGGATGAGGTGCGGCCCAAAAGGTTGAACATTTGAAAGATAAAACCCAGTGTTTGACTGCGAATCGCCGCTAAGGCATCTTCCTGTAAAGTCGAAACTTCCTTGCCTAAAAGTTTATAAGAGCCGGAAGTAGGTATGTCCAATAACCCGAGAATTTGAAGCATCGTGGATTTGCCCGACCCTGAGGCGCCCATTATGGCCACGAATTCACCCGCGCCTATTTGAAGCGACACCCCGTTAAGGGCCCGAACTTCGGTGTCGCCCATCGTATAGACTTTATGAAGATCCTTAATTTCAATGACGTTCAAATTAGTGCTTTCCGCCCCCGCCGGATCCGGTTCTGGACGGCATAAAAGGATTAGTTCCAGTGCTGGTTGTATCTAACTGTCCAACGGAGAAAGTTTTTATGAGGATTTTGTCCCCTTCATTTAATCCTGAAACCACTTCGATTTGTTTGCCATCGGTGACCCCGGTTTGAATGGGTTTGAATAGGGGTTTATCACCCTTTTTCTCCGCCGGAATCATTACACCGGATTGGCCGTTTTGCTGCTGAACCGCCTCGGAAGGAACAGTTAAAACGCCATCTTTTTCCGAAGTGTTAAAGACGACATTGGCGGTCATTCCGCTTCGCATAAAGACTGGCACGTCATCCGGCCAAACGTCAACTTCGTAAGTTGTGACGTTGTTCACAAGAACGGAAAAGTATGAAATGCGTCGGACGGTACCAACAAATTGCTGATTAGGATAGGCGTCTAACGTAATGGTGGCTTTTTGATTCATTTTGACCTGGGCTAAGTCAGTTTCGTCGACCTGAGTATTCACCATCAAGTGATCCGACATCACCATCATGGTGACACCTGTACTGACGACTTGTCCTGGTACAGTGGGTAAATAAATAATTTCGCCGTTTTCGGGGGAAAGAAGGGGAGAGGCCTCATAAAGTTTTTGCCAATGTTTGTATACTTTGGGGCCTTGAGCTTCGGCTTCATCTAGTAAAGTGGCTCTTTCAGTAGAACTCAATATCATTAAAGTTTGTCCTTTTTTAACCGTGTCCCCTTCTTTGATTAAAATTTGCTCAATCCGGCCGGAAATCGCGGGGAATATGGCTAATTCGTTATTGGGTTGTACATTTCCCGTAGCCAAAACGGTGAGTTGAATGTCATTGCGCGTAACCTTGACGGGTTTGTAATTGTCGCCTTGATGTTTTTTTCCGCAGCTTGTTAATATTAGGACCGCGCATAAGATGGATACTGCCGAAATAGATCTCTTCATGGAATCACTCCCTTTCCTTGCGTCAGTTCCCAGTTTGCCTCAGCGGTTTTAATATTTAAAAGGCCAGACAATTCACTGTTTTGTTGATTGGTTAAGTTGGACTCAATCTGGTTCCAGTTTTGGAAGATGAGGAGTCCGTTGAGGTATTCGGCTTTTGCGATTTCTTCCTGTGTCTGGGCTGCCTTGACTTGGAATTGTTGAACTTTATTTTCTTGAACCGCGTTGATGTAAGCGGCGTAAGCGCTTTCCAATTGGCTTTCGGTCTTTAGGTCGGTGCTTTCCAGAGTGTCTTCGGTCCCTTGTTTCGATTCTTCGGCGCTTTTCAAAGTAAAGAGATCATGTCCACCCGTAAAGAGCGGGAAGTTGAGAGAAAGAGTGGCAGTCCACCCGGCGGCCATTGTGTCATAAGACGGGCCCGCACCACTCAAGCCGGCATTCGCCGTCAAAGTTGGAAAAAACGCTCCGCGAGCTGTTACATATTGACTATCCGAAATCCGGTATTGGGCTACAGCCTCCAAATGCGATGGTGTTTCATCGGTTAATTCCAAAAAATTAGGCGGGTTATCCGAAGGAACAGGGATTTCGAAATCACCCGAAACCACAATGTTATCCATGGGACTACGGCCTAAAACTTGGTCTAACTGCCGCTGGGAAACTCGTAACGCTCTTTTGGCTTGGTTGATGTTGTATTCATCCTGTTGGACCGCGGCTTGAGCCACCATGAGAGAGCCTTTATTATCCGTACCGCCGCTGAAATTCATTTGAACCAGGTCTTGATTGGCTTTATCCCTATCCCGAATAGTTTGAAGCAGAATGATTTGTTTTTGAGTATAGAGTAATTGATAAAAATCCGTCTTTAGGTCATGGGAAAGCTGGGCTTTGGCCTGGGTTAATTGTGCTTTAGCGTTATCCAGTTGAGCGTTAGCCATGTCCACTGAAGCGAAATCTTTAAAACCGGAAAATATGGTTTCCTGGGCGTTAATGCCAAGGGTGGCACTGGGGGTGTAATTAGGATCGTTCAAAGCGCCATCAAGGGAGGAATCGGGGCCGCTGCGGCCCACAGAGGTTCCGATGGAAATTTGAGGGAACCATTGCCCCAAGCTGGCGATGTGAGTGTCGTCCGCGGCTTTGACGGTTTGTTCCGCCGTTTTAAGATCAAGGTTATTGTTTTCCGCTTCTTTAACGCATTGTTCCCAAGTGACGGCTGTTTGGGCCTGTGTTTTTGAAGTGACAAATAATAAGGCCAAAACGATCAATAGGCCTGAACATCTGTTACCCATGAAATTAAACCTTTTTTGATGAATGAAGTGTTTCTTTTGAAAATAAACGGGGCTTAGATTAACACAATCAGATACCTCGTTTTAAATAGCTTTGTTAAGACGCAGATAACGAGAAAAGAGTGTTGTGGATAAAGCCCTAAAAACGTCAATGAAAACAGAGTTGACCGTAATAAACGGTTTTGAAGTTATTTGACATAAAGGTAGAAAAAGGCCTAAAATCATCTCCCGCAAAATTTTGGAGGACGCCATGGTACAAGGTCAAAAACATTTCACCCGCAAAATCGAGGAACTAACCGTTCTCTATGAAATCAGCCAGGCTCTGGCTTCGAATCTCGATTTGAGCACCGTGTCCAATCAAGTTCTTGAAATTCTAGCTAAGAAACTGGAGATGAACCGTGGAACTGTTACGGTTCTTGATGAAAAAACGGGCCAGCTTGGCATTGAAGCGGCGCATGGATTGACCAAAGAGGAAATCGCCAGAGGTAAATATAAAATTGGGGAAGGTGTTACGGGCAAAGTAGTTGAACGGGGCGAGCCGATGATTATTCCGGACATCGGCAAAGAACCCCTCTTTTTAAACCGCACCCGTGCCAGGGGCGACCTGAAGCGGCAGAATATTTCTTTTATCTGCGTGCCGATTCAAGTGAAAGGCGAAACTTTCGGCGTGCTTTCGGTGGATCATTTGTTTAAAGACCGGGATGTTTCATTTGAAGAAGATGTGCGTCTTTTGACCATTGTGGCTTCGCTCATTGGGCAAAATATTAAAATCCACCAGATGATCGAGAAGGATAAAGAAAAGCTTATTGAAGAAAACAGGGAACTTCATAGCGAGCTCAAAGGCAAATATAGGCTTAATAACATTATTGGAACCTCTAAGCCCATGGTTGAAGTTTACAAGGCGGTTCAAAAAATCGCCCCCACCCGAACCACGGTGATGATCCGGGGCGAATCGGGTACGGGAAAAGAACTCATTGCCAGGGCCATTCACTATGGCAGTCCCCGGGCGGATAAGCCGTTTATCAAAGTGTCTTGCGCTGCCTTGCCTGAGACGTTACTTGAAAGTGAACTTTTTGGCCACGAAAAGGGAAGCTATACGGGCGCTTCCGAAATGGTCAAAGGCCGGTTTGAATTGGCTAATGAGGGAACTCTGTTTTTGGATGAAATTGGCGACATTTCAATGTCCACTCAGGTAAAACTGCTTCGGGTTTTACAGGAAAGAAAATTTGAGAGGGTAGGGGGAACCAAAACCCTTTCGGTCGATGTCCGGATTGTCACGGCCACCAACAGCAATTTGGAAAAAGCCATCGGAGAAGGAAAGTTTCGCGAGGACTTATATTATCGGCTCAATGTGGTGCCTATTTTTCTGCCGGCTTTGCGGCAACGCCGAGAGGATATTCCCCTTCTGATGGGTCATTTTTTAAATCAATACAATCTTGAAAATAAAACCCAATTCAAAATTTCCCCCGAATTGATGACCCGGCTCATGGACTACAGCTGGCCGGGTAACGTGCGTGAATTGGAAAACACGGTTGAGCGTATGGCGGTAATGGCGAAAGACACTGTTTTAACCGCGGATGATATGCCTACCCCGCTTGGCGTTTATTCTTATAGCGAGGCCGAAGCGGCGCCAGAGCAACGAATCCCCATGATTCCCGAAGCGGTGGTTCGGGCGCTGCCCGGCATGAATTTATCTGAAATCGAGAGAAATAAGGTGATGGAGGCCATGGAAAGGGCCGCGGGCATTCAATCCAAAGCCTGCAAATTGCTCGGCATTACTCCGCGTCAATTGGGTTACAAACTTAAAAAATTTAAAATCGGTTATAAACCCACCTTTTTGTGAGACTTTAGCAGGCTGCTAAAAAAGTTAAAAATAGCGCTACAAAGCAGCCTGTTACCCCAAAGATTCCGCAGGAATCGTGGGGTTCCCGCAAATGTCGTCAGCTGAAAAAGTTCGTTTGGGGACTTTTTCAGTATTTTGTTGGTGTTAATTTCACAAGTCCCCACTCGGCTAAGAACCTACCTTTATGAAACAATGTCGGTGGTATTCTTAAGGTGCTGGTTTTAAATATCTCGTTTTCCGGAAATCACTTGTAATGTTATCGCGCGGATTTGTAAAAATTATTTTTGTTTTGTTTTTTGCGTTCCAGTTTCAACATGCTTTAGCGTGGCAAAATCCTGGTTTTACAAATGGGTTTAATTTTTGGGCGATTACAACACCGCCGAGCGCGAGTGTTACAGGTGCTGCGGCTGTCAATTTGTTACCAATGGCTTCTGTTGTGGTGCCTGGTCCTGCAACCCTTACGAATGGAAATCTAAATCAGGTTCAGGGAGCAAATGCGAACGCGGCGGAACTTTTTTCGGGCGCAGGGGATCAGAATCACGCAGATTGGGTCCAAATTTCTCAAACGGATAATGCGACCATATCAGCTGCAACACCCTTTTTGTCTTTCTGGTTCGCGGCAGTTTTAAATGGGTATCACTACACTCAAAGTAGCGGGGCTGTTACTGCCTATGGAGATGATACTTATGTGTTAGTGAATGTATTGGTGAATGGCACTCCGATTTATACTCAAAGATATAGTTGGTTCGATAATTTTTCCGCGTTGACTAATGATGGAGTTACCTTATATACGTATGCACCTAATCCGGCTGGTTCTAATCCTGTTATCTACGGATATGGCCCTTACATGCACCTTCCTTGGACGCAATATTATTACGATTTAAGCGCATATGTGGGTCAAACGGCGACAATTCAATATACTGCCTTCGATTGTTCTGGAAGCGCCCATTATTGCTATGGTTACTTTGATAATCCGCAGTGGGTTCCAACTTCGGCAGTTGGTATTTCTTACACGCCTCTTTCGACCGATACTCCTGTGCCGACCAATACGTTTACCAATACCCCAACAATTACACCCACGCCTACTAACACCGCCACGGTAACCGCGACTTTTACCCCCACTAATAGCCCTACTCCTACACCGACCTACACCCCGACCTGCGTGGCCCATGTCTGGCCAGACCCTTATAACCCCATTAAAGCGGTGGGAGGTACCTTGCGTTTTAGCTGCATGAACGATCAAACCAGCGTCTTTATTTACACCGTTTCAGGCGAATTGGTCCAGACGCTCAATATGAATAACACTATTTCACCTTGTGACAATGGCGATGTGTGGGGAACCAACTATTGCTGGAACGGGCGCAATAAAATGGGCTTTCCGGTCGCGTCAGGCATTTATCTTTATGTAGTCCAGCAGGGAACCCAGGTGGTTATGCGCGGTAAATTTTTACTGATGAATACAAATTAGATAGTGTTTTGTTGGCTAAGGGAATAAGAGTTTGAAGAGCCTTGCAAAAATGTTAAAATAAAATCCGCTATTTTAACTAGAACACTCAAACGTATAAATAAGGGCGAATTTTAATATTCCTGAATTAAATACACTTATTAAGGTTTATTGATCTGTATTTAAAACGTTTTTTACCGATGTGACGTTTTGCTGGAATTGATTATGTGAAAAAAGTAGGCCCCAACATGGGGATGATGGACCTACAAACTAATGGTCATTGGAAAATAAATTGTCCCAACTGATATCTTCATTATTTTACCGCTTCCAGCGCCCTGCTTTTGTTTTAGCCGGGGCAATTGTCCTATTTATTTCACCTTTATCTTTAAACGCTCAAAACGTCGATGGTCCGGGAACGACCAGCGCGGATTTTGTGAAAATTGGGATGGGTGCCCGCGCGGCGGGAATGGGAGACGCTTTTACGGCTGTGGCGGATGACGCGACGGCGATGTACTGGAATCCGGCGGGATTGGTGTTGGCCCGGGGAACTGAATTTTCGTTAACCCACGCCGTGTGGCTGCAGGGCATTTCGGATGAATATTTCGCTTTTACTCAGAACCTGAAACGAGACGGCGCATTTGGAGGCGCTTTGGAATATCTGGGAACCGGCACTTTCGCCGGGTCTCTTGAAAATCCCGATGGAAGCTACGGGGGCGTGGGCAACAACATAACGGCTTCCACTTACATGGGTTCGGCGGCTTATGCCCAAAGGTTAGGCAACTGGTTTAGCGGAGATTTTTTTAAACAGTCTATCGTTGGTATTGAAGTTATGGCGGTCGGACAAAATATCTCAAATGTGGGTAACTCGGGTGTCGCCTTTAACTTGGGTTATATTTTTGAAGCTATTCGGCATACACTTTTTTTAACGTTTGTCGCGACGGACCTGGGTACGGATATCCAACATTTTTCCGAACCATTAAACGCCAATTTAGGCGCCTCTCTTTTTAGCCAGAATTTTTTGATAAAGCGCGCTCAAAATATTCTGGCTATGGACATAGACGGCACCATTGACACAGGTTTCGGTTTTAGAATCGGCGATGAGTATAAAATTAACTTTGACAACAACGGCATCGCCATAAGGGGGGGATATGAAGGTGACAGTCTGGACTATTCGGTAACGAACCTGACCCTGGGTGTGGGTATTTACCACAGCTTCGATGATTTTGACGCCAGTCTGGATTACGCTTACGTTCCTTACAGCATTTTGGGCGACACCAACCGAATTACCCTTAATATTGTTGTGGGTGGTAATCCGGTTCCTCCCTTGGTATCGGCCTCGTCTTTGACCGGGGCTTCGTTTGTCTTAGGCCCGGATAAAGCGCGATTGAAGATTGGCACCACGGGCGATGAGGCGATCACCCATTGGAAACTCAATATTTTGGACGATTCAGGCAATGTGGTTCGGATGATCGCGGGCAAAGGCAATCCACCCGGCCAATATGAATGGGACGGCCGCGATAAAAACGGCGAATTGGTTCCTCAGGGCAATTATTCGGTCAATGTGGAAGTGACGGACGATGATGGTTTGATCGGACGGGCGACGCCTGTTTCTTACTACGCCCAATGGGTGCCCAAGAAAGTACCCTTTTCCTATACTTACGGCGTTTCGGGCGATCTTTTGTTTGCTTCGGGTAATCCAAATCTGCTTCAATCCGGTTATGACGTTATCCAAAAAGCCGTCTTGGCTATCCGGACAAAATTCCCTAACAGCATTATTCAAATCGCGGGTCATACGGACAATGTGAAGATTTCCCCGCATGCGGCCTTCAAAGATAACCAACAATTGTCTTTGGCCCGCGCTCAATCCGTCATGGCTTACCTGATCCGCACCGGAATGAATCCCAATTTGCTCAGCGCGGTCGGCTACGGTGACACCAAACCCATCGCTCCCAATGACACGCCGGAAGGCCGCGCCAAAAACCGCCGGGTCGAACTGGTCGTTTCGGGCACTATTGAAGTGACCGCCGATGACCTGATCGCCGAAGGCAAAAAAATGATGGATCTGAAGAATTACAAAGACGCTTTGGCTGATTTCCTAAAGGCCATCCAGGCCGACAGCCGCAGCGCCAAAGCTTATAAACTGGCGGGCGACTGCTATTTAACTTTGGGCGGTAAAGACCTGGCGGTGCAGGCTTACGCTAAATCGCTCAAATACGATCCGGACAACCTGACTTTAAGAAACTGGCTGACTCAATACGCGCCGCAGGCTTTGGTAACGCCCACCACGCAAGAAGCTCCCGCGGCGAATAGTTCTCAAAGTATGATTCAAAACGCCCCGGCCGGAGCGGCCGTCCCCGCTTCGGCGGATCTGGCCCTGCCGCCGGTCCCGTAATTTTGTTTGTTCGTTTCAATTCTTTTTCGTTAGCATGCTGTTGAGAATTATCGATTTCATCAAGAGGTTGTCATGAGAAAAGTACTGGTCATTCACGGGCCCAACTTAAATCTATTAGGGGAAAGGGAACCCAGTGTTTATGGTTCCACGACCCTGGAAGAGATCAATCAGCTGCTTCAAAAACAGGCCGCCCAAAGCGGGGTCGAGCTCAAAGTGTTCCAATCCAATCATGAGGGTGAGTTAGTCGAGGCCATTCAGGGCGCCCGCCACTGGGCGGATGTGATCGTGATCAATCCGGCGGCCTATACCCACACTTCGGTTGCCATCCGGGACGCTTTGTCGGCCATTTCGGTTCCGGCCATTGAGGTTCATCTTTCCAACATTCACGCCAGGGAAAATTTCAGGCAGGCTTCGCATATTTCCCCCGTGTCCGTGGGGCAGGTCGTGGGGTTTGGCAAAAACAGTTATCTTTTGGCGCTTCAAGCCGCCACCATGATCACCCTACCCGAAGCCAAAAAGTAAAAACGCCGGTCGGTTCACCGTAAAATTAAAAATAATCGGGTTCAATCCGCTTTAAAATGAGCCTATGAAATCCATCTTCTCCCTAACCATTTCTCCCAACCTTTTCTGGGAATTCTCCTATCTTTGTTTCGCGGTTTATCTTTTATTCCATCCGGCTTTGTCTTTCCCCCAATCCAACGCGGTGGTTTTAGGCGGGGGATTGGCGCTGGTTCTTTTCAGAACTATTCCGCGGGATTCTTTTGAAAAGTTTGGTATTTTTTGGGTCTTATTTCTTTTTTATAACCTGATTTCGGCCTTTTGGTCTTTTTCACCGGGGCTCACCCTTCAATCCTCCAGTTTTTTATTCCTTGGCACCCTTTTAATCGTGATGGCTCAGCAAAACGCTCTGGCCTCGAAAAACCGGATAGAAATTATCCTGCTGATTCTGGCGCTGACGGCTTCGGTGTTAGGACTCTATCAATGGTTGTTTGGATTCGATCAAGTCGCTCAGGCCTCGTCCCATTTGACGGGTGAGGAAGCCAATATCATCGCCGCAGCGGTTTATAACAAACGGGCCTTCGGACCCCTGGTTACGCCAGGAGCTTTGGCGGCGCTTCTTATTTTTTCCACACCCCAGGCATTGGTTCGCTTTTGGATCGCTTCGGGATTTAAGAAAATACTCTTTGGCGGGATGACAGTTGTTCTTTTACTCGCTTTGGCGGCCACCGGCGGGGTGGGCGCCTGGGTTTGCCTGGCAGTGGCCCTGGGACTTCTTTTTTACAAACAAAATACCGATCCCCGGGCTTTTTTTATTCTGGGCCTGCTTTTCCTGGCGGCGCTGGGCCTGGTCTGGCACAGGGGTTTTCATAGCTGGACCCTGGCTTCTTTTTCCATGCGGATCGATTTGTGGCGGGCGGCCTGGCACCTGTTTCTTCAGCATCCCCTGGCCGGATGGGGATTGGGGACTTTTGGCGAGGCATACCAGTCGGCGGGCCTTCCGCTGGAAACCGGCGCGTTATTCGCCCACAATCTGTTTCTCCAGCTTCTGGTGGAAACGGGACTGCTGGGAACTTTATTGGCGGTTCTGGCCATTGGGAGCTGGGTGAGCCAGTTCAAGTGGCCTTCCCGCTGGGAAGGTTGGGGCGTTTTAGGGGGGGTATTAGCGGTGTTTTTATTTTCCCTGATCGATCTTCCGTTTCAAATGGCGGAGCTGGTCTGGATATTCGCAGGAGTAGCGGGCCGTCTCGAACTTCGGTCCGAATCTTCCTGGAACTGGCCGAAAATTTCCCCGAAATGTATTCCTGTGGCGCTTTTAGCGGTTTTGGCCGTGACGGGTTTTTGGCCGCCCTACCGCCCCTGGAACTTTTGTCTTTTAGCGGTTTGTCTTTGGACCGTTTTCGCTTTGTTGGAAGGCCAAATTGAAAAGATAAAACTTTGCGTCGTGGCCGGCGCGGTTTATATGGCGCTTCGGGCCTTTAACTCGCCTTCGGCGTCGGGCGCGGTTTGGTTTTTAGAACTGACGGGTCTGCTGATCCTCTTTTATTTCGCGGCCCCCAAGATTACAAAATTTGAAAAATTCAAAATGGTTTTTGCCGGCTTGGGTCTTCTGTGGGCTGTGAAATTAGTTTGGTATTGCTGGAATGACGCTCCTGCACTGGGAATAGATTGGATCAAATTCCAACTAGCCGATGTGACCCCCTGGGTTTTTTACCCCAATCCCAAGTATCTCGGCATTTTTCTGATTCCTTTTATTTTCTTTTTGGTCCAAAAATCTTCCCGAAATAGGTTGAAAACCATTTTGTTTTCAATTTCTCTGCTGATTATTTTCCGGTTGAAAGCCTTGTCGGCGCTGGTGGGTTTGGGCGCCGGCTGGTTGTGGAGCCAAAAAAAGGACTGGCGTAAGCTATTGATTGCCGCTTTGGTTGTGGCCACGGTTTTGGTGACGTTTCGGTTTTTCAATTCCAGCTCCACGAAGTGGGAAAGATTCGGCATTTGGGAATCCGCCGTCAAAGTTTGGGCTGAAAGTCCGATCGTTGGGGTGGGGCCGGGAGTCTTCGCGGGCGAATACCACCGGGTTCAAGCGCCCCGCTTGGACGGGGTAAACCGCTATTTAATGGAAGCCCGGTACGCCGAAAACGAGTTTTTGGACCTTCTGGTCGCTTTTGGTTTGGTCGGGTTTATTTTTGTTTTAGTTTTGGCTTTTCAACTTTTCTCGAAAGTTAAGAAAGAAGAAAACAAAAACGCTCTCATCGGGTTAAGCGCCGCGTCCTTTTTTGATTTCTGCCTTCACGCACCCTTGACAGCTTTGCTGGGCCTGGGCTGTACGGTGGAAGAGGAGAAACCTGTCCGGGATTTGTCTTACGCGGGCGGCTTTCTGGTTTTGGGGCTGGTCCTGGGATTGTTCGGCGCTCCTGTTTTTTCGCCAGTCTTAAAGGAAAAAGCCAACGCCTATGCCGCGGCTGGACATTACCCGGAGGCTTTCCGATGCTGGAAGCAGGCGGTTGCCCTCAATTCTTGGGACGCGGATGTAGTTCAAGGCGAATCCAACTTTTATGAACAGCTTTACCGGATGACCAAGGATGAAACCTGGCAGAGAAAAGCCGATGAATCTTTGGAAAAGGCGGTCGATTTGGAAAAGGCTGACGGTCGACTGGTTCTTGAGAGGGCAAAACGATGGACAGATCGTTATGAAGCCAACCTCGGGAGATATAGTTTTATGGCCGCGAGCCAGAACTGGGCGGCGGCTGAAAAAGGCCTGCCTTTTGATACTTTTGTCTATTTTGAGGAAGGTCATTTTTGGCTTAAAGCGGCCCAATTATCTGGCCTAAAGCTTTGGGCGGTCATGGATTATGGTCAAAAAGTCGAAAGCTGTTATTCCATGGCGGTCCACCTTGAACCCAATTTCACGGCAGCCTGGGTCAATCTGGGTATTTGCCAGGCGCAAAAACCGAAGTCGCCCGGTAAATCCCAAAACGAAGCGAACTTTGATTTTAAACAGGCTTTAAAAGTTTATGATCAGTGGAAAGAGGCTCCTGGTTTATCGCCGGAAGAAAAACAGATGGTGGATCTGCCTTCGGATGAAGTGGAATGGCTTAGGAAGGTGGTTAAGCCTTGAAACAGACTTCGAAAACATCTGATAAAAATTCCAATTTTATCGCCCCATTGGTTTTCGCGTTATTGCTGGCCGTTTTTTATTGGAAGGTCTTATTTGAGGGAAATGTTTTTGTGTTTGTGGACGCATCCCGTTTTTTTTATCCCATCTGGAAGTGGGGGGCGGGTGTTTTAAGCCGAGGTCTCCTTCCGCTTTGGAACCAAGACGCCCAATTCGGAACGCCCTACCTGGCGGACCCGCAGACGTCCTGCGCCTATCCGCCGGTTTTTCTTTTTTACTCCTGGCTGAATCCCGTCAACGCATTTTCCGCTCTCATCCTGTCCCATCATCTTTGGGCCATGACGGGTTTTTGGTTTCTGGCCAAAGGGCAGGGCTATTCCTCGAAAATTTCTTTTTGGGGAAGTTTGGTTTTTGGGTTTTCCCTCCACCTGGTCTGCTCTTCCTGGACTCCGGTGGCCTTGATGACCATCAGCTGGGTTCCCTGGGTGTTCTTTTCCGCCGAGCGGCTTTATCAGAAAAAAGAAGGCGCGGTTCTATTTCTTTCCTTCGCATGGGCCATGCAGTTGTCGGCGGGCTATCCCGTGCTGGTTTATTTAACGGGTCTGGCGTTGGTTGGCCAGTTGGGATGGCGGTCCTTTAAAGACCTTCGCTGGAAAAAAGGGTTGGTCCTTCCTTGGATCGGCGGGGTGGGTTTATCGGCGGTCATCGCGACCCTTTATAACCTGGTCTGGGGTTTGCCCTTTTTAGAGTTTTTGAAAAACAGCAACTATCAAAACGGCTCCAGCCGTTTTCAAGACTTAGGTTTCATCAACCTGGACACCTTTCTCGACCCCTTTATTCTGGGTCACCCGCTGGCGGGCAATTATCAGGGGCCCCATTACTGGGTCGCGACCTACTTTGTGGGTTTGCCGACGCTTTGTCTGGTGGTCTGGGGGTTGTTGAACCGGATTTACCAGAAAAACACTCCGTGGCTTTTGCTCCTGTTTTTGGTTTTGAGCCTGGGCTCGAACCTGAAATTGGGAGAAGGGTTAAAGTTAGTGTTGCCGGGCTACGCCCTGGTCATTCATTCGGGCTTTTGGATTTCATTGGTCATCCTCTGGGTTCTATTGCTGGCGATGGAAGCCTTTAGCTTTTTAATGACCCAACCCGGTTTTCAGCGGGGAGCTCTCTTCTGGATCGGCTCTGTGGTGGGAATCTATGGCATGGCTTTTTTGCTGAAAAATGGTCCTGTTTCAGGCTTTTTTTGGTTTTCAGCCGCCCTGATTCTGGCTGCTTTTTGGATTCAAAACCCGATGGGGAAGTGGATTGTCGTATCAGGCGCTTTAATTTTGTCCCTCGTTCCCGCGGCTTATAGTTTAAACATGACCATGGACCGAGCCTATTATGAAAAGCCGCCGGTTGTTTTGTCCCAAATGGATCACCCGGGCCGTTTATTTTTCTCACCGGTGTTACTGGGCAGCGCGGTGCGGCTGCAGGGACAGACCATGAACGGCGCCTATGAAAACGCCAAAGAGAATTGTTATCCCAACTGGCCTTTGGCTTACGGCCAGCAGGAAGTTCCGATTTATAACACGCTTCAACTGGCGGACTCTTTCGCCTGGACCTATCAGGCTTTCCAGCATTCGCTGAAAGAATCCCGCAAGGCGATCGACTTACTGGGCATCCGCTACCTTTTTGGTTCTTCGGCATTCAAAGATCTCAAGAAAATCGAACTGACTGGAGGCGATGCCGAAGTTTTCGAAAATCCCCATTCTTTCCCCAAGTGGTTTTCGGTGGCCCGGGCGGTCGTCGCGGGCCCGACGGCGAATGATGATTTTATTAAAGCGGATCATGACAATTTAAATTATGCCGATGCCTGTTTTATCCATGATCCCGCCGAAGCGGGGAATTATCAAAAAAGACAGGTAACTGAACTAAACCGGACGACGAATTCGGTGCTGCTGTCCGCGCCAGGAAAAGGAAAAGCTCTATTAGTCTCTTCTGAAACCGAAGCTCCCGGCTGGAAAGTCAAGGTGGAAGGGAAACCTAAACCGGTCGAAAAGGTGAACGACGCTTTTCGGGGAGTTGTGTTGGAAGAGGGCGAAAGCAACGTGGTTTTCAAATATGAGCCTCTTTCATTTAGGCTGGGATTATTCTTATCTCTGTTGATTTGCGCTTTATGGGCCGGCCTTGCGGGCGGTTTGGTTAAAACAAATTTTCAAGGATTGAAATGAAGCTGAACGACAAAAAACTATCGACCGTCATTTGGTGCGGCTATGGGGTCTTTTTGCTTTTTTGGGTTTTCCGGCTTTGGGGACAAATGCCGGCCTTGATGGACACGCTGGAATATGTGTTCCCGGAAAAATGGTTTAATGTCGAATCTTTTCAAAAGGGTCTGATCCCGCTTTGGAATCCCTATATCGCCTGCGGCACGCCCCATGTCGCCAATTTCCAGTCCGCCGCCTTTTATCCTTTATTCTGGATCTGGAATTTAACGGGTCTGACCAACTGGATTTTCGTGATGGTCTTTGCCCACGCGCTGTTGGCGGCGGTAGGTTTTTATTCTTGGATGAGGTCTTTTGAATTAGAAAAAAGTCTGGCGACCCTTTGCGCCATCACATTTAGCGGTTCGGCCTATCTCACCTACCTTTGGGGTTTTCCCACCCACCTGGCTTCTTTGGCCTGGATTCCCTGGATTTTCTGGGGTTCGAACCGGTTTTTAGAGCGTTTTTCCCTGGGCCGATGGCTGGCGCTGGTCGTCTTTTGGGCTCTGCAACTCTTGGCGGGATATCCCATTTTTACTTTCTACGCCCTGGTGTTTTGGCTGGTTTTTCTGGCGGTCCAAATCCGGTTTCAGGCAAAACTTTGGATTGGGTTTTTAGGCGCCTGGGTTTTGGCGATTATCCTCACCGCCTGCCAGTGGCTGCCCTTTATTGATCTTTTGGGTTATATGCACCGGGAATCCTGGGGGACGAATCTTTACAATCTCAAATGGTCCGAATATCTCACTCTTCTGGCGCCTGACGCTTTGGGCATACCGGGCACCCCGGACTATAAAGGTGATTACCCTAATTATATTTTTGGAAATTTTTACCTGGGCCTGTTGCCTCTTTTTCTTCTGGCCTGGAGCTTCCGTCAGGAAAAGGGGAAGCTGAACTTTTGGCAAAAGAGCCTTTTGTTTTGGTTTCTTTTCCCGTTGGGAAGCAACTTCCTGCTTTGGGCGGTTTTACCCGTCAGCCTGTGGGATAAATTGGAAGTCTCGAAAGCCTCTTTTCTTTTTGTGTTTTGTTCCGTCACCGCTTTGGGCCTTTATTTAAGCCAACCTTCTCCCAAGAATTTCCAGAAAAGCCGGATTCAAAGATTCGCCTGGGGTTTTATCGCGATCTGGGTTTTAGACCTGGTATTGGTTCCGTTCCGCATTGTGCATCCGGTCCCGGACCCCTATCAAAACGCTGAAGTGAAAGCCGTGGCGGGCCGGGTCAAGCAGATGGCGGGTGATGGCCGTCTGGTCAGTTTGAAGGCCGAGGGGCAAAATTATACTTCGGCGGTAACCAATTACAGCGGCTCGTTTCAGCAGACAGCCGAACGGCTGACCCAAAACACAAACGTGGTCTGGGGTATCAAGTCCGCCGAGGGTCATTTGACCACGGTGGTGGACGGATTTCAGAATTTATCCCAATATCTGCGGGAAGGTTTTCCCTATGACGGCCGGATTTTGGACGCGGCGGGAGTCAACGTGATCCTGACGCCAAAACCTTTGTCCGCTTTTAAATATCAGACGGTACAGCAAGACGCGGGACTGTATCTGGTTCATAACGCCGGAGCCATGCCGATGGAGTGGCAAACAGAGAAACAGAAGTTTTTTGGTTCCCGTGCGGAAAGTTTTGGCGCTTTGTTAAACCCCCGGACTTTTTTGGAGGATGAGTCGGATTTCGATTTACAGCCGGACGGGCAAATCACCTCATTGGCGCCAATCTCCAAATATGAAAATCCTGTCGTCAATAGTCCCTGCGAATTTCAATTCACGCTTTCGGCCGGCGCTTCGAAATATTTTGTTTTGGATCAGTGTTTCGCGCCGGGTTGGCACGCCTGGGTGGATGGTCAACCGGCGCCTATTTTGCGGGCGGAGGGGTTGTGGATGGCCGTGGCGCTAAGAGGTTCAGGATCTCACGACGTTTCTTTTCAGTATTCGCCCTTATCTTTCCGGCTGGGCCTGTTTGTGACGCTGATCGCCCTGGCGAGTTTTATGTTTTTACTAGTGAAAATCAGGCTTTTTTCCACAGTTTCCGCAAAAGGTGGGCGGCCAATTTAGGCTGGCGGTCCCGGGTAAAGACCCCTTTAAAGTTCATTCCGGCGGGGCGATGGGCGGCCTGGGCGGTTTTAAAGTCGCAAAGGTTCCAGACATGGGCCCCCGCCACATAGGGTTTGGCCGACAGAATTTTCCAATATCCTTCCAACATTTCGGCCTGGTATTCCTCGCTATACATTTCGGGCGGATTGGCGTGGGTGCCGGGGATGGCGTCGGCCCCGAACTCGGTCACCAAAACGGGTTTTTTGTACTTTTGGTGAATGGCGTCCAAATCTAAAGACAATTTCTTAAAAGCTTCCGGCAATTTTCCGGGTTCGCTGTACCAGCCGTAATAGCGGTTCACACAAACCAGGTCGCAATCCCTGAAAGACTCTTCTTTTAATCCGATATAGCTGACGATGGTGACCGGGCGGGTTTTATCCAGTTTCTTGGCCAGTTGTATCAGGTTTTTGAAAAAGCCTCTGGCGGCGGGGCGGTGCGAGTGGGGTTCGTTGGCTAAACTCCAGGCGATGACGCTGGGATGATTTTTGTCCCGCTCAATGAGTTCCTCGGTGTATTGACGGCAGAGTTTTAACCGTTTGGCCAGACCTTCGGTTTTGAAAAAAAGTCCGACTGCCGGGGTTTCGGCGATCACCAGAAATCCCAGCTTGTCGGCCAGATCCATCATCTGGTCCGAATAGGGATAGTGGGTGGTGCGGAAAGAATCAGCGCCAACCCAGCGCATCAGGTCGTAGTCCTTAATAATCAGGGCAGGCATATATCCACGGCCAATGATAGGGAAGTCTTCGTGACGACCAAAGCCTTTCAACTTGATGGGTTTTCCGTTCAACAGCAGTTTGTCTTTTTTCACCGTGATGGTTCGAATGCCGACGGGTAAATCCACTTGGTCGATCGGGAAGCTGTAATCCAGCAGTTCCACTTTCAAATCATAAAGATTCGGCGTGCCGGGCTGCCATAAACGGGCCTGGGGAACTTCCATAGTCGCGGAAGTTGAGTTGGAAATCTCTTTAACGATTTTTTTACCAAATCCGGTCAGGGTTAATCGAAGTGTGGATGGATCAGTGATTTTGACATTAACGTGAACCAGGCCTTTGGAACCCTTGAGAGACGGGGTAATCGTGATGTCCTCAATCGCGGATTCGGGTGTGGTGTACAATAGCACAGGCCGCTGGATGCCGCAGTAAGGGAAAAAGTCAAACGAAGTCGAGGGGTAAAAGCTATTGGCGAAAGCGTCTTTGGGGTCGAAGGTCACATTGCCGGGGGGCACGCGGTCGGGAGCCAGTTGCCCGTCTACCCGAATCACCAACAAATTAGAGTTCGAAACCTGAGAAGTGATTTCAAAAACAAAAGGAAGGTGGCCGCCTTCGTGAGAGCCCAGCTTGACCCCGTTCAGCCAAACGTCGGCCAGGTAATTGACCGAATCAAACCTCAGGAAAACCTTTTGGCCTTTGAAGCCGGACGGCAGGTTGAACCGGGTTTGGTACCAGGCGGTGCCCAGATTGTTTTTGCCCTCTTCCAATTGGTCGTTCCAACTGGCCGGAACCGCGATGGGCTGGCTTTGGGGCAGGCCCTTAAACCAGCCCTTTTTGACGCCTTGGTTTTGGGGGTCAAATTGAAAGTCCCAAAAGCCCGAAAGGTCTTTGACCTGCCGATAGGTATTGGATTGGGGGTAGAGCATGAACCGCCTCGGTCAGAAATTGGAAACGAAAACCAGTTTAACCACCAAGGCACCATGCCGACCATCAATAAAAAAGCTTTTAAAGAGGTCGGTATAGTACCGATTTCCATAATTTTTTATGGAAAATCGGCACAAGGGCACTAAGAAAATCTTTAACAGGTTAAAGAGGTAAGGTTTCGGGTATTTATTATTCCAAAAATGACACCAAGAAACCGGGTTTGGTGGACGGGAAAAGTCGACTTGGTGGACGGGAAACTGAGTTTGGTGGATAGGAAAAGCCGGCTTGGTGGACGGGAAACTGGGTTTGGTGGATAGGAAAAGCCGGCTTGGTGGACGGGAAACCGGGGTTGGTGGATAGGAAACGTCGGTTTTGTGCCTAGGAAACCGGAAAAACCTGTTCCTGACCTGTCCCCGAAACTAGGTGAAGCTAGGGGATAATACCGGGCGCCTCTTTATTTCGCGATCTTGACGCCGAAGGTCAGGCCTACGCCTGTGGGAATGACGGTTGTCCTGAAACGGGCATCGGTTGCCAGTTCATGATTGAACTTACGGATGGCTTTAACGGTCGCGCCCCGGGCCGGGTCTTTCTCGTTGGCGGGGTCCGCCACCCGTCCGCCCGAAAAGGTGTTGTCGCCCAGCACCACGCCGCCGACCCTCAGGTTTTGGGCCGCCCAATTCAAATAGGCCGGATCGGAAGGTTGTCCAGGGCCGGTCCCACCAGAATTGTCACCTTTTTCTCCAGGCCGGCTTTTTGGAAAGACACCCGGGACACTTCGGCGTGTTTGGGGTCGTGAACAAAGGGGACAGGCTGGACTTCCCCCGATTTAGTGGACACTCTAATTCGGTGTAGTTCTGCCCTCAAATTCTACCGGACTTTTGTATCCCAAGGTCGAATGTAATCGTCGCCAATAAAAACTTCTCCGACTTATGGGCGAATGTCATTGGTTCAGCTTAATTCGGTGGCATCGGAATAGGTCTCGTATCAGGCGTAGGTGAGGGTGTTGGTATAGGCGTGGGAAGCGGGGTATAAATTGGGCTGGCGCCACAATCTTTGTTTACTGAAACCGAAAAGCTTTTGCTGGTGAAGGGGATACCGCCCGAATTAATTTCGTTTCCTGCCTCGATCGCATAGAGGTACCAGGAGGGTTTGACATAACCCCGAACCTGGCAATCGTTCAGGAAGGGTTTGATATCCAAGTTCTGAATGGAAGTTGTTTTGCTTTTAGCCAAATAAGCCACGTATTTATGTTTGTCCGCGCCATAAGAACTGTCAAACTGCCAAACTTCCCAGGTCATTCCATCGACGGTGACAGGTCCCATGTCGTATTGCCATGCGCCGGGGCTGGTGTAATCAAGCCAGATCATTACCTCGGCACCGCCATTAAAACCGCTGGGCCCGCAGGTGTTGTCAGGGCAAATCCAGATATCGTAGGCCGCGTCCCAAGTTCCGGTATTTGTGGGTTGAAAACTCCAATTGGTATTCACGCAGTTGAGTGAGCTTATCTGTGCGGGTAAGTCGCTGTGGGGACTGCAACTGCCGTAAGCGCATCCATAAAGAATATCGGGGTAGGCGGCCACATTGTAACCGCAGTTGTAGGTGGCTTTAGTCATTGTGAAGGAGCCGGTTTGGTCGTCGATACTCATACACTGGGTGCCGGGGCACAGGTCTTTGTGCCAGTAGTCGGTTTGTACGATGTAAGAGCCGATAGTTACGGACTGGTATGGGGAGCAGGTGTTAATGGTTTCACTGAAAGCCTGTGAGGCGGACAGAATTAAACTGAAGATGAAGACTTCGAAAGGAAACTTATTTTTTAATTTCAATGAGTACTCCGAGCAGCAACATTGATCGATTCTATCTCAAAATCAGCACTTTCAGAATCTTCGTGGCCGATTGATTGCCCGCAACATGGACACGCACATAATAAAGTCCATTCGACACCTGGGTTCCGGAAACGTCCCTTAAATCCCATTGAAAGGTTTGATAGCCGTAAGCCTGGAAGGTTTGACTGCTTATTTTGCGGAAAGCTAAGGTGAATACATCCAACGTAACCGTCGACGCTTCGGGTAACGAGACATTGAAAGAAATAGGCGAACCAGTTGAGGGGTTAGGGAAAGGCTGAGAAATCACAACGTCCGGCGGAAGCGTAGGAGTATAAGTCGCGGTTAGGGTTGGAGTGCTGGTCGGAGTTAATGTCGATTGAGGTGTAAAAGTGTTGGTAACGGTGCTCGTGGGTGTATTGGTGGTTGTAGAGGTAGCCGTATTCGTCTTCGAAGCGGTTGATGTGACGGTCGCGGTGTTGGTAGCCGTTTGAGTCGCGGAATTTGTGGCGGTGGTGGTGGCTGAATTAGTGGCGGTTGCGGAGGTTGTGACGGTGGGGGTGTTGGTTGTTGTGTTCGTGGATGTTGGAGTAGTAGTGTTCGTGGCGGTTTGAGTCGCCGAATTGGTAGCCGTATTGGTGGATGAATTAGTTGCGGTTGAGGTGGCTGTGCTGGTCACCGTATTGGACGCGGTCGAACTAGGCGTATTCGTAGAGGTATCGGTAACTGTATTCGTCGGTGGAATGGTTCCCGTAATCGTATTGGTTGCGGTATTAGTGGCCGTTTGAGTGGAAGTGTCCGAAGGAGTATCTGTCGCGGTTGAACTTGAAGTATTCGTCACGGTATTCGTGAATGTGCTTGTAATAACAGGTGTCGAAGTCGCGGTGTTGGTGGCCGTTTGGGTATTCGTGTTACTGGGCGTATTGGTGGGGGTTAAAGTTGATGTATTCGTCGCGGTATGTGTGACGGTATTGGTAACCGTTTGGGTAGGGCTATTGGTCGCGGTGGCTGTCGGGGTGTTCGTTGAGGTGGTCGTCGCCGTACGGGTGGCAGTCTGGGTGGTCGTGTTGGTCGCTGTTACCGTGGGGGTCAAAGTGGGAAGTGAACAACAACTGGACGTAAAGGACCCGTTCGGTCCCAAGACCCATACATTGCCGTTGTAGGGAAAGGCGCAAGACGAATATTGGGTGGCGCTGGTGAAGGCCGCGGAGCTGGTGCTATTAGCCCAATTGGCACCGTCTTCCGAAACCCAAACGGTACCCGCACTGCCTGTGTTTGTGGTTCCGCCGATCAACCAAATGGTGTCCCCGCAAACAGTCGCCAGGGCACTATCCATGGCGGTAAAGGCGGTCCCGGCGGACGGGGTCCAGGTTATTCCATCCGTTGAACTCCAAACGTCGTTTAAGAGTGTGCCGGCCGAATTTTTTCCTCCTAAAACCCACATGCGGTTATTAAACGTGACCACCGAGTGGAGCTGCCGGGCGGAGAAAGCCGCGCTGGCGGTAGCTTGAGTCCAGATCTTGCCATCTGGCGAGGACCAAACGTCATTCGTGACCGCGCTGGAAGAAGTCTGTCCGCCAATAACCCACATGAGATTGTTGTAAACCAAGAGACCGAAATTATCCCGGCCCGGGAATCCCGCCGAGCTTGTCACCGAAGCGTAGCCCGTTCCATTGGGTGTCCGCCAGACGTCATTCATGTAGGTTGAACCGGATAATCCTCCCATCGCCCAGATCCATCCGTTGAAACTGACAATTTCGTAATTGATTCGGTTGGTTACCGGTTGTCCAAAAGCTTCATAAGCATTCCAGGTGCCCGATTCCAGGGCGTTTATGACGGTTACACCCGTATTAACCCCGCCGATGCCGACCGGTTCAGGACCATTACCATCGTGAATGTCTAAAGCTCCTCCGCCTTGTCCGGCCAAATTTAAAAACGCCTGCAAGGTCCAACTGCTGCCCGGAGTGCCGGAGCAGCCCGAGGGTGTGCTGGTGGGTGTCGGCGAAATTGTTTGGGTGGGCGCGACGTAATCCGCGATCAGGTCATTGATCAGCGGTTGGCCTCTCATGGAACCCCATCCGGTGGCCAGGTCAAAACCGGTTACCGCCGAATACTGGGTGGGATGGGAACCGGTGGCGTCGTTATTGCCTGCGGTTACATCATGAAAATCCGTGTTGTAATTGGCGCTCTGGCCGATTTCATAAATAAGCGGATTGAGAAAACCTAACGGAGGCTTGGAGGCCGCGGCAGCCTGCTCGTTGGCCAATGCGATAAAGCCAGCCCACAGGGGCGTCGCGGCGCTGGTACCGACCGCGTTTTCCAATACGCCGCCTTGAAAAATCATAATGTTCGAAGCCACACAAGATACGTCAGGCAAATTGCGAAAAGCGGTGGACCCGTTATTGGTCGTCATGGGAACGGTCGATTGATAGCCCGGAATAGGGATCGAAGTGCTAAAACCTCCGCCCGTTCCTTCCCCCGCGACGGGTATTCCGTTCCAGACCGTTTCGGAAACAAAAACCGGACCTGCATTGGTGCTTAATGTGGTTCCGCCGACTATGGTTACCCAGGGCTGTTCCATGATAAACCCTGTCAGTCCCTGAGGACTGTTTGAGCCGGCGGTGGTATTTCCGTTCACATAAGCGTCGCCGTCCCCCGCGCCATTTAAAAAGGATTGGCCCTGAAGCGCCATCTCGATCATTAAATAGGTGGTGGTGGTGTTCACCGGAAGCCCATAGGATGAAGTCACCTGATTGGCCGTATCGTCGCTGACGATCTGGCTGAAAACAGCGTCGGAATCGTTTCCAATGTAAGCCATAATATCGCAGCCGGGTGCCATGGAATTTACCATCTCCACATCCAACGTCATTTCAAATGTGGAGCCCGGATTGGTATAAGGGCCGCAAGTCACGCTTTGCGCAGAAGCCACAGGAATACCCGAATCGGCGCAATAGGTGGCAACATCTGAGGGTGTGTAAATTTCTTGCGAAAAAATCGCGACGGTTTGTCCGGCGCCTGTGGACGCCACGCCCGGCGCGTAAACATTTCGAAAATCCGTTCCCCAATAGTTGCCCCCGGAAGCCGAACCGTTTAGCGAACCAAAGGCATTGGCCTGGTTCGAAGATGGAATTAAAACTTTTGGTGGAGACAAGGGCTTTGGCGGATGGGCGTTGTCTAAACCGCTCACATGCTCAATTAGAACTTCCGGGCTGACCGAAGGTTCCACATCGGGCGCGTAGAATTGGGTTCCATCAACCCGCTGGTAATTGTAAAGATGAACATTAAAGGTGTTTTCAATTTGATTCACCGTGCCGGTGACACTCACGCACACGCGGTTCGTGTAAGCCTTGTCGATGCTCAGCCCGCTCGATTTCAAAAAGCCCATGAGGTTTTGGTATTCCTCCTGTGTCGGGCCAAATTCCGCAGTGAACTGGGACGGGGTTAAATAATGATGGAACTGTGGATTATGTCTGTCGTAGACCGCCTCCAGTAATGAGTTCATCGCAGCTTCGTTGTGTCCGGGAAGGCTCACCGTTAAATGAAGAATCCGGGAGGAAGAAAGACGGTCCAAACGGCTGGCGGTTTTCACATCATTGGGAAGATTGGTGTGAACAAATAAACGGTTGGTTGCCGCTTGAAGGGAGGAATAAACAGAAAAAATGAAAATAGTAACGAAAACAATTTCGGCAAGAAAACGGCGAGGTATTTTTCGCGGCATAGGTACCACTCAGATCACCCGATCGATAAATAATTCGAAAAAAATAAACGTCCCTAATGACTCAGTACTTTAAAAGGTTACCGCAAAAGATACATTTTTGAGGGTTTAAAACGGACTTTTTGACCGATCTGAAATAAAAAAGCCCCTGATCTTTTCAGATTCAGGGGCCTTTTGTTAAAAACTAGTTACTGCTTAGGCGATTGTCACATCCTTGGCTAAATAAACATCCTGGATGGTTTGAAGCAGTTTGGCGCCTTCGTCCATGGGGCGTTGGAACGCCTTGCGGCCCGAAATAAGACCCATACCGCCGGCGCGCTTGTTGATAACCGCCGTTTTGACTGCTTCGGCAAAGTCGTTATCTCCCGAAGCGCCGCCCGAATTGATGAGGCCCGCGCGGCCCATATAGCAGTTGGCTACCTGGTAACGGGTATATTCAATCGGGTGATCGGGAATCAAGGTGTCATACATACGCTTGTCAAATTTGCCGTAGTTGGATTCCTGATTCAGGAACTGGAAGCCGCCGTTATTTTCCGGCAATTTCTGTTTGATGATATCGGCTTCAATGGTGACGCCTAAGTGGTTGGCCTGGCCGGTTAAGTCCGCCGCGACGTGGAAATCTTTATCCTTGGTTTTGAAAGCCTTGTTCCGCAAATAGCACCAGAGAACGGTGAACATGCCGTATTCATGGGCTTGCCGGAAAGCCTCGGTGGTTTCCTTAATTTCCTGTTGGGAAGAGTCGTTACCGAAGTAAATGGTGGCGCCGATACCGGCGGCTCCCATGTCATAAGCCTGCTTGACCGAACCAAAATAGAATTCGGCGGCTTTGTTCGGATAAGTCATCAGCTCGTTATGGTTAAGCTTTACGATAAAAGGAATCTTGTGAGCGTATTGGCGGGACACAATGCCCAAAACGCCGAGGGTGGAAGCGACGGAGTTACAGCCGCCTTCAATGGCAAGCTTCACAATGTTTTCGGCGTCAAAATAGATGGGGTTTTTGGCGAAAGAGGCGCCGGCCGAATGCTCAATACCCTGGTCAACCGGAAGGATCGAAACGTAACCGGTATTAGCCAAGCGACCAGTGGAATGCAGCCATTGAAGATTACCCAAAACGCGGTTGTTGCGGTCGGATTTGGAAAAGATACGGTCGACGGAGTCGCCGCTGGGCAAATGGAGCATGTCTTTGGAAATGCCCTTGGCTTTGTAGTTCAGGAGATCCTTGGCGTCGTTACCCAGGTATTTTTCGATGTCAGCAATATTCATTTTCGGTCCTTATCTCATAGGATTTACAAGGCCCAAAGGCCCCAAAACAAGGCACTACTAATACAAAATATGCGAAAAATAAGCAAGGATAACTTGGTTTTGGAAAAGGGAAACGATTATTTATTTTAAGACCAAGCTTTTTTGAAATCATCTTCCTTAAAACCAATAGTGGCTTTGGTTCCGTCGAAAACCAAAGGCCGTTTAATGAGACGGCCATTTTTAGTCAGTAAATCCAATATTTGATCTTCATTCATGGTTTTGACTTTCTCTTTCATATTTAAAGATCGGTATTGTTCGCCACTTTTATTTAAAAGATCGGTGATGGTTTTGCCGCTGGTTTTTAGAATTTTCTTGAGCTGGTCTTTGCTGGGTGGATGAGTGGTAATGTCCACGGCGTCCAACTGGTTTTTATGGCTTTCCAGCCATTTTTGAGCGTTGCGGCAGGTAGAGCATTTGGCGTAATGGTAAAACTTTGGCATGAGAGCACCTCGTCTGGAATAATGGGCACAGCAAGCATGTCTGAAAAATGCTGTTCACCTTCTCCCTTGATGGGAGAAGGACCGGATGAGGGTGAAAAGTCTTAATGGACTAACACCACCTCTCACCCTACCCTCTCCCGAAAGGGGAGAGGGTTAGATTTTTTAGAGAGCGTTTACAGCATATCTAAAGGGAAACAGATTTGAATCCTAAAAACAAAAGACAACCCTTTCGGGTGGTTTGCCTGGGCAACGTTTTGGTCGATATTCTAGTCAAACCGGTCAATAGCTTGCCCCCGGTGGGCGGCCTGTTATCGGTTGATCATGTGGAAATGGCCATGGGCGGGTGCGCTTCCAATACGGCGGTGGCTTTGAGCCGGTTGGGGGTTGCGACTTCGCTATGGGGAAAGTTGGGGCAGGATTTTTTTGGCGAATACGCGCTCAAAGCATTAAAACGGGCGGGTGTGGAAACCTCCGGCCTGGCTTTGGATGCGAAGGCGGGTACTTCGGCGACTGTCGTTTTGATAAACCGTAAGGCGCAGAGGTCGTTTCTTCATTCGGTGGCAGCCAACGATCACATATATATAGAAGAGTTAAAGCTGTCCCGATTTTCGCGGTTTCGGCATTTGCATATCGGCGGTTATTTTCTTTTTTCAGCGCTGGATGGAAAGCCTATGGCGGAGATTCTGAAGAAAGCCCGGCGGCAAGGCCTCACCACTTCGCTGGATACGGCTTGGGACTTGAAGGGACGGTGGATGAAGGCCTTAAAACCCTGTTTGCCTTATTTGGACTATTTCATGCCCAGCGAGAGGGAAGTCAAAATGCTACTGGGCTTTACCAACCCGGCTCTGGCGGCGAAAGCTTTTCTGAAGATGGGCGCGGGTGCGGTCATCATTAAGCTGGGTGAAAAAGGCGCTTATTTTTTAAATCGCGAAGGTATGGAAATTAAAATGGCCGCTTATCGAGCCAAAGTCGTCGATACCACCGGCGCGGGCGACTGCTTCTGTGCTGGGTTTATCAAAGGCTTGGCCATGGGTTGGGATTTGAAAAAGTCCCTTCAACTGGGTAACGCGGCGGGGGCCTGCGCGGTTGAAGAACTGGGAGCCACTACCGGTATCCATTCTTTTAAACAAGTTTCTAAATTCTTGTAGTTGTCGAAAAACGAGGCTTATAATACGGCCCGTTTACTTATCTATTTCGGAGGAATTGATGAAATCCAATGTGTCCCCCCTGCAATCAGCCCGCCTTTCTTATCAACCACGGCTTCCTAAAGTTCTGGTGGGTAACGCTTCCAAGGTTGGAATGAAAATGGGGAAGGCTACCCATTCCATCGCGGATCAAAGGGAAATTCATCAGCTGTTCTCGAAAACCTACGGTCAGCCGGAAGTTTCTTTTCAGGCCGGTAAAAGCCCCGCTTCGTTTAAGAAACCAATCAAGGTGGCTTTGGTGTTATCCGGCGGTCAGGCTCCCGGCGGTCATAACGTGGTGGCGGGTCTTTTTGATGGTTTGAAAAAATTAAACGCTAAAAACTCGTTACGGGGTTATTTGGGCGGGCCATCCGGATTGTTGGAAAACAAGTACATCGAAATTACGGATAAGTTGTTAAAAGAGTACCGCAATACAGGCGGGTTTGACATTATCGGATCGGGCCGTACCAAACTGGAAACACCCGAACAGTTTCACGCGGTTGCTCAAAATTTAACGTCGGCGGGAATCACCGCTTTGGTGGTGGTGGGCGGGGACGATTCCAATACGAACGCCGCGGTTTTGGGCGAATACTTCAAAGCCCACGAGATTCCTATTCGGGTAATTGGCTGCCCCAAAACCATCGATGGCGATTTAAAGAACGACCAAATTGAAATCAGCTTTGGCTTTGATACGGCGACCAAGGTTTATTCCGAACTGACGGGTAACGTTGGCCGGGACTGCCTTTCGGCGAAAAAGTACTGGCACTTTATTAAGGTGATGGGCCGGTCGGCCAGTCATATCGCTTTGGAAGTGGCTTTGCAAACCCACCCCAATGTCACGCTGATTTCCGAGGAAGTGGCGGAACACCAATGGACGTTGGATCAAATCACTGAATATGTGGCGAAAGTGGTTGCCGAAAGGGCCGCTAAGAAGAAAAACTACGGGGTCGTGGTCATTCCGGAAGGGCTTTTGGAATTTATCCCTGAGATCAAAAAGCTCATCTCGGAATTGAATGATTTACTGGCCCATCATCCGGAGGTTGAAAAGCTGGAATCGGCTCATCATAAAATTTCCTTTGTACACCAGCATTTAAGCGCCGAATCCCAAAAGGCGTTTGGGTCTTTGCCGCCTTCCATTCAAATTCAGCTTCTGGCGGACCGTGATCCGCACGGTAATGTGCAAGTGGCCAAAATTGAGACCGAAAAACTTTTGATTGAGGCGGTCGAGCTGAAGTTGAAGCATTGGAAAAAAGAATCGATGTACCACGGCAAGTTTTCGGGTCAGGGTCATTACTTCGGCTATGAAGGCCGCTGTGCCGCCCCTTCCAACTTTGACTCGGATTATTGTTATTCCCTGGGCTTTAACGCGGCTTATTTGGTGGCGGCCGGGTTAACCGGGTATTTATCCAGTGTCCGTGATTTGTTAAAACCGGCCGATCAATGGAAAGCGGGCGGGGTGCCTTTGACCATGATGATGAATTTGGAACGCCGCCACGGCAAGGACAAGCCCGTTATCTTAAAAGCTTTGGTGGAGTTAAAAGGCAAACCATTTAAAACCTTCGCCGCCCAGCGGGAGAAGTGGGCCATCGGGGACGAGTATCAAAGCCCGGGACCCATTCAGTTCTGGGGTCCGACGGAAGTAGCGAACACCGCTCCCGAAACCTTGAAGTTAGAACGCGGTAAAAAGTAATCCGAGGGGCCTTCGGGCTCTTTTTTATTGGAATGCTATGGAACGAATTCGATTTACAGAAGATGGCCACTGGAATTGTCCTAAGTGCGGTATCGAGGCTAGCGGAAAGAAATGTCCCAATTGTAAATTCCTTATTTATGCCGGTTTTATACCCCGCGTGATAGCGGGACTGGTGGATGGCGGAATCACTTTTGTGGCCGCTAAATTATTTATCATTCTTCGTTCCAATTCTTTAGACGGCTATTTGGCCGTCACTCTTTTTGGTTTTATCTTCTTCCGGCTGTACCACATTCTTTTTGTCGCTCTTTGGGGACAGACGCCGGGGAAAATGATCGCCCGTATTCAGGTGGTGCAGCTGGATGGTTCTCCGGTGGGTTGGGCCCACGCCATTCCGAGAAATTCAGTTGAGACGGCGATTGTGATGGTCGTCGTTTACTTTGAAATCCAGGCATCCCTGCATGTGCCGGCCGCGGATTTCGCTAAGGCCATGGCCGAACAACGGGACGTCATGATTAAAGCGCTCATGCCGAATAATATCGGGTATATGACGATGGCTTCCAAACTCTACGTTTATAGCGAGTATGTGGTGATGTTTATGAATAAGCGGAAGCGGGCTATTCATGATTTCATCGGCGGCACGGTGGTGATCCACGACCCGCGCCACGCGATCTTGCCCTGGCGTCGGTTGAAGGTGATGAGTGAACTGGCGGATAAGATTGAGGAAATCAGTTTTGAAGATTTTCTTGAAAAGCATGGAAAACATAAGGGCTTGGAAACTCCAGAGATCACGGTTTCCCAAGTTGAGGATAACCATGAAAAGGGTTGATGAACGTTTTTGGTCGAATTGAATAGTAAGAATCCGGTATAAAACAATAAAACCAGGCCTTTTTCGTATTGCTAACCACTTCTCCCAAGTCTATACTTCACCTCCCCTGGAAGTCTTTTTTTCAGGGCAGTTCCAGCTTTAATCCGCTCAGGTTTTGGCTGGGACCCTGTTCCCGATCCATGGTGAAAGGGAACTAACCTCGCTTTTAAAGTGAGGAATCCAAAGGGAGGTAGTTATGAGTCAGCATTTGAAGTATGACGTGATTTACATTCTGAACCCTAACGCCACTACTGAAGAGGCCGCCGCGGTTTCCGCGAAGGTCGAACAGATTGTGGCCGATTCCAAGGGAACGGTTCTCAAGAAAGACGATTGGGGCAAGCGCCGCCTGGCGTATCTGGTGCAAAAGCACCGTGATGGCCATTTCATCTTTTATCATCTTGCCATTGATACCACAACGGTCGCGGAAGTGACCCGTAACCTGCGTTTATTGGAGCATGTTATTAAGTTTTCCGTGGTGAAAGACACCATCAGCCATTTGAAGGCTAAGGTGAAACCAGTCCGCGTGAAGACCAGCACCGAAGGGACATCGTCCCGCCCAGGTTCTGTTCGTCCGATGAATCGGACTTCCGGGGCACCGGTTAATCCTTCGCCTGCGCACGCACCCGCATCTACACCCGCTGCCGCTCCGGCAACGGCTGAGGTAGTTCCGACGGCTCCGACTACCACTACCGCAACCCAGGCTTAATCAAAAACGGGAGGGGAAGAGATGCCAAATTTCAATAAAGTGTTCCTCATGGGAAACCTGACGAAGGACCCTGAATTGCGTTATACGGCGGGCGGCGCTCCGGTTGCCAACCTGCGTATGGCGATCAACCGCGCTTACCAATCCCAATCGGGCGAAAAGAAAGAAGATGTTTGTTTCGTCACGGTAGTGGTTTGGCGTAAGCAGGCTGAGGCTGCGGGCGAATACCTGAAAAAAGGCGATCCTCTTTTTGTGGAAGGAAGACTTCAAAGCCGCAGCTGGGAAACGGATGACAAACAAAAACGGACCATCATGGAAGTGGTGGCCGAACGTATCCAGTTCCTCAATCGCGGTAAGGGTGGCGCGGGTGGCGGTGAAGCGATCCATGACAACATGGAAGAAGAAAGCGCTACGCAAGCCTCGTCAGCTGGCAGCGAAGAAGACATTCCTTTTTAACTAAACAATAGATATTCATTTTTACTGAACTAATTAAGGAGATTTTAAAATGGAAAGAGAACATACAGCACCCAGAAGAGAAGGTGGATCCAAAGGTCCCGGAGATCGTCCCCGTGGTGAAGGCGGGGGAGGCCGTTTCCGTCGTCCGCGCCGGAAATCCTGCCGTTTTTGCGCCGATAAGGTAGTCGCTATCGACTATAAAGATTTTAACCGTTTGCGTTCCTTTGTGAGCGACCGTGGCAAGATCGTCCCCAGCCGTATGACCGGTACCTGCGCCAGCCATCAACGCGAATTGACGACAGCCATTAAACGGGCCCGTAATATCGCATTGCTGCCTTTCGCTCAAAACTAATTTAAGGATGCTCCATTGGACATCCTACTGAGTGTTATCGCCGAACTGGCCACATCCCTGATTTTTCTGGGGTTGGCCAGTTTAGCTGTTTATTGGGCTCTGGTGAGAGGCTTTAAACCCCGAATCGCGATCTTAATGGGGGCTTTAATAATTCTTGTTTATGTTGGCGGCTCTTTCGCGGCGGAGCAACTGAGTTCCCATCCCGATTCCTGGGCAAGCATTCAACAGACTTTTGATCAGATTTGGCAGATTAAGGCCAAGTCTTTGGCCGATGACAAAATGCCTCAGCCGGACATTGATCTTATCCACTCGATTTTTGAAGAATATTTTCTGTTTTGTCTGCCGGCCTGGATTATCTCGGGATCGCTCTTCGCTGGATTTTTAGGTTATTACCTGGTCTCCGCGTTCGGATCCAGAATTACATCCCGGATCACAGCGCCAATTCCTTTTTGGCGGTGGGTGGTTCCAGAACCCTTAATATTTGGGTTGATTTTGGGCGGCGGGGTAAAATTGCTGTCCCCCGAAAATACGTGGATGGCAATGGCGGGTGATAATCTGCTGGTATTGTTTCTCTTTATATATACTTTCGCCGGATTGACGATTACTTCCTTTTATTTTAGAAAATGGCGTTTCCCGACGATTGCTCGGCTCTTAACTTACGCGTTGTTATTTGAGCTGACCTTCAACGCTGTCTGTATTTTGGGAATCGCGGATATTTGGCTGGATTTTAGAAAATTAAAAAAACAATCTGCGGAGCCAACCCCATGAAAGTACTCCTGAAACAAGATGTTCCTAAAATTGGGAAAAAAGGGCAGATATTAGAGGTGAAGGAAGGTTATGCCCGTAATTTTCTGATCCCAGGCGGACTGGCTGTGGAAGCTTCGGGTGGCGCCATGAAACAAATTGAGGAAGAAAAAAAAGCGTCCGACCGGCATAAAGCGAAAGAAAAAGAAGAAGCCCAGGATTTGGCTAAAAAAATTGAGGAGCTTTCTATTTTGCTCAAACACAAAGCGGGCGATGAGGGTCGTCTGTTTGGCTCGATTACTTCCGCGGAAGTGGCCGAAGCGCTGAAGCATAAGAATTTTAATATCGATAAAAAGAAGATCGTTTTAGAAGAACCTATCCGCCTGGTAGGCGATTACGAAGTCAAAATAAAGTTACACCCCGAAGTAGCCGCCCATTTGAACGTCCGCGTCGAAAAAATATAAATATTTTTTTAACCACAAAGACACGAGGGGCACCAAGAACACCATTTTCACCCATCTTTTCTTAAAAGCCTTCATTTGACATCGTTTTGACTGGGAAGAATCTGGAAAACTTCTGGATAACCGGTGGATGGAAAACACGCTTAGTTTTAAGCGGTTTAAAAAGATTCCCGTGTTTTTTCCGCAAACGCTAGAATGCAAACAATTAATTTTTGAGTTTTTGAATTAAAAATTATCAGGTTACGTGGGGATACTTTTCTTGGTGCCCTTGGTGTCTTGGTGGTTAAAAAAGAGGTTTGATTTAAATGGAAGTCGCCCGCAAAAATAATTTATCCATTCCTACCAGCACCTCCGAATTTCGCGTCCCCCCCCAGGATCTGGAGGCGGAACAGTCTGTTCTGGGCGCCATGTTGCTGTCGGCCGACGCTATTCGAACGGTCATTCCCATTTGCCATGAGGAAGATTTTTACCGCGAGGCGAATCGCAAGCTTTACAAAGCCATTGTTTCTTTAGATGAGCGCAAAGAACCGGTGGACATGATTACCTTGAGCAGCGAGCTCAAGCGGTCGGGTGATTTTGAAACCATTGGCGGGATTAATACGCTCACCACTTTGGTGGATCGGGTTCCTACCGCCGCCAACGCCGAATATTATGCCAATATCGTTAAAGAAAAATCCGCCGCCCGAAAACTCATCTCGGCCGCGACCCAAGTGGTGGCTGATGCCTATTCGGACAATGTGCCCATCAAAGAGCTTCTCGACAGCGCCGAACACCGTATTTTTGAAGCCACTGAACTTCGGGAAAGCAAAGATTTTGCCAGCATCAAGGACCTTATTGGAAATAGTTATGAATACGTTAACAACCTGTCTGAACAACAAATGCACATTACGGGTGTGCCCACGGGTTTTTACGATTTGGATGATTTAACCGCCGGGTTGCAACCGGCTGAAATGATCGTGATCGGGGCCAGACCTTCCATGGGTAAAACCAGCTTGGCATTGAATATCGCCCAGCATGCTTGCATGGGAACCAACGAACTTAAAAAGAAAACCCCGGTGGGTTTCTTTTCGATAGAAATGACAGCCAAACAATTGGCGCTGCGTTTACTTTGCTCGGTGGCCCGTATTGATCTTAAAAAAGCCCGCTCCGGTTATTTGAGCGACGCTGACAGGGGCCGCTTGGTAAATGTAACGGGCCAGTTTTACGACACAAAACTTTTTATTGATGACACTTCCTCTATTTCGGTTTTGGATCTCAAAGCCAAGGCCCGCCGTTTAAAGAGAGAGTTTGGTATTGGGCTCCTCATCATTGACTATCTTCAATTGATTCAAGCGGGCATAAGGGTAGACAACCGGGAACAGGAAATCGCTTATATTTCACGCCAGCTCAAAGCTTTGGCGAAGGATTTGGATATTCCAGTAGTGGTTCTTTCCCAGTTGTCCCGCCCGCAAAAGGGCCAGGAAGAAAAACGGCCTGTTTTATCCGATTTGCGTGAGTCGGGCGCCATTGAACAGGACGCCGACGTTGTTATCTTTATTCATAAAGAAACCGAAGGCTCCACGGATGAAGGAAAGCCGATGTTTAAATACGAATTAGTCATCGCTAAACAGCGTAATGGCCCCGTTGATAATGTTAATGTCGTCTTCCGCAACGCCTATACCACCTTCGAATCCGCTTCGAAAATATCGGGGCAATAACCCGTGTTTCCGAACACGCCGGCCTGGGCCGAAGTTTCCTTATCCGCTTTACGCCACAACTTTACGGTTCTTAAAAAACTCGCCAAAGGTTCTGAAGTTCTGCCGGTGGTTAAAGCGAACGCTTATGGTCACGGCGCGGTTCAGGCGTCGAAAGCTTTTATTCAGGCGGGCGCCAAGTTTTTAGCCGTGGCTTTCGTGCAGGAAGGAGTGGAATTGCGCAAAGCCGGTATCCGGATTCCTATTTTGGTTTTGACTCCCACTTTACCGCCCGAAATACCGACCCTTCTTCAAAACAAACTGATTCCTCAAGTTAGCACAATGGAGGGAGCCAAACAAATTTCTAAGGAGGCCCAAAAGCTCGGGCTTTCGGATGTCAAAGTACATGTCAAAATCGATACGGGTATGGCTAGGGTGGGTTTCCGGCCTTTTGAGGTTCTCCAGGCGGTTGAGGAAATTCAAAAAGTTCCGAGGATCGCGGTGGAAGGGGTTTATACCCATTTAGCCACGGCGGATTGGACCGATCCGGTCTATGCCTGGAAACAGATCACCTTATTTCGCCAGGCCCTAGAAAAGCTGGAACGATCGGGAATTCATCTGGCCACCCATGTGGCCAACAGCGCGGCCTTAATGACCTATTATCCGCAGTCCAAGGGAACCTGGGTCCGTCCCGGTATCGCCCTTTACGGTCTTTACCCCAATTCTAAAATGAAAAATAAGGTAAAGCTGACGCCCGTCATGCAGGTTCGGGCGAGAATCCTTCATGTTAAGACACTCGGAAAAGGCGAATCGATCAGTTACGGCCGGACCTATACGGCTAAAAAATTAATGAAAGTGGCGACCATTGCCATGGGTTACGCCGATGGATTGCTCCGCAGTCTTTCGAATAAGGGTGTTTGTTTAATTAAAGGCCAAAAGGTTCCTTTTGTGGGCCGAGTTTGTATGGATATGACCATGGTGGATGTGTCTGGTGTTTCCGGTGTTAAGGCGGGCGATATAGCTACGCTCTTTGGCCACGATGGTAAAGCCTTTTTGCCGGTAGAAGAACAGGCCGCTCATGCCAGGACGATCTCTTATGAAATTCTTTGCGCGATCGGCGACCGTGTGCCGCGCGTTTATACGGGGTAATTTTTGAAGAAGCTCTATTCTTTAATCGAACAATTTGGAAAAATTCTTGTTTATTACATCACCGATATGGGTGAAATGGTGTTTTTAACCATTCGTATTAATCAGCAGATCTTTACCAAGCCCTTTGAGGGCAATTTGATTTTGGAACAAATGGTGAAGATCGGAGTACAGTCGGTTCCGGTCGCCATTACGGTAGGTCTTTTTACCGGAATGGTTCTGGCGCTTCAAGCCGGTTATACGCTGGAAACCAAAATTCAGGGAGTGTCCCAATTTATCGGGTCCGTGGTTTCTATCTCAATGGTGAGAGAGTTGGGCCCCGTATTGACCGCGATGGTGATCGCGGGGCGTATGGGTTCGGCGGCGGCTGCTGAAATAGGCACCATGCAGGTGACCGAGCAGATCGACGCCCTTTACACGCTGGCGGCAAATCCCATTAAGTATCTGGGCGTGCCCAGGTTTTTAGCTTTTACTTTTATGCTTCCTTTGTTGACCATCTTTGCGGATGTGGTGGGGTGGTCAGGGGGGCTTTTTGTCTGCTCGCTTAAATTTACCAGTTCTTCGGTTTACATCGACAGCACCCGATCTTCCCTCGAAGTAGGCGACATTATGGGCGGCCTGATCAAAGCCACCATATTTGGTGCCATTATCGCTGTCGTGGCCTGCCGGCAAGGTTTTGCCACAACGAACGGCGCGGAGGGTGTGGGCCGGGCCACCACTAATGCCGTGGTATTTTCCTTTATGATTATTCTCATTACGGATTATTTTTTGACAGCCATTTTAACGATTTTGAATTTTTGAGGAAAAGATGGACCAGAAAATCATAATTCAACTGAAAAATCTCTCCAAAAGTTTTGGCGACCGTAAGGTGCTGGAGGAGGTAAATCTGGAAGTTTATGCCGGAGAGACACTGGTCATCATTGGCCGTTCGGGTGTGGGAAAAAGCACCATTTTGAAACATATCGCCGGGTTACTGCCGGCTGATTCGGGTGAAGTCTGGGTGGAAGGACTGGAGATTTCCCGTCTCAAAGAAAAAGAACTTAATGAATTGCGTAAAAAAATGGGAGTGGTTTTTCAATATGCCGCTCTTTTTGATTCTCTGACGGTTTTTGAAAATGTGGCTTTCAGACTATTACGAGATTTTGAAATGCCTCACGCCAAGGCGTTGGAAGTGGTCCGCCAGAAGTTGGAGCTGGTGGGTTTGAAAGATGACCTTTTGAATTTGAAACCCGCGCAGCTCTCCGGCGGGATGCGAAAAAGGGTGGGGTTGGCGCGGGCTATTGCGGTAGATCCGGAAATCATTCTTTATGACGAACCAACTTCGGGGCTTGATCCGGTTACATCTGAAGCCATTAATGACCTTATTCTGGATATGCAGAAAAAATTAGGCGTAACTTCCGTGGTGGTGACTCATGATATGCATAGCGCCTACAAGGTGGCTAACCGAATTGCCATGATATATGATGGGAAAATCATAGAAATTGGCACTCCCGAAGAAATTAAAAGAAGCAAGAATCCTTATATTGTTCAATTTGTAACAGGCAGCGTAGAAGGGCCAATGCCGGTCCGGTAGTTAAAGGGTTTGGATGTTGAAAATCGGAGACTTTATGAAAGCTTCACTGGAATTCAAAGTTGGTTTTATGACCATCATGGCTTTTGTGATTCTCATGGTGTCTGTTTTATTTGTTAATAATTTCAATTTCAGGGGCGGAGGCAATATTTATACGGCCTCTTTTAATTTTTTGGGTGATTTGAAATCCGGCGCTCCGGTTATGTATGCCGGGGGAATCAATGTGGGACAGGTCAGAGATATCCGTCTTTTAAACGGCAAAGCCGCGGTTGATATTTTGATTACCCAACCTAATTTCAAACTGAAAAAAGACTCTAAGGTTGCCATTTATTCAACCAGTTTATTGGGTACCAAATACGTTCAGATCGACGCTGATTTGGGTACGGGAGACGAATTGAAACCCGGGGATATTTTAGAGGGGCATGACGCCAACAATCTGGATGAAACTTTTTCCGAGTTAGGCGATGTGATGGAAGCTTTTGAGAAGATGATGGGCGATCCGGCAGCTAAAGAAAGCTTTTTGCATTCCTTTGAAAACATGAATAAGGCCACGGATAATCTGTTGGCTTTGAGCATTTCTAGTCGTGAAAAAATCGATCAAATGCTGGCCGATCTTTCGAAATCCAGTGCCAGCGTGCCGGATTTGGTGGCGACGGCCGAAAGGGTTTCTAAAAACTTGGATGGCTTAATCGGGGCTTTGAATAAAAAAGATATCACCGCTACTATGAAAGATATGCAAGAAACCATGAAAAACATGAAAGAATTAACCGATGACGTGAACAGCGGTAAGGGTGCGGTCGGGGTCTTGTTAAAAGATGATCAAATGGCGGATGACATTAAATCCTTGGTGGAGGAATTAAAAGCGCACCCATGGAAACTTCTTTGGAAAAAATAGAAATGATGAAAAAAATTTTGGTTTTCATTTTAGGAATATCACTTTGGGTTTGTGTGTGCCCTGCTTTTGCTCAAGATTCAACTAACTTGATGGACTCCATGATGCCTTCGATGAAAGAAGGCGGCATTTTGCTCAATCCCACCCCTGTTCTGGGCGAGATGGAACTCATGGATGTGGATATGCAAATGGTGATGCCTTTTGCCAGGCCTCATATGCCCATGACCATGTTGATGCTTCATGGTTATAGTTTTTTTGAAACCGTGGCGGAAGAAGGCTCGCAAAGGGGCCGCGCGGATTTTTCAGCTCCCAATATGTTTATGGCGGATTTGGGAACGACTTTAGACGACCGCCAGTATCTCAATCTCGATGTTATGCTCACCAGCGACCTTTGGACTGTCCCGTCCACGGGAACGCCTGAACTTTTACAAATCGGCGAAAACCAAAGTAATGGACAGCCTTTTGTGGACGCCCAGCACCCTCATAGCTCGCCCCTGATGGGGTTAACCCTTAGCGATACTATTTCTTTGGGGGACGACAAAAGCGCTCTCAAATTATTCGCGGCTCCCCGGGGTGAAAGCACGGATGGGCCCATTGCTTTTATGCACCGCATTACGGGCATGGTTAACCCTGATGTGCCCTTGGGACATCATATCGGCCAGGATGTCGGACACATCTCAAGCACGGTTTTGGGCGAGTCTCTCAAGCTGGGTAGTTTTCATATCGAATCTTCTATTTTTAATGGCTCGGAGCCAGATCCGACTCAGGTGGATTTACCTTTGGGGCCCATCAATTCCTTCGCGGTTCGAGGCATTGAGGAATTTTCTCCCAACGTCATGGTGATGGTTTCTTGCGCCTGGGTGGGTACGCCCGAACCAGGAATCGCGAATGACCAGCGTTATTCCGCTTCAATTTATACTCATATCCCCTTAACCGATTCGATGACTTTTCATAACACGCTGATTTATGGTTGTGTCACAAATATTGATAACACCTCTTCGTTGAATTCGTTTTTGGACGAGTTCCTGTTTAATAGCGCGGTGGCCAGTATTTTCGCCAGGGTGGAAGTGCTTCAACGCACGCCCAATGAATTGCAAATTTCGGGATTGCCCAACTCCGACACGGGGCAATGGGTGACTGCTTTCACTTTGGGCTATAGCCATCAGGTCGTGGCCTGGGATGGATGGGAATTGCGGGCGGGACTTTCAATTACCAATGATCAAGTGCCTGCAGATTATCAAACCGTATATGAGGGAAACCCTTTTACTTATAAGTTTTTCTTTCAACTGGGCGGGACTCAGGCTTATCAGCTTTAAAACTTTTAAAAAGGCCTCTCACCATGGAGTAACGCAGAGTTAAACCTTAGATTTTTGAACAAAATCTTCATGACTTACTCCGTGTTACTCTGTGTAATTCCGTGGTTCATCATCTTTGTTTTGCCGCATTGAAAAATACGTCTTTTTTGAGAGAATAACCGACCCTTTGTTCTTCGTCTTATCTACGCTACATGAAAGGAAGTCCTCATGAGTTCCGCCATCTTGAAAATTGAAGGTCCCCGCAACCCCCATTCCAAAGAATACGCTTCCTTACTTTATTTTTTGAACCAGGCCTATGATTTTTCCGATATGCGCTGGTTTGAAAATGACACTTCTTTCTTTTACGGCACCAAGCCAGAGCAATTAAAAAACAAGTGGATTTTAAAGTGCGGTGAAACCTTCGCATCCCATGTGGGGGTTTTTCCTTTTGTGGCCCAGGTTAATGACCACCCGCTCAAGGTGGCTGGTATCGGCTCGGTAGCGACTCATCCCGAATATCGCAACAGGGGTTTAATGAGAAAATTGATGGCTCATGTTGGAAATCATCTCGTCCAGGAAGGTTATGATCTTTCCATTCTTTGGGGTGAAAGAGCTTTGTATGAGCATTTTGGCTATGAACGGGGCGTGTTTCAGGATCGTTTTTCTTTTTATCGCCGGTTTTTCAAACCGCTTCCTCTAGGCAAGGCCATCCGTCCGCTAAAGGACAGCGATTGGGACGATCTACAAAAATTATTTACCCGCCACGACTTTCATACGAACCGAAATTTGGATTATTTTAAAACCCTGCACCGTCGTTTTAACCGTGGAATTCCCGAGCCGATCTGGGTGATGGAAAAGGCCGGAAAAATCATCGCTTATGTCATCGTGTTTAAAATTAACGAGGGATATGAGGTGGCTGAATGGGGTGGAGACGTAAAAAACGTGACCGATTTGATCGCGTCCGTTTTACCGAAACCTTCCACGGGTAATGTCTGGATTTCCATTTATCCCGGGTGCGAGCTTTACCATTGGGCGTTAGAAAATCATGAAAGTCAAATCCGCACCCCCAACACATGCATGGTCAAGATTCTCAACCTGGGGAAAGTGCTAAAGGCTTTTGAGTCCCAATTGCAGGAACGGTATGAAAGCCATTCCTTAAGAGATATGGGTTCTTTATCACTCCAATTGCCCGGACAAAAAAAAGTAACGCTGACTTTTGGCGATAAACTGAAAGTGGAAACCGGCGAGACCGGCGGGAAACCCATCATGCTGACCCAATCCCAGTGTGTACGTTTGCTTTTCGGGGGAACCTGGCCCAGCTATGAATTGAAATTAAAGGATTTTGAGCTGGAACTATTGGATTCGCTTTTCCCATTAGAATGGTATTGGTGGCGGAGCGACTGGATTTAACAGTAGCAGCCAGTCTTTATCAGGTATTCATGAGCCCCAAAGTTTGGGGCTTTTTTTATTGCTTACAAGGTATACAAGAGTATACTTATCGAAGTCATCCAATTTCCGAGGGCTTTATGGCTAAAACGAAAACTCAATATGTTTGTCAAAACTGCGGGGTGAATTCTCCCAAATGGCAGGGGAAGTGCAATTCCTGCGGGGAATGGAACACTTTTGTCGAGGAACTGGTGGACAGGGGGAAGTCCGAAGAACGGGGACGAAAACTTTCGGGGCCGACCGAAAGGTCCATGCCCATCACCCTCAGCGAGATCGATTCGGATGAAAGCCAGCGGTTAAAGACAAACATTCCTGAGTTTGACAGGGTGTTGGGGGGCGGTATTGTGCCGGGGGAAACCATCATGATCGGCGGTGACCCGGGAATCGGTAAATCGACGTTGTTATTGCAAGTCGCCGACAAGCTTTCTCGACTTCAAAAAGACGGGCATGGCAAATGTCTTTATGTGACGGGTGAGGAATCGGCCCAGCAAATAAAACTTAGGGCTGAACGATTAGGTATCCGATCCAACAACCTTTATATCTTCGCCGAAACCGATGTGCTGGCGATTTTAGAACAGATCGAAAAAAACAAACCAGTCTTGACCATTATCGACTCTATTCAAACGATGTTCCTGACCGACATCGCCTCCGCGCCAGGGTCGGTTTCCCAGGTTCGGGAATCGGCGGCCAGGCTCACCTATTTGGCCAAACGGGAAAAACTACCGATTGTCCTGATTGGCCATGTGACGAAAGAGGGCAATATCGCGGGGCCCATGACCTTGGAACATATGGTGGACGCGGTTTTGTATTTCGAGGGAGACATTCAACGACATTTTCGATTGCTTCGGGCGGTGAAGAATCGTTTTGGAAGCACTCAGGAAATCGGTATTTTTGAGATGAGGGGAACCGGGCTAGAAGAAGTGGCGGACGCTTCCAAGGCGTTTTTGGATAACCATTTTGTTCATAATTCGGGTTCGGTCATTACCACCAGTTTGGAAGGCAGCAGGCCACTTCTGCTCGAAGTTCAATCGCTGGTCAGCCCTACCAATTTCGGGACACCCCAAAGAAGAAGCTCCGGCATTGACCCGAACCGATTGGCTCTTCTATTGGCAATTTTGGAAAAGCGCCAGGGAATGTCCATCTCATCACAGGATGTATTTTTGAATATCGCAGGCGGCATTAAAGTTTTAGAACCTTCCATTGACCTGAGTGTGGCGGTAGCGGTGGCGTCCTCATTCCGAGAGGTAGCGGTTGATCCTCACACTATCGTTTTGGGCGAATTGGGCTTGTCGGGTGAGGTACGGGCAGTTACCCAAATTGGACCCCGGCTAACCGAAGCGGCCCGGCTTGGTTTTAAACAAGCGATCATTCCTCACGGCAATTTTAAGGCGGTTTCGTTACTGCCAGACGCGCCCATGGAAATTCTGGGGGTAAAGACCCTGTCCGAAGCGATCGGTATCCTCATACCTCGCTGATGGGATGAATCTATGGAAATGGCAATAATGTCAGCTTTTTAGCCTGTTTTCTGGAATCGGGCCCTTTGTTTTGTTAGACTTACCCCCCTTATGAAGCCAAGAAAACCTATGATTAAGACCCATTGGGCGCTATTACTGGTTGCGGCTGGGCAATCTAAACGATTAAAAAGCCCAGTTCCCAAGCCTTTTTTGTATTTGGATTCTAAAAGAACCATGTTGGATTTGTGCCTGGCGGCCTTTAAGAAGGTTCGAGGGTTGGATTATGTGATTATTGTGACCCGGAAAGATTATTTTGGCCGGGCGGGACAAGCGCTAACCGAGGCAGGTTTGTCGGGGATTGTGACTTTGGGCGGAGAACAAAGGGAAGATTCGGTTTGGCAAGGTCTGCAGGCAGTGCCGCCAGGAATAAAAAACGTCCTGATTCATGACGCGGCCAGGCCTTTTGTTTCAACTGAGGTGATCGAAAGGGTTTTAACTGAAACGGACAAATCGGGTGCGGCCATACCGGCGGTACTGGTGAAGGATACCCTTAAAGTGGTAGCCGGGGATAAAGTAGTCAAAACCCTGGATCGTTCTACCCTCAGGGCGGCTCAAACTCCGCAAGGTTTTGAAGTGGGTCTTTTAAAGAAGGCTTTTAAAAAGCTCGGGAAGAAAGCGTCTGATATGACCGACGACGCGGCCATTGTTGAGGCTGCGGGAATCAGGGTCAAAATAGTGGATGGGGATGTCATTAATTTTAAGGTCACGACCCCGGATGATTTGAAACAGGCTAAAGACACGTTGTTAAAGAAAAAAGGCTGAGGAGACAAGCTTGGATTTTAGAGTCGGCATTGGTTATGACGCCCATCAATTTATCGCAGGCCGCCCCCTTATTTTAGGCGGGGTGACCATTGAACACGAGAAGGGCCTTCTGGGCCACTCGGATGCGGACGCCCTCTCGCACGCCATCAGCGACGCTATTTTAGGCGCGGCGGCTTTAGGGGATATGGGTCAATACTTTCCGGATATGGATTTGAAATGGAAAAACGCCGATAGTTTGGCGATGCTAAAAGAGTGCCTTCGCCTCGTAAAAGAAAAGGGCTGGGTGATCGGCAATGTGGATTCGACCATCATTTGTCAAAAACCAAAACTGGAGAGTTATATCGGCCCGATGATTCGAAAAATCGCGGAGACCCTTGAGGTTTCGGCGGACAAAATTGGCATTAAGGCAAAAACAACTGAGGAAATGGGTTTTGAGGGCCGGCAGGAAGGTCTTTCGACCCAGGCGGTTGTTTTGCTTCAAAAGGAATAAGGAAAAGTCATGAGTGAACAAGTAAGGGTGCGTTTCGCGCCAAGCCCCACGGGGGATTTGCATTTGGGCAATGTGAGAACGGCCCTCTATAACTGGATTTACGCCCGTCATACCCAGGGTGTGTTTGTTTTGCGAGTCGAGGACACGGACAAAGAACGCTCGACCGATGCTTACTGCGAAAACCTGTTGGATATCATGAAGTGGATGGGTTTGAACTGGGATGAGGGGCCTCGAGTCGGCGGACCTTACGCACCCTATAAACAGTCCGAAAGGACTTCTATATATGAAGAGCATCTGGAACGGTTAAAATCCAAGAATTTGGTTTATCCCTGTTATTGCACCGAAGAAGAGCTGGAGTTAGAGCGCAAACGCCAATTGGGCCGGGGCCACATGCCCAAGTATGGGGGCAAATGCAAGAAATTAACGGCAGAGGAGCGCCAAAAGCTGGACGCAAGGGGAAACACTTCAGTTTTGCGGTTTATCGTACCCCCGGGTGAAATCTTGGTTCATGACGAAGTAAGGGGCGAAGTCCGTTTTCCTGACGATCAGATCGGCGATTTTGTTTTAACACGTTCAGATAAAAGCCCAACCTATAATTTCACAGTGGTTATTGATGACGCTCTCATGAAAATTACCCATGTGATTCGTGGCGAAGATCATCTTTCAAATACGCCTAAGCAAATTCTCATATACGAGGCGTTGGGTTATAAACCGCCCAAGTTTGCTCATCTCTCTATTATTAAGGGCGCAGACGGCCAAAAGCTTTCCAAACGTCATGGGGAAACCAGCGTGGAAAGCTACAAAGCGAAGGGTTATCTTCCGGAAGCCTTCTTGAATTATTTGGCGCTACTGGGTTGGGCGCCAAAAACGGGGGAAATTCTGTCTCTGCAACAAATGGCGGCCGAATTCGACCTGACTCATGTTGGGAAAAGTGGAGCCATCTTTGATCCGGTGAAATTGCACTGGATGGGTATGCAATATATGGCGAAGATGCCTTTGGAAGATTTGACCCGCGCTTTGTTGCCTTATTTGTTTGATGCCAATTACTGCACCCGCGAGCAGGCTCGAATCAAGTTCGATTGGATCAAGAGCGTGGTGGATACGGTTCGTACTAGTTTGGGCTGCTATTCAGATATTATTAAAGAAACCTTATTCTTCTTTTCGGATGAACTGAGTTTTGAGCCGACGCAAACTGAGGAAATGAAAACACAAAAGTCACTTTTGGAGACTTATGAAAAAGCTTTTGAAGCCATTACGGATTTCAACGGCGAAAACTTCATGAAGGCAGTTAAGGAAACGGGTAAGGCTTCGGGACTAAAGGGAAAAGCTTTATATCATCCTCTGCGCTTGGCTATTACGGGCCGGGAAGACGGGCCGGAGTTGGCTAAAGTCGGACCTTTGCTGGGTAGGGCCGAAGTGCTGAAGCGGTTGGCGGTTTGGACAAAAGAAGCGATCATTAACTAATCGATCGGGAAGAGACTATGGTCAAGTATTTCAAATCTATCTTAGATCGAGATCCTGCGGCCCGCTGGTGGGAACTGCCTTTATATCCCAGTGTGTACGCTATTCTTTTGCATCGGGTGGCGCACTTTATTTGGGTCATACGCGTTCCTTTTATCCCGAGGCTTATCTCGCAAATATCCCGTTTCCTAACCGGTATCGAAATTCATCCGGGCGCGAAAATTGGAAAGTATTTCTTTATTGATCACGGTATGGGAACGGTCATCGGTGAAACCTGCGAAATCGGCGAATACGTTACCATCTTTCAAGGCGTCACTTTGGGTGGAACGGGTAAAGACAAGGGCAAACGCCATCCGACATTAAGAGACCATGTAGTGGTTGCCGCCGGTGCCAAGGTGTTGGGCAACATTGAATTGGGTGAATACGCCAAGGTGGGGGCCAACGCGGTGGTGGTAACTGATGTACCTTCTCATTCCACAGTAGTGGGTGTGCCGGGCAGGGTGGTGACTTTGAGAGGCCAAAAATTAAAAGGACACGAACTGGATCATACCAATTTACCGGACCCGCTTTTGCGCCGTTTGGAACATTTAGAAAGAGATTTAGCCCGTCACGCCGGTTCTTATGCGCCAAAGCAAAAGAAAAAGTCCAAGTAACCTTCAATTAAGGAAATCTACTCATGCTGAAAGTCACGAATACCCTAACTGGTAAAAAAGAGGTTTTCGAGTCTCTGATTCCCAGTCAGATCAAAATGTATGTCTGCGGGCCGACTGTTTATGACGATATTCATATTGGCAACGCTCGTTCGGCGGTGAATTTTGACGCTATCCGCAAGTACCTGATCTACTCCGGTTTCTCTGTGAAGTATGTGATGAACATCACGGACATTGACGACAAGATTATTAAAAAAGCCATTGATGAGAAAAAAGATTTTCATGAGATAGCCGGGACATATACTCAGGCTTATCTGGAAGTAATGAAAAAATTAGGTGTTCAACCGTCCGATGTTCAGCCCAAGGCGACCGATTCTATCCCTGAAATGATCGAACTGATAACAGGCTTGGTGAACAGAGGTCACGCTTATGTATCTGGGGGAGACGTTTTATATGATTCGAAGTCTTTTCCAGCCTACGGAAAACTTTCAGGAAAAAATCTTGAAGAGCTGATTGAGGGAATTCGTGTTGAGAAAAATGACACGAAGAAAAATCCTACAGACTTTGTGCTTTGGAAAACAGCGAAACCGGGTGAACCATCCTGGGACTCTCCCTGGGGCAAAGGCCGTCCGGGCTGGCATATTGAATGTTCCGCCATGGTGCGCAAACACCTGGGGGATTCGATCGATATCCACGGTGGCGGCGTTGACCTCATTTTTCCCCATCATGAAAATGAAATCGCGCAGTGTGAGGCCTTTACCCAAAAACCATACGTGAAGTATTGGATACACAACGGTTTTATTGAGATTTCTGGACAGAAGATGAGTAAGTCGCTGGGGAATATTTGGAAAACAAAAGACGCTCTGGCTGATTTCAGGCCCGAAGTACTTCGTTATTTCTTTTTGAGCGCCCACTACCGTAGCGGCCTCAATTATGACCGGGATATTTTGGACGCCAACCGCCGGGGGTGGGAAGAATTTAACCAAACTTTCCAGCGGATTGAAGAAGCTTTAAATGGTCCGGACGGAATCGACCCAATGGATTTATTGGAACTTCGCTTATCCATTGATGAAGTGGAAGCTAAGTTTAAAGAGGCGATGGATGATGACTTTAATACGCCAAAAGCTATGGCGGCTTTGTTTGACCTGGCTCGCGAGGTTCGGCGGGTGTTGAGTCAAAGAGCTAGGGCCACTTCTGGTGCTAAAAGCTTGTTAGGCGAAGCGCTCAATAAATTAAATGAATTGGGCGGGGTTTTAGGTGTCGTTTCTTCCCAAAGGGCAATGGTTCCGGTCGAAGTAGAGGAGATGGCCGAAGCTAGGGTTAAGTTGAAACAAGAAAAGAGATATCAAGAAGCGGATGAAATGAGAACCAAGGTTTTCGAATTAGGGTTTACGATTGAGGATGTACAAGGTGGAAAGTATCGGATTTTCCCTAAGACTTGAGTTGTTGTTGATAAAATGAGTCAGCGTTTTAGTTAGTTAAGAGGCCCGGATGAGCGAAAAAATTTACGGACGAAAACCGGTTTTAGAAGCTATTCGGTCAGGCCAAAGGGCTATTTCTCGTGTTTATCTTTTACAAGGCTCCCACGACGCAACGCTTGATCAAGTTGAAATGCACGCCAAATCCCGTAATATTCCTGTCAGTCTTGAAACTCGACACCGCATGGATACCATGGCGGATCAAGAAAATCACCAAGGCGTGATCGCGGTGGTGGATGATTTTAAATACGCCGATCTGCAGGATGTTTTAGATACCGCTCGGTATAAGAATCAACCGGTCTTTGTTCTTCTTTTGGATGAAATTGAGGACCCGCATAATTTAGGAGCCATCATTCGTTCGGCGGATGCGGCTGGTGTCCACGGCGTCGTTATTCCCAAAAACCGGGCCGCCGAAGTGAATGCTACGGTTTTGAAATCTTCAGCCGGGGCTTCGGAACATGTCACCACCGTTCGGGTGGCCAACATTAACGACACCATTAAAAAACTGAAAGAGGCTGGTGTTTGGGTAGTAGGAACCGATGTGGAAGCGACCAAATATTTTTATGAATATGATTACCGCCAGCCGGTAGCCATTGTGATTGGCAATGAAGGTAGGGGGTTGAGGCGGTTGGTGAAGGAAAATTGTGATGATTTGGTGAAAATTCCCATGGCGGGCAAGATGTCTTCTTTGAACGCTTCGGTGGCTTCAGCGTTGCTGCTTTTTGAAGTCACCCGGCAAAGAGAATGGAAAGTGGGACTACCCATTACACAATCGCCAACAGTCCCGACTGCTTTTGCGACGCAAACATGGGATTATGTACCTCCGGCGGTTTATTCATCGCCGGCTCCACTTGAAGCTGGTTTGGCGCCTCCCGAAAAAGACTTTTTTCGTTCAGGCCCTGATTCGGCTCTTGAAACGCAGAGTGAGGGCTCTCCTGAGGAAATGAAGCCGATGGAAGTGAAGCCGGACGATCCGCCTGGCCATAACAAAGGCGGCGGGTTTCATTGGTGAAAAAGCTCTTATGCTTGCTTGACGCACCCTATGGTCACTTCTATAATCCCTCTTCCCTTGTGGAAAAAGTGGATGATTTGGTCGGGCTGGCGTAGCTCAGTTGGTAGAGCAGCCGCCTTGTAAGCGGCAGGTCACCGGTCCGATTCCGGTCGCCAGCTCCATTTTTTCCCTAAATGTTGGTTATGGGCAGGTGCCCGAGTGGTCAATGGGAGCAGACTGTAAATCTGCCGGCCGACGGCCTTCATAGGTTCGAATCCTATCCTGCCCACCATTTTTTCAATTTGTTATAATTAACCTTTAACAGCTGCTGTGAGGCTGAAGTTGCGGGCGTAATTCAATGGTAGAATGGCAGTTTTCCAAACTGCACGTCGCAGGTTCGATTCCTGTCGCCCGCTCCATTTTTGATTACCATGAAACTTCTCAACCCGCTTCATTTTAAATACTTCAACTAAGCATCTTTGAAATTTTATATTTCGTTTTATAAAAAATCACTGTCTGGAGGGCGATTTTGGAATACCGTATTGAACATGATTCGATTGGCGAATTAAAAGTTCCGCAGGAAGCTCTCTATGGCGTGCAAACCCTCCGCGCCGTTCAGAACTTTCCGATTAGCGGTATCAAACCTCACCCGGTTTTTATTAACGCCACGGTTCACATTAAAAAAGCCGCTGCCCGTTTTCACGCCAAGGTGGGCATGCTGGATAAAAAGAAGGCTGAAGCGATCATAAAAGCGGCCGATGAGATTCTGCTGAAGGGTCAATGGATTGACCAATTTGTGGTGGATGTTTATCAGGCGGGAGCAGGTACCAGTCACAACATGAACACCAACGAGGTTTTGGCAAACCGCGCCATAGAGATTTTGGGCGGGAAGCGGGGCGACTATAAGTTGGTTCACCCAAATGACCACGTAAACATGGGCCAGTCGACCAATGATGTTATTCCGACAGCCATTCGTTTATCGGGGCTTTTGTTAGTCCGCGACTTTTTGCCAGTTTTGGACAAGTTGTCTAAAACTTTTTTCAAAAAAGGGCAGGAATTTAAAAAGATCTATAAGTCGGGCCGAACCCATTTGCAGGACGCTGTGCCTATTTCTTTAGGTCAGGAATTTACAGCTTACGGAGAATGTCTTAAACGTCATCATGGACGAATCGCGACAGCTTCCAATGATTTAAAGGAACTGGGAATCGGCGGGTCGGCTGCTGGTTCGGGATTGAATACCCACAAAAGTTATCCCGCTTCAATGGCTAAACTTCTTTCGGAACAAACGGGGTTAAAATTATCACCTCATCCCAACCTTTTTGAAGCGATGCAAAGCTTGGCTCCGGCAGTTTCAGTGTCGAGCGCTATTCGAAATCTTGCTCTCGATTTAATTCGAATCGCCAACGATTTCCGTCTCATGACCAGCGGCCCTACTACGGGTTTTGGCGAAATACTATTGCCGGTTATGCAGCCTGGGTCTTCGATTATGCCGGGTAAGGTGAATCCGGTGATGGCCGAGTGTCTGGATATGGTGTGCTTTCAGGTTTTGGGTTTTGATACGACCATTGCGATGGCCTCTCAAGCGGGCCAGTTAGAACTCAATGTGATGATGCCGGTGATCGCCTATAACCAAAATCAAATGCTGACATTAATGACCCGGATGCTTCGGGTGTTCGAAGAGAAATGCGTGAGCGGCATTAAAGCGGATGAGAAACGATGCCTTTATTTTGCAGAGATGAGTGTGCAAGTTGCGGCTGCTTTGAATCCGGTGATTGGTTATGAAAAGGCCGCTGACGTGGTAAAAACCGCGTTAAAAGAGGGGAAAACAATCAGACAAGTGGTTCTTGAAAAAAACTTATTAAGTGAAGAAAAATACAATCAAGCGGTCCAGATGGAAAAGATCGTAGACCCGCATGGACGGAGCACCAAACAAAAGTAGATATAAAACGGTTGAGCTTTTAAAAACCCTGTGAAAATGGCTTAAATTCAGCCATTTATCCTTGACAGGGGGTCTTTCAACCGTAAAATACACTACTCTTGAATGGTCCCCGCCCAAGTAGCTCAGTTGGTAGAGCACTTCCTTGGTAAGGAAGAGGTCACCGGTTCAATCCCGGTCTTGGGCTCCAGTGTGAAGCGATACGGATATTTTAAACTTTTTTAGGAGAACAGAGATGGCAAAAGAAAAATTCGTAAGAAACAAGACGCACGTGAATATCGGAACGATCGGACACGTCGATCATGGGAAGACGACCTTGACTGCCGCGATTACGACGGTCTTGGCGAAGAAGGGTTGGGCAACCGCGAAGGGATACGCGGATATCGACAACGCCCCTGAAGAACGGGAACGCGGAGTGACGATTAATACGTCGCACGTGGAGTACCAAACTGACAAGCGCCATTACGCACACGTGGACTGCCCGGGTCACGCGGACTATATCAAGAACATGGTGACGGGGGCGGCTCAGATGGATGGAGCGATTCTTGTGGTCAGCGCGGCTGACGGCCCGATGCCTCAAACTCGTGAACATATTTTGCTGGCCCGTCAGGTCGGTGTTCCTTATATGGTGGTGTTCCTGAACAAGTGCGACATGGTGGATGACAAAGAATTGCTGGAATTGGTGGAAGAGGAAGTTCGCG
>OLLS01000122.1_pt1 | contig 82253 bp, 70 predicted proteins | sample 1604631 | NCBI WGS metagenome assembly OLLS01 (sample SAMEA104055725, study PRJEB20765) | soil metagenome | biome: Arctic tundra; feature: Polygonal ground; material: soil | place: USA | collected 2011-09 | depth 0-0.5 m | reverse complement strand
CCCGTTGAATCTTGGTGGTCGTCCGTTGAATGTTCCGGTTCGCCCGTTGAATCTTGGTGGTCGTCCGTTGAAGACGCCGGATTTAAGACGGCAGAACCGGCTTTAAATGTCCTAAAGGGTCAAACCCGGTGGTAGCTTTCCGCCGTTTCCCATATTCCCCGCACATAGGGGGTGGGGGTTACCCCAAAAGCCTTCTCGAAGGGCATGGAGGAAAACAGGTAATCCCGGTCGTATTGGTACATCATCTCCCCCAGCTCCTTAATCTGGCGCTGAAAAAGGCCCCCTACCCCGATTATCCAGGGCTTTAACACCTGTACGGGCTTGGGGGCTACGGACAGGGCATTGGCGGCTTCCTTGGCGATTTCCTCGGCGGTCAGGGGGTTGGAGTCGGTAGGCAGGTGCCAGACACGCTGGCCGTCCGGCAGTTCGTCCCGCAGGCCCAGCTCGGCGGTGCCCAGGGCTGCGTCTTTGGTATAGGTGAGTGAATGGGCGTACTTGGCGCTGGCCATCCATTGGGGGTTTTTGCCCTTGGCCAGATTGGCGAAAATCAGCATATTGGGAATGCCGTTCTTCGCGCCGGGGCCGTAAAAATCCGCCGACATGGCAATGCGGATATCCAGGTTGCCCTTGAGGGTTTCTTCCAGCATGGTTTGCTGTAGTTCAAGGCGGATTTTTCCTTTTTCCGATTTGGGAACCGCGCGAGTTCTCTCCGTCATCCAGCCCACTACCGGGCCGTACAGATAGACATTGTCAAAAAACACCAGCCGCGCGCCGGCTTGCTGGCAGGCCGCCATGGTGTTCTGGATAATCTGCGGCCACTGCACTTTCCAAACGCGAGAATCGTAAGGCAGACCCGCCGTCAGATAAACCACCTGGGAGCCCTTCACCGCCTCGATAACCGCGGCCCTGTCCAACAGATCCGCCGCGACCCGCTCTTCGCCCAGCCGAAGGTCTTTCGGCTGGCGGCTGACCAGCCGCAGGGGTTTTCCCCTCTTGTTCAGTTCCCTGGCCAGTTCGATGCCGATAATCCCGCTGGACCCTAAGATGGTTTGTAACATAGATAATCCTCCAACAAATTGTGGGATTTAGTAACGATAACGCTGTTTTGAAATGAATGCCAAGGCGGGCATCAATGAAAGTTTTTCGTCATATCCACCGTTTGGAACAGTTCCGTAAATTTCACTCCCAGCGCTTTGGCGATCGCCTGGACGATCTTGATGTTGGGGCTGAATTCCCCTTCGTAATCCTCAATATACGCGATAGTGCGAAGGCTGATCCCCGCCTTATCCGCCAATGCTTTTTGGGAAAAACCTTTTTCATGCCGGTATTCCATCACGTTCCAGGCTAAACAAGCCTTTGGTTCGGGATCTTTGAGCGCCTTGTAGACTTCGGGCCTGCTCTTTTTCAACCGCTTCATGCTCTCTTCACGCGAAATCATCCCCTTGATTTGAGGAACTTTTTGAACATGCGTCTTCATGGTTTGCCCCCTTCTATTTGCCGGATGTAACTTTCAATGGCCGCTGATTCCCCGGGTTTCGGTTCGCCTTTTCGAATTAAATGACCCGCCAGCACATACAGAATTTTCTCAACGGGATCGAAATAGTAATAAGTGATGACCGAGTCCCCATCACTTGTTTTCAAGTGTCTTTCCAGCGGCCCTTTTTCTTTAACCTCATGAAAAATCTTTTTCATCAGAAGTTGATACGCCACAAAGTCTTTTGACCCCAAATGATCGCGGCTAAACCTTTGAAAATGAGGCATTTCAAAGTAACGCATAAATCAGCCTTTCTAAATATTATGCAATATTTTGCACATTGTCAATTTGGGGAATTTTAAATATTTAAACGGCTTTTACGTCCAAAAACAACGGTTTGTTCTGTTGCCCTATACTTTCCCGGTTGAAGTTCCGGCGGTTTGCGGTTGACTGGCCTTATCCGGTGGAGTTTAAGGGCCGCACTCCACTAAACTAAACGGAAATGGTTTAGGAACAAAACTCGAAAAAGGCGGTATTTACACCATGAAACTATTTTTAACCGGCGGCAGCGGCTTCATCGGGCATTGGGTGGTCAAAGAGCTTTTAGCCCAAAACCATTCCCTTCGGCTTTTGGTCCGCAACACTTCTAAAATCCCCTCGCTAAAAACTATGCCGGGCGTTGAGCTGGTGAAAGGCACCCTTTACGACCAGCCGATCATCACCAAGGCTCTGCAAGGCTGCGACGCCTGCGTGCATATCGCCCTGGGCTGGGGAGAAACGCCCACCACCATGCTTCAAAAAGACACCGCGGTCACCGCCTTCTTGATGGAAGAGGCGGAAAAAGCCGGGGTAAAACAGTTTCTCTATACCTCTTCCACGGCGGCGGTAGGCGAATTCCGCCCGCTCATGAACGAAAGCATCGATCTGAGACCAGTAGACCTTTACGGAGCCACCAAGTCGGCTTCTGAGGCTTATCTATTGGGTTTCGCCGCCAAAGCGCGCATGCGCTGCAACATCATTCGCCCCGGTTACACCTTCGGCAATCCCGCTTTCGCCGACGGAGTCACCCAACCCGATAAACGTTTCAGCCAGATCGTCTCGGCGGCAAAAAAGAATGAACCCATCACCGTCACGAAGCACGACGGCACCCAGTTTATCTGGGCCGGCGATTTGGCCAAATTGTATAGCGTCATTTTAAACAGCAATCTGAACCGCAGCATTTTCTTCGGCCTGTCCAGCGAGTTTGTAACCTGGGAAAAAGTGGCTCAAAAGACGGTTGAGATGACGAATTCAAAAAGCAAGATTGTGGTCGAGAACAAGGGCTGGGACGCCAAACCCATGCTGTTTGACATGAGCCTGATTAAAAAAGAATTCGGCCTAGATTTTGTGGCCTCACCCGAAATAGCAAGGCATTTGGAGTATTTCGCCAAGCGGGCGTAGAAAAAATGCTTGTATTAGCCCAATCCCTTTATTCATTGTTGAAAACTGTAAGCAGCACATAAACTAGGCCGATCCAAAATAAAGCGAGGTGGTTTTCTAAATGAAATTAGTAAAAATTTTAACCTGCTTTTTAATGATTCTTACCTTTTCAGTGAGTTGCAAAAATAAAAATGAAACAAAAATTAAAATTGATCAAATCCCTAACGGCTTTTATGGTTGGCCATGGGGCAGCGAATTAAACGATTTCAAAAAGAATCTCGATGAAAATAAGCAAATTGCAACTTTCAGTCAAACACACAATGAAATAGGCATGTTTGACATCGATTTCAATCACAATACAGAAGAGTCTGTTGATGAAGATCGCAAACAGACAGAAAAAGTATTGTTATCGGATCAAGCAAGTGGAGAATTTATCAAGGCACTTGTACGTGGTTTCAAAACTTTTAGTTCATTTGAAAATTATCAGACAAGGGACAATCGCCCAGAAACAAAAATAATTTTAATGCAGTTCGATATGGGTGATTTATTCAATTTACCCACTAGATTTCAAAGTATTTTTTACGACGGCGAAGCCACTAATTCGACATATATTTTCTATGACGACAACTTGATCGCCGGTATAGATGCATTTGATGAAAAAGATTATTCGAGTGTGCTTGATTTAATTAGCAAAAGTTACAAAAAAATCAGCGATGTAAATACTCCTATGTTTGGCAACAATGATTTCATGGAATTCGGTGGAAAAATTACAACCGTTTTCGATCATTATCAAAGTACCGGAGAAAAATTCAACAACAACCAAGGAACCAGTGTTTTCGTGTTGAAAACGACTTGGTTTTATAAAAATGGGAAAAAAGCAGATTTCTGTAATTTAATATTCACAAGCGATGATTATCTAAGTTATATGCAAAACGACTACCAAAATACCGTGAAGTTCAGAACCAACCAAATTCAAAAAAAATATGGGGCAGAAGAAGTTAAAAATTATTTCTCAAATCTTGCTAAATACAGCGACTATTAAAGTCAGAATATTTTTTTCGAACTTAAAATTTAATTTCCTGCTTGCTTATCTTTTCGAAAGATAATCTGCAATTGTTAAACGTCTTCTGCGTTTAAGTGTAAATTCATTTTCAACCATGACCATATCGTACACTGGCACGCTTTTAGATTGCCCCAATTCATATAGCTTTCTTTTATTGTCCTCAGACATTTTCGTTCCACAATAAATAGCCCAAATTGGCAAAAATTTACTCGGTCCCGAAAACGAACTATCCATAATCAACCTCCACTCCTTTTCATAAGACCATTCAAGGGCTTTTGTTAAAGTCGCCTCAATTCTTATAGGGCCTAATGCTTCGCTATCTACTTCGAATGAATTTTTGAATCTTGATGTAATATCAAAAAACCTTTTTTTATAAATCACTGGGTACATACTTTTAAAGAGAACATTTTTTTTATCGACTTTTGAAAGATCGTATTCAATGCAAAATCCTTTATGACAACTCGCATAATGTGACCACATGAGGATCGACTTGTAATCTTCAGTGAACGAAGATACTACTAAAAAAGATTTGAATTGCTTTATTTCACCTGTCGCTCCCAATTTAAGAAAATCTATTGAATACGACGAATCAAATGGATCATTGAAATCATTTGGATCGGCAAACCAAATTTCATCTTTTTTAAGATTTTTAAACCTTCGATCAAATTCAGTCCCATTTTTGAAAGAAAAATACTTATAAATAAATCGCGGTTTGTTTTTAAATTTAAGATCGTATGCTTTATTAATTGTTTCTTTCGAATAGAAAAGTTTATGAAATCTTTTTTTCCAATCCATTTTCAACTCCAAACTAAAAAGCCCCGCCCCCTTTCGGGAACAGGGCTTCGGCCTAAATTATTGGTTGCTCCGCAGGCAAGCGGAACAATTTCATCTTAACTTCTAACTTCTCAAGAGCAGCCGCTGGAAGTACCGCAGTTGAGGCACTTATAGCAGGCAGCGCTTCTGACCATGATGGTGCCGCATTCGGGGCAAGGCGGAGCGTCGGACTGGGACTGAAACACGCCCTTTTCCCGCTTTTCCGACTCGCTGGTATGAGCTTCGGCCGCCTTCACATGGCTATGAGCGCGAGGCGCCTCAACCGCCGGAGCGGAAGCCTGTAGCCCCGCCACATGGGACTTGGGCAGTTCCACGCCTTCGGCCAATTCCGCCGCGCCGCGGTCGCCCGCCGGCAGGAACTTCAAGGCCATCCAGCGGAAGATATAGTCCGTGATGGATTTCGCGAAGCGGACTTCCGGGTTATTGGTGATACCCGACGGCTCGTAACGGCTGTGGCTGAACTTGTTGATCAAAACCTTCAGCGGCACGCCATATTGGAACGCCAGCGAAATAGCGGTGGCGAAGGAATCCATGAGACCGGAAACCGTCGAGCCCTCTTTCGACATGGTGATGAAGACCTCGCCCGGGGTTCCATCCTCGAACTTGCCGACGGTGATATAACCCTCGTGGCCCGCAATGGAAAACTTGTGGGTGATGGCTTCGCGCTCATCCGGCAGACGACGGCGGGCCAGCTTGGCCGCCGGTTTGCCATCCGCGCCCAGGTTGGTCGACAGGGGCTGAGAACGTTTACAGCCGTCGCGGTAAATGGCGACCGCCTTGAGGCCCAGTTTCCAGGACTCGATATAGGCCTGCATGATGTCATCCGCCGTGGCTTCGTGGGGCAGGTTGACCGTTTTGGAAATCGCGCCCGACAGGAAAGGCTGAACCGCGGCCATCATGCGGATATGGCCCATGTAATGAATGGAACGGGTTCCGTTCATCGGTTTGAAGGCGCAATCGAACACGGTTAAATGTTCCTGCTTCAAATGCGGCGCGCCCTCGATGGTGTCATGCGCTTCGATATAAGCCAGAATGTCCTTCACCTGGCTCTCGCTATACTTGAGATGTTTTAAAGCGTGCGGAACGGTTTGGTTGACGATCTTAATGACGCCCCCGCCCACCAGCTTTTTGTATTTAACCAAAGCGATATCCGGCTCGACGCCGGTGGTGTCGCAATCCATCAGGAAGCCGATGGTGCCGGTCGGCGCCAGAACGGAAACTTGGCCGTTGCGGAAGCCCCATTCTTTGCCGTGGATCTGCACTTCTTTCCAGACCGACTGGGCGGCGATGAAAAGCTCATCGGAGACGCCTTCGCGCTTGATCTTGGTGGCTTCAACCTGGTGCATCTTCATGACTTTCAGCATGGGTTCCTCATTGCGGGCATAACCCTGGAAAGGACCCACTTCTTTGGCGATGCGCGACGACATGAGATTGGCTTCACCCTGCATCAAGGCGGTGATGACCGCGGCGTAGTTGCGGCCGCTTTCGCCGTCGTAAGGCAGACCGCGGGACATGAGCAGAGCGCCCAGGTTGGCGTAGCCCAGACCCAGCGGACGGTAGTCGTGCGAGTTGCGCTCGATCTGCTTGGTCGGGTAGCTGGCGTTATCCACCGTGATTTCCTGCGCCAGGATGGTGATATCCACGGCGTGCTTGAAGGCTTCGATATCAAACTCGTCGTCTTCATTGCGGAACTTCATGAGGTTGAGCGAGGCCAAATTGCAGGCCGAATCGTCCAGGTACATATATTCGGAGCAGGGATTGGAGGAGTTGATACGCGCCGTGTTGGACGAGGTGTGCCATTGATTGATCTTGGTATCGAACTGCATACCCGGGTCGCCGCAGATCCATGTGGATTCGGCGATCATACGCAAAATTTCCTTGGCCTTGTAGGTATCCATGGGAGCGTCGTCTTTGCGGGCCCGGGTAGTCCAGGTACCGTCGTTCATAGCCGCGTTCATGAATTCGTCGGTGACGCGCACCGAGTGGTTGGCGTTCTGGAACTGGACGGAATCATAGGCGCCGCCCGGCACGTTGAAGCCGCCGTCGTAGCCGGCATCAATAAGAGCCCAGGCCTTTTTCTCTTCGTCAGACTTGGTCTTGATGAAATCCACGATATCCGGATGATCCGCGTCGAGGATGACCATTTTCGCCGCGCGGCGGGTTTTGCCGCCGGACTTGATGACGCCCGCGAAGGAGTCAAAGCCCTTCAGGAAAGAGACAGGGCCCGAGGCCGTGCCGCCGCCCGAAAGTTTTTCTTTGCTGGCGCGCAGGTTGGAAAAGTTGGTTCCCGTTCCCGATCCATATTTAAAGAGCATCCCTTCGGTTTTGGCCAGATCGAGAATCGCTTCCATGTTGTCGGAGACACTGTTGATGAAACAGGCGGAACATTGGGGACGGGGCTCCACGCCCACGTTAAACCACACCGGCGAGTTGAACGCCATTTTCTGGTGGACTAAAAGATGCAAAAGTTCGCTGTGGAAAATTTCGGCGTCCTCGTCGGCGGCGAAGTAGCCCATGTCCTTGCCCCATTCCGCGATGGTGTCGGCCACGCGGCGGATCAACTGCTTGACGCTGCGTTCGCGCTGCTCCGTACCCATCTGGCCGTGGAAATATTTGGAGACCACGATGTTGGTGGCGGTTTGCGACCAGGGTTTCGGAACCTCGACATCCTTCTGCTCAAAAATCACCTTTCCTTTTTCATCGGTGATTCCCGCACTGCGCAATTCCCACTCGACTTCTTCAAAAGGGTGAACGCCTTTTTTCGTAAAGAAGCGTTTAAACTTCAAACCACCTTCACGGGTAAAAGTATTCGGCCTTACAAATGTCGGTACGGCAACGGCAGCGGATTGAGCAGACTTGGACATGAATCCTCCTAAATAGTTTCTAAAAAATGAGCCAAGAATTTCCGGCCAAGATTAACGCTTTGTTAACTTAGGTCGAAACTCTAGGTTGTGGTGATGTTGGTCAAATTGGAACGCGGTGTATGTGGGTAACAAGCTAACAGTAGTTTAAAATATGCGGTCGTCGGATCCCCCGATTAACCCTCCCTCAAAATCATCTTCAACGTTTCATTGTCTCTTCGGTTGACCCGAAAACCCGAGCTCTCGAAGAGCTTCCCCATTCACGTTAAAAATGTCGTCTTCAATAGGCGGCTACTTTTCCATTCCCGTCGTCAACCCGGGCCCTGCGAAAACCCCTGGAAAAACAGCTTTTTCACACCATATTTAGACAGTTGTGTATATATACCACTAGGATTAGTGCTATGAAAGAAAATTATTACTAATTTTTCCAGTTAATTTCGGGGCTTTTTAAAGGGTTTTTGAAGGAAAAAGTTTGTGAAATAAAATGTTCAAACCACTATCATTCATTGTTGTCTGAATTTTTAGTTTTACCTGCCAAGGCATCCAGATACTGTCTTTGAAAGGCGTGATTTTTATCGGACAACCACTGGTCGCAATATTTTAAATTCAGGTCCGAATTCATATCCAGCTTGACGAGTTTCGCTTTGAAATCCGCGGCCTCCTCGGTCAAACCCAGACTCTGACTGAGTTCATAGCAATTCGCCAGGGCGCAAAAATCTTTTGGACGTGTGCTTAAATAATTTTCGAACCAGGCCAGGCCCGTTTGTTTCGCGGGCGTGTCCAAACCGGGGTCCGAATATTTTTCAACCTCGTCCAAAAAGTCGTTGGCCTCCGGAACGAATTTGTGATTTTCCCAGTGATAGGCCTGACCCGCGTAAATCTGGCAGGCGTCACAATCCTTCACCAGCGCCCGGCTGAAATTCACGATCAAAAATTTTCCGTTATCCTGCGCGACCCGGGGGCCGTAATCTTTTCCCGTGATCTCAGCCGCTTTTTTCAAAACATGGCTCATAGTCACCATGAAAACCGTCGCCATCTTGTCGCGGTCCGTGGAGGAATAAACCACCAGCTGATCTTTACCCAGCCCGATCAGGTCCGCGCCCTCAAACCCGTCGTATTTATTTCCGCGAACCAGCTCCACCTGTTTTAATTTCCAATCCTCTTTTTCCTTGTGAAAATAGGCAAACCCGGCGCCCGAATCTTCCACCACTTGTTTCCCATTGTTATAGTTACCGCCCTTGTCGCGGTAACCTTCGAGTCCCACCACTACATCCACTTCAGGCACGCCGGTAAAATCGTGATAGGCGATGGAGGCGATATCCCAATAATTTTCTTTCTGGCCGGGATATTTTCGGTTGATCGCCTCCGTAATATCCGCCAGATGTAACTGCCCGCGCGCCACCAGATCGGCGGCGGATTCATCGATGGCATAAACGGGAATATTCAAACCGGAAAGAATCAAAAAAGCCAAAAACGCGACGGTGAGTTTTAACCGCATAGAGAATAACCTCGAAATATTAGGATGAGATTCAAGACCCAAAGCGAGTGGATATTCAGGAGAACATCCACTCGTTGTTAAAGTTTTAGACGCCTTTTTGGCGTAATTGGGCCGCTAAATCCTCGAAACCCTTTTTGCCCAGCAGGGCGAACATGTTCTTTTTATAGGCTTCCACTCCCGGCTGGTCGAAAGGATTGATGCCCAAAAGGGTGCCCGAAATACCGCAGGCCATCTCGAAGAAATAATAGAGATAACCCAGGGAATATTCGTTCAAACCGTCCATCGATAGCCGAATATTGGGTAAATTGCCGTCCCGGTGGGCCACCGAAGTGGCTTTAAATGCCTGTTCATTGACCCAGGAAAGCTTCTTGCCCGCCAGGAAATTAAGCCCTTCCCGGTCATCTTTATCCTTGGGAATAATAATGTCTTTCTTCTCGCTCTTGACCCACAAAAAGGTCTCCATCAGATTGCGCTGACCTTCCTGCAAATACTGGCCCATGGAATGTAAATCCGTGGTCAGGTCCACGCTGGCCGGAAACAGGCCCGTCCCCTCTTTACCTTCGGACTCTCCATATAATTGCTTCCACCACTCGCTGACGTAATGCAGTTCGGGACGGAAATTGGCCAGCACTTCGGTGGTTTTGCCCTTCTTAAAAAGAAGGTATCGGGCCGCCGCGTAACGTGCCGCGATGTTTTTGGAAATGTCCGTGGACTGAAAATCCTTGGCCGCCGCCTGGGCGCCTTTTAAAAGCTGGCCGATGTTAAAACCCGCGATGGCGATGGGCAGCAAACCCACCGGCGTCAAAACGGAGTAACGGCCTCCCACATCGTCGGGTATGACAAAAGTTTCATAACCTTCCTGGTCTGACATTTCCTTCAATGCGCCCTTGGATTGATCCGTGATCGCCACAATGCGCTTGGTGGCCTTTTTCTTGCCAACGTTCTTTTCCAACAGGGATTTCAAAATGCGGAAAGCGACCGCCGGTTCGGTGGTGGTGCCTGATTTGGAGATCACTACCAGTCCGACTTTTTTATCTTCCAGTTGCTCGATCAAGTGGTTAAAGCCCGTGGGCGAGAGCTGATTGCCCGCGTAATGGATTTTGTCTGAGCCGCCCAAAGCCTCGATAGTGGAACGGATGCCCAGATAAGACCCTCCTATACCGATGGAAACCACCGCGTCGCATTTCTCAAATTTCTCCGCGGCCTTGCGGATAGCCGGCAATTGTTTTTCCACGTCGAAGGGTAGTTTGATCCAGCCTAAAAAATCCGAGCCCTTGCCCGTGTGATTGAGAAGCGTCTCGAGAGCGGCTTTTACCTGCGGATAAATCGCTTCGATTTCTTGTTCGGTGACCACTTCGGAGATATAGGAGAGATCCAGCGACAACGTTTCTGACTTAACGGGCTTTGCCTTCGATATTTTTTCAGCCATGATGAGATTTCCCTTCGTCCAAAATAAGATGCTATCCCTCAACCCGATGATTAAATCCCTACGCCCTCATTATTTCAAGATGTGATTAACGGACCCCAGACGGTAAAGGTCCAAATCCCCGATCGTTTTTACCTTGGTGTAACGATTTTTCAGCTGAGTTTCAAACCAGGGGGGCGGCGAGAGGACCTGATCCATCCGGCTGACCACGCAATAGCGGGGGGGCTGGTGATCGAAATCTGAAAGGGTCTTCAGCGCGTCGGCAGGCCTGCCGTCCAGATGATTGATAAAAGGCGTTTTGATGGAAGGCCTGAGCCCCGCATAGACATAAATTTGCGGGTCATCGCTCCAGACCAAAAGCCGGTCCTCCGGTTTCGCCTCGCCGGCGATCGCCATCCCCACGGCCTTGTCCGCGAAGTACCGGGGCCAGGGATATTGGGCGTAGGCGAAAACCTTGTCCTGAAGACCGTCTTTGTTGGCGGCCAACGCCGTCGCCCCGACCACGATTAATAAAAAACAAACGGTCAAATCGGGTCGGCGGGTCTCCGTGAGCTTCATCCAGGCCAAGCCAATCCCCAGGGCTAGAGGCGGCAAAAGCGCGATAAAGTAATAAGTGAAAAAGTATCCGCTCACACAGCAAGACGCCAGAATGCCCAAGAGCCAAACCGGTAAAAAGTAAAAGGTTCTCGGATGAAGCGGTTTCTTAAAGGAGCCGATACTTCCTAAAACCGAAAACAAAAAAACAAATCCATAAACGCATCCTGCGACTTTTGCCCACTGAACCAAAAAATCCCGGAAGGCCGGTGTAGCGAAGAAAAAAAGCCATCCTCTTTCGATGTAATGCTGGTTAAACCCTATTAAGGCGTCATAAAAATCCATCCACCGGCCATCCAACGCGAAGGGCAGAACCACCGCCGCCGAGACCAAAGCCGCCCCCGTGAACCACTTAAAAATTTTAGAAACGTCCGCAAAAGCCCCCGCCATCAAATAAACCGGCAGGATAAACAGGGCGCTTTGCTTGGTAAAAAAAGCCGAGGCCCAGAGGGCACCCGACAAAAGATTCAGCCAGCTGTTTTCAGAAAAAGCGGCCCAGAAGGACAAAAGCAAAAATGGTTGAATGAGCAAATCAGCCTCGACCGTCCAGGTTTGAAAAAGCGGAGGGAGCAATAGAAGCGTGTAGGCCAATACGGTCGCCCAGGCGCCCCAACGGGAAAATTTCAACCGCTTGGCCACCCAAAAGATCAAAAAAGCGTTGAGCGCGTGAATGTAAAAAGCGTAAAGGTGCAGACGAAATTCAGTCAGAGAAAAAACCGACTGCATCAGCCAGGACTGGACGAAAAGCAGAGGCGGTTTGTGGTCCCAGAGATCGGCGTAAAGCCTGGCGCCCCGGCCCATTTCCCTGCCGATTAAAACAAAAGCGCCTTCGTTGTCCGTATAGGGAAGAAACAAATAGTGTTGGAGAGCCCCCCCGATCAATAATCCGGTGAGCAGGCTCAATAAAGCATCCCAGATCAAAACCGAATTTTTGATTTTCATAAAACCTTCCGGTTTGAATTTGTGTCGAGAAATCAGTCGTCGAAAGACGAATCGGAATTGTTAATTTTTTTCACCGTGCTGACGAGGACTTTTAAGAACTGCTGTATTTCCGGTTCGGTCGTGGCGTGGCCCAGGCTGATCCTTAATCCCTGCTTGGCTTCCACCGGGCTGCGGCCCATGGCCAACAACACATGGGAAGGGGGCGCCGAACCCGCCGCACAGGCCGCGCCGGACGAAACCGCGAATCCCAAATTATCCAGGCTTTGAACCAACCGATCCCCCTCGATCCCTAGAAAAGTGATGCTGATTAATCCGGGCACCCGCTTTTGCGCGTCTTCCGGCCCATTCAATTTCACGTCCGGGCAGGCCGCCTTCAATTGCTTCCAAAAGGAATCAGTCAAATGCCTCAACCGGTCCCTTTCGGACGCCCGCTCAAAAATGAGTTGGGCGGCTTCCGCCATGCCCACCACACCCGCCACATTCTCCGTGCCGCCCCGCAAATCTCTTTCCTGACCGCCGCCATGAACCAGTGGCACTAGAGGGACACCCTGGCGTTGATAGAAGAATCCCGCCCCTTTAGGGCCATAAATTTTATGGGCCGATACGGATAAAAAGTCGATGTGGTCTGTTTGAACATTGATCGGAATTTTGCCGTAGGCCTGCACCGCGTCCGTGTGAAAAAGAATGCCCTGTTCCCGCGCGATCCGGCCTATCTCGCCAAAGGGCTCCAGGGTCCCCACTTCGTTATTCGCCGCCATGACAGAGATGAGAATTGTCTCGTCGGGCCGGATCGCTTTTTGAATATCCTTGGGATCGATCCAGCCTTCCGTGTTGGGACGGATATGAGTGATCAACACGCCCTGGCTCCTCAACCATTCCAAACAATCCACCACGCAGTGATGCTCAATGGTGGAAGTAATAATGTGTTTAATTTTACGGGTAGACGCCAGTACCACGCCTTTATGGACCGCGTTCACGCTTTCGGTGCCGCCGCTGGTAAAGACAATCTCTTTGGGGCCGGCGTGAAGGGTGGAGGCGATGGTCTGGCGGGCCCGGTCGAGCGCGGCCCGGCTGCGGCGGCCCGACTCATGCACGCTGGAAGGGTTTCCATATTCGTGCTTGAAGTAAGGCAGCATGGCCTCAAATACTTTTTCATCCAGCGGGGTGGTGGCGGCGTTATCGAGATAAATCATTTTGTCTTCCGTTGAGAGGTTAACAGCCAGATTTTCATTCTACATCGTTAAAAGGCGATATTTTCACCCTTAATTAAAGTCCCGATGTCTTTCACTCCAACGTCTAAAGACTTATGATAAGCAGGTAGTCCAAGTCCAATACAGGAGCCTCCCTTGAAAAAGATTCTGGTCCTCGCTTTTTTAGTCGCTTTATCCGCGCCCCCTTTATGGGCCGATGAAATAGTTTCCGGCATATCGGATCAATTGGGACCTAATCAGCAGTGGATCGAACGGGTCGAGGGAACTTTGGGCGTTCCCGCCAGTTCAGACGTTTCCTCCGCCTTAAACCTGGGTTTCGGGGGCGGCCTAGCCATCGGTTACCGGTTAGAACCCCATCTCAGCCTTTCCCTCTCCAGCGGATACTACCAATATGCCGTCAAAAACATTCCAGCTTCCAGTACGGGCGGGTATTTTTCTTACGTTCCTTTGGAAACGGTCATTAATTACAACTTTGGCGACAGCTCTTTCCGTCCCTATATTTCGTTTGGAATCGGCGCGGCTTTTAACACATATTCCTCATCCAGCGGCGCCCTTCAAACCAACAACTTTGAAACTTCCTTTTTCATGTCGCCAGCTATTGGGTTTCTTCAAATCATTTCGCCCAAGACCGCCCTGTTTGTCGAAGGCCGGATGGACATGAACTTTCGGTCTAATAACGCTTTTGGCATGGCCAACGGAACGCCTTCGATTTTCGTTCCGATTCAGGCAGGTTTAACTTTCTTTGTGATTTGAAAAAACCTGACAATTGCAAATTACCTAACATATTCACAATTTAATGAATCACGAACCGCGCCATGGTGTAGTAAAATGCGGTCCTGGAAATTCTGGGCGGCTTAATTTGTTCGCAAAATAAAAGTCAAAAGAAGTTTTCATGCGAAATAAAATCGTTTTCTTATTAATGTTGTTTCTCTTTTCAGTATCCTCGATGATTTCCGCCGCCGCCACATCGGATCAATATCTCGCCGCCGGAGATCAGTTTTACCAGGCCAAAGATTTCAATAAAGCCCTTTTATATTACAAAGCCGCCGTTCAAGCCGACCCGCAAAACTGGAAAGCTTATCAATCCCTCGGAAACTGCGAATACGGAATGGGCCAGCGGGAAAACGCCATTAATAATTTTCAAACCAGCTTGAACATCCATCCCAAAAATCCTCCTTTGCAAAACCTCATGAAACAACTTTCACAAACCGGTACATCTCCCGTTCACCCGCCCAGCAGTTTGCCCGAGGCGGATAAATTGATATGGGATGTCGGCGTGGCCGGGAATATTTTCAGCTGGCAGGATTTGGTCAGCGACTGGTCCTCTCCATTCAGTACCCTGACTCCCCCTTCCTCCATTCCTTTCGGGCCGGAATTCGATTTGGGCGTGGATTACACCCTGACGCGCAATTTCCAATTGGGCTTTCAGTTTCAAGCGATGGTCAAAGAAGCTGAATCTATTTATATTGGCAGCACGGGCGTCACCTTGACCTATTCGGAGACTTGCGTGGGAGGGTCCGTTGCGGCCCGATATTTAATTTCTCTGGGTTCGGACTTGAATATCGTTTTACACGCTGAGGGCGGTTTTTACGGTTTGACGGGGTCTAACTTAAACGCGACCAACGGGACTCTCATTGAAACAAACAACCTGAACGCCGGCAACTTCGGCGGTTTATTGGCGCTAGAAACCGAATGGATTGAGAACGGCGGCTGGGCGCTTGACGTTGGAATAGGTTATCGATTCCTCACTTTTACGCCGGTCACCTACACCAATACAACCTCCAGCAGCAGTCCCGCTCTAACGCTTCCCAGCCTTAACAGCGGTAACGCCTATCTGGGTTTTTCAGGTCCCCGCGTTAACGTCACCGTAAGGCTCTTTTAAAAAAACGGATTTGTTTATCCGTTTTCCGTTGGCGGCTTTGTGATAATAACCACCAGCGCTATAAAAAAAACCGCCAAAACCCCTATGACCACAACACCAGCATTGATAGGAAATTCGAAGAAAGTATTTTTGGTGTTGGCCTGATAGATAACTTGTTCCGTAAACAAGAAGGTTACGCAAACAAAAATACCGGTTAACCCTATCACCGCTCGCAGCTTTTCAAACGCCACTACCTTCCGCTCCTCATTAGCAAACCAGTATTGTTTCCAAGGAAGGTTGATGATCTCAGTCGGTAAGCGGCTTATTCCCCAAGACATGGCCAAAAACAAACCGTTTATGAAGAAAATGAAACAAAGAAACGTGGTTATAAAAGCGTCTTTACTCTGAAACCCATTGGGGTTTCCGTTGATATCGAAATGTACCGCCAAGCGGTCCGGAAGGTCGCTTTCTATAAAAAATAAATAACCCATCATCGCTAAAAAGACCAACCCCCAGGCCAGCGCGATTTTTTTATTCATTTCACATCCACTTATGGATTAGACCCATTAGATTCACTCCACGCCAAAGCTTCTTCGAGCACCTCTTCGGGCAGTCCCCATTCTTTATAACCCTGTTTGACCTGCATTTGGTATCCCAGATTGGGTTTGCCGAAAGCCGGATTAACTTCTGCCAATTGATAACAATCCGCTTTAACCTTTTCGCCGTCGTCTTTTTCGACTTCAACCTCAATCTTTTGATAAACGCCCTTCTCGCAGGCTTCAGCCCTGTCCAAATATTGAATCATGATGTCATTGAGTTCGTAGAGGGTGCCGGGAACCATTCGGCCGGAATCAGGAATCAGATTTACCACGGGCCCCCGGCGCTCTACCGAGTTACCCATAAAGGCCAGGCGGTAACCTTTTAAATAGGCGCGGGTCACGGGCTTGTTGCCCATCAAGCGCCGTTCCATTTGCGATCTTAAAAGACTTGAGCCGTAGGCGAAGTAAAGGCCCACGTTATTGGCTTAACCCTTTGAGATCACCGGAGTTGTCCGTGTTCGGTCCCAAAAGATTGGTGGTGGTTGAAACCTGGCTTTCAATGGTCACGTAAACGGGGGCGCCCTCCTGGGCGAGGCGTAAAATGGCGTACCGGGTCTGGACCGTGTTTCCCACTGCCAGTAAGGCCTGGTCGCCGTCGTTTTTCAAAACCATCGCTTTGTTAAAGCTGGTACCTTCCAGGGGCGACCAGGGCGGGTCCGGCTGGCTGATATCCGCCGATAAACGGCCTTCGGCGTTTTCTTTTCGGCTGGCGGCGGTCACATAAACCTTCCAATACCAGCCCGAAGGGACCTTCATGGTGAAAAAGCGGGTTTCATTGGCCGCCATGACCAACTCATATTTTTTAAAAGGGTCCAGCGCCGCCGGATTGTTCTGTGTGCCCGTTAAACCGGAGCGCATCTGAACATCGGTCACATCATCAATGCCCATGTCCCTGGCCATTTCGGCGCAGGAAACAGAAAAAACAACAGCCGCCGATAAACACAGATAAACGCCGATAAGAAAAAAAGTTTTTTTATTCTTCAAAGTTTTTCAATCTCCGCTTCGGGAAAATAATGTTTCAATATTTCATCGTAGGATCTACCGGCGTCAGCCAATCCATGGGCTCCCACCTGACACAGACCCACTCCGTGCCCCCAACCGCCCCCATAAATAATAAACTCCTCAGGCCACCCCTTTAGATTAAATTGCGGCTCAATCCAAATCAAGTTACTGCGGATACCCCCGAAAAAACTACGGATAGAGTCACCTTTAAATTCCTGGCTTCCTTTGTCCCCTTCAACGACCAGCCGGTCGGCCCAACCCGCCGAAGACCGGTGGGTGACCGCAATTCGTCTGATTCGGCCTACATTGGGGGCTTTCAACCGAATTGTCTTCACTGGCACCTCGGTGATCCACCTGAAATTACGGTACCCTCTCATGCCATAGGCCCGGCAATAGGAGACGGGGTTCCCTTTAATCCACTCTTCCAGACGATAAGGCGATAGGGGAAATTCAATGTCCTGGTTGTATTTCGAATCGTAATCAGGCACTCCCACAATAGGTTCGGAAAGCCCCCAGGCCTCCTCATAGTCCTGGGTATGACCGCCGCACTGGGCGGAGAAAACCGCCGGAATGACTTTTCCGCCGCATTTCAAAACCATCCCGGCGGTTTGATTAACCGCCGAATCGGTCTTGGGGGTCTCTGCCCCGACTCCGCCATAAACCTGATCTTGAACTCCATCCGCCACGTCAAAACCTTCAGCCTTATATCCATTCAGTTTTGCCAAAACGTAAGAACGCGCAGCGATGGCCTGGGCTTTGAGCGCCTCCAAGGGCCAGGAAGAGATCATTTCGGAAGGTAAAACTCCCGCCGTATAGGCTTCCAGCGAAACCCGGTTGATCACGTTGAATCCGATTTTTTCTTTAGGAAGAATTTCTATTATTTCCCGATAGGCCCTGTCCTCATCCTTGCCGTAAAAGTATCCCTTGTTCGTCGGTATATCGTGAAGAATAAGGGGCTGATGACTGTCTTGGGAAACCATCCAAATGGTTTGAGAAAACCGAAATAAGGTTTTTCCTTTTAAACTTTTGATGAGCCAGATTTCATGATGGGTTATTGAGCGTTTAGCCGAAAGATAGATCAACTGATAATCCTTGCCCGCAGGCAAAACCGCCAAGGGGGTCGGCGTTGGCGACAATCCATCGACCGTCGCGGGCGCGAAAATCTGAATTTCGGAGGGACTGCGCATCAAAAGATTGGCGATATGGACCGCTAACCCCACCCGAATGGTGGCGCTGGAAGAGGCGATCAGAATCTCTTTCGGAAGAATCCATTCTTTCCAATTTTTAATTTTTTGTGTTTCCCACCGCGCCGTTTCCCAGGGGGCTTTCAACTGCACCTGCTTCGCTTCCGTCTTGAGTTCTTTATCATCCGGCTCAATAGCCATGGCTTTCTCATATTGGACAAGGGATTCCGGATAGTTTTTCTTTTGGGCCAAAAGTTTGGCCATAAACCGGTGGGCCCATTTGAAACTGGGGTCCAACCGAAGCACCGCTTCATAAGCTTTTAATGCCCGACCTTTCTCACCCAATTTTCGGGAAACTTCCGCTAATTGCCATTGGTAAAGGGCTGAATTGGGTTTGGCGGCGGTGAGGAACAAAAGATATTTTTGGGCTTCGGCCAAAGCGGCCTGGGTGGTCGGCTGGGTTTGAATACTTTTTGACTTGGCCTGAAACTGACATAAGAGGGTCATGCCCCAAAGCACTTCTTCATCTTCAGGGTGTTGAGCGTAAAGTTTTTGAATGCCCGCGGCGGCGTTGGAATACTGCCCCATTTGTTCCAGCATGAGGGCCATATCCCGCCGAATTTTCCAGTCGTCTTTTCTGGCCAAATACTTTTGATAGGCCGAAACCGTACCGGCGTAATCCCCCTGGCTTTTGCGTAAAGCCGCCAGTTCCTGCCACAAGGTCAAATTATCGGGATCTTTTTGGATTTGATGGAGGATCAGCTGATTGACATCATCGATCTTGCCTTGATTAAAAAGCCGGCCAATCTTAGCCTGAAAGGATTCGGCGGACAAAAAAGAGAACGTGGAATAAAAAAAGAGGCTGATTAAAATAATAAGCCTGCGTTTTTTCACTCCACGCTCCCAGAAATTTTGAAAGCTGTTATTGCCAAACCGCCAAAATAGTCCCTATGGCGAGGTAAGAAACAAAATAATAACCCACGTTGATCAAATACAACTTCACCGGACGCCCATCCCAAATCACGGAATTGATCTGCGAAGTGACGATGAAACCCAGCCAGATCCAGAAACCGGATTGCAAACCTGCCGCCACGCCCGCGACGTGGTAAAAGGCTGAGCCGGACAAAACCGAATAGGCCATGCAATAGGCCGCTAACAGGCAAGCAACAAAGTTAATCGCCATGGACACGCCCATCTTTTTTTGCACGGCTTCTTTTTCTTTTTTGCTGAGTTTGTTAAAACCCATAAGCTCCGACCATACTTTTCCAAACAAACCCATATACCAAACCGCGCCGATCGCAAAATAAGCAACCGCCGCAATCAATACCGCCAAGTAATTGATATGAATATCCAAAAAACCCTCCCGTGAATAAAATAAACAGATTCATCATTTTAACTGGGATCGGGAGACCGCTGGTTTAAATTTCGGAAGGTTATTTCAAACAGATGGTTACTTTTTGATCAGTTCCATTTTTGGCGTGTTTAAAACAGCCTCGTCGCGGGAATACCAGTAACCGGTGTTATCGATAACTTCCAGATTGGGCACGTAACGTTTTTTCACGTAATCCAAAAGTTTGACCAGCGTCTTATGGCTTTGGGGATCTTGGGAGCGGACTGTAGTGCTGGTATGAATCTGGTGCAAAAGCTGGCGCGTTCCGCCCGGTACGGCGTTTTTGGTCATTAAGTCGCCCATTTCAACCGGCGCCTTTTCATAATAGATATGCGACAGATAACCATCTTTATCAAAGGTTAGTTGGAGTGGAGTGGTTTGTCGGTTTAACACTAAACGCACACCCTGCAAGGTCAATCGGTTTCCCTGCAAATCGCCTTCTTGGGCGAAAACATGATCCACTACTTCATGAGTCCAGCCGCTCACCTGGGCAATTTCATAGAATTCGTCCTGGATTTCCCGGATGGCTTCGGTGCTTTTAATTTTTCCAAAATAATGAATCGTCGTGGACATCTTTTTCCTTCAAATCTTTCTTAAAAAAATTCCAACTGGCCGTCCGGACCTGCCTCCGGCGGCATCCCGCCGGGTAATTCCCTAAATAATTTACGAATGTTTTTACCGGCTTTAAACGAAACCTTTTTGTAATCAGGAAGCGCCATGGAACGATTGTTTAAAATGTCCCGACCCTTCTTACCAGAAACGACTTTCGCCTGAAAAACACCAAAATCCCGGATTTCAATCCGTTGACCGGATATCAGCCCTTCTTCCAAAGTGGATAATAACCGCTTCACCACCACTTGCGCGTCTGGCAGAGCAAGTTTGGTAGCCTTGGCGACGTCTCGAATTAAATCCTGCAAGACAACCTTCATTCCCTAATTATATACGGGTCGCTTGAAAAAATGTGTCAAAGAACCGCCTAAACCTTCTTTCCGGGATTAAGTGGTCGAAGACGGTTTTAATTTAAACCAAGCCCGTATCTGGTAATTCACCGGAACCTCGAAGTATCTATAAGAAAGAAAAGCGAAAAAGGAAACCACCAACACTAAAAAAGTAAACCCCCCAACCCCACCCATGGGCACCAGAATGGGCATAAGTAAAAAAATGATCGTGGGATGCCATAAATAACAGCCGTAACTGAGCTTGCCGGGCCAGGATAAAACATGGGCTGTTTTGGAAAATAAAGCCGGAATGTGCAACCCACCCAGCAGAACCAGAGCGCAACTCACGGCCATCAGAGTAGGAATATAAATCATTTGTATCCTGTCGTGCATCGACGTTGTGTAACACAAACAAAAACAGGCCGCCATTCCGGTGAGCATTAAACCCATTGATGTTTTCCAACGGGACTCAAACCAATAACCCCATGTTTGATTGGTAAAATAAAGAATCCCGCCGATGGCGATTTGATCGAAAGCCGCGAAGGAGGGCAATTGCATCCAATACTCATTGGAATGAAAATAAAAAGATGCCCCAAATCTAAAAACAAGCGCAAATGCCACAACGCCGAATAAAAAGTTCAAAACCTTTTTTCGGTTCTGAAGTTTTTTAACGATCAGGGGATAACAAAAGTAAAACTGCTCCTCTACCGCCAGGGACCACAACACGTTCCATTGAAAACCTTCCAAAGTGCTTTTATCAATGATGTACCAATTGAAATTGAACGTGACCAGCGACAACCAAAAAGGCCAGCCGAAACCCGAAACATCATTCCACACATGGTATTGCTGAACTCTCGCGTCGAGCATATCTTTGGAATGTTCCAGGCAAAAAGCCGTTAATACGACCATGCCCAATAAAGGTAATATTCGAGCGGCTCTTTTAACATAAAAAGTCCGTAAATCAACCTTTGAAAAATCCTCTTTGTTTTCCACCAAAATTTGAGAGATCAAAAAACCGGAAACCACGAAAAAACAGGTCACCCCATAAGGCCCGTTATGGAAAACGTTCAAAACGATTTTTTGTAAGAGAGTGCTGTCGATAAATTTGACAATCCACTGTGGGAAAAAATGAGCCCCCAAAACAATAAAAATACTCCCGAACCGAACAAAATCAATAATTGGAATTCGTTTCATATTCTTCATTTTACCGGGGTAATCGGGACTGTCATCTTAAAAGCCTGCCATTGTTCCGCCCGATAAGTTCGATAATGCCCGGTTCCGTCGTTATTCCACTCCACCTCTATCGCCCCATCCAGAGCGGTTGAAAAAACTTTAGCCCCGCCCGAACTATAAGCCTGGCGCGCGTCCAGATAATCCCGGTAATCGCTCAGAACCACAAATCGAGGACGCATTCCCTTTTCACACAAAAGGGGTTCTCCGCTGTTTCGACCGTGATGAGGCGCCATCAGCCAATCTACACTCGATAAGGTTTGGTTGTTTTTGAACATTTCCTGCAGGCCCGGTTTTTCCAAATCCCCGGGCAAAACCAAGCGAACACCACCATAAGAGATCAAGGAAACGACGGACCGGTTGTTATCCGCGTGAAGATGCGGATGAAATTCAGCCGCGGGATGAACAATATTCCAATCGACCGGTTCCAAACCCAAAACCCGATCACCTTCATTTAGATGGGTGGTGGGGATTCCTTTTTGGAGGAGAGTTTCTTCATAGAGTTGATAAATACGACTGTCCGAGTGGGTCTGGGAACCCTCATAAGCTATCGAAACAGGATAAGCCCGAATCACGTTTAAAAGCCCGCCCACGTGGTCCTCATCCGGATGGGTATTTAAAACTCCCGCGACATTCTGAATTCCTTCATGACGTAAATAAGCCACGACGGTTTGATAACGGTCCGGCCCCTTGGATTCCTTACCTCCGTCGACGATAAACACTTTACCCTGGGGCGATTGAAGAACCACCGCGTTGCCATGCCCCACCGCTAAAAAAGTTACCCGGAGGGGTTGGGACCTCCAGTGATTGAAACCAGCGATAGCCACGCTGACGGCTATAAAAAACAGAGCCAATGTGAGAGTCCAGCGGCGGCCACTTAAAAAGAAACCGTGGGTTTGTTTCCACAGTTCTGAAGGATTTTCCGGCTTGGGCCTGGGCCAATAAAAAAAGAAAACGGTTAAAAGCAAAAGGTGAAACAGTAAAACCCATTCGAATGGCGGTGAAGCCATGATCCACTGGGCCAGGGGCCAATGCTCCATTACTGAAGTTAAATAAACTAAAAGCTTCAAAGGCCACAAACATCCCGCCCCGAACAATGCTCCTAAAAAGGGATGAAGCACGGTCCCCGCCAAAAGGGCTAATCCGCCCGCCGTCACAAAAAGAGCCAGAGGCACAATGAGAACATTGGAAAGAATTGAGTAAATGGAAAACTGATTGAAGTCGTAAATGATCAAACACCAAACCGCCAATTGGGCCGCCGCCGAGGCTGTGACCAGCCAGGCCAGAAGGCGGGGTAAAGACGAAAGTTGTTCCATCATCCAGGGAGACATCACCATCAGTCCTGCTGTGGCCAAAAAGGATATTTGAAAGGACAGGTCTTCCACAACAAATGGATTTATCAGGATCAAAATAAACGCCGTTGAAAGAAGTAAAACTCCTCCATGAACTCTCCTTTCAAACACGACCGCCAGTAAAGCCAGCACGGAAAAAAGTCCCGCGCGACAAACCGGCGGATGAGCCCCCGTCATCAGGATAAAGAATAAAATCATTCCGATGGCCAGCACTGCCGACCACTTTCGGTTCAATTGCAAAACCCGGAAAAAAGTGAAAAACAAACCCGCTACGAATCCCGTGATCATGCCCGACACGGCCAAAATATGGATAGTCCCTGTCACAAAAAAAGACTCAACCACTTCGTCGGGCAAAGAAGTCCGGTCGCCTAAAAGAATCCCGGACAAGAGCGCGTTCTGGGGATAAGGCAAGAATTGATAAAGGCGGTCTTCGGCCCAGCGTTTGAGGCTGCAGGCCCAACGCCAAAGAAAGAACCCGTACCCTTCATCTCTTTCCATCTTCAAATGCCCCGGAGAAAGGTAAGCCGTATAAGCCACACCTTTCGTTTTTAAATATTGGGCATAGTCAAATTGACCCGGGTTCAGGGCCGAAGAAGGTCTTTGTATTTTCCCTTCCAGTTTAAGCGTCTGGCCATAAGACAAGAGGGGCTGAGGATGCTGGGAAGAAAGTTTAAAGACACAGCGGGCTTTGACCGGGGGAATCGGGCTGCCGTTGTAAGCCGTTACTACGCAAATCGCCCTGACTTCTTTAACGGCGGATTGGTAACTTTCCGCGCCTCGGCCCGTATTGTGGCTTTGAGGCTCGTGATCAAAAAAAACTTCCGGATCTTCCGCTACCCAAACTTTAAAGAGACCCTTGGCCGGGTTGGGAAAAACTTCCAGTTGGTTTTGCCAATCCCGCTGATTTTGCCAAAAGCGAAAGACCAGCGCGATAAGCAAAAGGACAAAAATACAGGCTAAATGTCGAGATATCTTCATTTTTGATAGGAAAAAGTCTTGACCAGCTCTTTAGCGACCCGATCCCGGGAGGAATAAGTGGCCATCACGGTTAACCTGATTTGATAATCGCCCGAAACGGCAGAAAGTTCGGGAGACCAATCCAACTCCTGGTCCCCTTCTTCCAAGTCCTTCTGATCGGTCAGTTTCTGAACCAGCGTTCCATTGGGCGTTTCTATCGAAGCGGTCACCAAAGCCCTTTCGGTCAAAAAGAAAGCCAAATGTTCTTTAGCGTCGGACTGGGAAACCTTGAGGTTCAGGGCGTCCGCGCCGTTCCAAAAATATTGAAGACTGTCCTGTTCCGAAACAAGGATTTGTCCGAATTGGCGGTTAAAAGCGATGCCCCGGGGTTCAGTAAATTCAAAATCGCCGTCACCCGGTCCGCCAAAGGAGACAATGGCGTGTAGATTCTTGTCAAATTTCCTCAAGCAGGACTTTTCAAAATCCGTCGCGACCAAATTACCGTAATAATCGAAGGCGCATCCCGAAAGCTTCATGGGAGGATCGGCGATCTGATCCGCCGTCATTTGCGCCAAAAGCTGGCCTTCTAGAGTAAAGGTCTGGACGCGGCTTCCCATTTGATCAATGACCGCCAGCCGATTGGCGTACACACCTTGGCGGTAAAAGGTCCAGTCTTCCTTCTCGTCAATCACGGCTAAGGCACAGGGCGCTTCCAGACCCTGAATGCCCAGATCGTGATATTGTCCCTGGGGAGTCCTCACTTGAATCCGGTTATTGCCCGCGTCCGCGATATAAAGATTGTTCTGAGAGTCATAGGCAACCGCTAATGGATTGTTAAATTCACCCGCATTCTTGCCTTTTTTACCGACTGCCTTCACCCAGCGAAGCCGCAATCCGTCATGTTTCAAAAGAACAATACGGTGATTGCCGGTATCCGCCACCGCCACATCCCCGTCGCGGTCCACCGCTACTCCGGTGGGATTGAGAAATTGATGCTCGCCTTTACCCGTCGTTCCAAAACTCCGAAGGTCTTTAAGTCCCACATTGTAAATTAATTCGCCCGCTCCCGAATTCACTCCGACCACTGTCACCACCACGTCTTGTTTTGAGTCATTGGGGTCGTGATCCGATTTTAAAAGAGCGCAGGCCACACCTTGAGGATTGTCAAAAACCGCCCCATGAAGCATCAGTGAAAGCATCGTCTGGGTACCCCGATGAATATTAAAAGGGAGAAATCCGGCGGATGGATAAACATAGGTTGAGGGAACATCCCGAAGGACTGAGACCCCTTGCGCAGACAGGGTTGTAACGTTTAACCCTAAAACGACCCCTAAAAAAACAAGAAAACGCTTCAAGTTCAACCTCACACTTACTTTTTAATGACGCTCAAACCAAAGGGTTATCAAACCCAAAAGAGACAAAAACAAAACAAACCATAAAACTTTCTTTTCGGCCAATGTTAGGGACAATTTCAAAACACCCTCGATTCTAATAGGTCCACAATTATATCGAAAAAGGGCCGCTTTATTGGCATTGCCAATTTTCCTGGGCGTCCGGGACACTTTAGAGTCCCACATCGTCTAAAGTACAATACTTCGATCACATATAGAGGAAATACACATCGACGACTTTCAAGTCATTGAACTTATCCGAAAAGGTCAGACGGAAGCTTACGGCGACTTGGTGCGGCAGTATCATAAGCGCGTGATGGGCTATTGCTTTTCCATGCTTTCCAACCACACTGACGCCGAGGAAGCCGCCCAGGATATTTTCGTGAAGGTTTATCAGTCTTTAGCCAAGTTTAAAGGCGATTCGTCTTTTTCCACCTGGCTTTACCGGATTACGGCCAACCATTGTTTGGATGTCTTAAGAAAACGCAACCGCCGCAAAAACGTGTCTTTGGAATTTCTGGTCGAACAGGAAGGCAGCCAGATCCAAAAGCTTTTCGCCACACCCGGGTTGGCTGACACTCAATTGGAAAACCGCCAGTTAGCCGATAAGATTCTCTCGACTTTGAGTGAGGATCACAGGCATATTTTGACCCTTCGGGAAGCCGAAGGACTGGAATATCAGGAAATCGCTGAAGTACTGGGTTGCTCCCTGGACGCGGTCAAGGGCCGCTTAGCCCGCGCCCGCAAACAATTACAAGGGAATCTACGACACATCCAGAAAAGCTGGGACGTCAATAATATAAGAAACGAAAAGGAATAGCCTTTATGAAGCACGATGAATTAAAAGAAAAAATCCTAGGACTCTACGACGGCCCCGTTACGGAAAAAGAACGGGTCTGGGCGGATAATCATCTTTTGTCCTGTAGTGACTGCCTGCAAGCCGTGGAAGAATACAAAAAAATCTCAGCGGTTTTGTTTGATGTCCCTTCCTTTTCCGAGGCCGAAGAAGATATCTTTACCGCAAAAGTTATTTCCAAGGTTCAAGCCATTTCAGATCGTTCATCCGAATCGGTTCTCGACATCACTCTTCGCTGGTTTATACCCCTTTTGGGATCTGGCATGGTGGCCGCTTGGGTATTTTTCTCAGTTCTCCCCAGCACTCCCGAACTTTCGAACGCCCTGAACGGCTCAACTTTTTTTTCTACGGACTCTCAGGAAATTACTCCTGCCGCGTGGTCTCCGGTTCCAACCTCCAAATCCAACGAGGAAATCGTCGTTAGCTGGATGAAAGAATAACGATGAACAATACCATCAAAATAATTATAGTCTTTACGGTCGGTGTTTTATTAGGCGTTGCGGGAACAGGTCTTTACATTCACCATTGTTTCACCAGATCCTGGATTAATAGTGGAAATCACAAACATGCGGTAGATACGCTCGCCTCAAAACTGAGTTTGACTGACGATGAAAAAACAAAAATAGCAAAAGTTTTTGACGACAACGCCCCCGCTGTGGAAGCCGTGCGACTGGAAACCAACACGAAACTCCAAACCATCCGGGACAACACTTCCGCCCAAATCCGACTGCTGTTAACCGGCGACCAACAGCAAAAATACGACGCCCTCAGAGGCGAATGGGAAAGAAAGCGAATCTCAAACGATAAGGGCTGGAATATTCCGGGGTTGCCCCCTCCCGGCGGTCCGGGAACAATGTGTTTTTCCAAGCACGATTTTGCCACTCCCGCTTCAAAATAATATTTCTATCCAGAACGTTATCCCTGGGTTAAAAGCGGTTGTTTGATTTGCGTCAAAGATGAATCTATTGTTTTCAAGTTTGAATTATATTAATGTCCTACGCAACTGAGATCGTTGTTATACCAAAGCCTATTAAACGAGGAGTCGTTCTTGAACCGAAACATCTACGCGGCCGTATTACCCCTGGGTCTGTGCATTTTACTTCTCGGCGGATGCGCCGAAGCCCCAGTTAAGGTTGACGACAATCATGTGGAACAATCCCTTCAAGATGTGACCGGTTTAACCACTGACGACGTGGAAAAAGCTGTGCAAAAGAGTTCCATGAATCTCTGGGATGTTTTCGCTTTGGCCGTAAAACACACTGAAACACTGGCTTCTAGCGCCGAAAATGTTGAACAAGCCAAGGCCCAAAATAACCAAGCCCTGGGATCTTGGCTTCCTCAAGTCTATTTAAACGACTATGTCCAACAACAATCGAATCAATATATCACTGGGGCCTATAACCCCCTTTTCGCTCCTCCAGCAAACACTCTGGCAAACACCCTCAATATCGGAGTTACCGAGATGCTTTTCACCGGTTTAACCCAAGTTGCCGCCATTCAAGGAGCCGGCGCCAATATTGATTACCAAAATTACAATTACCGTAATCAATCCCGCACGCTGTTATTAAACGTAGCCAACGCTTTTTACAATGTTTTGGCTTTTGAAGAAGCCGAGGCCGCTTATGAAAAATCCAAGGACTTGAATGAACAAATTTTAGTCGTTGAAAAACAATGGCAAAAAATGGGCCGCTCCCAAACCGAGGATGTGGCCAATACGGAAGCCCTGTTAGCTCAGGTTTTAGGCGATATGGAAAACAATAAATTCCAATTGGCGCAGGCCCGGGAAACCTTATCCACCTTAGCCAATATCCCCGCTGATCAACCTCTAGTTTCGGAAGAAGCCTACGCAACCCCCACTTATACAGCTGAAGAAGCCGAAGCCAAAGTCGATGATAGGCCTGATGTTAAAGCAGCCAAATCTAACGTTGATATCGCGGACGCTGAATTGTTACAAGCTCACGGTGAGCATTTACCTTCAGTCGCCATAGCGGGGCAATATTATTTGCAAAAAGACGGAGATAGTCCCACTGCTGACTGGAATATTCAATTGGTCGCATCTTTACCTCTTTTTGAGGGAGGACAAGTTGTGGCTCAGGAAGATTCTGCCGCTTCCAAAAAACGCCAAGCCGAAATGAATTTATCCCTAACTCGCCGAACCGCCTTTGACGATGTCCGAGAAGCTTATAAAAGCCTGATAGACTCCACCAGTGAAACAGACGCTTACCAAAAGGCAGTCGATGCCTATCAAGCCGACTATCTGGACGTTTTACACGATTACAAATTAAACCTGACGACCAATTTGCAATTACTTCAAACCATGACTTCTTTAGAAACCACTCAGATCAGTTACCTCAAAGCCAAATACCAGGCTCTCTATGATCAGATTTGGCTGAAAGTAGCGACTGGCGAATTGCCTAAAATGTCAGTTTATGGCGACGATAAAAAATAAGTCGTTTCGATGAACACCTATTCTCTCCGGGGAAACGGTAAAAAAATTTAAGAGGTCTTTCATGACTTTATCTGACGTCTCGATCCGAAATCCCGTATTTGCCTGGATGCTCATGGCCGGGCTTATTCTTTTCGGTTTTATTTGCTTTACCCGCATGGGTCTTTCTCAAATGCCGGACGTGGATTTTCCCGTTGTCAACGTGTCTATCACTCTCCCGAACGCCGCTCCTGAAGTGGTTGAATCGGATGTCGCCGACCCAGTCGAACAAGCCGTCATGGGCGTGGAAGGCGTGCAGGACGTTCAAACGACTTGTACTCAGGGACAAGCCAGCATTTCAGTGTTTCTCGACCTAAGCCGCAATGTGGACACGGCCGTTCAAGACGTTTCTACCCTTGTTTTTCAAGCACAAAAGCAGCTGCCCACAAATACTTTTCCTCCGGTTGTTAAAAAATACAATCCGAACAGTTCGCCTATCATTTGGTTCGCGGTGACCGCTGACGCGCCTCATACCATCCGCGATCTGATGCTTTATACCCGCGATCACATCCAGGATAAATTCACCAGTTTGAGCGGCGTTTCTACCGTCAATCTCGGCGGCTATATGAACCGTGAAATCAACTTTTGGGTGGATAATAACAAGCTCAATGCCCGTCAATTAACCGCGTTGGACGTTCTCAACACCATTCAGCATCAACACGCCGAAACTCCCGCAGGTTACTTGGAAACTCCCGATGTTCAATATGACATTCGCGTCATGGGCGAGGCTTATACGGTTCCCGACTTCGCCAACCTGCCGATTATTACCCGCGGCGGCAGTCCCAACTATACCGTCGCCCGTTTAAAGGACCTGGGTTATATCGAAGACGGTATTGTGACACCTCTGACTCGTTTATCCCGTTTCAACGGCACTACTTGCGTTGGCTTGGGCGTCGTCATGCAGGATGGTTATAACGCTGTAGATGTGGCTGATGCCGCTAAAACCCGGATGGCCCAAGTAGTCAAGGGACTGCCGGAGGGTTATCACATGTTTGTCAACTTTGACACCACCACATTTATTAAAGATAACGTTCACGAGCTCGAATTAACCATCGGTTTAGCGTCCATTTTGACCGCCTTGGTTTGCTTTGTATTTTTGGGAAGCTGGTCATCTACTTTGAACGTATTTTTAGCTATACCGACCTCTCTTTTCGGAACCTTTATTGTGGCTTATTTCTTCGGCTTCACCCTCAACACTTTTACGCTCATGGCTCTTTCCCTTTCAATCGGAGTCGTGGTCGATGACGCCATTATGGTCTTGGAAAATATCGTTCGACATCAAGAAAAGGGGGAAGACCAAGTGGAAGCGGCCCTGCTCGGTGCCAGAGAAATTACTTTCGCTGCCATGGCCACTTCCATCGCTATTGTGGCTATTTTCTTACCGATTGCCTTTATGACGGGTATCGTGGGTAAGTTCTTTTTCCAATTCGGCATAACCATTTCAGGCGCGGTTTTGATTTCCCTGCTCGAAGCCATCACCCTGACGCCCATGCGTTGCGCTGAATTCGTTCACAAAGCCGACGAACACAGTCCTTTTAATCATTTCGTAAATACGAATTTTAATCGTTTAAGCAATTGGTATAAATCAATCCTTAATTCGTCCCTAAAACACCGCTGGAAAATCGTGATTATTTCTCTGCTCATTTTCGCCCTTTCTTTGTTCTCAATTAAATTCGTAAAAAAGGAATTTGTTCCCTCAACCGACATGAGCGTTTTCATTATTAATTTGAAATTCCCCGTTCAGTATTCCCTGGATCACACCGACGGCTTGGTCAAACAGTGTGAGGCCGCGCTAAAACAAAGGGGTGAAGTTAAAAATCTTTATGTCGCGGTAGGAGGTTTTGGCGGCTCTTCCCCGAATTCAGGCGTTATGTTTGTAACCATGAAAGAATACGGAAACAGACCCATCGTTTCATTCTCAGAAAAACAACCGCCCTCAGGCCCATGGGGCTGGCTAACCAACATTTATGAACATATTGTCCCCCAACGTTTGACACAGGCTGAGTTTGCCGCTTATTGCCGCAAAACTCTTTCCAAAATCAGCCCTGACCTTCGCATATCTATTCAGGATCTTTCGATGCGCGGTTGGTCGACCGGCAGAGGTTATGCCGCGGAACTTTTGGTTACCGGCGCGGATTGGGATACCCTTTCAGATTGCGTCGTCAAAATCAGGACCAAAATGCAGGCTGATCCCAAATTGGCAGATACAGACGATAACTTCCTCAATGGTCAGCCTGAGATCCGGGTCATTCCAAACCGTGTCAAAGCGGCCCAGATGGGCGTGAACATGGATGATCTGGGCAATGTCATTTCGGCTACTGTAGGCGGTTACCAGTTCCAGGGTGTTTATTTCCATGAAGGCGGCCATGACAATCCTATTGCGGTCCGGGTACCCGTGGATGAGCGCAAAGGCCCGGACGCCATTAAATCTATTTATGTTCGCAATAACCGCGGCGAGGTTCTGCCGGTTTCCGCTGTGGCCGACCTTAAAGTTGTTCCAGCGCTACAGCAGATTACTCGGGATAACCGTCAACGGACGGTCTTCTTTTATGCCAATCCGGCGCCGGGAGTTTCCCAGCAAGAATGTTTGAATGAGGCCTTAAGCGTTTGTAAAAGCGTTCTGCCGGAAGGCTATAACGTAGGGCTAACTGGTTCTTCCCAGGCTAACTCTGATTCGCTCCAACAATTGTTGTTCGTCATGTTCCTGGGTATCGCCGTGGCTTACATGGTATTGGGAAGCCAGTTCAACAGCTTCATTCATCCCGTCACCATTTTGCTGGCGCTGCCTTTTAGCGTAACCGGCGCCATTCTTTCCCTATTGGCGACCGGACAAGCCTTGAGTATCTATAGTATGATCGGCTTGATCCTGCTTATGGGCTTGGTGAAAAAGAATTCTATCATGTTGGTCGATTTTACCAATCAAAGACGGGCCGAAGGCATGGATGTCCACGACGCGTTGTTGGACGCCTGTCCGATGCGCCTGCGCCCTATTTTGATGACCTCTTTTGCCACCATTGCCGGCGCTTTCCCCGCGGCTTTGGCGCTGGGTCCCGGCGCGGAACTTCGCCAGCCTATGTCCATCGCGATTATCGGTGGAATTCTTTTTTCGACAGTTTTAACCCTGGTAGTCATTCCCTGCGCTTACAGTTTGATGTCGGGCTTGGAGAGCCATAAAGCCCATCACACTACCGGTTATGAAAAATATGGAGATGGTGCAAAATCAAAATCTCCAAAAAAATCAAAAAAAAGAAATAACATTAAATAAACTTAACTTGAAAAGCCGCTGACGATTCAAAGTCAGCGGCTTTTTTATTTTCAGACCAACTGGAATGAACCGTTATCCTTCGACTTGACGTTTAATAGTATAATCCTCAAAGACTCGGCTTAAATCTCGGGAGAATCCTCCATGTCCAACACGCTGCGCCGCCAATATCCGATCGTTTTTTTCGCGTTGTTTTATTTGATTCTCGCCAATTTAACCTACAAGGACTTTGGCGAAACCTTTGACGAATCGGGCGTTTATACCAGGGGAATCGTCCTCAACCACTATATGATTCACGACGACTTCATGGGATTTCTCCACAAAAGCTCTCCGGATGACGGCGCTGTTATTTACGACCATCTTTATAGCCTGGCGCTTTATTCTCTCAATCCAACCGCGGATTTAGATGATTACCACTGGCTGAATATATTTTTCGCCTTGTTGGGCTTTATAGCCTTGTTCGAACTATTGTTAAGTCAAACCCAAAAACCATGGCTATCGTTGTTGGGCCCAATCTTTTTGTTTTTAACACCCCGTTTTTTGGGTGATATTCCCGCCAATCCTAAAGATATGCCTTTCGCGGTTTTTTATTTATTAACCCTATCATCCATTTATTTTTTTTACCAAAAACCTAAAACCCATCCCTATATTAAAATCTTGGTTTTAGGATTTCTATTTGGATTCACCCAATCCTCCCGTCTCCTCGGTTTAACCATTTATCCCGTTTATATTCTCTTCGACCTTCATTTCTTTTATCACGGCGCAAAACACACTTTATCTAACTGGAAAGACCATTTATTGGAACTGGCTGTCTGTCTGACTTTAGTCTTCATCATCGCCAGCTTCGTGATGGTTCTCACGTGGCCCTATCTGGGCGCCAATTACTTTAATCACTTTGCCGAACTGTTAGGCATTGCCAAAAGTTTTTACTGGAATAACACTGTATTGTTTATGGGAAAAGAAATTCCCAGCGCCCATCTTCCCTGGACTTATTTGCCTGTTTGGTTTCTCATTACCACTCCTCTTTTCATTTTGTTTTTTATGGCGGCTTCTTTTATCTTTGTTAAAAACAAAATGACTAATCCCCTTTATATTTTGATGGGAGTAGCTGTGACGGTGAACGCGGCTTTTGTGCTGATTTTAAAACCGGTCCTTTATGACGGTTTGAGGCATTTTTTGTTTTTACTTCCGATTTTAGTCGTCCTTGCGGCTCTTAGCGCGATCGAAGGGTCCCAACGGAATAAACAAGGTCTTCTATTTAAAATTATTCTCGGCTTGTGCTTATTCAACGGTTTAACCGTCGCTTATCAATTAGCTCGCTTACACCCCTATGAATATATTTATTTCAACGAATTGACTGGCGGACTCAAAGGTTCACAGGGAAAATTTGATAATGATTACTGGGGCGCCAGCTTTAAGGAGGCGGTAGATTGGCTGGAAAAAAACGAGACTACAAACCCGAATAAAATTTACAAAATCACCGGTAGCGGCAATTCTTACCAGATTTTTTATTACTTCACACCCAACATGAAATGGGTGGATGACCTGAAAAACGCCGATTACTTTATTTCTTACACACGGGATAACAAACAAACCGCCGTTGATCCATCGAAAGTAATTCACGTGGTTGAGCGGGAAGGTGTGCCGTTAAATTACATTTTCAAACTGAAATAACGACAAATATTGGGTTAATCTTTATCCAAATTCCCGTTGATTTCCCTCATGGCTGTCTCCGACCCCTTCAAAATATAGGTTTCAACACCGTTCTTGGCCCTTTCAACTGCCTGTTCAATCTTCGATTTGTCATTGGGTGGAAAGGAGGACAGAACATGGTCCGGGCCTTCGTTGGCCGATGGCGGTTTCCCGACGCCAATGCGAAGCCGTGGAAAATTGCTGGAACCCAGATGAGAAATGATCGAATCAAGGCCATGGTGCCCGCCTGATCCTCCTGAAACTTTCAGCCGCGTCTTTCCCACCGGTAGATCCAAATCGTCTGAAATAACCAAAACTCGTTCCAATGGAATTTGCCGGTACCGGACAAAAGGTCCCACGGCCCTGCCGGACTCATTCATGAAGGTTTGAGGAAAAAACAAAAAAACTTCACGATCTTCCAACCGAAAGCTTCCCCAAATAGCCTCGTCTTTCTCGCGCAGTTTTACATGATATTGAAGAACCAGAGCTTCCACCACACGAAAACCCACGTTGTGCTTTGTAAAGCGGTAATTTTCACCAGGATTGCCCAGGCCGACGATTAACCAGTTATCACTCATAAACTTAAAATGACCTCAAAAAAATAAACCACCCAGAGAATCCCCTGGATGGCTTCAGAATTTTCAAAACAGCCGGTTTACTTCTTTTCGGCTGGTTTCTTTTCACCGGCCTTAGCGGCCTCAGCGCCTTCTTCCTTCTTCTTGGCGGTGAGTACTTCCGGTTCAGCGGCAGCGCCCGGAGCGGCAGCCGCAGCGGCGGTGCCTTCAGCGGTCGGGGCAGCTTTAACTTCTTCGGCCATCTGTTGAGCCACAGAAACAACCACCGAGCCGGCGTATTGGACAGCCTTAACACCTTCTGGCAATTTCAGGTCCGAAACGTGAACCGCGCTGCCGATAGCCAAATGAGCCGCGTCCACTGAAATGGATTCGGGTACTTCGGTCGGCAGACATTGAACTTCAACCGTCCTCATAGCCAACTGCAAAACGCCGCCCGCTTTGACACCTTCGCAGGTATCGCCGTTCAAAACGCGCACCGGAACCTTAATTTTGATCTTTTCTTTCATATTCACTTGGTGGAAATCCGCGTGAAGGACCGAGTTGGAAACTTTGTCATATTGAATTTCTTTAACGACCGCCAAGACCGGACCTGAAGTCTTCGCGCCTTCAATGTTCAAGGCGAAAAAAATATTCTCACCCTTTGCTGAGGAGATAATTTTAACGAATTCTTTTTCGGAAACTTCAATCGATTGATTTTCGGATTTGTGTCCGTAGATTTCAGCAGGTACAACGCCTTGGGCGCGCGAACGACGGGCAATATTGCTTCCCTTGGTGGTTCTTACTTTAGCAGTCAATGGTACTTGTTTCATTTCAACACGACTCCTTCATTTGTGCCGTAACCGTCTATCGGTCACGATGGTTGCAAGATGGCTTATCGAGGATCAAGATTTTCAAACAACGAGCTAATTGACTGTTCGTTGTGGATACGCATGATCGCGTCTCCCAGCAAGGGACCCACCGGAAGAACCGTAATCTTCGACACCCTCTTTTCCGGGGGGAGGGGAATACTATCCGTTATGACGACTTCTTTCAAGGGTGAATTTTGCAGATTTTGCACGGCATTTCCTGACAAAATGCCATGGCTGCAACAGGCATAGACATCCGTGGCGCCCGCCTTAAGGATGGCATTAACCGCCTGAACCATGGATCCGCCGGTAGAAATCATGTCATCCGTAATCAGAACCGAGCGGTCCTTGACCTCTCCGATCACGTTCATCGCCTCCACCTCATTGGGACCCCAGCGGCGCTTATCCACGACTGCCAGGTCCGTCCCCAACACCTTAGCGAAAGCCCGGGCCATCTTAATACCGCCCACATCGGGCGAAACAACCATGAGGTCCTTAAGCTTTTTCTTACGAATATAGTTGGCGATCACCGGCAGGGCATAAAGATGGTCCAAGGGGATATCGAAAAAACCCTGAATCTGCTGGGCGTGAAGGTCCATAGCCAAGACGCGGTCCGTCCCGGCAGTGGTGATGATATTGGCCATCAGTTTGGCCGTAATTGGCACCCGGGGCTGGTCTTTGCGGTCCTGACGGGCGTAACCGTAATAAGGCATCACCGCCGTGATACGACGGGCCGAGGCCCTGCGGAAAGCGTCGATCATGATCAAAAGTTCAATCACATTGTCATTCACCGGCGGACAGGTGGGTTGAACGATAAAAATATCCCGTCCCCGGACGTCTTCGTTAATTTTAATCCGGATTTCACCTTCAGAAAAGTGGCTGACCAGAAGTTCTCCCAGGGGCACTTTCAAGAATTCGCAAATGGATTGGGCCAAGTGTGGATTAGCTGTGCCGCTGAAAATTTTCAATCCATTGGGTGCAGGAACTCGGCTCATGATGGCTTCCTCGATTATTGGTTAATTTTCAAATGTCGGCGTGTGGTCCCCCAAAACATCGATGGGACAGCCATGTTCACCTTTAACAAAAACCATCAGTGTGAACTTGGCTTGTACAGTTTACTTTTAGATTTTTATATGAAAACTGCAAAGAAAGTTTAAACCCAAAAACCCTCAAATTCAAAAAATTTATTCCTGTTTTCACTTCTTTTTGCCCAAAACTTTGGCGGGAACACCCACCACCGTGACTCCGGGCGCCACGTTTTTCGTCACTACCGAACCCGCCCCCACCACCGCTCCCTTGCCGATCGTCACCGGCGCGATCAGAGTGGAATTACTGCCCAAAAAAACCTTATCGCTTATTTTGCAATGGTGCTTATTCTTTCCGTCGTAATTGGCGAAAACGCAGCCCGCTCCCACATTCACGTTCTTCCCCAGATGGGCATCCCCCACGTAAGAAAAATGTCCCACTTTACTTCCGGTCGCGATATGGGCGTTTTTGAGTTCAGTATTGGTGCCGACGTGAACTTTCTTATCTAAAACGCTTCTGCCTCTCACATGAGCGAAGGGACCCGCGTCGCAGCCATCGCCTAATTGACTGTCGGTGATGCGGGAAGAACGAATGACCACCTTGTCGCCCAGGCGGGCTGATTGAAGCCGGCTTCCCGACTCGATATGGCATCCTTGGCCGATAACCGTCTTTCCCAAAAGATGGACATTACCTTCAATAACCGTGTTACGTCCAATCACCACTTCAGCTTCCAGTTCCACCGTCTCCGGGTTTAAAAAGACCACTCCTGCCTTTTGACATTTTTCAATGCGGCGTAAATTTAAAATGCGGTGAGTCTGGGGCAAGAAATGTCCTCCCAGTCGAGATGAAAGCAGGGCCTATGATAAACGAGATTGATTAATTTAGCTCCGGGGTTTTCATCAGCAAAAGCAGGTCCGGGATAGGTTTTTGGCGAATTAAAGGGGTGTCTCTCAGGTGATAAAGACCTAGTCCGTTGGCAGCAAAACGAAGGTCCGTCCAATGCTCGATGAAAACATCGAGTTTGGCCCAATTGCCTTCGCTAAAATGGTAAGCTGACAGTCTCTGTCCTTCTTGACCCGAAACGGCTATATCGTTAATTCCCCATTCTTTTAGTCGATTCCTTATGCCGTTGCCGTCCTTCTCGTCTAGGGCCAAAGACACCAATAACTGTCGGTCAAAAACACTATTGCAATAAAAATCCCGGGGGAAATAAAGACTCCTGGAGTCGCCCGCGACTAAAAGCCTGTCAGCAGACGGGGTCAGGACTTGAACTGCCTCTGTCAGCGGAAAATAAGATTCGGTTTGAGGCGTACTTTCCAGAAACTCCTTTTGTGATTTAAATCCTGTCGCCATTTCCCCCCAATGGTAATAAGAAATTCCCACCCGCGCCAAAGAAATAAAACTCAATAACCCGAAGGCCAAGACCACCCAAGACCAAGTTTTAATTTTTTCTGAACCCAGCGAACTCAAAATCATTCCTATCGCGGTTAAAAGCAAAACAAGCGCCGGAATCACCAAGCGCAATTGATGGGACAAACCCAACCCTAAAAAAAGATAAATCAGACTGGTTATCAGTAAATATCGGGCTGAACCTTTCCACGCGCCCTTCAAAAAGAAGAAAGGAATAAAAGCCATCGCGAGGGGCGCGACGGTTTTATCCAAATCCTTGGTAAAAACTTGGATGATCCAGTCCGCAAAAGAATGATTCATCACCCAGGGTGTTTCGTTATCTTGCAGAAGAGCTGATAAATTTTCCGGCGGAAGGGTTGGACCCAGCCAGTGGGGAAAATAAGGGTAAAGCGGATTGCCCGTGAAAATATAACTTTTGAGCAGCCAGGGAACGATCGACAGAAGAATGAGACTCTTTATGGTCATCCATTGTTTGAAATGATCTTTAAGCTTGGGGCCCAAACCTATCCCAAACCAAACCATCAAAGCGACGCCCAAACCCAATAGGGCGGTGTACTTGGCGCTCCAGGCCGTGCCTCCCATTAAGCCCGCGATGATAAACCAATTATTGTTTTTCTTCCCCGTCCACTTCGTCAGGGCATAAACAAAAAGCAAAAGAAAGAAAGTGACGAAAATATCATTCTGCGCGGCCCAGGTGGTGGTGGAAAGAAGGGGTAAAAACAAAACAGAAGCAGTCGTCAATCCTCCTGCCGCCAAGCTTCCTTCCGCGACCCAGGCGCCTGCCGCCAAAGAGGTCAATAGGAGCAGACCCACGTTCAAAAACTTCGCGGCCTGACTGCCGCCAAAAAGAAAGCCATTCCAAAGATAAAGCTCCCCGCCGAACGGAAAGTGCGCGTACAAATTGCCCGGCGTGTCCGCCAGACCGTGGTGAAAATCCCAAAACTGAAGTGTTGAGAGGTGATAAACCAGAGCGTCAAAGTAGGTTTCAGGCAGCAGGGTTTGGGCGGCGTTGATGACGATAAAGACCAAAACCAAAAGCGCAATGAAAAGGGAAAAACCTTGAGGCAGTTTTAAAACAAATAGGGGGCTCCATCGGATGCCTTCCCTTCCAAAATCCCAAAGAGCCCAAAAAGTTAAAAGCAGGTCTAAAATTAGAATTAAAAGTTTGAACCACAACCCGTTTAGCCCCAACCCCAGCCATAAACCATTGAGAAACAAAATACCAAGCGCCGTTTCAAAACAAAATTTCAACGTTGACGAAGCTACCGCGAGTCCCAACCAGGTGCCCAGTTTCCGCCCCAGCCTCCAAAAAACCATCGCCGCCGCGACGCAGACGATTAACGCCTTTGACCATTCCATCCAATTGATTAAAAACTGGGTTAACTTTGCCTGGCTCGCGTCTTGTACTAATTCGGAGAGAAAAGAAAAATCAAAAACGGAACGAAAGGAGAAATAAACTAAGAAAACCAAAAGACTCCAGAAAAGAAAAAACCAAGGCCAACTTTGCGGGTTCCGGGCCTGAGATGATGTAGTGGATTTAGAAACCAAGTCTTTTCCTTTGGCGCATGGTCTTTATATTCTACTTTATTGCGCCTTTTCTTCGGCCTCATTTGGAAAAGTCCACTCATAAGCCACAAAACTTGTAAAAGTATAGGTCGTTTGAATCAAATCCCGCCCAATAGAAAACACAATGTGATTCATTTCGTCAAAATGAGCCATACCGCCTATGTTAAAGCCCGCGCCATTGCTTTCAGCGGTCGTGCTGGCATCGTGATAAAAGACCTCTCCGCCCAGGGTCAAGTGTTTGCCGAAATCCCTTTGCAGTTCCCAACCAACAAAAAGCCAGTTTTTGTTCCCGGTGCCCGGATTGATCCAATAGCCCGTTCCCCCAAAGGTTGTCCAGGGATCCCAGCTTTTTTGAAACCACATCGGTAGGAGATATTGGGCCACTCCCGCTCCCAAACCCTTGGAAACGTCACCCGTGGGAATGTTGATTTGAGGAAAGATAGCAACCTGGGGAATTTCAGCGCTTTCATGGATAAACCGGTATTTTACTCCGACCAAAATATCCCCATAACCGTAGTAATTAACCTCGCCAGAGAAACTAAAGGCCGCCTGCGTCGTCAAACTTAACTGTGTGTCGGGAAAACCGCCGTAATTAACAGACAAAAAAGGAGCCGTACCAAACCAACCTTGCCCCGAAACTTGCTGGGCGGTGGTCCCAAGATAAATTTCCCAATGCTGATAGTCGGTCGGCTCCGGATCGTCTGTTTCAAAGGGTGGGCCGGCCCAAAGACGGACGGGGTTCGCGGTTAACAAAACAACACAAGCGAACTCTATCCACGCTTTGAAAGATACAGTCTTTTTCATCGAAAGGTTTATTGGCCCAAAATTAATAGTCTAAAAGTACCCGGAACCATTTTCCGGCGGGGTTTCGGGTTGTCTTGCGTCGGAGTAGGTGCCGGTTGCATATCAGCCGCCGCCAGAAACACATGGCCGGTTTTGGAATCAAAGGCCATGGTTCGCGCCCCAGGCTGAGTCTTTACGTTTTCAACCACCTGATAGTTATCCGCAGAATTTTCTTGAACCACGCTTAAGGTTCCATCACCGCAGGAATTAAAAACCGTGCCGCTGGCCGGATCAAAATATGTGGCGTCAACATGGTCGCCAATCGGCAGGGTTTGAATCACTTTGCCGCTCGTCGCGTCCATAATGGCAACCAGCTTGTTGTGACAGCCAATAAAAAGTCTGTTGTTTTCCGCGTCCATCGCCATGCCCGCCGGGCTTTCGCCGGGGGCCAGAGGCCAGCGGTGTTTAACCTCAATCTTCTGAGTGTCGATATCCAGAACCACGCTTTTATCCACAAGGTTATTGAATAGATGGCCCTTGCCATCAACCGCCGCGAATTCGGGATTACCGCCCAGATCGAGAGTTTTAACCACTTTGCCTGTAACGGCGTCAATCACGGTTGAATTTTCACTGTCCCCGTTAAAAGTAAAAACCTTTCCGCTCGCCGAATCATAAAGGATCGCGTCGGCGTCTTTCTGCGCGGTGATTTCTGAAGTTTTTTTGAATGTCTTCAAATCAAAAACGACTACCGTGCCGGATTTCCCGCTCGTCACAAACCCTTTCCCCAGTTCCGGGGCCAGGGCTACCCCATGAGCTCCATGAATTCCCTCAACTTTGCCGATAACTTTATATGTATCCGCGTCCAGTACCAAAACTTCGGTCTCGTGAGTGATATAAAGACGCCGTGCGTCCGAATCCATTTTCAGATAGTCCCAGCCGCCTTCATCGGGAAGTTTGACCTGTTGGAGAATGTGATAAGCCTTTGTTCCTTCATCGGCGTAACCCCAGGATATCCCAAAAGCTAAAATCATTAACAAACACCACCTCATCAATCGATTCATAGATTTCTCTCCAAAATGTATTTTGATTCCAAACTATGTAATACCGACCAGAACATTGTTGTTTAAATCAGTACCGCTTTATGGGAAACTCCGTTTCCGTCCTTGTTAAGACGACCGAATCAGTGAAAAAGGTCACTAATGCCTTGGTTTCAAACCCTGATCAGTGTGATTTTCGTCAGCCTGCTTTCCCTGCTGGCCATTATCGTGCTTTGGCTCAAACCCCACACTTTAAAAAAACTTCTGCACCCCCTCATCAGTCTGGCAGTCGGCGGTCTTTTGGGTGACGCGTTTTTGCACCTCATTCCCGAATCTTTCGAAAAATCGAAAAACACAACCACGGTTTCTTTATTGGTTTTAGCGGGCCTTTTCCTCTTTCTCATTTTGGAAAAAAGCATGCATTACTACCATCACCACGAACACACCACGGAGGAAGTCCATCCCTACGGTTACCTAAGCCTTATCGCCAGCGGACTTCACAACTTTATCGACGGCCTTTTGATCGGGGCCTCTTACCTGGCCGGAAGCTCCATCGGTTTGGCCACCACTCTGGCGGTCGTTTTACATGAAGTCCCCCATGAACTAGGAGACTTCAGCGTGCTCGTTAACGCTGGATTTAAGCCCGTCAAAGCCCTTATTTACAACTTTTTGTCCGCTCTCCTGGCCATTGCCGGAGCGGTCTTTGCCCTCGCTTTCTCTTCCAATCCACAAACGGTTACCCATCTAGTTTTACCGATTACGGCCGGCGGGTTTATTTATATTGCCGGTTCGGACCTCATTCCCGAGCTTCATAAAGAATTAAAACGTTCGGCCATTCTCGTTCAGCTTTTCGCCATGGCCCTGGGCGTGGGCCTTATGTTTATGATCAAGCTCCTTGAATAATTCCAAAAATTAACCTTCCTCTATCATTTCCACCCAGCCCCTGGGTTAAACTGAATCTCGTCAAACTACCAGTTTTAAGGAGATTTTAAATGAGCGTTTATCCCTTCAAAGCTAAAACCATCGCAGGAAAAGAAATATCCCTTCAAGACTATCAAGGCAAAGCGCTTTTGATCGTGAACGTGGCCAGCAAATGCGGTTTCACGCCCCAGTACGAGGGTTTGGAAAAACTTTACAAGAAATACAAAGACCAGGGTTTCGAGATATTGGGTTTTCCCTGCAATCAATTCGGTGCGCAAGAACCGGGATCCGAAGCGGACATTCAAAGTTTTTGCAGTCTCACCTACGGCGTGGACTTTCCGATGTTTTCTAAAGTGGATGTCAACGGCGCGAACGCCCACCCGCTGTATAAATATCTCACAACCGAAAAACCTGGAATCTTAGGCACCGAAGCCATTAAGTGGAATTTCACAAAGTTTCTGATTGGTAAAAATGGCGAACCAGTGAAACGCTATGGTTCAGCGGACAAACCCGAAGGCCTGGAAGCGGATGTCGAGAAGGTACTCAAAGATTAGTTTTTCAACAACCTTTAACAAGCTTGCTTTTCGGTAAAACCACTCTTAAAACGAGCATCTATTTTCTTTGGCGTAAGCTATCCAACCATCAATAAGGCAAGCGGCGCGATCCCTCCCGCCGCCAACAATGCCCATATGACCCATCGGGGGCGAAAGTATTTAAAAGCCATCATCAAACCCATCCCGGTACTGAAGATGAATCCGGCGGACATGAGCAGAACAAATCCCTGAAGGGGCCAGGACTGAGTCTGGGGTGACGCGTCGGGTAATTTTTGATCCTTATGGATTTTCGCCATGATCTTCAATATTTCGGGGGCCTGATAGCCGTTTTTCACATCCTTATGCAAACGGAGCGTTTGGAAGGCTCCCGAAACGGTGAAGAAAAGCAGGGCAGGGGCGAAGAAACAGCCCAGGAGCAGATGAACGCGGCTCATAGAATTCATTATTATATTTTTAATGGTTTTTCTTGGCGGACCGGTGCGGAAAAGCGAAAACGCCAATCAGGATGATGGCCAGCAAGGCTCCAGTGGCGGAATAACGACTCAAGGCCAGCCCGCCATGGTCAACCGGCTTATCGAGAAAATCCCCCAATACCGCGCCCAGGGGCCGGGTAAGGATAAACGCCGACCAAAAAAGAAAAGTACGGGAAATCTTCGTCCAAAAATAAAGCCCCAGCACCACCGCCAGCAGGATTACGAACACTGTGGCCCCACCTAGATAGCCCAACCCCTCGCTGTCGGCCGTCCAGTCTCCCAGGGCTGTTCCTAGAGTCTGCGAAAACATGATCGTCACCCAATAAAACATTTCAGTCTGCGGATCGTTGACAGTATTCACCGCCACCGTTCCCTTGGTTTTATACCAGATAAAAAGGGACCCCATGAGCAATCCGAACAACAGCGCAGAACCGCCCGCATAGCCGATTCCCAGCGAGCGGTCCGCGAAATCAGCTAAGGTCGTTCCCACCGTCGTCGTGGCGATAATGGTGAACCAGTAAATAGCGGGGTGAAACTGTTTGGCCCTGATTTGAATAATGACCGCCACAACGAAAATGGCGGCGAAAATAGCCGTTCCCACCAGATAGCCCAGGTTCATGGACATGGAGACCATGTCCCCCCCGGTTTCTCCCAGAGTGGTGGCCGCGATTTTGATGATCCAAAAAAGCAGGGTCAGTTCCGGAACTTTACTCAAACCATAATCATCCGTTTTGGATTTCGCGGCCGGGCTTTTTTTCACTTGGGTTCCTTATCCATTCGAAATGGGGCTGATGTTGCGCCTATCTTACTTCCCAAGCACGAGCAGATGAAAGGTTCCTGGAATGATCTTCCGTTTGGGTTTGGGATCTTCTTTCGTCGGCGTGGGCGCTTCCCCTCTTTGGGCTGTCGTTAAAAAGACGTGGCCTGTCTTGGAATCGAAAGCCATAGTCTTCGCGCCCTCTTCGGTTTGGACGTTTTCCACCAGCGTGTATTTGTTTGGAGAATCCTCATGGATAACCGTCAGGGTGCCATCGCCGTTGGAACTGAAAATAGTGGCCGACGCGGGATCGAAATAAGTGCCATCCACCGATTTGCCAATAGGCAGGGTCTGGACTACTTTTCCGTTCTTCGCGTTCATTACCACTAAGAGTTGGTTGTGGCATCCGCTGAAGAGACGGTTATTCTCCAAGTCCATGGAAAGTCCCGAGGGCGAAGCACCCGGCGCCAGGGGCCAGCTCTTGGTGATCTTCATCGTCTGCGCGTCGATCTTAATGATCTTGCTTTCGCTTTCCAAGTTGTCATAAAGATAGCCCTTGCCGTCGGACACGGCCACTTCGGGCGCTCCCGGCAGGTCTACCGTTTGAATCACTTTGTCGGTGGCAGGATCAATCACGGTGGAGTTTTTGCTGTCGCCGTCAAAGGTCACCACATGCCCGGAGGCCTTGTCATAGATAATCACGTCGGCGTCTTTGGATGCCGATATTTCGGACAGGTGCTTAAAGGTTTTCAAATCAAATACGATCACGCTGCCGGGGTCGCCGCTGGTGGCGTAACCCTTGCCCATATCCGGAAGAAATACCACGCCGTGCGGATGGGGAACATTATCAACCGTTCCGATCAGTTTCAAAGTATCGGCATCAATGACCTGAACACTGTTGTTGTGCGTGATATAAATTCTGCGGTTGTCGCTGTCCACCGTAAGAAAATCAAAACCGCCGTCTCCCGGCAGGGAAACTTTTTGGAGAATCTTATATCCGCTGTTCCCCGCGTCCTGCGCGCTTACCGCGCCAAACCCGCAAGCCAACATAGACAAAAGTAAAAATGCACCGAACTTATTCATACAATCCTCCCCTGCTTTTTATTTTTAAGCGTCTGGTTTCGACGCTTTCATCCCATCCAACAGCTCGTCCAAAAAATAGAATTACGGCGCCTGTGTTACAGGCTGGCCGGTTTGAGCGTCCAAAAACAAAGGCTGGGCGGCGCCCTGGTCAAAATCGAACATCCCCTCGAGTGACCCGGCCATCGCGTCAAAAGACCCGTCCCCGATACGGCCCAGATTCCAATTGTCCTCAATGAACTTCAAGATGGAGGTTTGATCGGTCACCGTATGGTCCACATAATTCACTTTGGCGAAAGAAGAAATGACCATCAGGGGCAGGCGCGGGCCGTAACCCATCCGTCCCTGAATGCCGTTCATAACCGGAGCCTTGCCGGAGGATGGAAGGTCAACCGAGTCGATATGGGAAGCATTGACCAGCGGCGGGGCCTGGTGGTCGTACCAGCCGTCAGAATCGTCATAGCAAATGACGATGGCCATGTCTTTCCAATCGGGTGATTTTTCAAGACGGTTGATGGTCTCCACCAAAAATTCCTGTTCGCAAACCGGACCCGAATGCCCGGCGTGGCCGTCCTGGTAGGCAGGAGCCTTAAGGAAAGAAACCGCCGGTAAGTTTCTCGAATCCATCGCGCTCCAGAAATCCGTCAGGTCATACTGGTGATTGGCTTGATCGCTTTGGCCGATCATTCCCGTCGGCGTCAGATGTTTCGGGTTGGAAGTGGAAGCGTAATATTGGAACGGTTCGTGATGGGGGGTGTAATCCTTGCTCAACTTGGCGCTGTCGCAAGCATGGGTCTGAGAGGGATCCCGGAAACCGCCTTGAAACCATCCCCAGGAAATCCCCTTATCGTTGAGCAGGTTGCCCACGTTCTTCCCCGTCATCGTCAGGTGCGGTTCCGTCTTTTTGGAGGCATCGTCGAAATAGGGGTCCAGATCCCCGATATCCGTCCCGTCCACCACCTTGGGAGTGGAAGCCGAGGCCTTGGCCCCGCCAGTCTGGCCCGAAATGAGATTCAGACACCCCGGTGTGGAGGGACCATAAACCGTATTGTAAGAATTGTCGCTCATGGCGAAATTCTGGGCGTAATTCCAAAAGGCTGTCACCATAGCGCCGTCGTAATAACCCATCACTTCATAGGGCACCGTACAGCCCTTTCCTTCGGTATATTCGACAAACTCATCCGCCTTTCCCCCGTCGTAGGCCTTTTGTTCGGCCGTATAGTTGTGGTCCTGATCGCAGGTGACCTGGTCAGTCAGGAGGAAAGGCTGGGACGAGTTGGGGTTGTGGGTCAGCAGGTCTTCGCTCAGTCCGTTGACCGAGGGAGTATCTTTTTTCGGCCGGAAGATCACGTGGCCATTGGAGTCCCTAATCGTTTTCGGATAAGTTCCAAAGTAATGGTCGAAAGAGACGTTTTCCTGAAAAATGACGACCAGGTGTTTGATGGGGGTAGCGGTCCTGCCATCACCATCGGCAAAAGCCCGGCCGGAGACCAAACCCAATAAACCCAAACCGATTAAAACAAAACGTTTCATAAATTCCTCCCAGTTATTTCCGCAATATTTAAAGCCTGTAACAAAATCTTTATTTTTGCCTTCCTAGTTTCAATTGGTCTTGCTCAATCGAGCTTGAACGAAACCGGAAGCCTTACCCGGCAATTCATCGGCTCTCCCATTTTGTCCAACGCGGGCCGGAACCTCGCGTCCTTGAGTTTTTCGAGCACCACCTGGTTGAACGCCGGATCGGATCCCTGGAGAATGGTTACCTGATCAACCTTCCCTTCAATATTGATAAGAAGCTCCACGATCACCCGGCCTTCCTTTTTTTGCTTGCGCATCTCCAAAGGATAATCATCTTGATCGATAAAACCGCCCACCAAAGAGGGCTGTCGGCTGGCGGTCATCATCGGAGCCGCATCCGGGGTGGGCGTGGGCTGGACCTTGAGCGGAGGCGGGACTTTGCTCTTTTGGGCGATAATCCAGGTCTCGGGCGGCGGCGGCGCCAGCTTATTTTGCAACGTTAAGAGCGGCGTAGCCTGGAGATCGATATTGGTTTTATATTCGGCATGGGCCTCGCCCCACGCGATGATGCCCATGGCCGTACCGAAAATCGCGGCGTGCAGAAAAAAAGAAAAAAAGATGCCGCGGTAAAGACGGTTAGCGAGCATTTCCTCAAAGGCATGATTCATTTCGAGGTTGCTGAAATATCGATTCATTACCACACCGCTGAAAGGGGCATTCACTATTTCCGGTCCATGGCCAAAGCCACCTTCTGGACGCCGCCCAACTTGATGGCGTCCAAAACCTCCGCCAATTTCTCGTAGGGGATATCCTTGTCGGCCTTGAGGATCACCTGCACCTCGGGGTTAACGCTGGTCTCGACCGTCATCTGCTGGGTCAGCCCCGACAGGTCAATATTCTTTTGATTGAATTTGAGTTCGCCGTGCTCGCCCAGGCTCACCGTGAGGGCCGGCTGGGGAGCTTTTTCCTCCTTCACTACTTTGGGCAGATGCACCTGAAGAGCCTGCTCGCTGATAAAAGTGGCCGTCACCATGAAAATGATCAGAAGCACTAGGGTTATGTCCACCAGGGGCGTGACGTTGATCCCCGTCACCAGATTGCTGTCGTCGGAGCTGGGCATCATGGCTTGACCTTTTCTTGTTTGAGATAGGCCAGAAGAATCCGGGAAAGGCTGTCAGTGTTGGTTTGGATTTCCCTCAGCCGGGTCAGGAAAAAATTATTGGCGATGACCGCCGGAATGGCCACCAATATGCCGAAAGCCGTAGCGATCAGGGCGGCCGAAATACCGCTCATGACCACCGAAACACCGCTTTGGCCCGTCAAGCCCAGGTCATTAAAGGCCTTGATCACGCCTAAAACCGTCCCGAAAAGGCCGACGAAGGGGGCGTTGTTTCCCAGCGTCCCCAGGATGATCAGGTATTTTTCCAGTTCAAGCCTTTCCCTCAGCCAGTGGGAAACCATGACTTCCTCCACCGCCGCCGCGCCCTTGGGAAAATTTTTCAATCCGGCAAGTGCCACTCTGGCCTCAATCCTTTCGCTTTTCTCCGCCTGGGCCACCGCCGCGGGGACGTCCCGTTTTTCCAGACTCGCCGCCAGACCGTCCATCAGGGTCGCTAGGTCGCCCCGGTTTTTGTTATAAACCAGCATGCGGTCGATCATGACCCCGATGGAAACAACACTGGCCGCGATCAACAGCACGATCACCCATGTGTCTCCTACCAGCGCCAGATGCATAAAAATCAAGCTCATTTAAAATTCCTTTATTATTTTTTGAATTCCAAAAACACAAATGACACCGCTAAAAACAGCCCAAACCCGGCGCGCGATTTCGGTCCCTGAAGCCGAAATCGCGCTGGGTTTCTCAAACTCATGCCGGGTTGGACGAGGGGTTGAGAGTGAACCCCCTTGAAGCCTGTGCCCGTGTTAAAAGTCTATGACCATCCCAGCATCGACCGAGGGCTGATAGTACTCGTTCTGAATCGGGTATTGGGGCGAAGCCTGATAATAACGAACGTTCGCGTTGTTCAGGTTGTTCCCGTCCGCATAGATCTTGAAATCCTGGGTGAAGGCATACTGGGCCTTCGCGTTGATCTGGAAAAAATCGTCACGATAAATGCTCGGGGAGTTGTCCACATTCGGGTCCCCAATCACCATCAGGTTTTTGCCGGTGAAATTGCCCGCGACGTCGAAAGAAAACCCGTCTTTCTTGTAAGTGATGGCGGTTTCAAAGATGAGGTCGGATTGGAAGGGCAATTCGCCGTAGATGCCCTGCGCGAGCTCGCCATTGGAACCCATAACGGAGATGGATCCGCGGAAACCCAACCCACCCAGCAGACCCGGCAGCGAGGTGTATTGCTGCTGGTACTGGAATTCCGCGCCGTAGATATCGGAAGTGGGAATGTTAAGGTAGTTCAAGGAATCGGTGACACCGCCGGAGCCAACTCCGCCAGCGCCATCCACCCTGTTGTAATTTAGCGCGATGTAGTTGGCGATATCCTTGAGGAAGAAATCGACGCCCAGGATGGCCGCTTTTTCCGGATAGAGCTCGAATGAGAAGTCGATATTATTCGAGATCATCGGCCTCAGGTTCGGATTGCCGAAGGTAAACGCAACGTTCCCATTGTTGGCCTGTGCCGAGAGGGCCTGCCCCAGGCTGAACGAGGGGATGTACTGGGCCTGGGTCGGACGGGCAATGGTCTGGGAATAGTTCATCCGGGTGATGACGTCGGGATTGAACGTATACTTGAATCCAAGGCTCGGCAGAATATTGGTATAGTCGATGGTTCCCGTTTCGGCGATTGGAGTGGCCAATTCAGGGCCCGTCGGATCCCCTGTGGTAGGATCGAGTTGATTAGCCAGGAACCAGTTGTATTGAATATGCGTGGTTTCGATCCGGGCCCCGGTCATGAGTTCCATGGGACCGCTTTTGACGGTATACATGGCGTATTCCGCGAAGACATCCTCCCAATTGCTATAATCGCCCCCTTTGTCCCCATTCGGATCGGTTTGGGTATAGGCCCCCAAGTATTGGTTCGAGCCGTTGTTAAGCAGGTTGTTCGTCTGGGTAAAATCGGGGAGAGGCCCCGTGCTGTACAAGCCGTTATAGTAGCTATAAGTAGTGGGATCCAACTGGGCCAACGCCAGGGGCACCCCGGTTGACGCCGCGCTGAAGCTCGCGTCGGTATTGGTGGAATATTCCAACCGGGCCGCCGCTCCGAATTTGACCGTACTGCTATCGCTGCCGCCGAGAGGAATCTCGAACTTACCGTCGGCCTTCCCCCCATACGAAGCCACTTGGTAAGTGCTCGTGCTGTTACTTCCGCCGCCATTGAGGAAGGAAGTATTCGGATTGGTGTCCGTGCCGCCTAGTCCGCTGAAGTTGAAGACTGGGCTATTCCCGTTATTTAAAGTGTTGTTATACGTGAGCGAGCCGGTAACAGCACCAGCATTTGTCTGGAATTTATAATTGTAGTTAAAGGGTACATTATTGTCCGCATAGGCAAAGTCGGCCTTATAGTCCAGAAGGAACCCACCGAGGTTGTTGGAGCCCCCCACCCCCGTGGCCAAGTTGCGGAACTGGGTCAATTCATCCGTAAAGGTTTTTACGACATTGACTCCAGCGGCAGCCGCGTCGGGAATGGTAACGGTTCCGTCTGGAGCCACAGTGGCGTTGCCCGCAACGGCATCAATGCTGTGATATTCCGTGTGCATTGCCGGATCGCGGTACTCGTCGTAACCGGCGTACATTAAATTGGCGTAGAGCTTGTTATCTTTATCAAAGTCGAGGTTGATGTTCGTCCCGACACCGGCCCGGTCCCTTTCATAGTCGTAATACCGGAATTGGTAATCCTTGACGGAACTAGCAATTAAAGGGCTATTGGCAGGATCGGTATAGTCGTTTTCCAAGTCGTCGATTCCGAACTTGCTGTACTGATACCCACCCGTGACGAGAACCCCCAGGTTGGTTTTACCCCCAAGGTTGTAATTATCAGCCCAGGTCAATTGTTCCCTGGTGCCGACCTGGCTGCGTTCCGGGTAATATTCCCCTTCGGCCTGGAGTTCGAATAACCCGTTCGCATAGTCGTTGGCATATTTGGGTTCAAGATTCAGCTGGCCGCCTATCCCCTGCGCGTCCATGTCCGGCAGGATCGTCTTGTAGAGTTGCAACTCGCCGAACAAGCCTGCCGGGATGGAGTCAAGTTCCACCGACCTTGAGGCCTCATCATAGGACGGGATGATCGTCTCATTGAAAGTAACGATGTCGAAGTCCGGATCCGTTCCCCGGATAGAGATATAGCGGGCTTCGCTGGTGTCATGCGAGGTTCCGACTCCGGGCAGCTGCTCGGCCGCCTGGACCACGGACTTGGCCGGGGTCTGGCTGATCTGGTCCTGGGAAAGCACGTTCACCTTGTTCAGAGAATCGTGCATCTGGTCAAAGGCCGCGGCCTGGTCGATGCCCTTGGCCTTGACCGTGACTTCGGGAAGTTCAGAAACTCCCGACACGGCGGCTGACATCGTGTTGCCTTGACCATCCACCGGAGCTGTCATGGAAGCCGTCGCGTTGTTGGATTGTCCCTCCGCAGGGTCGGCCGAGACATTTGTGGTCGATATTAAAATGTAGAACAACACCGGTATTAAAAATCCGAATTGACGACTATTGAACTTCATATGCACTTCCTTTCTCAAACCAAAAAATGTCCATAGGATTCCATGGACTAGATACCCGCTGGGAGCGTTGACGAACCCGGCTTAAGTCGGGTGAGAATTTAGAGACTATTGTTTCTCTGTGCGTTTCAGAAAAATTAAATAACCGTTACGATACGATGACAAAATCGTCATCTTCTCTTTTTTACCGGAACCACGCCCAATGGTGATGCCTTACCAAAAGAAGAAAAAAACCGGAGTTCACAATTTGCCAAAGTGTTTTTCATGCATATAATTCATACATGTACATATCGACGCGTATATTTAGGTCATAATACGAGACGTTCGTTTTTCGAAAGTTTCATTTTTGTTAATCTTTTGAATTCGACTTGCTACTGACTCACTCTTATGAGTTACATAGACCCATGAATATTCTAGTGATTGAAGACGAACCCAAAACCAGGGCTTATCTGGCCAAAGGTCTGACCGAAAACGGCTATAAGGTGGACCGCGCCGGAAACGGCGAAGAAGGTTTCCGAATGGCCCGGGAGGGCGCTTGCGATCTTCTGATTCTCGACATCATGCTTCCGGGCAGGGACGGCTGGTCCATCCTGACGGATCTGCGCCAATCGGGGCGCCAGTTCCCTATTCTTTTTTTAACCGCCCGGGACTCGGTGGAAGACCGGGTGAGGGGCCTGGAATCGGGAGCGGATGACTATCTGGTCAAACCCTTCGCCTTCATGGAACTTTTAGCCCGGGTGCATTCCCTCCTACGGCGGGGTTCGGCCCGTCTTTCCGAAGTTCTTCAGATCGCCGACCTGGAGATTGACCCTATCCACCACAAAGCCCAGAGGTCCGGCCAGAAACTCGAACTCACTCCCAAGGAATTTTCCCTTCTCTATAATCTCGCCTCCCGTACCGGCGATGTTTTGTCCCGGTCCTTTCTCGCGGAGCGGGTTTGGAATATGGATTTTACCAGCGACACCAATGTGGTGGATGTGCATGTCCGCCGGCTTCGTTCCAAAGTGGACGACCCCTTCGACCAAAAGCTGATCCACACCGTCAGAGGGGTGGGTTATGTTCTTAAAACCGGGGGATAAAAAAGAGACTTTGGGAAGGCCCGTTTCCCTGTCCGCCCGCATGACCCTCTGGTACGCTCTTTCGGCTTTCGCGATTGTCCTGGCGGCTTCGGGTTTTCTCTACCGCGCCCTTTCGAACAGCCTGATCCACGAGGACAACATCCTGCTGACGCAAAACCTTCAAAGTTTGGGCGAGTTGCTGAAAGTACCCACTACCGACCTGAAAGACCTCAAGGAATTTGCGGGCGAACTTCCCAAGTGGTACCGGAATAACTCCTTTTGGGTAAGGTTTTCGGACCGGTCCGGTCGGATACTGGCGGAAACTCCCGGAATGTCCCAAACCCTGCCCCCCGGCTTATTCAAAACGGCAACCCCGGACAACCTGAGCCTGGCCGTAAGTTCCCGGCAAGGAACGCCTTTTCGGGTTTTATCCAGCCAGGGCCTTTGGCCCGTCGATCATCCCGCCCCCATCATGATTCAGATGGCCTTTGACGCGAGCTCAGACGAATTTATCCTGAACAGGTTCCGGAAAAAAATTCTGACAGCCTTGGCCTTTTCCCTCCTGGCCTGCGCCCTGGCGGGCTACTGGATAGCCCATCGGGGAATCCGGCCCGTAAGAAAAATGGCGGAGACCGCCGCAAGAATCGGCTCCAACAACTTATATGAGCGCCTGGAACGGCCGAGCCTTCCCTCCGAGCTTTCCGACCTGGCCGCGACGTTCAATGCCATGCTGGACCGCCTGGAGGATTCCTTCGCCCGGCTTTCCCGTTTCAGCACCGACATCGCGCACGAACTGCGCACCCCGCTTCAGAATCTCCGCGGGGAAGCGGAAGTGATTTTAAGCAAGGAGCGTAACTCCGGCGAATACCAGGAGCTTCTGGGTTCCGCTCTGGAAGAATATCACCGGCTTTCCAACCTCATTGACCGCCTCCTTTTCCTCGCGCGGGCGGAGAATCCCAAGACCCTGATCCAGCGTGAGGATCTGGATTTGAAAAACGAAATCGGGACCTTGCAGGATTTTTACGGCCTGTCGGCGGGGGAATCGGGCGTCGCTTTGCGGGCGGAAACACCGGAAGGTTTGCGTGCCCCTCTGGACCGTTCCCTATTCCAGCGGGCGGTGGGAAACCTGATTGAAAATTCCTTGAAGTACACACCCGCCGGCGGGACCGTGCTTTTAAAAACATCCGCGGACAACGGAAATATCCGCGTTGAAGTTTCGGACACCGGAAAAGGAATACCCGCGGACGAGATTACCCGGGTCTTTGACCGCTTTTACCGGGTGGATGCCTCGCGAACTCCCTCTTCCGGCGGAGCTGGATTGGGGCTTTCCATCGTGAAAAGCATCATGGACCTGCACGTCGGGACCGTGGAAATCAGGAGCGAAACTTCCCAGGGAACTACTGTCACCCTTTTGTTTCCTACTGTTCAGCATTTTTGACGCTTATCTTAACTAGTCCGCCAAAGAAGTTTAGGCCCGAGGATCTGAATCATGATGTTTGGTTAAAATCGATCGGCTTAATTCTTCCCTTTGCGCCCCATCATGTCCAGCGCCACCGCGATAATCAGAATACCGCCTTTAATAATCGGCTGCCAGAAAGCCTCTGTGTTCATCAGGCTCATGCCGTTATCCAGCGAGGCCATAATCAGCGCCCCCAATAGCGCGCCCCATACCGTTCCCCGGCCGCCCATAAGAGAAGTTCCCCCAATAACCGCCGCGGCGATGGCGTCCAGTTCCATCATGTGGCCCGCGTCCGAAGTGGCCGCCCCGACCCGGGCGGTCAGCACGATTCCCACCACGCCGCAAAGGGCGCCCATCAAAGTAAAAACCAAAACCAGGTGGCGCTCGATATTAATGCCGGAATAAAAGGCCGCTTCTTTGTTGCCGCCAATGGCGTAAAGGTGCCGCCCAAAGGGGGTTTGGTTCGCCATGATGGAAAAAATCATCGCCAGAAACAGCATGATCAGCACCGGCAGGGGCACCCCGTCGTAGGCGTTCAATACGGCGGTCACGGCCCAAATTAAAACCACCAGCACGGCCCACTTCCAGCGGCTCCCCGCGTCCTTCCGGGCCTGATAAAGAAAAAATAACGTCAAAAGAACCGCCAGCCCCCATCCCAGCGTTTTGGGAATAAAAGCCTGGCCCACGAAAAGGTAATCGGGCGTGGGACTGATGGACACTCCGCCCGTAAAACCCAGCAGGCATCCCTGATAAACCAGCATCCCTCCCAGGGTGACAATGAAAGACGGGATATTAAACCAGGTCACCAAATGGCCCTGAACATGGCCCAAAAAAGCCCCGCAAAGGATGGTCATGGCAAAAGCCGCCCAGAGGGGCCAGCCGTGGTTTACAAAAAGCAGGGCCGAAATAGCCCCCAAAAAACCCGTCATGGCGCCGACCGAAAGGTCAATTTGCCCCGCCACAATCACCAGCACCATTCCCACCGCCAGGATGGATGTCACCGACATTTGACGTAAGAGAAGAGAAAGATTTCGGGGGCTGAGAAAAGTACCCTCTGTTGTAATAGAAAAGATGACCCAAATTAAAAGTAAAGCCCCCACCATGGTGAGCGCCCGCCAGGGAATTTGTTTTTGCTTGTCGGTTTCAGCCATTGTTTTCTCCATTTTAAGAATTTACTTTGAGCGCCGCGGCGGCCAATACTCTTTCCGGCGTAGCTTCGGACGCTTCCAATTGGGCCGTCATATTCCCCTGGTTTAAAACCAATACTCGGTGGCTGAGCCCTAAAATTTCAGGCAGGTCGGATGAAACCAAAACAATACCCAACCCCTGAGCCGCCAGTTTTGCCATCAGTTCGTAAATTTCAGATTTCGCTCCCACGTCAATACCCCGGGTGGGTTCGTCCAAAAACAAAACCTTCGGTTTCGTCATGAGCCATTTACCTAAGACCACCTTTTGCTGATTGCCGCCGGAAAGTTTGTTAATCCACACCGAAAGGCTGGAAGTTTTTACCCGCATAGCCTGAACCTGGGTCGCGCATTCGCGCTGGATAGCCGGATGGTCCAAAAATCCTCTTTTCACCAGCCGTTTCAAAGAAGCCAGCACCAGATTTTCTTCCACACTGCTTTCCAAAACCAAACCGTACCGTTTGCGGTCCTCGCTGACCAGGGCCACACCCGCCTCAATGGCCTTTTGGGGCGACGAAAAGAGCGGCTGAGATTTTCCCCGAACCGTCAGGGAACCTTTTACCTTTCCCCGCGCCGCGCCAAAGAGCGAGCTTAAAAGCGCCGTTCGGCCCGAGCCCATTAAACCGGCGACCCCTAAAATTTCACCCTGCTTCACCTCGAAAGAGACATCGTTGACCACATAACGCCCCGGATTAGCCGGATCTTCCACGCTGAAATTTTTAACCGCCAGTAACGTTTCGCCGATCGGCGCCTGAGGCCGGGGATAAAGGTTCTTCACCTCACGGCCCACCATGTGGGAAATGAGTTTGTCCCGGGTTAATTGGGCCATCGGCGCGGTGAGGATAGATTTGCCGTCGCGCAGGACGGTTACCCGGTCGGCCATCTGTTCGACTTCTTCCAGCCGATGGCTGATGTAAATGAAAGAAACGCCCTGAGCTTTCAACTGGCGCAGAAGCCCGAACAGCCGCTGCACATCGCCTTCGGTTAAAGCGGCGGTAGGCTCATCTAAAACTAAAATTTCGGCTTTCTTGGAAAGGGCTTTGGCGATTTCGACCATCTGCTGCTGGCCCACGCCCAATTCCCGAATCGGGGTATCCAATGACACGTCCAGCCCCACTTTTTGAAGGGCTTCTTGGGCCTCATCCCGCACCTGATTCCATTGAATAAGCCCATTATTTAAAGGCCAGCGGCCCAAAAGCATGTTTTCCGCCACGCTCATTTCGGGCACCAGCGCCAGTTCCTGGGCGATGAGGGCGATGCCCCTTTCCTCCGAGTCTTTGAGGCTTTTAAAATGAATGGGCTGATTTTCGAGAAGGATTTCCCCGCCGAAACTGCCCCAAGGATAATAGCCGCAGAGAATTTTGATGAGGGTGCTTTTGCCCGCGCCGTTTTCACCGCAAAGGGCGTGCACTTCCCCCTTTTGAAGATCCAGGGAAACGCCGTCCAGCGCACGAACTCCGGGAAAATCTTTGGTGATATTTTTGAGTTCAAGCAACGACATGATTTTTACCACCAAGGGCACCAAGTACACCAAGAAAATCAAAACCGACGATTTGATTTAAAACATTATCAAGAATTAATATCTTCTTGGTGCCCTTGGTGTCTTGGTGGTTCAAATGATTACTTTTTATACACGTCTTCTTTTTTCTGGAAACCGTCGGCGATGATGGTGCTATCCATATTGTCCTTATCCACCTCGATAGCGGGTAAAAGAACCGAGGGCACATCTTTCTTGCCGTTATTGACGACGGTGGTTTGATCCGTCAGCGGCTGTTTTTGGGCCAGGGCGATGGCCAATTCAACGGCCTTTTCCGCCAGTTTTTTGATGGGTTTATAAACCGTCATGCTTTGAGTGCCGGCTACCACGCGCTGGCAGGCCGCCAGATCCCCGTCCATACCCGAAACCAGAACTTTCCCCGCCAAACCCTGTTCGTTCAAGGCCTGTACCACCCCGCCGGCTAAGCCGTCGTTGGAAACCACCACCGCATCCACCTGATTGTTGTTTTTAGTCAGGGCGTTTTCCGTAATTTTCAGGGCCTCCACCGGAAGCCAGTCGTTGGCCCATTGATCCGCCACGATCTTGATGTCGCCTTTGTCCACCAAGGGCTTGAGAACGTTCATTTGTCCTTGCCGGAACATCACCGCGTTGTGGTCCGTGGGCGCGCCGCCGATAAGCACATAGTTGCCCTTGGGTTTGCGCTTCACTAAATAATCCGCCTGCATCTCCCCGATCTTCACGTTATCGAAGGAAATATAAAGATCCAGGTCGCTGTCATTGATGAGCCGGTCATAGGCGATTACCGGCACGCCCGCTTTGTGGGCGGCGTCCACAATGGTGGCCGCGGTTTTGCCGTTATGCGGCACCACGACCAAAACATTCACGCCTTCGGTCAAAAGATTTTCGGCCTGGGAATTTTGAAGGGTCTCGTCATTGTTCGCCGCCTGAACCAGAACCTCCGCGCCCAGAGCGGTGGCATGGGCCACGAATAAATCCCGGTCATGCTGCCAGCGTTCTTCCTTAAGGGTATCGAGGGAAAGTCCGATCTTGATCTTGTGGCTGTCGCCGCTTTTGGCGCATCCCGCTAAAAGCATGGCAAAAATGAGTCCAGACGACACGAGAGATTTGAAACGCATAGTTCCTCCCAGGGTAAGTTGAAAAGCAGGGCAATTATAAGCCATCCACGGGGAACTGGGCAGAGCTCTTTATGGAAAGAAAATTAAGGGGATTGGTAAAAAAACGGGGAGAAAGTTTAAAACCCGGCGCCGAGGGAAATTAAATTGAGGTTACCCAGATCGCCGCGGGTGGCGAAGGCATAGTCAATTTGGATGGTTTCAATCTTAATTCCAACGCCGATCGAAAAGCCGCTCCAGCCGCTCAATCCCGTGGTATCCATCAACTGCTGGCCCGCCCGCAGGAACAAATGGTCGTGGTAGGAGTATTCCACACCCAAAACCGCCCGGTTTGAAGTGAGGTCCGCCAGCCGGGCCAACGCGTCCAATGAAAGTAAGAGACTTTGATGATCCGTACCCTCGTTTTTCACGTCGAATTGGTAAGAGGCCCCGCCCCGCACTTCGGTGGGAAGCGATTCACCGGACAAAGACCCGATATTGAGAGTTGAAAGCCCAAAACCCAAACCGGTGTTTTTCGGCGTCCAAAGCAGGCCCGCGTCACCGGCCCAGCCCGTTTCCTGGTTGGCGGCAATTTCATCCATCAAATATTTAACGGACAATCCGGCGTATAAATCCGGCATGAGGGCCAAACCGTAGCCCAGGTCTATTTTCCAAACCATCGGCTGGTAAGTTCCGGCGGCTACCGGCGCGCCGTTGGACACCGTGTATTCGGATACGTTTCCAAAGTTGCCGTAAGTCAAGCCCACGGCCACGTTGCCCGGGCCCAATGGCGTGCTGCCCAGCCCCGTCTCAATATCCGAACCCTGGACATAGGAATCATGGGTGAGGGAAATTCGGCTTTCGGTCAAACGGCCCAAACCCGCTGGATTAATGCCCAAAGCGGTTACGTCATCGGCGACGGCCACATAAGCTTCCCCCAGGCCCTCAATGCGGGCGCTGCTGGTCAAGTCCAGCCAGGAAGCGGCGACCGAACTGATCGCCAAATTATTGGTCGTCTGGGCGCGCAATATCCCCGTGACTAAAAAGAGGGCCGCTAAAATTGTCAGTCGCCGCGAAAACATGCCTAAGCCTCCGTTATCTCACAACTACTTTGTGCCACTCGGTGCTGCTGATTCCATCCGCGAAAGTCATTACCAACTTGACGTAATAAAGTCCGCGTCCCACTCCGGCCGTGTTCCAGCATTGGGCCGCCTGGTTCGTAAAGCTCAGAGACGCCACGCGGTAACCCGCCAGGCTGTAAACCGTCCAGGTCGAAGAAGCGATCGCCTGGTTTGTATAGAGACAAACACTGTCCCCGCTGTTGGCCGGCACCGGCGCCAGAATGTTGGTTCCGCCCGCGGTGCTGGAGGACAAATAAGTGTCCTGTACTAAGGCCCATGTCGACATGTGATTGGTACTGACCGTCACCGCACAATTACTGATGCCCAGCACGCTCATGCCCGAGGTTTCCCAATTGGCGCCATTATTTTCGGTGAACATCACTTGGATCGTTTTGGGATCCACACTGTTGCAGGGATAAGGGAAGATCAACGTCACCGGCGGGCTAAAGGGCGCTGTGACGGCTGGGGAAACGTTGAAGGTGTAAACATTTCCGAGGAACTTAACGTTCATGTTAGGCGCCTGTATAGCCGCGGCGCTGGGCGTGTTCGCGGATACGCTTAACACTGTGTTGCTGGAGTTGCTGAATAGACCCGCCGGTATGAGCGCCTGAACATTTCCGACGATACCTCCCGTGCCGTTAGGAATGGCCAGAGAAATGTTCGCGCCCGCAGAACCGAGGGCAACCGCCGTGCTGGCCGCCACTTGTGGTGTAATCGTCGGGGTGTTGGTGGCCGTAGTCGTCGGGGTTTTGGACGGAGTGGAAGTAGCCGTGTTAGTGAAGGTGGGCGTGGTTAAAGTGCCCGTCATCGTCATGGTAGGCGTATTGGTAGCCGTAGCCGTCGCCGTGTTCGTGGCTGTGTAGGTGGCGCTGTTGGTGGCTGTAGCCGTAGGGCTATTGGTGGGCGTGCCGGTGGACGTATTCGTGGCTGTGTTCGTGGCGGTGCTGGTGTTGGTGGCGGTGTTCGTCGTTGTGTTGGTGCTGGTGCTTGTCGCGGTATTCGTGGCCGTATTCGTGAAAGTACTAGTGGGCGTATTGGTCGACGTGCTGGTCGCGGTTGGCGGTGTAATTGTGCCCGTAACCGTATTGGTGGCCGTATTAGTCGACGTGTTCGTCGGGGTACTCGTCGGAGTATCCGTGCTCGTATTCGTGGCTGTGTTAGTCGATGTATTGATCGACGTGTTGGTCGCGCTGGCAGTGGCCGTGTTGGTCGCCGTATTCGCGGCCGTAGCCGTGCCTGTAGCGGTGGGTGTGTTTGTCACCGTATAGGTGGCGGCCGAATTGGTCTCCACAGGGATGGTCGGCGAAGCTCCCGCGATTGAAACCGTAAACCCGGCCTGGGCACAAGCCGTCGAATTGATCGCTGAAGTTCCAATCACAAAATGGGTCTGTCCCTCGTTGCCGAACCCGCTCCAATTAAACGGAGAGACAATGCCCGACAGCGTATTCTGGCAGCTGACGATCGCCACATCATTGTGATCCGCCGCGATATTCCACTGGTTGAAATTCCCGCTGTTCCAAAGGGTCGAAAGATCCGTGGAGGTTGTCGCGTCCAGGCCCGGCGGCAGATATGAATCCCAGAAATTGGAACCCACCGATCCGCTCGTCTGCCACGTATTGGGACCCAGGATCAATCCCGCCACATATTGGGTAACACTGCTCGAATTAACCGTATAGGCCAGAATTTTAGTTCCCGTTCCGTTGTGGTTGAAGGTCAAGTTTGCCATTGAACCAACCGTTCCACCCTGCAGTGAAGTTCCACCGGAACCAATCACTACCTGGCTATAGGCCGACAAGCCGCCGCTTCCCACCGTGTAGGCCACAGTCCCTTCAGCAATCGTCGTCGAGCCCGATTGAACCACCGTTACTCCAAAAGCGTTGTCCGTAATCGTCACCGGCGTCGTGGGACCATTCACATTTTGGGCGGCCGCCGGCACCAGGCCGGGGATGCTTGCGTCATAGGACTCATTCGTGAAGTAGATCACCTGGCTCACTGGCAAGTTGGTGGTCGGCACGAAAGCGAAGGAACTGGCCCCGTTCGTCAGGATGCCTGTAAAGGCGATGGCTCCCGGATTCAGGTTGGATATGGCCGTCGCCGTATTGGTCGCCGTGTTGGTGGCGGTATTAGTGGCCGTAACCGTCGGGGTATTCGTGGCCGTGTTCGTGGAACTGCTGGTCGCCGTATTGATAATTCCTGTGACGGATGGGCTATTGGTGGCCGTATTGGTGGCTGTGTTGATAACTCCCGTAACGGTTGCCGTACTGGTCGAAGTGTTCGTCGCCGTATTAGTGGCGGTTGCGGTATCCGTGTTGGCCGATCCCGTCACGGTAAAGGAAGAACAAGAGCTCGCGGTTTGGTTCCAGTTGGCAGGATTAACCACAGACGCCAGCAAGTTCGCCGCGGTATCGCTCGTATCCGTACATTGGTAGATCCAGGTTTCATCCGCGGTGGTTGAAACACCCGGAGTGGTATCATCCACCCATATGGTATTCGTTGAATTAAGAGTCGACGGAAGGAACGTGTCATAAGGTGAAGTCGTTGGCACGGTAGCACTGCCCGTAAGCCAGCTGGTATTAGTTGTTCCAGGTTGTTTACCCACTCCCCCGATAGCCGCTAGGCAAGTCGTCGTTCCGGCGGATGGCACTTGATAGGCAAAGCAGAAATCCCCTGTGGTCGCCAAATTACAAGCGACCGCGGTCGTACTGGAAGGTCCTCCCACCACAGTTCCCGCCGCTAAATTACCCAGCGCGGTCCAGGTAAAGCTATGACGAACGGTGGGGCCCCAAACACCCGTGCTCGTCAGCGCGTTGTCCGTAAAGTAAATAACCGTTCCGCTCGTTATTGGCTGGAACGTCACAAAACCTTCATAGGGCGTACCCGCATTAGTGACATAAGAGAAAGCAATATCCCCGGGGTTGAGATAGGTCTGCACCACCATGCTCGTCGCCGTATTGGTGGCGGTACTGGTGGCGGTAGCCGTCGGCGTATTGGTCGCCGTGCTGGTAGCCGTATCAGTAGTTGTATTGGTGGCCGTATTGGTTGATGTGTCGGTAGCTGTATTAGTAGCGACAGCCGTATTTGTGGGCGTGTTCGTAGTCGTGTTGGTCGGGCTATCCGTTTGGGTATTGGTCGCGGTATTCGTGGCGGTTGCGGTTGCCGTATTTGTGGAAACGGTCGTGTCCGTCGAAGTGTTGGTGGCCGTGCTGGTGGCCGTATCCGTCGACGAGTCGGTAGCGGTATTCGTGGCCGTAATAGTTGGCGTATTGGTGAAGGTATAGGAATTAACCGCCGTATTGGTAGGTATATCAGTTGAAGTAATTGTAGGTGTATTAGTTGCCGTAGCCGTCGTCGTAGATGTGGGTGTATTGGTTGATGTGTTTGTAGCGGTGCAGGTATTGCCCGGTGTGTTGGTAGAGCTATTCGTTGAAGTAGATGTAGGTGTGTTGGTTGCCGTATCCGTCGCCGTAGATGTTGGCGTATCGGTTGAAGTGTTCGTAGCCGTACAGGTATTGCCTGGTGTGTTGGTAGATGTATTGGTTGAAGTGGCCGTAGGCGTATCGGTTGGTGTATTAGTAACCGTACAAGTATTACCCGGCGTATTAGTAGAGGTATTCGCACTTGTGTTAGTCGGAGAGTCTGTCTGAGTGTTTGTGCTTGTGTTGGTTACGCTTGCGGTAACCGTGTTGGTCGCCGCAGCTGTATTGGTAGAAGTGTTTGTCGCCGTATTAGTGGCGGTATTCGTAGTCGTATTCGTGGGGCTGTTAGTGGGCGTATCCGTCTGCAAACTGGTGAATCCAACCGAGCCACCCGTACAAGCAGCCATGCCGGTACTTGGCATCGTATAGATTCCAGCAGGTCCGACCAACCAATTCCAATTGGAAGGATTCACGATACCGGCCAGGGTACTTTGACAAGAAGCTAAAACTGCGTTTTGGTTGCTGGTTGCCGTGTAAATCGTCGGGTCACTATTCCAGAGGGTCGAAAGATCGGTGGCATAAGTAACACCCCCGTTGGGCGCAATTCCTGACGGCAAGTAAGTGGAGTTAGAAGCTGTTACAGGACCCGACGTTTGCCAAGTATTGGGACCATAGTTGACACCGGCAAGATAAGTTGTAACCCCAGCGGAAACCTGGAAAGCCAATATCTTATCGCCAATACCATTATGGTTAAATGTGAGGTTGCCTGCTGTATTCGAACCTGAAACCGTCGCGGTTACACCGCCTTGTAAAGAAGTTGTACCCGAACCCGAACCGATATAAACAGGGGTGTAAAAAGCCAACCCGGAGGAGCCGACGGTATAAGCAATGATTCCTTCAACTGCGGTTACACCACCAGCACCCGTAATGGTTGTACTCTTATCCACTAATCCAGGAACAGTAGCGTCATAACATTCGTTGGTAAAATAAATCACCGTACCGGAATTCACAGCGCTAGTGGTCACAAAACCAAACTGGCTGGATACATTGCGTAAAAATCCAATTAACCCCACACCTCCCGCAGACAAAGTGCTGGGAACCGGCGTGTTTGTCGAAGTAGGAGTATTAGTAAAAGTATTAGTCGGCCCCGCGGGGGTGTTGGTAATTGTGTTAGTAGCCGTGGGAGTTGGAGTAGCATTCTCAACAGTAACGTTAAAGGGATTTTGATAAAGAGGAACAACACTTGGAAAGGTTGTGTCAGTATTGGGCATTGACCATTTTCCACCCGCAATTGTTACTCCCATCCAATTTCCAGTGGTAATTATTGTGGTTCCGGCAGCAGCTGGAGAAATAATATTATTTAAATCATTTTGAAGATTAGCCTCTGTATCACTAGTTACAGCTCCACTTAATTCAGAAGAATAAGACGTTGGACCATAACGATATTCTCTAAAATCAGCGAGAGCAGAGCTTGTTTGGTAAGAATTAAAACAAATGGTTTGAGCCGCAGTCCCGACCAAACTCGCGGGCAACCATGACCAGGCCCCGGCTGAAGGTGTAGAAGTTGATGGACTCACACTTGCTAGCCATGCGCCCGGTTCACTTTGAAAAGAACCAATTTCTATTCCAAGAGCCGCCAAAAAAACAGGGCTTGCCAAAGTACCTTGGTAAGCAAAAACCTGATCTTCCCCTGATGAAAACCCAATCGTTGTTCCCTGATTCCATACCAAAGAGGCGCTGGCCAGCGACCAAGCCCCCCCTGAAGAAACAATACTAATGCCTGCCGCCTCAGCAGTAGGCCCTGTACCAGTACAACCTATAAATAATTGACTTCCAGAGGGAATGTCAGATGTCGTTGTCAAAGTAAAAGCAAAACGGGAAGTTGCACCTCCTCCCGTAAGAATTGAATCACTAACAAAAGTCGCTGGGGATCCCGATGCGTCCCAGGGAAGGTTGGTAAAAGAAACCGTCGTGCCCGCCGACATATCTCTCAAGTTCACAAAAGCGAACGATTTATCTGTGGCAGTCACTATTCCGGTAAAAGCGATGTCACCCGGATAAAGAGTAACAGCCTGAGCTTGTCCTATCGAGGGCGCAAGAATGCCGCACGCCGCGAAAGCGAAAAGAAATAAATTTCGCACTAATTTTTTAACCCTCAAAATGGGATTCACTAAATAATCTTTCAAAAATAAAATTCACGAAGAATAAAAATTGTCATGACGTTAAGTGGGCGCAGTATGACCGAGATCGTTTTTTAAAAATCTCTTCGGGGTTAAACGTTTGTTAATAAATGGAAAACTGAATTTTCATTGCGCGAGTCGGGAGACTCGCGGCGAAATGAAATGGTTCTAGCAAAATCCTAACTTCCTAACTTAATTATGACAGGCGACATAAGACTGATCGTCCATGTGGGTTTGTGCGCAGCTGAAATATTTCCAATTGCCATGATTAATCGGCGGCTCATGGGTAGAACTGACCCCCACAAAGCTGATGTATTTATCCCGGATAGCCGAATCGCTGTAAATTTTTTCAGAAAGCGCAGTTAAACTTTCGGGGTTATAGCCCTGAAGCCCGTAGGTTTGGTCAAAGGTGTATTCCAGAGCCCAGTCTTTGGTTTTTCCGGCCAGGTCTAAGTAATAAGTGGCCATATCGGCGATTTGGCCGGTTTTACGGTCATATTCCATCACTTGAAAGCCCGGGTTGTTGTTTCTCACCGGGCTGACCGCCGGCGAAATATGGTCAAACATCAGCGGATTTCCATGGTTGTCGGACAAGACCCTGAAGTCGTCAAAATGAGTATGGCCGGAGTACATGCCCACCACCACATCCCTGTAATTTTTGATCAGCTGGGCGAAATGACCGGCAAACACATCCCGCCAAAAGGTTTTGGTGTCCTTGGCCCGGTTTGAATGTTCCGCGGCGTTGCGGGCGTGAAAGCCCAGGGGCATGTGATCCACAATGGTCACTTTTAAATGGTTCTTGCGGGCCTCATCTAGTTTTTGCTGAAGCCAGATCATTTCTTTCTTTCCCGGATCATCATCCGCCTGGCCGCAGGCGTTGTCGTATTTCACGGCCCAGAAAACATCGTTCAAAACCACAAACTCCTGATTTTTAAGAGTGGGATGTTTTACCGCGTAATAACCGCCCTCGGTAAATTCCATTTTGGCCTTGGTGTCGGCAGCTACCGTCGCCCAAAACTGGGTGATCGGCGGCAGCATGGCGCTTTCGGGGGTCATTTCATAATCTTCGCAATCCGAATCGTTATTGCCCAAACAAAAATAGATGGGAACATTCGGCAGGGCGTCTTGAAGCGTTTGGGAAATATAAAGCAGGGTTTTATCCACAAAATCCAAATAGGCTTTGTTATCCCCATTGACCAAAGTTTTGAAGTCCGACAAAAAATGATGGGAAAGATAATCCCCATTGACGATCACATAATCCATGTTATTGAATTTTCGAACTTCTGATAAGCAGGATGTCCAAAGGACGCTATTGGTATCCGCACCGTAAATCGCCGGGTCCGTTTGCCTTGACGTGCTTAAAATTTCGTCCCATTTCGTCACAGGTTCCTTGACCAGCTGAGAAACCAGATCTTTATCGGCGTAGGGATCAAAATGAATGTCCGCCAAAAGTAAAAAAGTTCCCTGGTTCTTGGCCAATTTTCCAAAGGGCGCATCCTGACTACATCCCAATCCCGGAATAATCAACGCGCATAAAACCACCAAAGCCAAGACTTTTTGATTGATTAATTTTTTCATAAATCTCCACTTCTTAATAAAAAAGCCTGGAAAAAATTTTCGGTCAATCCAGGCTTTCTGATCAATATATCTATCGAATTCTATAAACCAACTAAGTTGTCACCAAGGGTAACCACTCGTAGTAGCTCCATAATTTTGGTTACAAATTCCGAATGATACGCCAGCGGTTTGAGGGAAAGTCGCGTTTGTTGAAGCGAACGAAGTCCCCATAGAATTCCCTGAAATAATGGACAATGCCTGGTTCGCCGCGGTTCCGCCGGTTGTATAGGTTGAATAAGCGCTCTGTGTCAGATTATTCGCGGTGCCAGCGGGATAGTAAACCGTCACAGCTCCTGTACCGTTGTTATTGATGGAAGCGTTAATATTTGCCTCGGTGTCATTAGGCGTCCCATCCGAACATTGGTAAACCCAGTCACGGAAAGTTTTGGCTGAGGAAGTATCGTTAAAAGCGTTGTAACAAACTGTTGTTCCACTGCCGGTCAACAGATTGGTCGGAAGGCCCGCCCAAGGACCGGTTGATGGAGCGTTTGCGGTAATTGCGGTCGTCAACCAAGGCTGTGGTTCGTAATTGCTGGTTCCCGTATAAACGCCGATGGCGCTTACAAATGTCGTTGGATTGGCCAAGGTGCCCTGGTAGCAATAAATTTGGTCCTCACCGGAATTCAATGAAAAAGATCCCGTAAAGTTTGGCACTGCGCCCCCTCCCACCACTGAGGCGGCAGCGGTATTGGCCGTAACATAAATTTCCGTATAAGGCACAACAGTTGCCGTAGGCACAGCCCATTGAATAACCCCTCGGCCGCTGGTAGTACCCGTTGTGACAAATTGTTGCAAGGTTTGATCAAATGGATAATTGGTGAAATTGATTTGGGCACTCGCCGGAATCGTGTTTAAGGTGACAAACGCGAATTGGTTACCCGCGCTGGTGACAATTCCAATAAAAGCTATATCCCCGGCATTAATTGGGACATTGGAGGGAGTGTTAGTAGGGACCGGTATTGTCGCCGTAGGTGTAAAAGTCTTAGTAACCGTAGCTATACCTGGTGAAGACGGGTTCACTGTACTTTGACAAGCCGTCATCATGAGGCCCGTGACAGTCAATAAAATCGCGAAGATTGCGATAAAACCGACGCCCGCTTTCGTGAATTTCTTGCTTTTCATAAAACACTCCTTAAATTTGAATAGATGTTCGCCCGAGTTGTAAAAGCCTCGACAGAATCATCCGCAAAACCCTCTACCAACATCCTTGTTTAGCCCGAAATTTTAATTCGGGATTGTCTCTGCAACCTTTTATGGAATAAGCCCCGTATATCCGGCACCTGTACAAGCCGTTAATCCTGTCCCATTTAAGATAACTTTAGTCTTGGAGTCGTTGCCGTCCGCCTGCCAATTTGAGGGATTTACGATCCCAGCCAGAGTACTTTCACAATTATTCAAGACAGCGTTTTGGTTTTGATCGTTGTTGCCATTCACGTTGTATTGGCTCAAAGGGCTGTCCTGGGAACCGGTATTCCAAAGGGTCGAAAGATCAGTGGAATTAGCCGTCGTTAAACCCGAAGGAAGGTAACTATCCCAGAAGGCTCCCTGGCCTACAGATCCCGATGTCGTCCAAGTATCCGGCCCGAAAATAATGCCCGCCACAAAAGTCGTGACAGGTCCGTTGACCGCGTAAGCCAAAATCTTCTGGCCAGCCCCGTTATGGTTCATCGTCAGGAAAGTAGCTGAACCTGACGCAACAGGAGCCACTGGATATACAGAGCCGCCAAAAAGCACATCCGGCGCGTTGGACGTATTGCTGATAATAATCTGACTAAAAGCGCCAAGACCGGTAGAACCAACAACATAAGCGATTGTGCCTTCCGAAATGGTCACTCCATTGCCACCAACCGTCACTCCTTCCCAGTTCACCGAACCAATTCCCGGATAATTGGAAGAAGAAGTTGATGTTGTGCTTTCATCCACAAGTGGAGCGATGGATGAGCTACTATTTGTCGGATCGTAAGTATAGTTGGTAAAAAAAATCGATACGCCGGCTGAAATATTAGTGGTAGGAACAAAACTAAACTGAGAATCTCCGTTAAAAACAATCCCGGTAAAAGCGATGTCCCCAGCGTTTACAACCGTCTCCCCACTTATTTTTGGAAAAGTGGCGGGATTAACCGTTGGATTACAAGAAGCTAGAAGAACACCCACCATTGCCAACACGCCGCAGGCAAGGACACCCGTCCAGTTCCGTTGAAAAAGGTTCTTAAATTGATTCGCTTTCATGCTTGGCTCCTTAGCCGTTAAAGTCAGGGGGCCAAATGGCCCCCTTCCAAGATGGGTCAACTTTTACAGGATGAAAGCCATACGGGAATAGAAGACCTGTTCCGAAACAACGTTGAGAGTACCGCCGGAAAAGTCCGTGCGTTCCAGATCGAATTGGGTCTTGAAGTGGGTGTTGAACCACCAATTAACCGCTACGCCATAAGCCGTGGCCACTTGGGCGCCGGTCGCCAACCCTGTGGTTGCGCCAGGGGCGAAGTTAACGCCCGTCTGGTTAGTGCCGTAAAAGGAATTAGCGTCCATGTCAACCTGATGGAAACGAGCGACGATCTCAAAAGCGCCTAAATTTCCCTTGGAAAGGTCGAACTCGTTATCGATTTGCGGACCTTCAAACCCGGCTTTGCCGCCGAAAACCCAGCTGGCTTCAGCCATCCAGGCCGTATTGGTCAGAGTGACCGAAGGCAAATTGCCTTCGCCCACTGTTTGGATGGATTGGACCATTTCGCTCTGGAAGCCGAAACTGCCGTTGTAATAATACATTTGCGGGTCCCAATGGTAGAAATCACCTTTAGGAACTACGCTCGAGGCATAAGACATGAAAGCATTGCCGCCCAGGGAAGTTTCCATTTTGGCCCAAACAGCGGTGTCGCCGTTGATCTCGTTGTCCCAAGAACCGCCGATACCAAAACCTAAACCTTTCAAATCTTCGTCAGAAGATTTTTCCCAGGGTACGAAAAATATACGGCCCGTAACAGCCTTCACGTTATCGGACGCGTGACCGGGACCGGTGGCAGAGGATTCGTTGTCCTGTTGGCCGTTAGCAACGTCCAGGGAATAGTCCATGAAATGCTTGATCGTGCCGACCGCCATAACCCCGATATCTTTGTTCACAACGAGGTCCGAGATCATCGAAGCGGACATAAAAGGCAGATCCGCGCTGGGTTGCAGCCCTTCTAGGCTCAAAGGATTGGTGTATTTACCCATGATGACTTCAAAGAGAGGATCAATCTTGGCAAAAGCGTAAGCGTGGAAGAACCCCATGCTCACCGAGGTTGACTTATCACCTTCAATGCCGATGGACATACCGAACATCTTGTCGTAGAGGCCGTCAAAGGACAAATGGGCCTTCGCGGCCGCAAATTGGTTCCAATTGCCGACTGAACTTTGGCTGGTGTAGCTGTTGTCCAGATAAACACCCGCGGGAAAGAAGTTCAACTCCAGATCGGCAAACATATAACCGCCGATTCGAAATCTCATGTCTCCGCTGGGGTTTGAAAAAGCGATGTAGCGGGATTCAGAAGATGTGTATTCGTTAGCGTCAGTATATTGGGCCTCGGTGTTATGCATGCCAGGGCCGGCAATCCATCCCGTTTCATCATCTTTTGGTTGGGATTGAGACGCCATCACGGCTTGCATACCGGCGTTAGGTGAAGAAAGAGCCCCGTTTTCCAAGGTCTGGATACGGTCCTGCAATGCCTGGTTTTGTTGTTCTAAGGCATCAAGCCGGCTGGTGACATCGGGGGCATCGGCTGCCGCGGCCGCTTTCCTATGATGATGTTTGGGTTGAGCCTGTTCTTGGTCCGGGGTTTGAACCGGAGTTTGCGCCTGCGATAAGCCTGAAATCATCAACATCACTGCCATGAGGAAGACGCCGAATAGCTTTTGAAATTTCATCCTAGCCCCTTTAATCACAAAATAATCGCCTTTGGAAAAGGCGTATCAACCGGGGGGAGTATGCGGAGAGGCGGTAAAAACAAAAGTCCTAGCAAGTTAAAGAAAAGTTAAATATGACGACCATCACTTTAATTGATAAAAATCGCATCGTGGATTTTTTAAAAAATTAGGGCCTATTAGTAACCGGCTGACCTGTAGAAAAACCCGCGACCGGAGTGGCAATTCGAGGCGGCGACCGGCTGGAAGAGAAAAAATTTAATCCGAATAATGATCAGACCCCGTAAAGTTTTGGAGGCCCGCCGTAAAATTATCCTGCTTCAGGGGTTTGTCCTGGCTCCGGCTGGCCACACCCGCGATGCCCCCATCCGGAGCCGGATCAGGCTTCCTCTCCTGAATACGAGCAATGGCTTTTAAAATATAAATCGACACACCTCCCTGGCCCGAACCGTCAGACGGCGGATTCGCCATCAAAATTGACCACGACAAAATAAATACAGTTATCCACGACGCTCGAATGTAGCCTTCGACAACTTCCATGACAAAAAATATTAAAATCGATTCCCGCTTAATCTTGGCATTAAACTTTTGTTAATCCCGTTTACAAGTTTTTCTCTCCGGTTAAATAACAGTTAAAAAACAAATCCCCGCTTTCAAAAATTTTAATTTTGAATCTATAGTCGTTTCGCAGTCAAAGTTCATTTGAGTGAAAGGAGATTTTTTTCATCCATCCGCGCCGGTTGTCGCCGGCGACCGATCACCCTTTGAGAGTTTTAATCGGAGGAAGAAAATATGAGAAAACATTTTTGGAGGCGGGCGGCTTTGGGCCTGCTGATGTCAGCGGCGCTGGCGCCAATGGCTCACGCGGGAAAGTTTCACAAAATCAAACACATTGTCATTATTTATCAGGAGAACCGGAGCTTCGACAATCTTTACGGGACATTTCCTGGCGCCAACGGTATTGATCAGGCGTCTGCCGAATCCAAAACCCAATTGGATTTAAATGGAAATCCCTATGCCAGCCTGGCCAATGTTCCGGGCGGTTTCCCCAGCGACGCCTTGCTTCCCGCGACCGTGCCGAACGGGCCCTGGGACTTGGGTCATTACGCCCCTCCCCGCATCGCCACACGGGATATTTCCCATAACCACTATGCCATGATAAAGCAGGCCAACGGCGGCAAGATGAACGAGTACTCCACCTGGTCCGACGACCCCGCCTTGATCATGGGACACTATGATTACCAGACCCTGCCCGAAGCCCAGCTGGCCCAGGAATATACCCTTTGCGATAATTTCTTTCAGGGAGCTTATGGCGCCTCCTGCCTGAACCATCTTTATCTCATCGGGGGAAAAGACCCGGGATCTTTCCCCGTCTTTGCCACGGTGGGACAGGTTTCGGTTTTAACCAACAACCCTTCCACCTTGCAGGATTTGATCGTTTCCCCCGCTCCTGATTATTTTCTGGTCAACAGCGAGGATCCTACCAATCCGCCCCATGGCGTGCCGCCCGCGTCGGGAATTTATGTTCCGGTTTTGACTTATGACACCATAGGCGACCGCCTGAGCGAAAAGAATGTCAGCTGGAAATGGTACGCGGAGAATTGGGACGTGGTCAACGCCGATCCCACCGGAGCCATCGCCGGGAATTTTGACAATGACCACCAGCCCTTCGATTACTTCGCCAACTACGCGCCCGGCACCGCGGCCCGGGCCGATCACCTTCAGGATGTGACGAATTTCTTCTCGGACGTCCAAAATCACACGCTGCCCTCCGTGGTCTGGATCAAGCCCTACGCCACCCACGACGAGCATCCCGCCGACGGCGTCCTTCTCGACGGGCAGAATTACGCCATGTCCCTGGTGAACGCCCTGTGGAACAGTTCCTACTGGCAGGACACTTTGATCATCATTACTTATGACGAGTCAGGCGGCTGGTGGGATCACGTGGCGCCTCCACTGGCGGGCGACGGACACACTTTGCCCGGTCAATCCGATCAGTTCGGTCCCGGCCCCCGCATCCCCGCTATCTTGGCGGGTCCTTTCGCCAAGCAGGGTTACGTCAGTCATATCCAATTTGACACCACGTCGATCTTACGTCTGATCGAATCCCGCTGGCATTTGCAGCCTCTGGCCATCCGTGACGCGGCCGCCAACAATCTGGCTCTGGCTTTGGACATGGACGGTGAGGATTTCGACCACGAGTCCGATGATAACGATCAACCCTGATCCCGAAAGGGGTAGACCAGGAATGGGAGAAGGGCCGCTGGTTTCAGCGCGGCCCTTCTTTCTCGGTTGAGTGGAATATTTCATTCTCCCGGAATTGGGTTTCTAAATCTTCGGCGGTCAATCCGCCGCGAAAGGAGTGTTTTTTTATAAGCCGGGAGCGCGCCACAAGGTAGCGCCTCTCTTTATTAACCCTTTTGAAGAGTGATGAATCACCAACCCAAAAAGGAGTCTTGTTATGAATTTGCAGAAAAAGAAAAAAAGTTTAATGAGTAAAGCGCCAATGATGTCCATTTTGTTATTGTCGGTTGTCGTCGTGCTGGCAATCGCTTTGAGGTCGGCGGCCGCCGCCGATAATTACGGCGACACCACCACCCCCATCAAGCATGTCGTGGTAATCTTTCAGGAGAACGTTTCCTTTGATCACTACTTCGGAACCTATCCCAAAACCATCACTGATTCGAGCGGAAATGTTATTTTCCGGCCGAAAGACGACACCCCCCGGGTCAACGGTCTTACCGATGCTCTTTTGAGCAACAACCAGAATTCGGCCCAGCCATTCCTTTTGACGACAAACGGGACCTGCGACGAGGATCACAATTACACTCCTGAACAACAGGCTTATGACCAGGGAGCGGCCGACGAGTTCGTCGAATTCACCGAGGGATCGGGCTGCGCCGTCCCCTATGAAGTCATGGGTTATTACGACGGCAGCATGGTGACGGCCATGTGGAATTACGCTCAGAATTATTCGATGAGCGATAATTTTTATAACACCAACTACGGCCCTTCCACTCCGGGAGCCTTGGACCTGATTTGCGGCAACACCGCCAATACGGTCGGTGTTGGCTTGGGAAGCTCTAATGTAAACGGCACCCAAATAAATGATGCCGATCCCACCGGTGATATCGCTTCCAGCAAGACCAAAAACGTGGCCGTGACTGCCGGCCTGAACGTTGGGGATTTATTGAATAAAAAGAGCATCACCTGGGGATGGTTTGAGGGCGGTTTTGACAACATTACCTCCGCGAATGTCTGCGTCGCGGGCGTAACCGAGACTGATTACATTCCTCACCACGAGCCGTTCCAGTATTTCGCCTCGACGGCCAACCCGAACCATTTGCCACCTACCAGCGTGGCGATGATCGGTCATACCGACCAGGCCAACCACCAGTATGACATCACGGATTTCTGGAACGCTTTGGCGGCTCACAATCTTCCGGCGGTGTCTTACATCAAGGCGCCCGCCTATCAAGATGGACACGCCGGTTACTCGGGTCCCTCTTGCGAGCAGGCGTTTTTGGCGGAAACCATTAACAAACTTCAAAAATCGCCGGAATGGAAAGATATGGCCATCCTCCTAACTTATGACGATTCGGACGGCTGGTACGATCACCAGGCTCCTCCAGTGGTCAACTTCTCCCACATCCCGGGTGTGGATCCCTTTACCTATGAGTCCAATACCCCGCCGATGCTGGACGGGATTCAGGGCCGCATGGGTTACGGGCCCCGCCTTCCTTTCTTGGCCATTTCTCCCTTTGCCAAGAATAACTACGTCGATCACAAGACGACGGACCAAACTTCCATCCTCCGTTTCATCGAGGACAACTGGAACCTGGGCCGTATCGGTGGCGGTTCGTTCGACGAGCTGGCCGGTTCTATCCACGGAATGTTCGACTTTGACGACGCTCCGCGCCAGGACCGCTTGTTCTTGAATCCTGATTCTGGCCGTCCCATCAACAACTAGTCTTGGAATTAATTTAACGCTTAACCGAATCGAGAAAAGGGGCCCGAGGGCCCCTTTTTATCTTCTTTAAAAACCATCCCACTAACCTTTACTCAAAACAAAAAAGGAGCGACTTATGCGCGTAAAGAAAAAAAACTGGATGTCGGGCCCTGTTGTGCCGTTTTTATTTTTGGCCCTTTTCTCGTTGATTCTCATCACTTTTGGAACAGCGGCCGGCCCCAATCCCGGCGATACCGCCACGCCTATTAAGCACGTGGTGATCATCTTCCAGGAAAATAATTCCTTCGACCATTATTTCGGGACTTATCCCCACGCCCAGCCGGTGAACGGGCAGGTGGTTTTCCACCCCAAGGATGACACTCCTAAAATCAACGGCCTGACGGAGGATTTGCTGACCCACAATCAGAACTCCGCCCAACCCTTTTTGATCACGGACCTGTTGACGTGCAACCAAAGCAACGCTTATAAGTCCGAGCAGGAGGCCTACGACCAGGGCGCGGCCGATGAATTCGTCGAGTTCACCGAGGGATCGGGCTGCACCGTTCCCTACGAGGTCATGGGCTATTACGACGGGGGGATTGTCACCGGTCTGTGGAATTACGCCCAGAATTACGCCATGAGCGATAATTTCTACTCGACCACTTTCGGAGCGACCTGCCCGGGCCACCTGAACCTGATCTCCGGTCAGGCCCACGGAGCGGTTCCCGCGACTTCGACTTCCGCGGTGGTGGACGGAACGGTGGTCGTCAACATCGACCCCACCTACGATAATTTCTCAGTCGGCGACACAGTTGCCATGACGGGAAAAAACATGGGGGATCTGTTGAACGCCAAGGATATCACCTGGGGCGCCTTCGTGGGCGGCTTTGCCGATCCTAACGCCACCTCCGTCTGCAACGCGGGCACTACCCTGTCGTATAACCCCCACTACGACCCTTTCCAATACTACGCCTCCACCGCCAACCCGGCCCACCTGCCGCCCACCAGCGTGGCCATGATCGGCCAGAACGACCAGGCCAACCACAATTATGACCTCTCGGATTTCTGGAATGCCCTGGCCGCGCATAACCTGCCGGCAGTGTCCTACGTCAAGGGTCTCCCGACCCAAACGGGGCATCCGGGCGACTCCAATCCGGCTTGCGAGCAGCAATTTTTGGTGGATACTATCAACCGTCTTCAAAAATCGCCTGAATGGAAAGACATGGCCATCTTTGTCACCTACGACGATTCGGACGGCTGGTACGACCATCAGGCCCCTCCGGTGGTCAATACTTCTTCCAGCACTGCCGATCCCGCCTTTACCCATGAATCCAGTAACCCTCCCCTGGGCGGTTACGAAGTTCGGGCCGGCTATGGGCCCCGCCTGCCTCTGTTGGTTATTTCTCCCTACGCCAAGGACAATTACGTGGATCATGGCATCACCGACCAGACTTCTATCCTTCGTTTCGTGGAAGACAACTGGGATTTAGGAAGAATAGGGGATTCTTCCTTTGATGTCTTGGCAGGCTCGTTAAAGCCGATGTTCGACTTTGATGACAACCCGCGTCAGGACCGTCTCTTCTTGGATCCCAGTACGGGACAGGCCCTTAATTTTCACGGAGGGATTTAACCCATTTTGCCGTGTTTATCTGAATAAAAAGGGCCCGCTCCAAGCAGCGGGCCCCTTTTTATTTCGGGGTGTTTTTAAGCTATTGGTCATTTGAAAAATTAACACAAAGGATACCTATTTTCATTTCAACCAACCCTAGGGGTCATGTTAACTTCAAAGCCGTTTTTCCGGAATTTGGCCCGGATTTAACCCTCAAGTCTCGGAGGCCTTTTTGAACTTTTTTAAAAAATTTTTAACCCAGGCCGTCTGGCTGGCGCCCCCCCTGGCTATTTTCATGGTCCTTGCCCTGGGGTTCGCGGGCGGATGGATTTCAAAAATACTCTCCGATAAGGTTAAAACCGCCGCCAACCCAACCCCGCTCAGGCCGATTACGGACTATGACGGGGATAAGCTTTACGCGGACCTGGACGGGCCTTTCTTGCCCCGCAAAGAAATCAACGCCCAGGATCAGGCAAGCAATGCTCTTCTTCATGGCCACGCCATGGAACCAAGACTCTTGCCCGACGGAACCAAGGAATTCGACCTGACTGCCTCGGTTTTCACCTGGCAGCTTTACAATACCGCGCGCGTAACCGTCTGGGGTTATAACCATCAGGTCCCCGGTCCTTTGATCCGCTTAAAAGTCGGTGACCATGTCTTGTTTGTGGTTAAAAACCAATTGCCCCAGGAAACCACCGTTCATTGGCACGGCTTGGCCGTTCCCAACGCGGCAGACGGGGTTCCCGGCATTACTCAAAACGCCATCCCTCCCGGCGGCCAGTTCACCTATCATTTCACCGTCACCCCTCAGATGATCGGCACCCATCTTTATCACACTCATTTCAATGAAAGTTTTCAGATGGATCAGGGTCTTCATGGAATTCTGTTTGTCGAACCGTTGCGGCCGGTGAAACGCACTTATGATGTCGAAGCCTTTTACGAAATGGCCTCATTCAAAGTGGGCGGGTCAGATCAGGAAAATGTTTTCACCCTGGACGGCAAAGCTTTTCCCGAATCTCCCGTCTTGCACGTTCCCCTGGGCGCCAGGGTACTGCTCCACCTGGTGAACGCCAGCGCGGAAAACGACCACGTCATGCACCTGCACGGTTATACGTTTCAAATTATCGCTCTAGACGGTAATCCCCTTCTCCATCCCTATTCCGCCAACACGGTCAACCTGGCCCCTTCCCAAACCGCCGATGTGGCTTTCACCGCCAACAACCCGGGCAAATGGATGTTCCATTGTCATATTCTGGATCACACCATCAATCCCGGTCCCCAGGGGGAAGGAAACGAAACCACACCCGCGAACATGGGGGGATTGATGACTTACATCGATGTGGTGCCGAAAAAAGAAGTCAAAACGGATTATCGAGCTGCGGGAGAACTCTATTCGGACCCAACCTGTCGGCAATAAAAAACGGCATTCTTCACCAAAAATCCATCTTACCTGTCCAATCCGGGTCCCCGTCGTGGACAAGCTTTTTATCATCCAAAGGCAGAATCGTCCAAAAGGCGCGACCCATGGATGATTCGGAGAATATAAACCGTTTTTTGGGAAATTCGAAAAATCGTTCTGTAATCCCCGTAAAGAATATGCCGATACCCCGTTCCTAATACTTCGTTTTCCGGAACGGAAGGGCATCTTTCAGGATATTGCTCCAAAGTGGTGACCTGATGTTCAATACGGGCGATGAATCTTTCCGCTTCGCGGGGACTATCCTTGCCGATATAGTCCCAAATTTCCTTCAGATCTCCCTCAGCGGTTCGGGTGATCTTAACTTGGTATCGAATGGGCATGCGCTGATTCTCCGTATAGCTTTAACGAAATCAGTGCGATACCAACCTCTTTAAAAGCTTTATGGAATGTTGGCATGCTTAAAGTCTTTCAAGAAAACACGGGCAGGGCGCACTCGATTAGCCGTCACATCCTTTTCCGCGTTGACAAGTTCACGGGCTAAGTTCACCGCGTTCAAATAAACCTCATAGGCTTTGGCGTTCATCAAAACCGCATCCGCCTTGCCATTGACGGTTAACACCACCGGCCGGCCCGTTCGATGAACTTGGTCTAATAAGCTCCGGGTGTTTCTCTTCAAATCCGTCACCGACCGTATATCCTCGGAAAACTTGATTCCCATATCCGCCCCTTTGGTAAAGCACTTAATCTGATGCTTAATTTAGCACCACTCAACCAGGCTGACAAGCCCTTACGAGTTGTCCACGACGGGTCCCCGTCGTGGACAATCAAAAACAAGTTCATTCCCATATCAGATTCGGCTCAAAACTTTAATATTCTTTCAAATCCATAACCCAAGTGACCATCTTTCACACTAAAACCTTTGGAAACAAATTGCGCAGTCCAACCGTAATGTTTTGAGTTTGTGGTTAACCCTAGTTTTTCAAGATAGGGGTTAATTTCAACATCGGTTAATAAAACATCTTTATGGATTAAAGACTCTACTTTTTTGACGTTTTTATCCTCAGGGATTTTTATCTTTGCGTTATAAATACTATCGAGCTCTTTAGGAACGTATTCTTTGAACTTTTCATGAAGAAGTGGGTTTTCCTTTATGAAAGCATTTAATAACTTCAATTCTTCATCAGGCAACGGTTTAACAAAGGCCGGACTGCAACATTCTTCCGAGAAAGACTTTTTATAGGATTTATTTATGAATCGTTTTGAGAAGACAGTTACTTTATCTTCGATTTTTCCTGAAGCCGGGTCACATACCTTGTACTTTAAAATCTTATAGATTTGCCAGATGCCTACGCTATAACTTTTGATCCAATCACCAATTTTCATACCCTCTTTGGAAGAAAAGAGATTATCAAACATAATCTTCAACCTTTCCTGCGAATTTCATTTGTCCACGACGTGTCCTCGTCGCAGACAACCTACATATTGAATCTCTTTTTTATGACATTGATCAAATCTTGCGCTTCACTTTCCGCCAAACCGGTGCCAAATCGAAAAGTTTGGGCGCCATAATCAAAGGCGATCAAACCTCCTCCTATACCCCAAATCGGCATACCTGAAGAAAAATTCCATGGATTGTAAGACAGCGGGGAAATCCGTAAATTTCTTACCGCCTTCATCTCATACTCTTTTGACCTTCCTAAATTTCCCACTTCTTGACGAACGGTTAATGTCATTGAATTGATGGAGATGACTTCTTTACCCATTAAGTTTCTGAACCATATATAAATGGCAAAACACCCTCCCACCGTCCAACCGCCTAACCAAAATATCATGAAGAACTTCGAACCTACCGGAGATGAACTTGAAAACATAATGCGTGACACCGTAAATTCTCCAACAGCCCACCCTCCCAGCCAAAAGGTTAAAAATAGAGTAATAAACCAGTTTCTTTTGGTGGGGATGACGATTTTAAAATCACCGCCATCATTAGTAACGGTTGCCCTAGGTTGGGGGATTTCGACTTTCATTTGAACTCTTTTAAACCAATCGTTTAGAGGAACATCTTAAAAATCCACGGCCGCTTGAAGGCCGAAAGTAAACCCGCTCAGGTCGACCGTCAAGGGTCTGGACCCGCTGGGCGCGGTGGTGCCATCCGGCAATAAAGAAATCGCTTCACCCAAAGAGGTCGGCACCATGGTCCAGGTGCCGGTGGTACTGCTGCTGCCGATGCCGCTAACCGTTCCGTGAAAACTGCTGGCGCTGACCACCTGATAGCCTACCAGTGGCCCTATGGACCAGCCTTTAGCGATATGCCAATCGACACCTGCCTGAATTTGTCCGCCAAAACCAACCGCCGAAGTGCTTCCCGTCACTGTCCCCTGGGTATTCACGCCGGTATATTGCAGTGTCATCGGTTCGATTAAAGGTCCGCCCGCGAATTCAAAAGTAAGGTCGCCGCTTTCCAGAAAATAACGGAGGTTAAGCCCCGCCCCAAACGCCGAAATAGCGTAAGTGGCGTCGTCAGGCCCCTGGCTTTGGCTGTATTGGATAATCGAAACACTGTTGGAATAAAAGGCCGACAAGGGCAACCCGATTTCCCAATGGGAATCCAGCCGGTAAGTCGGCTCCAAAACCACATTGAAACCATTGACCGGGTAGTTCGCCGAAAAAGTGGTGGTGCTGTCGGTTTGGTGCGCCTGTTGGGCATAGGCCGCGCTAGTGTTGATGCCTGTGACAAAATCGGCCAGGTTCAAAAGAACGCACTGGGTATAGACCCGCAGGCCAAAAACCGTATCCGGCTTTACTCTCTCAACCGATGGAACCGCGGACAGCGCGCCATTGTCCTGCGAAGGAACCGCGGGAGTCGGCAAAGCGCCATTGTCCGTGGTGGAAGCCCCGGTTAACGGCATACTGCTGTTCGGCGAGGAAACCGAGGGAGTGGCTGATGGCGTAGGAACGTCGGTGGCGGAAACTTCGGCTAACGGTGTATCGCTGTTCGGCAAGGAATCCGAGGGAGTGGCCGATGGCGCAGGAACGTCCGTGGATAAAGCCGCGGCGACAGTGACGCCCTGGGAAGCCGGGGTTTTTTGAATGGATTGGACAAATTGGGTAATTACCGGCGAGGGCTGTAATGCCTGTGCTTTGCGGTAATCGGCCAAACATTCGCTCAGGCGGTTTAAATAATAATAACAATGGGCCCGGTTCCTGAGCGCCGAAACATGGTTGGGGTTTCGCGCCAGGTCAGCGGTAAAAAGCTTGGAAGCTTTTAGGTAATCCCCGGCCTTATAGCTCAGAGCCCCTTGTTTAAAATCCTTATCTTGTGAACTGATCGAGTCTTGAATATAGAGGATAATTTGCGCCACCGCCGGCGAAGGCTGGAGAACTTGAACCCGTTGATAATCTTTTAAGGCTTCGGCCAGATGGCCCAGATAATAATTGCAATTGGCCCGGCCCCGGATGGCCTCAACATGATTGGGGTTTTGCCGCAGGTCGTCGGTAAAAAAAATAGCGCCCTGTTGGTAATCCTTGGCTTGATAGGATTGAACCCCCTGGATATAGGCCATAACCCCGTTGGAAACATCGGCCCAAGATGAGGATGCGGCCAGCCATAACACCGCCATAAAAAGCAATTTAAGACAAAAATTCATGGGAAAATACCTTTGCCGTCGAAATATGGGCACAAGAATATCATCGTTTAAACGGGTCCAGCCACATAAAAACACTGATAAATAGCCACATTTCCGCAGGGTAAATAAAATGATTTGGCTATCCTCCGGCTTACCGGCACGTGGCTGTAGGTTCAGGGGAGTTGAAGCTATAATTTCCGGATTTCCTATTTACCAACCGGAGTTTCTATGTGCCAAAAGCCGGAAATCCTATTTACCAAATATCTGATTTCTATATACCAAGTTTGATTTCCGTCCACCAAATTAACTAAATCCGGCTTTCTGCCAATTTTGTCCCCAATGGGGACACTGCCCTCAAAAAATAAGGGCTTTTGGGGTTCAAAAAGTTGTGCCGCACAACTTTTAACCCTCCTTGCGTCCAATTAAGTTCCCCTGAGGAACTTTTTGACCGGCCTTATTCTTCCAACAAATGGGTATCTGCGTTACTAAGGGGCGTTAAGCGGCTTAACGATGTAACCGGCAGTCGTTAACACGGTTAACGCTTATAAGGGCTTTTTACCTATGGTAAAATCCACTGGTTTCATTTTATTTTCCGGAGTCATTTCTTGATATCTTTAAGATTTACATTACTTCTTTTAGCGATTCCGTCTTTGGTTTTGGCCCAAAACACGTCCATTAATACAGCAACCCCTACCGTCGTATCAACCGACGCCCCGAAAATATACTGCGATCAGCCGAATTTCGACTTTCAAAACGTCGAAGAAGGCGGGGATATTACCCATCTGTTTCACATCGTCAATCAGGGCAAGTCTGCTTTAATCATCAAGAGTGTCACCACTTCCTGCGGGTGCACGGCGGCGGTAGAGGACAAAAAAGAAATTCCGCCGCAAGCCAGCGGCATTATTACGGCCACCTATCACACCAGGGGCCGTCTGGGACATGCCACTAAAATCATCACCGTCGCGTCCAATGATCCCGTCACCCCCAGCTATCAAATGAAATTGGATATGACGGTCGTCCGCGACATCGATATTCAGCCGGACAGGGTTTATTTATACAATACCCAGCAGGGCCAGGCTCAAACCGTCACGGTTCATATCTGGGGTAAGCCTGATTTGCTTCTTAAAATTTTATCCGCCCAATCCGCCAATGGCGCCGTAATCGTCGGCGCGGTTACCCCCAAGGTAGACCAGGCCACTCATCGCTGCGGCGCGGCCATACCGGTCACGGTGCCGGCCACCCGGCCTGTCGGAAAATTTACCGATACGATAAAAGTTCAAACCAACTACGACAAAAAACCCGAGTTGGACATCGATGTTTTGGGAGAGGTCGTGGCGAAACTTTCCTACTCGCCCCACTAGGTTAGTCTCCCCTATTGGAGCGTCTTGCCAATCGCATCTTCAATGGCGGGCCAGTAGTTTTTGACTTTTGATTTGAGGGTATAAACGAACAAAGGGGTCAGGTCACCATTATCCATTATTTGACCTTATCGATCAGTTTTGGATCTTCAGAAACAAGTTTTCTCATTTTAACCCATCGATTCCCTACGGCAGTTGCCCCAACACCCATTTTCTCCCCTATTTCCCGCAAGCTCATTCCCGATTGTTTTTTTAGCAGATAAATTGCCATATCCCGGGCTTCCGGCCTCTTTTTACCCGCCGCCAGTATTTCCTCAACTCTTATTCCGTAAGCCTTCGCGACTTTCGTTAATATCTCTTCCGGTTTTCGCTTAACCACATGCTTTTGATATTTTGGAACATCTAAAGACTTATGCTTCTGGCCCACCGCATGAACCCTGTCCAAAAACTCTTCACTACCCAAATACATCCTAGAAGATAGGCTTTCCCATGGAGATACTTTCTTAGCCATCCCATCCTCTACAAAGGCTTGATAAGCTTTGCGTGCCGCCTTCACGTTTCGGCCAAACTGGCTCAATATCCAATTGATTTCTACCCAACTCTCTGACTTTTCCAACCCTACCGTTGCCCGGTAACTGCTCCACTTCCACTCCCGGGGATGTTTTACCATCTTGGCACGCACCGGATTCAATACCAGGTAACGGCAAAGCTCTTTCAAATAAGTATCTTTTTCTACCACCATAGCCTTAAACCGGCCTTGGAACAAATGCCCCACCCGATGGTGTTTCTTATTAAACTTTTGTGTATAAATCCCGTTCAAATGCTTCATTGCCGGCGATAAATTGGCTGAAGGCGTTTCCAAAAGAAGATGATAGTGATTATCCATTAATACCCATGCGTGACAAACCACGCCATGATGTTCAACGGTTTCGGCCAGCACTTTCAAAAAAATCCATCGGTCCGCGTCATCTAACACGATCTTCCTACGCTCATTACCGCGGGAGGTGACGTGATATAC
>OLLS01000089.1_pt1 | contig 82612 bp, 66 predicted proteins | sample 1604631 | NCBI WGS metagenome assembly OLLS01 (sample SAMEA104055725, study PRJEB20765) | soil metagenome | biome: Arctic tundra; feature: Polygonal ground; material: soil | place: USA | collected 2011-09 | depth 0-0.5 m | reverse complement strand
ACCCGGCATGGATAATGGCGGGGGATTACCACCTGCCAACAGCTCAACATTACCTGGAATGGACAATGGTGGATTACCGCCAGCAACTGAAGCGGCAAGTTTGCCTGGGATGACAGATACAACGATGGCAGCGGCTCCTGGAATTGGTTTACCCGGCATGGATAATGGCGGGGGATTACCACCTGCCAACAGCTCAACATTACCTGGAATGGACAATGGTGGATTACCGCCAGCAAGTGAAACGGCAAGTTTGCCTGGGATGACAGATACAACGATGGCAGCGGCTCCTGGAATTGGTTTACCCGGGATGGATAATAGCGGGGGATTACCACCACCAATGGCGAATAATTCGCTGCTTCCTGTGGTTTCAGCTGACAATGCACTTCCTTCTACTTTGCCTGCTCCTGATGGAGCACTACCTCAGGTGGACTCAACTGTTCCAACTGGATTTCCGCCAATAACTATGGGATCTTTACCACCAGCAATGGATATGAACGGAGGACAAGTGGCTCCGCCGGACGTTTCTGTTACAGCTCCACCGATGGTTGCCAATGCGGTGTCCGCACCCGCTCAAAGTTCTCCGGCCGACAACTATCAACCATCCGATTTAGGTATTCCTTCAGTACCGTCAAAAGTGAATTCGGGATACTTACAAGATATTCCAACACTTTCATCAAGTAAAAAACCAGCCGCTTGAACCCGCAAAATACAATTGAGTAGGTCTTCTGCTTCCAAGTTGGTTATATAATACTTGGATACTAAATTTCCTCGCTGAACAGCAGAAAAAAGAGAAATTTTATGCCGGTTTTAGTCCGTTATTGTTTAACTTCTATTATGCCACCTTTTGTGGTGGCGACGGGCACTTCACTTTTCGTACTCAACCTACTTTTTTATTTAAGAGATTTTTTGAATTACCTTTTGGTTTTTCACGCAGGAATTATTAATTCTTTTTTATTGTTGCTCTATATTCAGCCTGGGTTTTTAATTTTGTCCTTACCAATAGGTTTTTTAGTTTCAATCATGATTGTTTATGGACGATTGAGCGCTGATCGTGAAGTAATAGCTGTTGAATCTGCGGGTTTTCCAATTTCGGTTCTTATTTGGCCCGTGATCGCGGCAGGAATTTTATTCAGTTTTTTTTTAATTTTCTTCTGGGATATCACCTTACCCTGGGGAAACGTCTCCTTTTTAAAATTAAATTATAAAATTGTTAACGAAAAATCCTCGATCATTCTTAGACAACGATCTTTCATTAAAGATTTTGATGGCTATGTTTTATACGTGGGGGGAAAGGACGAAAATGCGGATATTTTGAAAAATGTGATGGTTCAATTATTGGATGACAAAGGTTATCCCTATCGTCTTATTATTGCTAAGACTGGGAAAATGCTTCAGAATCCGAAAAATTATCACGTCATGATGAATTTGACTGAAGGTGTAATGCAACAGATCGGATCATTTAAAAATGAAAATTTGGATGAGTTTTTTCAAATGGGATTTCATACTTGTTCTTTAGACTTGAGCGCTCGCCGGTTGAAAAGTGGACCTGGTTTTTTCGGCGATCCTAGGAATATATCGATTAAAGAGTTGGCAGGACAGATCGCGGAACAAAAACTGCAAAAGAAAGATACCCATTACTACGAGATTGAATTTTATAAAAAATTTTCGATGCCATTTTCTGCTTTGGCTTTTGTTTTTATTGGGATACCTTTGGCACTTTTGGCACGGGCCGGTTCTTTTACAGGGCCCATTTTTGCCGTTGCACTGGTGTTTATTTATTGGATATTTGATTTATTGGGCGAATCTGGCGCAGGAATTACCAATCCGTTTTGGGCGATGTGGTTTCCGGACATTTTTTTTATAAGCATTGGCGCCATTTTAATTTATTGCCTCAATCACAAACATAATTTTAGAGGCTCATTGATTGTAAAAATCAAAACGATGTTGTCAAAGAAAAAGAGCTTGTGATTAAATGAATATAAAAAAAGTAATTTATTTTTTATGTAGCGTACTACTGATCATTTTTTTTCAAGCTTCTTCTGTTTTGGCTCAATCAGCTCTTTCGCTAAAATCTCAGGTACATATCCAAGCCGATACAATCCGATATCTTAAAGACCAAAACTTAGTGATGGCAACGGGGCAGGTTCATATACAGCAAAATTCCGTTAATTTATATGCTGATAATATTCGCTACGACACCAATTCTCAAGATGTTCAAGCCAACGGACATGTGGTTTTTCAAGATGGATCCCAGACTGTTGAAATGGAAAGCCTAACCTACAATATGCGAACGAGAAGTGGAAAAGCATTTAATATAAAAACAACAGTCCCGCCGTGGATTACTATTGGCAGCGAAGTAGATATTGAAAAAGATAAAGTCACAATAAAAAATGCTGTTGCAACCACTTGCGATTATTCTCCCGAATACCAGCATTATCACTTGGAGACGGATAAAATAACGATTTACTCAGGGGATTATTTAGTGGCGGAAAACGTCATTTTTTACATTGGAAAAGTTCCGGTTTTCTATTTCCCTTTTTTTGTAAAGGCTATTCACAATGTTAGCACGCCATTTTCTTTTCAAACTGGATCTACAAGTTATTTGGGAACATATCTTTTGCTGACTAATAATTATTTGTTCAGTCCAACGAATTATGGAGCGCTTTACACTGATTACTTCTCTCATCAGGGCATTGGTATTGGAGTCCGTCACGAATTTTCATTAAATGCTTATTCAGCATTTTCGCTTTACGGCTATGGTATTGAGGAAAAGAGTACGAATCAGTTTAGGTGGGAATCCCGTTTAAGGGGCCTCTGGGCGGTTTCTGCTAGTCTGCAAGGGAGAGTGGAGGCTGATATCCCGGGAGATGGACTTTTTAGCCAGGATTATTCGGTTGCGCGGAGAGATCCTTCGTTGGTGTCAACCCAGAGAGAATATGATATTTCGATGACTTTAACGCGCCAAAACTACACTTTGGGAGTACTTTTGGACCGTCAATTATTGCCTAATCCAAGTGACCCGTTAGAAATGAATTATATTGATAGTCAAATAGCGCTTCCCCAAATCAATTTCAGTCTTTTTCCACAGCCTCTGATTAATAAAAATTTTATAAAGTACGATATGACTTTGACCGGTGAACACTTATACACTCAAAACGATGGGTATTATGTGAACCACCTTTCGGGTGAATTGGGGCTTAGTGAAAGTAAGATATTTCTTAAAACCCAGACTTTTTATACTCGTATTGCATTGGATGAAGCGTATCAAGATGTTTCGGATGTTGGTGTAACAGTGGGCACTGGCAGTGCTGGTGATACGGGATCAATTAATGCAAGTTCAACATGGAGCGGTCGATGGACTGAGTTTTTTACAAGCAATGCAACCTACAGTTTTACAAAACAATTGAACAATCTTACGCCTTTTGACCCTGCTGATGGAATCACTTCTAATCTTTTATCAGCTTCAATGCAGTTTATCGCAGGATCCCTCATGAGAGACACGGTTGGCACTAGCTACGATTTTACGGTTCGGGGTGTATCGCAAGGCGCCAAACTTAATTATGTAAATGAACAATTTTATTTTACGCCTTTGCCACAGTTTGATTATATGGCAATCGTCGACTATTCCGTTCAGGCAAACGCAATAAAGGATTTTAATTCGGTTTTAGATTACAAAAGCACGAAAGATCTTTGGCGGTTTAGGATATCAGGTAACTATGTGAATCCCAATGTGAGCAATACGGGGTACGTCAATCAGGGAGTGACTCCACCAGAAACGCCAACATTTGAAATCGCGGGAGAAGTTGATTTAGCATTGTTTACGAACTATAGAATTTCCGCTTTGGAAACTTATGATTGCACTAATGCAACATTCATTTCACGGAGCATTAGTCTTTACAGAGATTTGCATGATTGGGAGGCGCAGATAGGTTATTCAAACGATCCTACGAATGGAGAGCAGTTGTTTTTCACACTTAATTTAAAAGCACTACCAGGAAGACCACTTTCTGTATCTGATCAACAGCTACAAAACTTAAACGGTATTCGTAATCAAGGATTGACTGGATACGCATCTCAATTTCAGTAATTTCAAATGGAGAACTTATAGTATGAAAATTAATTCGATAGTTGTTCGGGGCGCACGAGAACACAACCTTAAAAACATAGATGTTGAAATACCAAGAGATTGTTTAACCGTTATCACTGGAGTTTCAGGTTCTGGAAAATCGTCTTTGGCATTTGATACTCTTTACGCAGAGGGGCAACGTCGTTATGTGGAGTCACTGTCCGCTTATGCCCGTCAATTTTTAGGGCTTATGGAAAAACCTGATGTGGACATGATTGAAGGTTTATCGCCCGCTGTGGCTATTCAACAAAAAAATGGAAGTCGGAATCCAAGATCCACTGTTGGGACAACTACGGAGATATATGATTATTTGCGTCTGCTTTTTGCTCGGGTAGGAGTGCCACATTGTGTCAATTGTGGAAGGGCTATTAGCAAACAAACCTTGCAGCAAATTGTAGACCAAATTCTTAGTTTTCCAGAAGGAACTAAAATTCATATTTTGGCGCCTTTAGTTTCGAGTCGAAAAGGAGAGTATAAAAAAATATTTAATCAAATTAGAAAGGATGGATTTGTCAGGGTTCGGATTGACGGTGTGTTACGAGAATTGGACGGCGATATCGAATTGGATAAGAACAAAAAACATGACATCGAAGTAGTGGTGGATAGATTGGTTTTAAAAAAAGATATTAAAAAAAGACTGACAGAATCTATGGAAACAGCTTTGAAGTATGGAGAAGGTGTTGTAAAGGTATTGGAAGGGGCAGCGAATAAAATCTCTGAACATTTATTTTCTGAAAAATTTGCTTGTGTTTATTGTGGCTTAAGTATCGAAGAGCCGGCTCCAAGGAGCTTTTCGTTTAATAATCCCCACGGTGCTTGTCCGGCATGTACCGGAATGGGATTCAAAATGGAAGCAGATGAATCCCTTGTGCTTGACCCAGAAAAATCAATTTCTCAAGGCGCAATTGAGCCATATTCGTCTCCCAAAGCTGTTTATTATCAAAATATTTTAGAAGGTATCTGCAATCACTTTAAAGTTAGCCAAGATATACCTTTTAAAAAAATTCCACTGAAAGTTCAAAACGCAATCATGAATGGAACCGATGAGGAGATAGAATTTAAAATCAGAAAAGGAAGCTATCAACAAAAATTTTGGGGTCCTTTTGAAGGTGTTATAAAGAATCTTGAAAGACGATATAACGAAACGGATTCGGAATATATTCGCGAGGACATAGAAAAGTATTTGTTGAGTAAGGCTTGTCGTGATTGTAAGGGAAGTCGCTTAAAGCCAGAAAGTTTGGCAATTACTATTGATAATAGAAACATTGTTGATGTAACTAAATTATCTGTTAAAAGTTGTTTCAATTTCTTTGAAGATTTGAAATTAGATTCGAGATCTCTGGTGATCGGTGATCAAATTCTCAAGGAGATTAAAAGCAGACTTCTGTTTTTGAAAAATGTTGGACTGGATTATCTTACTTTAGATCGAATGACCGCCACATTATCTGGCGGAGAATCACAAAGAATTCATCTTGCTACTCAAATAGGGAGCGCATTAGTCGGTGTTCTGTATATTCTGGATGAACCTTCCATAGGATTGCATCAAAGAGATAATGTTAAGTTGTTAAATACGTTAAATCACTTACGAGATATTGGTAATACGGTGATTGTGGTTGAACACGATGAAGATACCATCGAAGCTGCGGATTTTGTTGTGGACATGGGTATAGGTGCTGGTATTGAGGGGGGGGAAGTGGTTGCGATTGGTAAACTCGACTCTATCATTTCAAATAAGCGTTCTTTAACAGGGCAATATCTTTCTGGAAAGCTTTCAATACCCGCGCTTTTAACTTCTGATAAAGATTTTGATAAAGCATTGTTGTTAAAAGGTGCTGTCAAAAATAATTTAAAAAATTTAACTGTCAAGTTTCCTTTGGAATGTTTAGTTGTGGTCACGGGCGTTTCTGGCTCAGGCAAAAGTACGCTGATTATGGAAACTCTTTATCCAGCTTTAATTCATGGTCTTTACCGCTTGCGTACAAAACCATCTGATTTCGAATCATTGGAAGGAATTGAGAACATTGATAAAGTTATTGAAATTGATCAATCTCCTATTGGAAGAACTCCTAGATCGAATCCAGCTACCTACACGGGTGTTTTTACGATTGTGCGAGATCTTTTTTCTAAGTTACCGGAATCAAAAGCCAGAGGGTACAAAGAAGGACGTTTTAGTTTTAATGTTAAAGGTGGTCGGTGTGAGGCATGCGAGGGTGATGGTGTTATAAAAATCGAAATGCACTTTTTACCAGACGTTTATGTTCCTTGTGAAGTTTGCAAAGGAAAAAGATACAATCGAGAAACGTTAGAAATTAGGTACAAAGAAAAGAATATTTCAGAGGTTTTAGATTTAAGTATTCAAGAAGGTATTAATTTTTTTGGCGCGATTCCTAAAATTAAGAAAGTCTTGGAAACACTCCATGATGTTGGATTGGGATATATTAAACTAGGGCAACCTGCGACAACCTTATCTGGAGGAGAAGCCCAACGCGTGAAGCTATCAACGGAACTTGGTAAACGCAGTACAGGAAAAACTATTTACATCATGGACGAGCCAACTACAGGTCTTCATTTTGCTGATGTTCATCACTTAATTCTAGTTTTAAAACGCTTGGTAAAGGCGGGGAATACAGTAGTCGTTATTGAGCATAATCTTGATGTAATAAAAACTGCGGATTACATCATTGACTTGGGTCCTGAAGGGGGAGATGCAGGGGGACAAGTTTTGGGCACCGGAGTAGTTGGAGAAATTGTAAAGCTTAAAAAGTCTTATACGGGGCAGTTTTTGTCAGAAAAGTTATCGAAAGATGAGAAACGGAGGAAGCGTTATTTAGCGAATGAGCGTTGACGATTTTTTCAGTCAAAGATATACTTAAAACAAAGTAAATTTGGGGGTTTTTTTTGAAGACCAGTATTCAATATACAGCGCTAAGAACGTTTACAGCCATTCTGCTTTTTTTTATTACGACTGTTATTTCGTACGCTCAAAATGGCCCTGGAACAACAGGCGCTGTTGCGTTAGAAATACCGGTTAATCCTAGAGCGATTGCGATGGGTCAAGCTTTTACCGCTGTGGCGGACGACTCAAGTGCTGTTTATTGGAATCCTGCTGGACTGAACCAAATGGAAGGTTCGGAGCTTTTGGCGGAATATGATATTTTTATTGATACCGTAACTTATAACTATCTCAATGGCGCATTTAAGATGGGCAACGATTTGACTTTGGGTTTTGGCGTAAAACTATTAGGTACTGGATTAACAAACGCTATTGATAATAACGGTAATCCTACCGGTGGGACATTTGGAGAAACCTATTACGATGTGGATGTCGCCGTGGCTTATCGCCTGAGTTATTCTTTAGATGTTGGTATTACGGCTAAATATATTTCTGAAACCTTAGGAACAACCTCTGGGTCCACCTTTGCGGTAGATATTGGTCTTATGTACAAAACACCTATTCCACATTTAAAAATGGCTTTAGACCTCCAAAATCTTGGACCGGGGATTGCAATTGGAGGTGGAACTGCCGATCCATTGCCTATGATTTTTAAAATTGGGACCGCATATCAAATGTTTAATGATGATTTCACAATGGATTTGGATGTTGATTTCCCAAATGATAATGTTGTATCTGCAAGCCTAGGTGGTGAGTATTGGTATAAAAATACATTGGTTGGAAGATTGGGTTATGAATTCCAAGGTTCTATCGATCAAAATCAACTTGAAATTGGTGGAGAAGCCGGGCTCTATTTAGGTGCTGGGGTAAAAATTTCTTTGTTTAAAACTTATTTTGGTTTTGATTATGCTTGGACAGATCAAGGTATTTTGGGTTCAAATCATCATTTTTCGTTAGCATGGTATTTCTAAAACTTGCCTTCCTTTTAAATTTCTTTATACTTCAGTTGCGATTTAAGAGCTGATTTTTAGCTCTACAGCTTTTTTTATTGAAAAAACGAGGTATTTTATGAGCGGTGAACAAGAGGTTTTTGAAAAATACGGACGTCTATATAACCCGAACGATGTGGTTTTTCGTGAAGGCGATGTTGGTGCGGAAATGTACATCATTCAATCTGGCAAAATAATGATCACCAAACAGCTGAAAAGTGGCGAAGAAAAAACACTAGCTGTTTTGGGACCCGGAGATTCTTTTGGCGAAATGGCCATTATTGATAAGGATGTTCGATCAGCTAATGCGATTGCGATAGAATCTTCGCGGTTAATTGCGCTTGACGAGGAACTTTTCGAAGCCCACATTCAAACAAATCCAAAAATTGTGAAAAAAATATTGAAGATTTTATCTTCGAGACTTCGAGACGCAAATCAACAAATTGCAGATTTGATGATAAAAAATGACAAGCGATTAGTTGCCAATACGATCCTGTTGGTGGTTCATAAGCATGGACGAGAAGGTTCAGATGGAATCGAAATGGATGTTCACTTTACGGTTCCATTTTTAAGCAAAATGTGCGGGTTGGATATGATCAAAACACAAGAGTTTGTTGATAAGTTGGTTCATGCCCATGTGATAAGAATGTCAGGTGATGCTATTGTTGTAACGAGTTTAGATAATCTTGAGAAGTTTATTAAGTTTTTGGAGATGAAAGAACTTTTTGGCGAATGAGGTTTTAAAATAAAATTTTAAAAACTAGAGATAAAAGTGATACTGACAGATTTAACCAAGCCGATTAAAAAAGACTTAGAATGCGTTGAAAAAAAGATATCGCAGTCACTAAAAACAGAGAATGTTTTTATACAAAAGATGGTAGATTATCTTTCTCACTCGACGGGAAAACGGGTTCGACCTGCTTTGGCAATTCTCTCTGCAAAGTATTGCGGGAATCTATCTGAACAAACGATTAGTTTGGGAGCTGCATTAGAAATGCTCCATGTTGCGACGTTGATTCACGACGATATTATTGATAATTCTGCGGTTCGCCGTAAACAGAAAACGCTCAATTTTAAATGGGGAAACGAAATTTCTGTTTTGATGGGCGATTATGTGTTTGCTTCTTCTTTTTATCTAATGGCAAAGGACTTACCTAAGAATGTAGTGAGCAGCTTGGCGGACACTACAAACATAATTTGTCACGGCGAGATTTCTGAAACATTTAACCGATTCAATGTTGATTTAACTGAAGATCAATACTTGGAAGTAATTAAGGAAAAAACTGCCGTTCTATTTGCTGCCAGTTGTCAAACAGGCGCCATGCTGGCAGGAGCAGATACTCCTATAGTGAAAAGTCTTCATCGGTTTGGTTTGAGCATTGGGATGGCGTTTCAGGTTGTTGATGACACTTTAGATTTTGTCGGTAAACAAACTAAAGTTGGAAAACCCGTGATGAGTGATTTACGAGAGGGCAAATTGACTTTGCCGGTTATTTATTGTTTGGCATCCGCAACAAAAGAAGAGAATAAAAAATTAAAAGCTATTATTCTTCGAAAAATTAAAACTGCTTCAGATTTAAAATTTTTGGAAGTTTTGTTGAAAAAATACGACGCAATTAATCGAGCAATTCAAAAAGCTCGATATTATGCAGATGATGCGAAGATGGCTTTGAAGTCGTTAAGTGGCAACGGCGATAAAAATGAGTTTGTGCAATTCTCTGATTTTTTGATCGATAGGGATTTTTAAGGTTACTTCAATGTTGTGTATGCCTTGAAATTTACTCATTAGAAGTGTATAGATGTGCCTGCTTTATATTGTTAAACCCTCGGAGAGAGCCACTTATGCTAGAACAATATGGCTATGTACTTGTTTTTCTCTTGGCCGGCATCTTTTTCATTCTCATGGCTTTTATAACTGGTTGGGTTTTTAGCCCCAATGGTCTTTTGGGTCTTCGCAACAAATATAAAAAAGAGATTTTTGAAGATACCTATGAATGCGGTGTGGAAACTTATGGCACTTCGTGGTTTCGGTTTAACGTTAGTTTTTATTTATATGCCCTTCTTTTTGTCATTTTTGATATCGAGACAGTATTTCTTTATCCTTGGGCGGTTTCTTTTAAACAATTAGGACTTTTTGGTTTTGGTGAGATGGTAATTTTTATCGCCATATTGTTAATTGGTTTAGCGTACGCTTGGAAAAAGGAGGCCTTGAAATGGGAGTAGGATTGAAAGGCTTATCGCACAAAGAAATTGAGTTGATGGAAAGTGAAAGTAACATTCCGGGGCTTTGGACTTTGGAAAAAGCAGTTGAGTTTATATTTAAATGGGCTAGAAAGAATTCGCTATGGCCGCTTCAATTTGGAACTGCTTGCTGTGCCATTGAAATGATGGCTACCGCGGCAGGTCGATATGATATTGCTCGATTTGGTGCAGAAGTGTTTAGGCCTTCGCCCCGTCAAGCTGACCTGCTAATCGCAGCAGGAACCATCACAGAAAAAATGGGTTATGCTTTAAAAAAACTTTATGAACAGATGCCGAAACCGAGCTGGGTAATCGCTATGGGGAGTTGCACCATTGCGGGTGGTCCTTATTATTACGATTCTTATACCGTGGTAAAAGGGATCGATTCCTTCGTGCCAGTGGATGTTTATGTTCCTGGTTGTCCTCCGCGGCCTGAATCTCTCATTCATGGATTAATGGCTATTCAAAAGAAAATTGATGATGAACCGATTTTCCGTCGTCGTCGAAACATTTAAACTCCGTGTTTTGTCTGAATGTTTTATTTCCTGAGGATAACTTTTTATGACAAATGAAGAATTGAAATCTAAAGTCGAAGTGGATTTAAAAGACGATATTCAAACCGCGCTTATTTCTACGCAAAAAGAAGTGATAATAACTGTTTCTGCCAAAAATTATGTCGTTTTGTGTCAAAAATTGCGTGATAAAAGTGAGTATTTCTTCAACCATCTATCTTCTTTAACGGCTGTCGATTTCCCTAAAGAAAATAAAATCACGGTAGTTAGTCATTTGTGGTCTTATAAGTATTTTCATCAGTTGACGATAAAAGTTGATACTGATCGAAATAATCCCAAGGTGGCTACTTTAGAAAATGTCTGGAAAAGCGCCAATTGGTTCGAACGTGAAGTGTTCGATCTCTATGGAGTTGTTTTTGAAGACCACACTGATTTACGTCGAATCATGATGCCCGATGATTACGTGAAATTTCCCCTGAGAAAGGACTTTGCCGATGACGGATTTATTGTTAAGCCAAGTTAAGGTTAGCGGCGAGTCCCAATTTGGGACGGATGAATATGTAGTTAATTTAGGGCCTCAACATCCTGCGACGCATGGTGTGTTGCGTCTTATTGTGAAGTTGGATGGGGAAACCGTAAAAGAAACCGTTCCGATTTTGGGTTATTTACATCGTTCGATCGAAAAAATTTGTGAGAATCGTACGTATCCACAATGCATAACTTATACCGATCGTATTGATTATGTTTCGGCTATGAGCGTTAATTTGGCTTTTGCCATCGCAACTGAAAAGTTGATGAATATTCAGTCTCCAGCTAGAGCAGAGTGGTTGCGAATGATTTTTGTGGAATTGCAGCGCTTGGCTAGCCATCTATTATGGATGGGAGCTTTTGCGGGCGATATTGGAGCATTAACTCCGTTCTTATATGGTTTGCGGGAACGTGAACGTATTTTGGATTTATTTGAAATGACTTGTGGGCAAAGATTGACTTACAACTATATCCGTATTGGCGGAGTGATGATTGATATTCTGCCCGAGTTTGTTCCTAAGTGCCGCGCTTTCTTGGATTATTTTGAACCCAAAATCGATGAGTATGAAGATTTGTTGACCTACAATCCGATCTTTTTAGAAAGAACTAAAGGAGTCGGTGTGATTGAGCCGGAAATCGGTATCAATGCGGGCGTTTGCGGTCCGTCTTTACGTGGTTCGGGAATTGCCTGTGATGTTCGTAAACAACAGCCATATCTTTACTATGATCAGGTCAAATTTGAAGAATGCATTGAGACGGCTGGGGATTGCTGGAGCCGTTATAAAGTTCGAATGAGGGAGATGCGGGAGAGTGTATCAATCGTTCGCCAATCTCTGGATCGTTTAGAACCGGGTCCCATTGAGGCAAAGATGCCTCCAGTTTTAAAAGCACCAGTCAACAGCGAAATATATTCTAGAATCGAATCTTCTCGAGGTGAAATGGGAGTTTATTTAGTGGGCGACGGAACTGCCAAACCTTGGAAAGCAAAATTTAGATGTGCCTCGTTTAGTAATTTGTATGTTTTGGATCAGTTGACAAAAGGCTGGAAAGTTGCCGACATTATGGCCGTGTTGGGAAGTTTGGACATGATTGTTCCTGAAGTGGACCGTTAATTTTTCTAAGGATTAGGAAATTATGTTAACAGGCGAAAACATTGTGCAATTTGTATCTGGCTTTTTGCACTGGGCGTATTCTCAAATTGGAATCTCTTCATTGTCTGGGCTGATCGATCCTATTGTTTCTGCAGTTGTGATGTTTGGTTTTATCGCCGTTTTTGTTATGTTTTTGGTTTGGATGGAAAGAAAAGTTTCGGCTCACATGCAGAGTCGTATTGGTCCGAATCGTGTGGGCCCGATCGGCCTTTTACAAACGGTCGCCGACGCTATTAAACTGACAATTAAAGAAGACGTAAAACCAGTGAAGAGGGATAAGATTCCTTATTTTATCGCTCCTATCGTTGCTTTTGTCGCAACATTTATGGGAATGGTCGTCATTCCTTTTGATAAAGGAATGGTTGTTCAAGATTTGAATGTTGGTATTTTATATATCATCGCTATTACTGGCTTTACGGTTATCGCAATTTTGACCGCTGGATGGAGTTCGAATAATAAGTTCGCTCTGTTAGGTGGTTTCAGGTCCGCGGCTCAGATCATAAGCTATGAAGTTCCACTAGTTCTTTCAGTAGTGCCAATTATTATGATTACGGGTACATTAAGTTTGACAGGCATTGTTGAATATCAACATCAGGCTGGATATTGGTTTATCATTCCTCAGTTTTTCGCTTTTCTTATTTTTATAACATCCGCAACCGCCGAAGCGAATCGTGCGCCCTTTGATATCCCCGAAGCTGAATCAGAGCTTATTGGAGGATTCCACACCGAGTATTCCGGCGTGAAGTTTGCGATGTTTTTCTTAGGTGAATATATCGCGGTTGTCGTTTCGTCCGCTGTCGCGGTGACTCTGTTTTTTGGTGGTTGGTTGCCTTTGCCTTTTTTGGGTTCATTACCAATTCCCGGATTTATTTGGTTTCTCGCCAAGTTGTTATTGGTTATTTACCTTATTATGGCTTTTCGTTGGACTTTTCCCAGACTTCGAGTTGACCAATTGATGGATTTTGGCTGGAAAGTATTACTGCCGATTTCGATTCTCAACATTTTATTAACCGCAGCTGTGTGGCTTTTGTTTTACGGGAAGGGAGTGCAGTAATGGAAATACTGACATATTTTAAAAACATCTTTTCTGGTCTTTGGAATTTAGCAGTGGGTTTATCGGTCACGACAAAATACTTTTTTAATTTTAAAGCTATAACAACCCAACAATATCCTGAAGAACGGTTACCGTTGCCAGCAAGAAGCCGCAGTATGATTAAACTCATTTATGATGGTGAAAAAGATCAGTTTAATTGCGTCGCTTGTCTTATGTGCGCGAAAGCCTGTCCTAACAGCTGTATTAAATTAGAAGGTGTTCGCCAGGCTGATGGCAAAAGAAGAATGACGACCTTTAAGTTGGATTTTTCAACTTGCATTTTTTGCGGTTATTGTGTCGAAGCCTGCGGTTTTGACGCCTTAACCTTTGTTTCGGAGGAATATGAAAACGCTGTTTACAAACGGGGAAGCTTGTTGCAAGACGAACATGCCATGAAGTGGGTACGACCATCACAGCCAATCGCACAGGAAGTACAGAAAACTGAAACGGCTACTCCTGCCGTTGCGGGAGCGTAATGATGGAAAATATGATTTTTTATATTATTGCCGGAGTCACAGTGGCCGCCTCTATATTGGCGCTGACAGTTCGGAACTTATTTCATTGCGCGCTTTTTTTAGCCGTGGCCATGTTTGGAATTTCGGGTGTATTTCTTTATTTAAATTCGGATTTTTTGGCCAGTGTTCAAGTTTTAATTTATGTAGGAGCGGTTACGGTCATTATCATTTTTGGAATTAGTCTTACCAGAAACATGATGGATGAACGGTCTAAGGTTATGAATCATCAACTTTTACTTGCTGTTGTTGTATCGGTTGTTTTGAGCGGAATTATTATTGCGGCTGTACAAGAATCACCGTTTTTAGGGTCAGAACACCCTGCATCTCTCGTGCTTTCAAATGTCGGAAACGATTTGACGCAATCCTTATCCACTGGCATCGGTTCGAGTCACCTTTTTGAAAACGGCGTATCTTATTTGGGGGGAGCCTTGCTTAAACCCCAAAATGGTTTTGCCTTTGCGTTTGAATTTGTTTCGATTCTTTTGTTATCTGCCTTGGTTGGAGCGATTGTTATTGCTCGAAAGGATCCCTCTTGAACAGTATTCCTTTAATTCATTTTCTCTATTTAGCCGCCATCTTATTTGGCGTTGGAATGTTCGGTGTCTTGGCCCGAAAAAACGCCATTTCGGTTTTAATGGGAATTGAATTGATGCTAAACGCGGTCAATATCAATTTCCTGGCTTTTGCCCGCTATTGGAATTGGAACAGCTTAACCGGACCGGTTTTTGTGGTTTTTGTTATTACGATCGCTGCCGCTGAAGCTGCCGTGGCTCTGGCTATTATTATTTCAATTTATCGACATCTTCGCACGGCTAATGTTGACGATGCTCATTATTTACGCGGGTAATGTTTAAAAATTCAGTTGATTTTCAATTATGCAGTTTGAGAGGGATGGAATGATTCAATTTTCTTGGTTAATACCGGCTATGCCGGCGTTGGCTTATGTTTTTATTGTCATTTTTGCAAAACGCTCCCGGGTTTTGTCCGCTGGAATATCAATATTAACTATGGCCTTTTGTTTTTTATTTTCGGTTGGGATTTTATTTGAACTTTTGAAATTGGACACTGCTAGCAGGATTATTACTTTTGGAACCACATGGCTACAAATTAACCCCTGGCAAGCCAATGTTGGCGTTTTAATCGATCCTCTCAGTGTCAATATGCTTTTGGTTGTTACGCTTATTTCACTTCTAGTTCAAATTTACTCTTTAGGTTATATGCATGATGATGAAAGATTTTCGACTTATTATTCATACCTTTCCCTCTTTACCGCCTCGATGCTCCTGTTGGTTGTTTCCAACAACTATCTTCAAATTTTTATCGGTTGGGAACTGGTCGGACTGTGTTCTTATTTGTTGATTGGATTTTGGTACTTCAAACCCGAAGCGGCCAACGCGGCAAAAAAAGCGTTTGTGGTGAACCGTATTGGCGATATGGGTTTTTTAATGGGCGTGGTTACGATTGGAATGGTCTTCCAAACTTTTGATTTTGCACAAGTGAAAAATTTAGTGACATTGGGTTTGTCAAATGGAACTTATCAAACGGGTTACATTGCTGGCATTGCCCTTTTACTTTTCTGCGGCGCGGTGGGGAAAAGCGCGCAGTTTCCACTTCATGTCTGGCTTCCGGACGCGATGGAAGGTCCCACCCCTGTTTCGGCCTTGATCCACGCCGCCACCATGGTGGCGGCCGGTGTTTATATGGTGGCTCGTACTTATGTTCTTTTTTCGGCTGACCCTATCGCGATGACGGTGGTGGCCTACGTCGGCTGTTTCACGGCCCTTTTCGCGGCAACCATCGCTTTGGCGCAAGACGACATCAAAAGAATTCTGGCTTATTCAACACTTTCACAGCTGGGGTACATGGTGATGTCATTGGGGGTCGGCGGTTACACTTCGGGCATGTTTCATTTGACCACACATGCCTGTTTTAAAGCTTTGTTGTTCTTGGGAGCTGGCAGTGTTATCCATTCTGTCCATAATCAAGATATTTGGAAAATGGGTGGTTTGTGGAAAAAGATGCGTTTCACGGCACCAACCTTTTTAATAGCGACTTTGGCCATTTCGGGCATATTTCCATTGGCGGGTTTCTGGTCAAAGGATTCCATTTTGGACGCGGTTCATGAAAGTGCAGTTCCGCATCACGAGATTCTCTATTACGCCGCAGTATTTACGGCTTTCTTAACTGCTTTTTATATGTTCCGTCTTTTCTTCGTGGTTTTTACCGGCGAGCCCCGTGATCACCACGCTTATGAGCACGCTCATGAATCGCCTTTAACCATGACGATTCCCTTGGTGATTTTGGCTCTTTTGTCCATTTCGGTGGGTTGGCTTAATTATCCTGGTTTTGACGGGTACAGTAAATTTTTGCATTATGGCGACTACCACGAACAAATTTTCAATTGGCCGATGGCGTGGGTATCTTTGTCGATCGCGGTATTGGGCATCCTTTTATCGGCTTCATTTTATTACTGGAAGGCTTTCTCCGCGGAAAAGGTCGCTGAAACGTTCAAGCCTGTTTATCTTCTTTTGAAAAACAAATATTACATTGACGAATTTTACAGTTGGATCGTCAAGAATGTCCTTTTTGGGTTGGCTGTTATTCTCAAGTGGTTTGATGACAATGTGGTGGACGATGGAATGGTGGATGGAACCGGCTGGGTTGCCCGAAAAATGGGCGGGTTATTAAGCCTGACCCAGACGGGTTATGTTCAAAATTACGCCTTGGTTGTATTTGGGGCGGTCGCCGCTATTTTCCTGTTGGTTAGCTTCTAATAGCCCTGGAGGGTATAAATAATGTTCTCAGTGTTAGCCACAATTTTAGTGCCGTTTGCGGTTAGCTTCATTTTATTTCATTCGGTTGTCCAGGGTCCGAATGTTTTGCCGGTATTAAGTACTTTTATCGTGGCACCCATCATCGCGGCGTTGTTGGTGATGATGGCGCCTGAAAAATTCGCCCGGTGGATTAGCCTGGCGGTAGCATCATTTGTGTTGGGTCTAGGCGTGAAATTGTTTTTGAATTATCAAATGGGACTCAGTGGTTTTCAGTTTGTGGAAGAAATACCCTGGCTCAAAAATCTCGGTATCAGCTACATTTTGGGTGTGGACGGCATGAGCACCTTGATGGTGCTTCTGGTAACCTGCGTTTACTTCGCAGGTTCACTAATCTCTTGGAATATTTCGCTTCGCAGAAAAGAATATTTTGTTCTGTTTTCATTATTGGTGGGCGGGGTGGCCGGAGCTTATGAAAGTCTCGACCTGTTTTTCTTCTTCTTGTTCTATGAATTCGCCGTTTTGCCCATGTACCTGTTAGTGGGTATTTGGGGAACGGGACGTAAAGAATACGCGGCTATGAAGTTAACGGTTTATTTGTTAGCCGGTTCGGCATTCATGCTGGTCGGCTTTTTGGCCATCTATTTCACATCCAATGTTCACACTTTTGATATTCGTGCTCTTTCGGATATATCGGCTACGGGCCTCAGCGTGAGTTTTCAAAACACATGGTTCCCATTACTGTTTGTGGGTTTTGGCGTGATTTCAGCGCTTTTTCCATTTCATACATGGTCGCCTGACGGCTATGGCTCTGCGCCTACTGCCGCGTCCATGTTGCACGCGGGTGTTTTAAAGAGTTTGGGCGGTTACAGTATTATCCGGGTAGCCTTGCCGCTCATGCCGGACGGCGCCAAACACTGGCTGCCCTACCTGGCGATTTTAGCCTTGATCAACATGCTTTACGCGGCGATTGTCGCTTTGAAACAAACGGACTTTAAATATGTCATCGCCTATTCCTCGGTTTCTCACTGCGGAACCATCTTGTTCGGCATCTGTACGCTTGAAGCGGCCGGATTAAATGGCGCGGTGATACAGACCTTTTCCCATGGAATTGTGGCGGCTATGACTTTCGCCTTGGTCGGAACGGTTTATGGAAAGGCCCATACCCGTGAATTGGCCAAGCTGGGCGGGCTCGCTTCTTGTATGCCGGTCTTGGGCGCGTTGTTTGTCGCGGCGGCCATGGCCAATGTGGGGTTACCGGGGTTGAGCGGGTTTGTGGGCGAATTCTTGGTCTTTCTCGGATCCTATCAAAGCGGTTTCCATGGCGGCTTTACCATATTCCAAGCTTTATTCCCCATTGGAGTTTTAACGATTGTTTTAACGGCTATTTATTATTTGAGATTGGTTCAGATGGTTTTCTTTGGTCCTGTGAAAGACCCGCATTTGACAGAAGAAGTAAAAGACGGGTCTTTTATTGAAATCTTACCGATCGCTTTTCTTTTGGTTGTTTCGCTAATGGTCGGCTTATACCCAAAACCATTTGTTGATATGTCAAATCTCAGTATTGCGCCGTTGATCGAACATATTGGAGGGTTCAAGTGATCCAAGTGCAAGCTTTTTTACCCGAATTATGGCTTGTGGGGACCGCTTTTTTGATTCTCATTGCGGATCTTATTCAAAAGCCCACTTCTACTAAAATGTTGGTAAAGGGAATTGCGTTAGTCGGTGTTTTGGGCGCTCTGCTTTCTCTTTGTTGTGTTGGCGGATGTGGAAGCTGTCCATTTGATTCTGGTTGTTCAATGGAAAGTATTCCCCAGGCTTTCAATGGCTTTTTGAAAACCGACGGGTTGGCCCTGTTTTTCAAATTTATCATTTTAATGGCGACCCTTTTTACTCTTTTAATTTCCTTTCGTTATTTTAAAGCGAACCCTACTCACTACTTCACGGAGTTTATCGCGGTTCTTCTGTTTTCGGCGGCGGGCGCCTCGGCCCTGACCTCGGCCCAGGAAATCATCACGTTATACGTGGCGCTGGAAACCCTGACTATCAGCAGCTATCTTTTGGCCTCTTTCATGAAGAAAGATAAAGCCAGTAATGAAGCGGGTATGAAATATCTTTTGTTAGGTGCCTTTTCGTCCGCTTTACTCCTTTTTGGTTTTTCTTACCTTTATGGCTTTACGGGAACGACGGTCATTTCTGAAATCGGAAAGATTTTATCCACTCAGGTTTCATCACCGTTGTTAACGTTAGCGGTCATCATGATAGTTGCGGGATTAGCCTTTAAAATTTCTCTTGCGCCCTTTCATATGTGGACTCCAGATGTATACGAGGGCGCGCCAACGCCTGTTACGGCTTATCTTTCGGTGGCCTCGAAGACGGCTGGGTTTGCCGCTTTCGTCCGCTTGTTCTGGGTTGGGTTGAGTGTTCCGGCATTACAGCCGACCTGGATTGGGTTGTTTGCAGTTCTCGCTGTTCTTAGCATCATCCTTGGAAATCTGGAAGCTCTGCCACAGCGCAATATCAAACGTTTAATGGCATATTCCTCGATCGCCCAGGCGGGTTATATTTCCACAGGATTTCTGGTGGGCGGACATTTAGGTCTTACGGCTGTCTTGTTTTATGTTTTTGTGTATTTGTTCGCCAATATGGGCGTTTTCCTGGCAATCACGATTGTTTACGCGGAGACCGGCAGTGATCAAATTGAGGATTACGCCGGAATGTGGAAAAGATCCCCGCTGATCGGTGTGGTTTTACTGGTTTGTCTTTTGTCCCTGGCGGGTGTGCCGCCCTTCGCGGGTTTTGCCGGAAAGTGGTATTTGTTTGGTGCGGCTATTTCGAAGGGTTATACCTGGATCGCCCTGGTGGGTATGGTTTTTAGTGTCGTCTCGCTTTACTACTATCTCCAAGTCGCACGGCAGGCTTTTTTCCCGGAACCAAAAGATCCTTCGCCTATTGAAATGAATTGGGTGGAAAAGTCGGTTTTAATTATTTGCGTTGTTTTCACTGTTACACTTGGCTTTTGGCCCACACCCGTGATGCAGATCGCCCAGTGCGCGGCATCCTCGTTATTTAACTAGTATTTGCCATCAAAACCCCCAGTCCCCTTGGGACTGGGGGTTTTTTTGTTTCAGGGCGAAAAGGTTGCCTTGACCCATGGGCAGTTGTAGAGTGAACGCTGGAGTTGAATCAAAACAATTACTCGAAAGCTTGGAAAAAATGATTCCTGTTTTTTATGCCGTGACCACCTTTATCTACGGAATTGGATGCTGGTTCTCCTTTCATTATTACAAGACCCTGGAATCGTTCAACGATCAAAAAGCGTTCCAATGGCTACTGATCGGCTTTTTGTCCCAGGCGCTGGCTCTGGCCTGCCAGTGGATCGTGGATGGGTTTGCCCCCCTGGACCGGATCGACGGGATCCTTATGATCCTGTCCTTTTCCCTGGCGGCGACCCTCATTTTCGGGCGGGTCAAGGCCTCAGTTCCCATCCTGGTCTCGCTTTTTCTCCCGTTTATTTTCCTGCTCTCTTTTTTGGCTACCGGTTCCTGCGTTAAAAGCGTTCCTTTCATGGACGCGAGCCTGATGACGAGGGGAATGGTGGCCCATATCCTTTTGACCTTTTTCGGCTTTTCCAATTTCACGGTGGGGTTCGGAGTCGGGGTCGCTTTTTGGGTACAGGAAGGACAATTAAAACAACACCAGATTAAAAGCTGGAGCTACCGTCTTCCGGCGCTTGAGATTTTGGATGGCCTCACGGTGTTTCACGTGGGGTTTGGGTTTTTGTTTTGGGCCGCCGGGCTTCTTTTGGGAACAGTGCAGGCTTACCAGGTCTGGAACCGACTGCCCCTGCTGGATCCCAAAATAATGGGGTCCTTTCTGGTGCTGGTCATCTACGCGCTCTTTTTCGTTTTCCGCTGGGCGTTGGGCCTGCGGGGCAAAAAAACAATGACGCTGGTGATGGTAGGGTACTTTTTGGCACTATTCACTTTTCTGGGTGTTCGGCTCTTTTTGACGACCCAGCACGTTTTTTAAGCGGAAACCCTATGAAATTCATCGCGTATGGTTTAAGCCATACCACGGCGCCAATCGAGGTCCGGGAAAAGTACGCGCTCGAGCAGGATAAGGCGATGGAAGTGCTGCGCGCGATTAAAGGCCACGCTGCGGAAGGCGTGTTTTTATCTACCTGCAACCGAGTTGAGTTTTATCTGGCCACCGAAACTGCGGAAGGGGCCATGGGGGAGACCCATAAGGCGCTCGGCTCCATCTACCGGCTCAAACCCGCTGACGTGAAAAAATATTTCTACCTTTATGAGGACACAGAAGCTTTTAACCATTTGTTCCGGGTGGCCAGCTCTCTGGATTCGATGGTTTTGGGGGAGGCCCAGATTTTGGGCCAAGTGAAGGAGGCCTACGAGTGGTCTAAAGAAGCAGGAATGACGGGCACTTTGCTCAACGGCATTTTCGCCCGGGCCTTTTCGGCGGCCAAACGGGTCCGGAGCCAGACGGATATCGCCCGGATGCCGACCAACGTTTCCAGCGTGGCGGTGGACTTGGCAAAAAAAATATTCCGATCCCTGGGTGAAAACGCCGTTTTGATTTTGGGCGCGGGCGAAATGAGTGAATTGACCGCCCAATACCTGGTGGATAGCGGCGTGCGGAGGTTTTACGTGGCCAACCGTACTTTAGACAAGGCCAAAGCCCTTGCCTCAAAGCTGGGCGGGGAAGCCCTGAGCCTTGAGGCTGGAATCGAAAAAATCGCCGAAGTGGATATCGTTTTAACATCGGTCGGCGGCGGTTTTTCGCTGAAAAAAGACGATGTGGAGAAACTGATCAAGTCGCGTGGCGGGCGGTCCCTGTTCATCATCGACATAGGCGTGCCGCGGAACGTTGAAAGCGAAGTGGGGAAAATGGAGTCGGTTTATCTTTACAACGTCGACAACTTGTCCGCCATCGCTACCGAAAATAAAAGCGGGCGCCAGAAGGCTGCGGAGGCCGCCGAGGCCATCCTGCAGGAGGAAGTGGATAAGCTCTGTTCCTGGCTGGTGTCGCTGGAACTGGTCCCCACCATCACGCGTCTGCGCGACCGGTACGAATCCATCCGCCAGGCGGAGTTCCAGGATTTCCTGGAAAAATCTCCACATTTGTCCGAGAAAGAAAAAAAAGCCGTCGAGCGCCTGACCCGGGACATCACCACCAAAGTTCTGCACGAACCCACAGTCAATTTGAAGAAGGTGGAAAACAAGGTGGATCGGTTTGAGTTTGCCAGGATGCTTCACGAGATATTTTCGCTGAAAGACTCCAATGACACAGACGGAAAGGTATAAAAAGTAATATGCCCTTTTTAATCGGAACCAGGGGAAGTCAATTGGCATTGGCGCAGGCAGAGGGCGTCCGGGCCCAGATCGCCGAGGTCTTAAAAGATGACGGAATCAAACTGGAAGTGGTGAAAACCCTGGGTGACAGGCTTTCGGCTAAAGAAGCAGAGGAAGACGCCAAAGGCGAACCCGTGGTTGGGCTCTTTACCCGGGAACTGGACGAGGCACTGCTGTCGGGTAAAATTCGGGCCGCTATTCATAGCCTTAAGGACGTGCCAACGGTTTTGTCCCAAGGTATACGACTGGGGGTTTTTATCCAAAGGGCCGATCCGCGGGACGCGCTTATCTCCAAAACGGGTTTAAAATTCACCCAATTACCGGCAGGTTCCCGCATCGGAACCAGCTCCCCACGCCGCGAGTCTCAATTGAAAGCCTTAAGGCCGAATTTGACTGTTCTACCATTGCAGGGCAATGTGGACACCCGGCTTCGCAAGTTAAGCGAAGGGGATTTTGACGCGATCGTGATCGCGGCGGCGGGGCTTGTTCGCCTGGGCAGAGAAATGGAAATTACTGAATTCTTGGATCCGGCGGATATTCTGCCGGCCCCGGCCCAGGGCGTGCTGGTGGTCGCGATGCGCAACGAGGATAAGGAGTTAGCGACGGCCCTCCAGCCCCTTCACAATATTTCCACCTGGCTTCGCGCCAGGGCCGAGCGTTCTTTTTTAAGGACGCTCCAGGGGGGGTGCCGGGTGCCGGTGGGCGCGTTTGCTTCCCACGTCGGGGATAGTTTGTTCCTCAGCGGCGTCATCGCCCATACCAACGGCCAACAGGTTCTTCGCTTTAACCAATCAGGCCCAGCGTTCGAACCGGAGTCATTGGGCGTGGAATTGGCCCAGGTTTTCCTGAAAAATGGCGCCCAAGAGATACTCAAGGGCTTTGGCCGCACAGGCGGTGAAACCCATGACTAAAGCGAAAGTCTATCTTGTGGGGGCTGGTCCAGGCGATCCGGGTTTATTGACCTTGCGGGCCAAAGAACTGCTTTCCCGGGCGGATGCGGTCGTTTATGACGCTTTAGTTCATCCGAAAATATTAGATTTTATTTCGTATAAGGCGCAAAAGATGTTCCGCGGTCATCGAAATAAAAAGGGGTCGTTTACTCAAGCTAAAATCAATGACCTGCTAATCCGCCTGTCAAATGAAGGCAAAACCACTGTTCGTTTAAAAGGGGGAGACCCATTCGTGTTTGGGCGCGGCGCGGAAGAAATATTGGCGCTGGTAAACGCTAAAATACCATTTGAGGTCGTTCCCGGTGTTTCTTCAGCGATCGCGGTTCCAGCTTATGCCGGTATTCCGGTGACTCATCGAGACGTTAATTCATCGCTGACCATTGTTACGGGGCATGAAACAAAAGCTAAAAATTCCTCGCAAGTTGATTGGGCAAATCTCGCTCAAAATAAAGGAACGTTAGTTTTCCTCATGGGCCTGCATAGTTTAAAAAAGGTTTGCGAAAAATTGATCGCCGCTGGTAAAAACGAAGCCACTCCAACCGCGGTAATTCAGCGCGGAACCACTTTTCGCCAGAAAACAGTGACCGGCACCTTAAAAACAATTTTTTACCTCGTTCGAAAAGCGAAACTGATTCCACCCGCGATTTTAGTGGTGGGCGATGTGGTTGATTTACGTTCGAAGGTTTACTGGCTTCAGCATAAACCGCTCTATGGTATCCGGCTTTTAATCACCCGAACTCGCGCTCAATCCAGTTATCTTGGGGGACTATTGCAGGACGAAGGAGCCGAAGTTATTGAAATACCCACCATCGATATTCATCCTCTGCCGATTGACCGAAAAGCCAAAGAGAAAATGTCGCGATTGTCGGAATATGACTGGGTCATATTAACCAGCGCAAACGCAGTCAATATTTTTATGGATAATCTAAAAAAGGTTAATAAAAATTATTTGGATCTGGCGGGTATTCAGATTGCCTGTGTCGGTGATTCCACCGCTAAAACCCTTCTACAATACGGTGTTAAAGCCGACCTGGTTCCCAATGACTATAAACAAGAAGGTTTAGTAAAAGCGTTTCAAAAGCTTCCGATAAGAGACAAAAAAATACTTTTTGCCCGGGCGAAAAAAGGCCGTGATTTGCTTATTGATTTTCTCAACAAAAAAGACGCGTTGGTCGATTTTTGGCCTTTGTACGAAAATAAAATACCCTCAGGGACTAAAAATCGACTTTTAAATTTATTTAAGAACGAAGGCGGTGTGGATATTCTGATATTCGCTTCTTCTTCTTCGGTGGATAACTTTTTTGGATTGTTTAGTCCCGCGGAACGCCGCAAGTGGTTACGCAATATGCCGGTGGGTGTGATTGGACCAATCACGGCTAATTCGGTTAAAAAATGGGGTTCTCAGGTAACGGTGATACCGAAAAAATCATCCATGCCTGATTTAATTAAAGCTTTAAGCGTCTGGGCAAAACGTTATAAACCATTGAAATATTAACGACAGGGCCTTTTTCACGTTAAAATAAGGTCTCTAGGGGGATTCAACACCATGACTTTTCCAATCCATCGCATGAGACGGCTTCGAACCAATCAAACTATACGAAATCTTTTCCAGGAAACTCGCCCGCAAGCGTCTGATTTTATTTTACCGCTTTTTGTGTCCGAAGCCCTTAAAACGCCTCAAGCCATCGGATCCATGCCGGGTGTTTATCGCCACAGCTTCGCTTCCATTGTTCACGAAGCTGAAAAAGCCCACTCGTTGGGAATTCAAGCGGTTTTGTTATTTGGGCTGCCGAAAAGTAAAGACAGTCAGGCGACTCAGGCTTATCGCAAAGACGGCGTGATTCAAAAAGCGATCAGTTTACTAAAAAAGAATGTTCCAACCTTAGCTGTCATCACGGATGTCTGTGCCTGTGAATATACATCGCATGGCCATTGCGGAATTATTCAAGGTCAGGATGTGGCCAATGAACCCACTTTAAAACTGCTGGAAAAAATCGCCGTTTCTCATGCGGAAGCCGGTTCGGATATGGTGGCGCCCTCAGACATGATGGATGGACGTATTGCGGGTATTCGTGGTGCGTTGGATCAGAATGGTTTTACCGACAAGCCGATTCTTAGTTATGCGGCAAAATTCTCATCGGCCTATTATGGGCCCTTTCGTGATGCGGCTGATTCCTCACCCTCGTTTGGAGACCGTAAAACCTATCAAATGTCCGCAGCTAATTCGCGGGAAGCTTTAAGGGAAATAGAATTGGATATTGAAGAAGGCGCGGACGCGGTGATGGTGAAACCGGCTTTGACGGCTTTGGATATTATTGCTAAAGCGAAAGAACGCTTCTTGTTACCACTTTGGGCTTATCACGTATCGGGTGAATATTCGATGATCAAAGCGGCGGAAAAAATGAAATGGCTTCAACAAGATGTGGCGATGGCAGAGAGTCTTTTAGCTATGAAGCGGGCCGGTGCGGATCGAATCGTAACCTATTGGGCAAAAGAAGCAGCTAAGTTTTTTAAATGAGGGCACTGGTGCGCAAAGCGCTTAAACTAAATAATTCCAAGAAACTTTTCATTGAGGCTCAAAAACATCTGGTGGGCGGCGTGAATAGTCCGGTTCGCGCTTTCAAGGGTGTGGGCGGCACACCTATTTTCATGGCCCGCGGCAAAGGCGCTTATCTGATGGATGTGGATGGAAACCGCTATATCGATCTGGTTGGTTCCTGGGGCCCGTTGATTTTGGGTCATGTTTCCCTGGACGTCCTCAATAGCGTTCGACGTGTCTTACGCAAAGGATTTACTTTTGGCGCTCCCTCCGCACTGGAAACCGAATTGGCGATTTTAGTCAAAAAGGCCTATCCATTCATTGATAAAGTCCGGTTTGTTAGTTCGGGAACGGAAGCGACATTAAGCGCTTTGCGGCTAGCACGGGGCGCGACGGGTAAAAAGAGGATTATCAAGTTTGACGGCTGTTATCACGGTCATGGGGACAGTTTTTTGGTCTCGGCAGGCAGCGGCGCGGCGACCTTGGGTTTACCGGATAGTCCGGGAGTTCCAGAAGAATTAGCGTCTCTCACGCTTAGTCTGCCTTATAACGACCTCCAGGCCGTTGAAGAAGCTTTTACGCGTTTTAATGATATTGCTGGCGTGATCGTGGAACCGGTGGTGGGCAATATGGGCCTAGTGCCGCCCAAACCTGGATTTTTGCAGGGTTTGCGGGATGTTACGTTGAAACATAACGCTATTTTGATCTTTGATGAAGTGATGACCGGTTTTAGGATTGCTTATGGTGGCGCACAGGAACGCTATGGAGTGAAGCCGGATTTGACCACTTTAGGTAAAATTATCGGCGGGGGATTGCCAGTGGGCGCCTATGGCGGCAAGACGGAGCTGATGAGCCAGGTGGCGCCCGAAGGGCCCATTTACCAGGCGGGCACTTTGTCGGGCAATCCTGCGGCGATGGCTGCGGGGATTGCCACGCTAAAGAAATTGAGCGACCGCACGGTTTACGCGAAACTGGAAGAAAGCGCCGCGTTTGTGGAAGAGGGAATCAAGCGGGCCATTCAAAAGACTGGGGTGGAGGCGGTTTTTCAGAGGGTGGGAAGCATGGCGACTTTGTTTTTCTGCGGCCACCCGGTGGAAAACTACACGCAGGCGAAAGACGCTGACCGTAAAAAATATTCCGCATTTTTTTGGGCCATGGCCGAGCGGGGGGTTTACCTGCCGCCATCCCAGTTTGAGGCGGCATTTTTTTCCGCGGCTTTGACCGGGAATGACTTGAAAAAAATAGTCCGATCGGCGCAGGAAAGTTTGGATGTAGTGAAAGAACTTTAACACTGAGAATTTTGAATTAATAATTATAAATAATAGGCAAAATTTGAAAAACATCAAACCGGTCGTGATTTTTGTGTTTTTTTTATGTTTTACGGCGCGGGTAATGGCGGCCGAGGATATTGATATCGACACGAGCGCGGCCGGCGCGCCCGCGGCCGCGACTCCTACCGTATCAGCGGGCGATACCGGCGTGGTTTCAACCGCGCCGGTCTTTACTCCAACGTCGGTTGCGGCATCACCATTGGTTAGGCCCACGGTTTCCGAAAGCCCTGCGGCTCAACCGGATGAGGTTTTGTCCCTTACGCCCATATCGGGGCAGGGTATACTGAAAATGAAGGATGTTTATAAGGCGGGGTTTACTTATTATAAAAAAGAGGATTTTGCTAACGCGATCCGTTATTTGAAGGAATCGCTGCAAATACAGGACCCCTACACGCCCAAGTATTATTATGCGGAGGCCAACGCGATTCTTGGCGTGATTTACCAATTTCATATCATTGATAAGAGCGTGGCTTACTACTATTACAAGAAAGCCCTGAGCATAGACGCGACGACCGCTACGGCTAAAAAGCATATTAAAGAAGTTTCTGATTATAAAGATTCAGAATAAGGAGAGAATTTTGAAAACAATTCGACTGGCAATGATTTTGGTGGCGGTTTTAACAGCTCCATCCCTTTGGGCCGACGATAACAGTCCCAGTCCTTTTTCTCTCACGTATTATGAGCTTTACGGAACTCCGGTGGAGCCCCTGGCTTACACCCAGATCGACACCAACGCTTTGGGTTTCGACGTTCTGGCTGAATATAACCCGTCCTATTACGCTTCATTTGGTTTGAACTATGAAAAAACAACTTTTTATGACGGCTTTAACAGCACCGTATCCTTTCTGGGTTTAGAGGCGCGTTTTTTTGGGGCGCCCAACGTTAAAAGCGCCTTCGCGCCTTATGTTTATGGCGGCGCGGGCGTGGGGTTAAACACTGGCTCAGGCAACCAGGTCAAAGCGGGGTTGGGCAGTAGGATTCAGTTATATGGGCCCTATATGTTTTTGGATTTTTCGGCGGGAAGCAATTGGCTTGATTCGGGTTTGCAATATCTTAATTTCAGGGGCGGTTTGAGCCTTTCCTTTGATCTTCCCAAAGGACAACCTGGTCCCGCGGCGACGCCGATTCCCACAGCGACGCTAATTCCCGCTGAGACGCCTTTGGTTACCCCGACTGCTACGGCGGTTAACACGGCAGCGGACATTCTGGTAAATCTGGCCGTCACGACAACTCCGACGATCACGGCAACGGAGACGGTGGCGACGGCTATCACTATATCGCCGACACAGGTTTCAGCCGACGAATCAAAAGTTAAAATTTATTATCTGGCGGGCATGAAAGACTTTGACGCTCATCACTATTCACCCGCCATCAAGAATTTTAAAAAGGCGATTGCGGTCAACGATCCTTACATTCAAAGCTATTTCTACGCCGAATCGAACGCTATGCTGGGCGTAATTTATCAGTTTCATTTACCCACTTTTACTGGCCACAACAAGATCGCGGTAAAATATTACAAAAGGGCTTTGAAAATCGACCCCATGACGAAGTCGGCAAAGAAATATCTGGCAATGCTGCAGGGTTCGAAAAAGGCGAAGAGAAAGCGGACGGCTATCGCGCCAACCAGCGCGCCATCCGAAACTAACGCCGCGACGACAACCGTGTCGGTACCGGCGGCTTCTAATAATAATCAATCCATCGATTTGGATACATCAACCGCCCCGACGGCCCAACAACCGACGGCTCAAGCCACCCCGACGCAATAAAACAAAAAAACATCTTTAACCACCAAGATGCCAAAGGCACCAAGGAAGGCAAAAAGATTTTATTTACATCAGTAACAAAAAGGATTGTTTTTCGTTGTTCTTGGTGAACTTGGTGGTTCAACAGTTTTTTTAATTGACCAGCTGCCGGATTCTTTCAATTTTTGTAGCTTTACCGTTTTCTTTATCCACTGAAACCACGACCGCTTGAAAGAGATAGGGGAGTTCTTCCGAAACCTCAAACCGGGCCGGAGCGCCGGTCAAGAAGCGCGACAGTACCTGCTGTTGCTTCATTCCGATAACTGAGTTGGGAGAGCCAGACATTCCTATATCAGTCAAATAGGCGGTGCCGCCGGGCAGTATTTCCTCGTCCGCTGTCATGACGTGGGTGTGGGTGCCGGTTACTGAACTCGCTCTTCCATTGAGATACCAGCCCATGGCTCTTTTCTCGCTGGTAGCCTCGCAATGCATGTCCACCATGATGATTTTGGCTTTTCCATGAATTTGCTCCAAGGCCTTATCGGCGGATTTAAAGGGGCAGTCGATGGGATACATAAAAACTCTTCCCATCAAATTTAAAACCGCGATGGGTGTGCCCTTGCAATCGTATATACCCAGGCCGGTTCCGGCGTTTTCACTGGGGTAGTTGTGTGGTCTCAAAAGCCTCGTATCGTGACCCAGGATTTCCTTCGCCTCTTTTTTAGACCAGATGTGATTTCCGCTGGTCACCACATCCACGCCCATATCGATAAGATTTTTAAAGGAATCGGGCTGAATGCCAGTGCCGTTGGCGATGTTTTCGCCGTTGGCGATAATAAAATCAATTGAGTAGTCAGTTTTAACTTTACCAATGCAATTGTGAACAGCATGCCGTCCCGGCTTGCCCATAATGTCGCCAATCAAAAGAATGTTCATGGATTTCCTGAGTGAAATGAGTAAGAAACTGCGACGAGATTAAACAAAAACGGTTTGAAATGCAAATGGATAGGTGTCAGCAGAGGAGGAGGTATTTTTCAGTTAATACAGCGTTAACAGGGATATCGTGTTCGATATTAGGAGTTTTATCGATGATTTGAAAGGAGTAGGCCACTCCCAGGGTAAAACATCCGGGTTTGATCAGCATCAAAAACCGGTCATAAAAGCCCTGTCCATAACCCAGCCGGTGCCCGCGGGAATCAAAGGCCAGGCCCGGCACCAGAATGAGGTTAATTTCCTCGGGTGGCAAAACCGTTCCTTTCGGCGGTTCTAAAATATCAAAACGGCCCGGTGTTAATATTTTTAAATCGTAGACTGGATAAAACTCTATCAGCGTTTTGGTTTTGTCGGTTTTGGGTAAATAAAGCTTTTTGCCTGATTTTAAAATCTCCGCCAGAAGAGGCATGGTGTTAATTTCGGTTCCGGTGGAGCAAAAGGCCGCGATTCGCTTGGCATTTTGAAAAAAGGATTCTTCTTTGAGCTGGGTCCAGAGACTTATGGCGGCTTCTTGAGCCGCCTCCGGGGAGACTTGGGCCCGCTGTGTTTTTACGTTTTCACGAAAGACTGATTTTAATTTTTCAATGGTGTCAGCCATTTTGCCTCTTAAGTGATTAAGTTTGATCGAGACTTTGTAAATGTTCCATCCAGGCTTTTATTTTAGCCTCATAGCCAAGATGTGTGGGTATGTAATATTGGGGCAAATTTGGCGCGTAGTTTTGTTTTATATAGTGGTCGGTATAATCATGAGCATATTTATAGTCATTTCCATGGCCCAATGTTTTGGCGCCCGCATAGTGTGCGTCTTTCAGGGGTTCTGGCACTTCTTTGATCGAGTCGTTTTTCACATCTTCAGTAGCCTTTTCCAGCCCCATATAAGACGCGTTGCTTTTAGGGGCGGTGGCCAGGTAAACAGTAGCCTGGGCCAGGGTAATACGGCCTTCGGGCAAGCCAATAAACTCCAAAGCCTGCTGGGCTGCAACAGCGATTAAAAGCGCTTGTGGATCCGCGTTGCCCACATCTTCTGAAGCGGAAATCACCAACCGTCTGGCGATAAAACGAATATCCTCGCCAGCGTAGAGCATCTTGGCCAGCCAATAGAGGGCGGCGTCCGGGTCCGAACCTCGAACGCTTTTAATAAAGGCGGATATGGTGTCGTAATGTTGATCGCCTTTGGCGTCATATTGAACGATGCGTTTTTGAATGGATTCCTGTGCTACTTCCAAATCAAACTGAATGATTCCGGTTTCATCCGGCGGGGTAGTCAGTACGCCGATTTCCAGGGCGTTTAAAAGGGTTCGGGCGTCACCAGAAGCACTTTTTAATAAGTGGGACCGGCCTTCGGTGGTCAGGTTCACCTTATATTTGCCAAGTCCGCGTGTTTCATCCGATAAAGCCCTATTCAGGATCAACGATAGGTGCTTTTCCTCCAGAGGTTTTAACTCACAAACCCGGGAGCGGGACAAAAGGGCGGAATTGAGAGCGAAAAATGGATTTTGAGTGGTCGCGCCCACCAAAATAATAGAACCCTGTTCCAAATGGGGCAGCAGCGCGTCCTGCTGGCTTTTATTGAAGTGATGTATTTCGTCCAAAAACAAAATGGTGGCCTGTTGGTAGAGCCGTTTGTTTTCAGTGGCCTCGTCAAAGACTTTTCGAAGATCCGCCAGGCCGGAGGTGACCGCGTTTAAGGCCACAAACCGTCCTTTGGTTCGCCGTGCGACCAGACGGGCAAAACCCGTTTTGCCCACTCCGGGCGGGCCATAAAGAATGACTGAAACGATCCGGTTTGATTCCAACAACCGGCGCAAAAGTTTGCCCGGGCCCAACAAATGTTCTTGTCCAATATATTCTTCCAAGGTACGAGGGGACATGCGGATAGCCAGTGGTTTAACGGTGTCTTTTTCTTCGGGGATAGAATCAAATAAATCCATGATGGTCCTAAGTCGGAGTAGCGAGGGAAGGAAAGCGCTTGAAATAAAAATGCCCACTACCTGTGCCGTTTGAAGCAGTACTCTTCTGAGGCCTGACTAAGTCAGGTGGGTACTCGAGCAACCGGTTCATCGCTTCCGAAGAAGACTATCCCCGATTGATTTAAGAGCACCCGCTTTTTGTTTTGTGGCTCAGAATTTCCCACCCCAAGGTCGAACACTGCAGAAGGGCAATAGTTATTCTAAAACCCGCCGAGTTTTTGTCAATAAGGGCTGTTAAATACTTATAAATCCTTATATTCCCCGGTTGTGTATTTAACGGCTCTATAAGAAAATGTCGGCTTGTGAAAAGGTCTTCGGGATGGAGAAGGGCTCATGCGAATGGAAGTGCGGTCGTTTCAGTTGCCCCGTTGGTTGGCCCCGCTGATGGGCCTGCTGGCCCTGGTGTTGATCCCTGTGGCGGTAATGATGGCTTTTTTGTTTGCCGCGTTAGCTTTGGGAACCACGCTAATTCGCGCTTTTGTTCCATCCATTTCTTCCCGAGAGTTTAAATCCAGTCCCGCTATTAACCCCAAGGAATCATCCGTTTTATCCCAATCGTCGGCGATTGACGTCGAATATGAAGTAAAGGATCAAAAATGAAAAAAATTAAAAACTTATCCAAAAAACGTAAAGACGACGTTTTAAAAAGCGAACTTGATATTGAGTCGCATCGGGGCTTTCGCCATGAGGATTTCATGGCTTCCTTTCAGGATAAGCTCAAGTATCAATTAGTCAAAGACACTACCACTGCTACCGCGTACGACCGTTTCTTGAGCATTTCTTACGCTATCCGAGACCGCTTGGTGGAGAACTGGGTCTCGACGCAAAAAACCTACCGTCAAAACAAAGTGAAACGTGTTTATTACATGTCGTTGGAATTTTTAATCGGCCGCAGTTTGGGAAATTCAATTATTAATCTTCAAGCTTATGACGGTGTGGCAAACGCGTTGGCCGAATTGGGCATGAATTTGGAAGAAGTGCGCGAAGCGGAAACCGATGCCGGGCTGGGTAACGGCGGCCTGGGCCGCCTGGCGGCCTGTTTCATGGATTCCCTTGCTACTTTAGAAATACCGGCTTATGGTTACGGTATCCGCTACGACTACGGTATTTTCCGTCAAAAAATCGTCCGGGGTTATCAAGTTGAGGAGCCGGATGAATGGCTGAGTAAGGCTAATCCCTGGGAAATCAGCCGTCCCGAATATACCTACCGGATTAAGTTCGGCGGCCGTGTAGTGGAACGCATTAATCGAAACGGCAAGCAGATTTTTGATTGGATCAGCACCGATGACGTTTTGGCGATGGCCTATGACATGCCTGTTCCGGGTTACGGAAATAAAACCGTTAATAATTTGCGGTTATGGTCCGCTAAAGCGACCGAGGATTTCGACCTGGACTTCTTTAATAAAGGCGACTATTTTGCCGCGACTTCGAAAAAAACCGAATCGGAGAGTATTTCCAAAGTTCTTTATCCCAACGACAACAGTCCCGAAGGCCGGGAACTGCGTCTTAAACAGCAATATTTCTTTGTTTCCGCTTCAATTCAAGATATTTTGCGCCGTTTTAAACGGGAGCATTCGGATTTAAGAGAATTACCGGACGCTGCGGCCATTCAATTAAACGATACCCATCCTTCTATCGGTATTCCGGAGTTTATGAGGGTTTTGCTGGATGAAGAGGGTCTGGTGTGGGAACAAGCCTGGGAAATCACCAAGGCGATTTTCGGCTATACCAATCACACCCTTTTACCGGAAGCTCTGGAAAGATGGCAGACGGCGCTTTTTGGCCGACTTTTCCCCAGAAACTTGCAGATTATTCAGGAAATCAACGCCAGGTTTTTACGGGAAGTGGCCAACCACTATCCGGGCGATACGGACCGTCTTCGCAGGATGTCTATTTTTGAAGAAGGCAGCGACCCGCACATTCGGATGGCTTATGTGGCGATTATCGGCAGTCATTCGGTCAATGGGGTTTCGGCTCTTCACACCGAACTTTTGAAAAAATATTTGATGAAGGATTTTTACGAACTTTATCCTGAGCGGTTTAACAATAAAACCAACGGCATTACCCAGCGCCGCTGGCTGAAAAAGTGTAACCCGGAACTTTCAGAACTCATCACGTCCCGTATTGGGGACAAGTGGGTTAAAAATCTTTTTGAGCTCAAAAAACTGGAAAAATTCGCGAAAGACAAAAAGTTTCAAACCGAATGGCGGGCTGTTAAAAAGACCCGAAAAGAGATTATGACGAAAATTATCGCGGAGGAACAACGCTTGGCGGTGGATTCCAATTCCATGTTTGATGTTCAGGTTAAGCGCTTTCATGAGTACAAGCGTCAATTGCTCGATGCCCTTCATGTGATCGCCCTTTACCGCCGCATCAAATCCAATCCGGACGCGCCCTTTGTGCCCCGCACGGTTTTTTTTGGCGGCAAGGCCGCTCCCGGCTATTACATGGCGAAGTTGATTATTAAATTTATTAACTCTATCGCCGATGTGGTCAATCACGACCCGCAAATTAAAGGCAAATTGATGGTGGTTTTCCTGCCCAATTACCGGGTCTCCCTGGCTGAAAAGATCATGCCCGCGACGGATCTTTCGGAGCAGATTTCAACCGCCGGCAAAGAAGCATCCGGTACGGGCAACATGAAGTTTGCCTTAAATGGGGCTTTGACTATCGGAACCTTGGATGGGGCGAACATCGAGATTGGGGAAGAAGTGGGTGAGGACAACATCTTCATTTTTGGCCTCAAGGCGGATGAAGTGGCCAATCTCAAAGCGTCCGGTTATAACCCCAGGGATTATTATCAAAAGTCGGCGGAACTGACGGGAGTCATGGATTTAATCGGCAGCGGATTCTTTTCACCCGAAAATCCAGACCTTTTTAAACCCATCTATGATTCGTTGATGAACCACGATGAGTATCTCTTGCTGGCGGATTTTGATGATTATGTGACCTGTCAGGACAGGGTTTCGGAAGTTTACCGCAACCAGAACAAATGGACCGAAATGGCCATTTTGAACGTGGCCCGGATGGGTAAGTTTTCCAGCGACCGCACGATTCAGGAATATTGCGATGATATCTGGAATGTGAAACCCGTTCGAATCAGTTGATTTTTTCCAATAAAAATAATATTCAAGGAATCGTCGCCATGTTTAAAAATATTTTTTTCTGTTTCACCATGTTATTTTCATCCAACCTATACGCCCAAGATCTCCCGCCGGGAGGAACTCAATTGATTCCTGCGCCCGCTTTAGACGCTTTATCGATTGGGACTAACCCCAAGGGGGCGGCCGCGAAGGTGCCGGTTGACGGACAAGCGTTTAAAGAAGCCCTTAAGCTGACAACCCTTGTTAATAACGCCAACGCCTGGGATGTCCAGGCCGAGGCACCTGTGCCGGTAGCGGTGAAAAAGGGCGATGTGGTCTACGCCGAATTTTGGATGAGGGCCGTCGAGTCCCATGTGGAAAGCGGGGAAGCTGGCAGTGAGTTTGGGTTTGAGCGCCTCGGCGATCCCTGGACGAAAGCCATCGGTTATACCCTTTCGGCGGGACCCCAATGGCGCAAATTTTCAATTCCTTTCACCATCGTGGAAGATCTGGACGCGGGCAAATCGCATGTTTATTTCCGCATGGGCTATCACCCCCAGGCCTTCGAAATAGCCGATTTCAAACTGCTGACCTACGCGGGCACCAGCGTGAAACTGGCCGATCTACCCCAAACCAAAATCACCTATGAAGGAGAAGCTCAGGACGCGCCCTGGCGTAAGGAAGCCGAGGCCCGAATTGAGAAGATCCGCAAAGGTGACTTGGTTGTGACGGTAACGGACAGTACGAGAAGTCCCCTCACCAACGCGAAAGTATCAGTGCGCATGAAACGGCATGACTTTGGTTTTGGGACCGCGGTGGTCGCCAAGACTTTGGCAACCCCTGGCGGAACCAACGACAAGTATCAACTGGAAGTGGCCCGACTTTTTAACAAGGTGGTTTTTGAGAACGACATGAAATGGGGACCCTGGGAAACAGGCGCTTCCAACACAGACGGTACTTTCCGTCGGGAATATGTGGAAGGGGCCATGAAATGGCTTTCCGACAGGCATTTTGACGTGCGGGGCCACAACATGGTTTGGGGAACCTGGCGTTATCTGCCAGCTGACGTAAAGGCCGTTTCGGACGATCACAAGGCTTTGGAAGACAAAATTGAACACCGCATTCAGGATGTGGGCGGCACCATGAAGGGTCAATTAACGGAGTGGGATGTGGTCAACGAGCCCGTACCTGAACACCAGTTAACCGACATTCTAGGCAAACAAGCCATGATTACCTGGTACAAGCTGGCGCATCAGGTTGACCCCAAGCCGCTCTTGTTTGTGAATGATTATCCCGATCCGGATTCCGGCCACCTGGACGCTTTCGATGATACGATTCAATACCTCATCCAAAACGGCGCCCCCTTGGGTGGAATTGGTTTTCAAGGCCATGTGGGGTCGGATCTCTGGTCCATTCCGGCTTTGCTTCGAGCGCTGGATAAACTGGGCGCCCATGGTTTGCCTGTGGAAATTACAGAATATGATACGGAAATAAAAGACCAACAGTTGGACGCCCAGTTTTTAAAAGATTTTATGACAGCTGTCTTCAGCCATCCCTCCACCAACGGGTTTTTGATGTGGGGTTTTTGGGATGGGGCCCATTGGCATAACGAAGCGCCGATCTTTAACCAGGATTGGACCGAGAAGCTTTCGGGTCAAGTCTATGAACAGCTGGTCTTGCATGACTGGTGGACCAACGCCGATGGTTTGACCGATGCCCGGGGTACCTATCAGATGCGGGGCTTTACGGGGGACTATGAGGTGACGGTGACCCTGGGTAATCAAACCGTGACCGTGCCAGCCCATTTGACCAACAGTGGGACTCAATTGAAGGTGGAATTGAAATAATCGGTGCAAAAACAGTTAACCACCAAGGGCACCAAGTTCACCAAGGAAAATGAAAACTTAATTCTTTTGGTTTTAAACCAATTCAATCTTTGCTTTTCTTGGTGCCCTTGGCGTTCTTGGTGGTTAAAGATGTCTTCGGTTATTCGAGTACGGTTTCGATTTTCTTAATCAGGTGGTGCAGTTTTTCTTCCGAGATGATGAAATCATTTTCGGTCAGTTGGGCCGGGGTGGGGAAGCGGGTGGCTTTATCCAAGGACTCTTTCGCCTCGGCCAATTTTGAATCCAACAACTCACATTGTTTTTTTAAGTTTTTCACTTCGGCTTCGGCTATTTCGCGTTTTCTTCCCTGATCGGTCAGGGCGTCTTGAAGTTCCATGGTTTCTTTTTGAGAAGTGTTAAACCCCGTCTTCATTCTTTCAATCTCGATATTCAGGGTTTCCAACTGTTTTTTTAATTCCTCAATCAACCTGTCAGACTGGTTTCTTTGCTGGGCGACGGCCTGAAACTTTTGTTTTTCTTCTGAAAGCTGTTCTCTTAACTGGTTGGATTCCTCGTTTTGAAGCGCGGCGTTTTTAATGGTAACGTCCGAGGCGGTTTTGATTTCCTGAAGGCTTTTTTCAAGGTTCTCTATCAGGGTTAAATTATGTTCGTTGATTTTTTCCAGCCGACGCAGATCGTCGGCGATGTTCATGGCCGTCAATATGGCGATCTTGTCGGCTGGGGCGGAGGATTTATGGCCCAAATCGGTCATCTTGGCGTCCACATACTGGGCCAGGTCGATAATGTGCTGGGGTTCGGCCTCACCCTTGAGGGTGTACTCGTTTTTATAGATGGTGACGGTGACAGACTTTTTTTCAGGCATGGATCAATAACCCTCCAGTTTGAGTTCGTTGGCCAGCGACTCGATCTTCTGAAGGTTTTGTTTGACCTGTTTGAGATCCTGCAGGGCTTCATCATGCTGGCGACGGAGGTTGTCCAAGACCTGCTGGGAGCCGCTTTGGTGGATGTTTTTCAGCTCTTCCACCAGGGCATCGTTGTTGTTTTTGAGCTGCTTGTTGATATCACGGAGCAAAACAACGCTTTCCAGCAGGCGGTTGACGCGGTTTTCCAGCAGGTCCCATTGGGACCGGGTCTGGTGTTGGGCGCGGGCGAATAAATCATCGGAGGGCAATGGAGTACCTTTCTTTCAGTAATTCCACGATTTGTGCCATCTTATCCGATACTTCTTTATCTGTCAGGGTTTTATCATCGGCCTGAAAGTACAGGCGGTAGGCCAGGCTTCGCACCCCGGCGGGCAGGTTGGCGCCGAGGTAAAGGTCGAATAATTCGATTTGTTTTAAATGGGGTTTACCCTTTTCCTCAACTGCCAAAATCACCTGGGCGGAGGTAATGGCATCCGGCACTACCAGGGCGATATCCCGCCAGGCTTCGGGGAATTTCGGCAAAGGCACATAGCTTTGGGGCTTTTTGGAGGCGGCGGCCAGGGCTGACAGTTCCATTTCCAGGGCAAAACAGGGTCCGGCGATGTCGTATTCCTTGAGCACTTTGGGGTTCAGGGCTCCACCCCACAACAACACTTTGCCCGAGGCATCTTTTACCTGAAAGCTCTGGTTGCCCAAATAGGGGTTCTCGCCGGTATAGTCCCACTGAAAGCCGGTGATACCGCAATGGGTCAGGATGTTTTCGGCTAAACCTTTCACGTCATAAAAGTCGGTTTTTCGGGCGGGCTGGTTCCAACCGACGTTGGGGGCCTGGCCTGCCAAAACGGCCACGGCTTGAAAGCGTTCAGCCACTATCTGGTCGTCGCCGGTTGCGGCGAACACTTTGTTGATCTCATAAAGTCCGACGCTTTCGCGTTGGTGGGAGAGGTTTAACTGAGTGTTCACCAAGAGGGAAGGCAACAGCGTTGGGCGCAAGACCTTTTGGTCATCGGCGATGGGGTTGTCCACTTCCTGAAAACGGCGGTTGGGGTGGTTATCCGCGTACTTTAATTTTTGCGCGAAGTTGTTCGGCAGAAAAGTGCTGTTGACCGCCTCAAAGTAACCGGACTGATGAAACACAAAACGGATTTCTTTTTCGAATGGCGCGCCGGATTTGATATCGGACAGGGCCGAAGAAATTTTAGGAGCGACGGTAGGGATTTGGTCATAGCCGGTTAAACGGGCGACCTCTTCAATCAAATCAATTTCACGGGTTAAGTCCAAACGGTAGCTGGGGCATTGAACCACCATAACGTCGCCGACTTCGGCTTCAAATTGGCAGCCTAAACCTTTTAAGATTTGAAACTGGGCTTTGTCGGATAAGCTGGTTCCCAAAATGGCGTTGGCGCGGGCCGGGCGGAATTTGACATCGATGGGTTTAAATTCGTGAGTCGCGACAGAAACCACAGCTTTAGTAATTTGACCGCCAGCGACTTCCACTATCAATGCCGAGGCTCTTTGCAAAGCGGCCTCAACACCTTTGGGGTCAATGCCACGCTCAAAGCGGTAAGAGGAGTCGGTCGAGATGCCCAGATGACGCGCGGTCTTGCGAACGGTGCCGGGCAGGAACAAAGCGGCTTCTAAAAGAATGGATTGGGTTTGGTCTGTCACTTGTGAATTGCTTCCGCCCATAATGCCGGCCAAAGCCACAGGTCTCTCCGCGTCAGCGATGACTAACATGTCTTCTTTTAATTCACGTTCGGTTTTATCCAGCAGGGGAATCTTTTCGCCCTTCTTGGCTTTGCGGACATTAATTTGAGAACCATGGATTTGGCCCAAGTCAAAAGCGTGAAGAGGTTGACCCAGTTCATGCAAGACATAGTTGGTGACGTCCACAATGTTGTTGATACTTTTTTGACCGATTTTTTCCAAAGCCTGCACCAAATGTTTGGGCGAGGGGCCGACTTTAATGCCTTCGATAACAAGACAGGTATAGAGCTGGCACAAATCTTTGGCTTCAATTGTGACTTTAATTTTGCTGGCAGTAGACGTGGCGCTTTCAGCTGATTTAGGAGAAGGCGTTAATTTGACCGGCAGATTGAATAAGGCGCCTATTTCACGGGCAACACCGATATGGCTTAGCAGGTCGGCACGATTGGGGGTAATTTCCAGCTCAAACAAAGTGTCAGGCAAGCCCATGTAGGGTAGAAAGTCAGCGCCCAAAGGGGCATCGGCAGGCAGAATCAAAATACCTTCCGCGTCTTCGGCTAAGCCCAGTTCTTTGGCAGAGCAGAGCATTCCGAAGGATTCAATATCACGGATTTTGGCTTCTTTAATTTTAAAGTCACCGGGCAGAACGGCTCCCACTTTAGCCAAGGGCACTTTTTGACCTACGGCGATGTTTTTAGCTCCGCAAACTACTTGAAAGGTTTCGGTTCCGGTAGAAACTTTGGTAAGCGAAAGGCGGTCGGCTTTTGGGTGCTTTTCAACGCTCAACAGTTCAGCAATCACCACGCCCGTTACGTCTTTGCCCAGGTGCCGCACATTAGCGACTTCGACCCCGGCGTGAATGATGCGGTCAATGACCTTTTCAACGTGTTCGTTGATCGCCACGTAGTTTTTAAGCCAGTTGTAAGAAATGAGCATGGATTGCCTTGAAATAGAGTTAAAAAGCCAAGAAAACCGTTAATTTTTAAAGAAGTTTAGAGTAGGGCGTGGGTGCTGTCAACAAGGGGGAGGCATGCAATTAAGGTGAGAAGCCTTTGGGGTGAGCGGTACAATTAGCCAGATTTCAGAAGTGAATTAGCTATGTGTGTGGATACCTTTATCGAGGTGATAAGGAAAGTATGGACGACAAATTAAAAGTCGGTCTAAGAAAAGCGATTCTAATTCAAGCATCGTTTTGGACTATTGAGTTACTTTTAATTGCTGCGTTATCACTTATTTCTAATTCTGATTTCAGTAAATTTTTATTTAATTTGTTTGCTCTTGGTAGTTTTGTTATTTTTTTAATTCCTTTTATGGGATTGTTTGCATTTGTAAGGACCGTACGGGGATTTTGGAAAAAGACAGCAGTGGCCTTATTGTTTTTGATTGCGATTTGGGTAATTAATTTTCTGGCAATTTATTTATTTCAATTAGCTAAATGGGAAACGCTCGCCGACAAAAAGGCAGAAGAAACAAAAGTTAAACAAGAATCCCTCATGGAAGCGCAAGATAAAATTACCCATCAAGAAATCAGTCAAAAAATCAGTTCATTAAAAACAGAAAACGAAGCTGAAAAATATCTGACGGAAATTTTAAAGAAAGCCAAAAACCATTCTGATGAATCGTTTGATTTGAATGTGGATGAGGCAGATTCTTTTTGGGGTTTTTTATTGGATAAACAAAAGCTCTTGGGTGATAAAGATACAGCGAAAATGTGTCTTCTTTTGCGGCAAGATGATTATGCAAATCCAGAGGATTTGACTTCTCTTTATGGGGGAATATTGTGGAGTGATACGCCTGCTGCGGTAGAAGCCATGGTTGAAGCTAAAAAGAATTTATTGCCCGAATTTAAAAACTCGGAATTTTATGAATCGTTATATTCTTTGGGTGTCTCCGTTCCTTATGACAATACTGATCTTTCTGAAGAAGAAAGAGTTAAAAAAGCGAAACCTATACGGGATCGTCTTAAAGTTCTTCGAAATTCCTCGAACGCTGATTTTATTGACTATCTTCTTTCTGGCGAAAAATTCGAACAGTGGACTTATTAAAAAAGAGTGCGTCTTAAATATCCGTTCTGTTTGGCTATTTTTATGACCACTACCAAATAAATAAAATCTTCGTTGTATGAGCCAATTTGGCTCAAGTTGAAAGTTTGTTCCACAAATCCTACCTATTCACAGTTCTATCTTTCTTCACGAAAAGAGGTTCTGTGTTTAAAGTCATCGCGATAGCGGGAAGCCTGCGGCAAGTTTCCACCAACAAAACTCTTTTGAAAGCGGCATCGCTTTTGGCGCCGGAGGGGATGGAAATTACGCTTTACGACGGCATAGGCCAGTTGCCGCACTTTAACCCCGATCTGGAATATCCCGATTCGGTCAAAGAGTTTCAAAATCAAATCAAGACAGCCGATGGCCTCATCATCTCCAGCCCCGAATACGCCCATGGGGTGTCCGGTACTTTGAAGAACGCTTTGGACTGGCTGGTGGGAAGCTCGGAAATGGCAGACAAGCCGGTAGCGCTGCTGAGCGCCTCCACCCGGTCTCAAATCGCCCAGGAATCGCTGGTTGAGATACTTAAAACCATGTCCGCCCATGTGGTTTCGGAAGCTTCGGTTGGTTTTGACCTTTTGGGGCAGAATAAGACCGAAATGGACATAGCCCAAGACCCGGTTCTTTCCGACAGGCTCAAAAAAGCCTTAGAGCGGTTTAAAGCGGTTATTGAGGTGGTTAAGAGCTAATTCTAGGGAGTGGTAACGGAATTTGATAAAACCGGCCCGATAGCCGTCTAACTTTGTAAAAATCTTACAAATGCTGCCTTGGGAACCGGTTAACGCTCGACTATAGCCGTTTGGAAGACGATTCGAGCTCTTTGAGTTGAAATATTCAACCGGGCTGGCCTCAAATAAGGGCCAACAGGGTTAGTTTTATGCCGACGGCATAAATAGCCCTTTTGTGAGTCCGGTTTACGGGGGCACTTTTATGCAGACTGCATAAACCGGCTTTGATAGCCGTCCGAATTTGTAAAAATTTTACAAATCACCCCGCCTAGTCCCAATCTAAATGTCGACTATCGACAACGGATATCCGCTTACCCGGTCGTTCTCAACAAGGCTTGTTGATCAAAAGACATAATCTTTTACGAATCACACAAACCCGACTTTTGGATAGTTAAGTTGCTTCTCAAAAGTTGTGGCTCACAACTTTTGGCGGGTCAATTCTGAAGATTCTTCAGCAGCTGAAGAATGACCGATTCAGCAAACAGAATAATTGGCTAGTATATTTATAAAATAGTCAAACTAAGTTTACAATCGGCCCAAAGTTGATTTACAATATAGACCTAGTAAGTTTACAAAAGCCACGGAGTAGAAAGATGAACAGGACAGAGATACTCAACCGAAGCGGGGCTATCCGCCAGCACATTCTGGAACGGGTGGCCAAAGACCCGAAGGGCATCACCGCGTCCATCGTCAACCAGTTCCAAATTTCCCGTCAGGCGGCAACCCGTTATTTAAAGCAGATGGTCCAAGACGGGCAATTGATGGCCGAAGGCACCACTAAAGATCGGGTCTACAAACCGGGGGTTTCGGCTAAGGCCGAGAACCAAACAGATGAACGGGACGGCGGTTTTGAGGTTTTTCTGAAAGACATTCTGATTTCCATCGAAAAGATAAAAAGTTATTTGGGAACGCCCCCGCCTGAAGATTCCTTACAGGACGATATGATTTATGATGCCATTGTGCGCAATTTGGAAGTGATCGGTGAGGCGGTTGAAAATATTCCGGAGTCGGTTCGTAACGCCCATGCTGAAATTGATTGGGATGAAATGGTCGAGGTTCGGGAAATGTTGATACATGAATATTTTGATATTGAAGATGCCATTATTTTGGACCTGTTGAAAAACAAGCTGCCGGACCTTTATTTAAAAGTTCAAAAAATGATAAATGAAAACGTATTTACGGAGCGGTCAAATGTTAGTTAACGAAGAAGAATCTGTTTCGCTATGGGTTGTTCTTGCTCAGATAGCCGGGGGCCTGGCGGTCATTGGGGCTCTTTGGACTGGTTACAATTATTTCAAGCCTGCCGAAGTACCACCTCCTGTTGCGGGCAACTACAGTGATACTATCCAGTGGTATTCCATTCATGATGGGGAAGAAGAGTTTAAAAAAGGCCAGAAATGTATTCTTTACGATTTCACGGCGGGGTGGTGCCACTTCTGCAAAATTTTGGAAGCGGAAGTTTTCGAAATCAAACCGGTCGCTCAATTTATCAATCAATATTTCATTCCGATAACCGTCATGGATCGAGTTCAAGAAGATAAGAAGAACTCTCCCGAAGTCGAAGCTCTTCAAAGAAAGTATGGTATTAGAGGTTTTCCCACACTGGTTGTTCGTTATCCGAATGACCAATCCAAAACCCAAGTGGGTTTTCCGAACGCGGACATTACGGTTCAGTTTCTGCATGGGGCAGTAAATCTTAAATAAAATTGATGATTTTTAACGTTGTTATCTTCTAATATGTCGATCGTTGTTCATTTCGTCCCTTTATCGGGGACTTCCTTCTGAAAGGTGGTGGTGAGATTGGCGTTGTTCGAATTGGACGTCAAGTCTCTGGAGCGCAAGTTTACCGAAGTGAGGGATCATCTTTGACCCCGCTCAAGTAAAGCGGGACATAGAGAGACTCGAAGAGCAAACCACCCAGCCTGAATTTTGGAACGATCCCAAAGCGGCACAACAGGTAACATCCCAATTGGCCCGGTTGAAAGACACCCAGGCCCAGATTGTGGATTTTGAAAAGCAATACAACGATCTGCTCACTTATAACGAGCTATTAAAAGAAGCTCACGACCCCTCATTGATCCATGAGATGGAAGTCAGCTCTAAAAAGTTCGACGTGGATTTCCGCAATTTCGAACTGAAGCGCAACTTCACGGGCAAATTCGATTTCGCTAACGCTTACGTTTCTATCCATCCGGGCGCGGGCGGTACTGAAAGCCAGGACTGGGCTTCCATGCTGTTGCGTATGTATTTGCGCTGGATGGAAAACCACGGATATGAAGTAGAAACCCTCGACTATCAACCGGCGGATGACGCTGGTATCAAATCCGTTTCTCTCCTTGTTAAAGGCCCCTGGGCTTATGGCTTTTTGAAAGTCGAAAAGGGCGTTCACCGTTTAGTACGTATTTCTCCCTTCGATGCCGCCAAGCGCCGTCATACTTCTTTCTCCTCGGTCGACGTGATGCCCGAAGTGGATGAAGTGGAATTTGACATGCGCTGGGACGACATTCAGTTTGATACTTTCCGTTCGGGCGGCAAGGGCGGTCAGAACGTCAACAAGGTCGAAACTGCGGTTCGGTTAACCCACATTCCCACAGGCCTTATCGTTGGCTGTCAAACCCAACGGTCTCAGCTGCAAAACAAAGAACAGGCTTTAAAGATGCTCAAAGCCAAGCTCTTTACCTATTACCAGGACCTACACGATCAGGAAATGTCTAAGGTGGCCGGGGCCAAGAAGAAAATTGAGTGGGGAAGCCAGATACGTTCTTACATTTTTCAGCCTTACCAACTGGTTAAAGATCATCGCACCGGTACAGAAGTCAACGTGATCGAGGGCGTGATGGATGGTGATATTGATGTGTTTATTGAATCGGCTCTGAAAGCAAAACTGATTGATTGAGGCTCAACATGAGCTCGGCTAAAAAATTTCAAGATCAATTTGTCTCCACGCTTAAAACCCTGTCTCCGGCTTTTCCCATTTCTCAACAAGTCGTCGATGCTTTTTACGCGGTACCCCGGCACCATTTCATAAAAAAGTACCGTTTGCCCGATAAGAGCGACTGGGTCGTGATTAACGATCGAAATTTAGAAGAGAACCTGCCCTATCTCTATACCAACGACCCCATCATTATTCATGGAACTGCCGAAGATTTTATTAATCCTGAGGGCAAGCCCATTGCCACGATTTCACAACTGGACCTTGTTCTTTTTATGCTGGAACTGCTGAAACTGGAAAAGGGCCAAAAGGTTTTTGAATTGGGCGCGGCCAGCGGTTTTAACGCCGCGTTGATGGGACACCTGGTGGGGTCGATAGGCAAGGTGGTCAGTGTTGAAATTATTTCGGACTTGGTTGAAACCGCCAGGGAGTCTGTTAAACAATTAGGGTTAACCCAGGTGGAAATCATTCAGGGGGACGGAGGCGACGGTTACTCTACCTATGCCCCTTACGACCGGGCCGTTTTTACCGCGGGTTCCACGGACCTGCCCGGAACCTTTTTTAAAGATGTCAAAACTGGCGGCCGGTTGATTCTGATTTTAGAAAATAAAGGCGGTGTTGACGCTTTGATTCTTTTTGAAAAGAAAGAGGATCATTTTCAATCGCTCTTAATTACGAATTGCAACTTTGTGTCCGCGACCGGTAAACATCAACTGGCCGGGGTAGGGCCGAAATACCTGGATCAAATTCTTTTAGAAAACCAAATTGCCCCCAACGCGGTTGACCACTTTCCGTTTAAATGGAAACACGCTAATGAAAATTCGTTTTATTGGTTTACCACCAAAATTCGTTCTTATTTGTCGGTGAGTGAGCCGATGTTTGAACAAATCAGGCTGGATAATAAGATTATGGCTTTTGGTCTTTTGGACAAAAAGTCAAAATCATTGGTGGTGGTTAAACATGATGAGTTGGTTTCCTATGGCTCGACGCAAGCCCGGGAATATTTTGGGGCGGTTATGAAACGCTGGGCGGGTATGGGTACGCCGGGTTTTGAAAACCTGCAGGTGAAGGCCTATCCTGCCGACCATGAAGTGAAAGTGGGGAACGGTGAATGGCTGGTGAGACAAAAAGAATCCCAGTTTCTTTGGTCAAAAGTGGATATGTCCCAGACGGCAAAGTGATAGACTGAGGACCAAATGGTTCCATATTTACGTTTCTTTTTACCTTTATCGATGGCGGTTATTTCTTTAACGCCAGTTTTGTGCGAAGCCCAAACCCCTTCCGTTACGCCCGCATCCAGTACTAGGCCAAGCGCTTCTAAGAACACCATTTATGTTTTGGACAAGATCTGGAAAGCGGACGGGACCGACGTTCTGAGTCTGAATGATCCGGAAGCCATCAACGCTGGACCTGACGGCACGCTTTATATAGCCGACACCGGCAACAACCGGGTCGTCGTTTGGAATCCCGACACCAACGCCATAAAAATCTATGGAAGTTTTGGGAGTAAGGCGGATTGGAGAAATCCTCCCCAGTTTCAACAGCCCTGCGGCATACTTTTTTATACGACTACCAACCAAATTTATGTGGGCGATACCGGCAACAACCGGGTCGTGGTGCTGGATCAGGATGGAATGGCGGTAACAACCTGGGGAACTCAGGGGACCGACAACAGTCAATTTAACCAGCCGCGTACCATCGCCAGAGACCATTTTGGGAATGTTTGGGTTTTGGATTCTGGAAATTCCCGGGTGCAGATTTTTAGCCCCATGGGTGAGTTCAATTCGGTTTGGGGTTCCTTTGGAACCGGGGATTATCTTTTAAATAATCCGTTGGGGATGGCGATCGACCATATTGATCAGGCTATCATTGCCGACACGGGAAATTTTAGGTTTGAGGTTTTCAATAATGGCGCCGTTCCGGTTACCCAAGAAGGCTGGTTTGGTGAGGGTCCTTTTCAATTTAAGTCGCCAGCCGGGGCTGTTGATACCCCGATGGGAAAGATTGCCATTGTTGATATTAATTGCGTTGATTTTTACGACGGCAGGGATGGTGAATATGAATATCTCGGACGATGGAAAGCCGGAAGCCATTGGGCGAAAAGCGCGCCTAAATTTCACGGAATCACCAGTGACCGGCAGAGCCGGATTTATCTGACTGATGTGGCCAACAACTGGATAGTCCGCCTGAGGCCACTGGGCCCCCACGATGCCGTGTTACCGCTCAACCCTACACCCACCCCGGAGAATGTTTCACCTTACGGTGGGAACGGTTATCCCATCCGTTAATTGGAAAAAACAATGAATTTAAAACTGATGAGATTTAATTTGTTACTTTTAGTTTTGTTACTTTTCGCCCCGCCTCTCTTTTGCGCGCAGTCGCTTCTTTCAGCGGACGGCACCACCAATACTTACAAGCTGATTGAAGCGGCTTTTGGTCCGGGAGCCTATGAAGTGCCCGATTGCGCCCATCCTGCCTTTGGGCCCCACATTACCCAGGCCTGGGACACTGATCTGGGTAAATATGTTTTCGTTTTTCATATTCATGCCACGCTGGACAACGATCGCTGTGAAAAATTTGACCGACAGCGGTGCGAAATCAAAACCTATGAGCCCTCAGCTGATTTTTTGAAAGGTTTTCAAGGGGACGTTTGCACCTATCGGTGGAAATTCAAGCTGGACGCCAACTTTCAACCTTCCAAGAGCTTTTGTCATATCCATCAGATTAAGGCGGTAGGCGGGGACGACGGAATGCCGTTAATTACTCTTACGCCGAGGGCTGAGTGGCCAGAAAAACTTCAGATCATTTTCATACCGCCCACTGGGCAGGGCAACCAAACCGTATTGACAGACGCTGATTTATCTTCGTTCAAAGGGGTGTGGGTAGAGGCGGAGGAAAAAGTTCGTTACGGTGACAAGGGATCATACGATTTGGTAATTCGACGGGTTAAGGACGGAGCCGTTCTTTTTTCTTACAACAATCAAAATCTGGATCTCTGGCGGGAGGGTGCTTCTTTCATCCGGCCCAAATGGGGCATTTACCGCAGTTTGAAAACCCACGATTCCCTTCGGGATGAGGATGTCAGGTTCGATGATTTTTGCGTGGGGAAGGGCGCCGCGGTTTGCGGAGAAAACCAGAACCCAACTGTAACGGCAACACCGTAATAGTTTGTAATCTTTGAAAAGCTCGGCTATTGCCGTCCTTTTCAGAAAAACATTCAAAGAAACCCACGATTTCCTGCAGAAATCTCTGGGTCGTAACCTCTGTTTGAAGCTAACTATTAGTTTTTCAGAAGTTGCAGTCTAAAATTTTATGGCTGTAAGATTTTTTGAACGGGACCGCAGCGGTTGCGGCCGCGTTTTTTAGCGATGTAAAGGCTCTTATCGGCCAGCTTGAACATCTCTTCGGTTGTGACATGAGCGCCCTTTTGAAAACTGGCAACCCCCAGACTGACCGTGGTTCGGTAACGCCGACGAACCAGCTCTTCCGCGTGCGGTTTGGCCTCGCGGATATTTTTCAACAAGCGATTGGTCACGGTTTGGATACGGTCGTAGGGTGTTTCGAGTAAAAGAATGCCGTATTCTTCCCCTCCAATACGGGTCACCATGTCCATTGTCCGCAAACTGTCTTGAATGACGCTTCCGACTTGCTTGATGATCTTGTCCCCCGCGTTGTGCCCAAAGGTATCGTTGATTTTTTTGAAATGATCAATATCGGCGATGACCAGGCTGAAGGTCCGGTTATAACGCTGGCACCGTTTTAATTCCTGATAGAAAGTGGTTTCAAAAAACCGGCGGTTATGAAGGCCCGTCAAGGAATCGGTCATTGACTGGTTTACCAGTTTTTCGAAAGTTCTGAGGGACTGCAGGGCTAAACCCGCCTGGGTGGCGAAGTTGAGAAGAACGGTGACATCGGACCGGGTGATGACGCGCCTGTCGTAAAGATTGTCCACGCAAAGAACCCCGATGACCTGGCCTTTACCTACCTGGATGGGAACGGCGGCGTTATTGATAACGGGCAGATCTTTTTCATAAGGGCGGTCCGAATTATATTTGCTCAGGTTGTTGGTGAGAAAATAGGGAATGTAACCGTTTACGATATCTGAAAGGGTCTTAATGCCTTTCTTTTGGGTAATAGGGGAATAATTATAATGACGTTCGTACCGTCCGTTTTTATTAATGCCCAGAGCCAAGCGGATATTTTTTCCGTCAGGATCCACCAGAAAAATTCCAGCCCGTTTGAATCCCAAGCCCTGCCTTACGGATTGGTTAATGACCTTTAAAAGATCGTCCAGTTTCAGGCCGGTACGCAAACCTTTCATGACTCTTTCGAACATGAGGATTTCTTGAGCTTGCAATTTTCGTTGAACACGAATGCGTTTCAGCTGACGGGTAGTTAAAAATGGCACCAGACACCTTTTTGCGATACAAGTTGTCTAAAAACATATGACGAAAAGAATGTCACCATTGTAGTTTTCTGCCTCTGAGGAGTCCACTTCTCATGTTCAAATGCTATACTGCGGTTCAAATTTGAGGAGAAATAGAACTACATGTCCGAATTAAACGACTTTGTGAAAATCCGCATTGAAAAGCTCAAGGCGCTCAGGGAAAAGGGCATTAACCCCTATCCTTCCGCCGCTTACGACCAAAGCCATCATTCCACTGAAATTGTGGACAAATTCAGAGATCTGCAGCCCGGTGAACATAAAGAAGACGCGAAGGTTTCAGTGGCAGGCCGCTTGATGACGATTAGAGACATGGGGAAAAGCGTTTTCGCGCACATCCAGGACGGTAAAGGAAAAATTCAAATTTATGTCCGCAAGGACACTCTGGGCGAACAGGTGTTTGAGGTTTTCAAGCTTTTGGATTTGGGCGACATCATTGGGGTGAAGGGCTTTCCCTTTAAGACCAAAACCGGGGAAGTCAGCGTTCACGCGCAATCGGTAGAAGTGCTCGCCAAGTCGCTCCATCCTTTGCCCGAAAAGTGGCATGGCTTGACCGATGTGGAAGCCCGTTACCGCCATCGTTATGTGGATTTAATTGTGAATGAGAACGTTCGCAAAACTTTTGAGATTCGTTCAAAAGTGGTTGCGGCCATGCGCAAGTATTTGGATGGCAATAACTTCCTCGAAGTTGAAACACCCATGATGCATCAGATACCAGGCGGCGCGGCGGCCAAGCCCTTTACCACCCATCACAACGCGCTCGACATGGACATGTTCTTGCGTATCGCCCCGGAACTTTATTTGAAGCGCCTGTTGGTGGGAGGCTTTGAGCGGGTGTACGAGATTAACCGCAACTTCCGCAATGAAGGCATCAGCATTAAGCACAATCCCGAATTCACCATGCTGGAGGCCTATCAGGCCTATGGCAATAACGAATCGGTGATGACCCTGACCGAAAACCTTTTGGCTGAGGCGGCGAAGGCCTCCGGCCATGGCTTAAAGCTTAAAGTCGGCCCGACTGAAGAAGAACAAGTGGAAGTGGATTTCACCCCGCCGTTTAAGCGTCTGCCTTTGTTGCAAGCCCTGAAGGAATTGGGTGGGATTGACTATGACACTATAGATATAGAAGAATTGAAACGCCGCGTGAAGGGAACCGCGGCGGTGGTGAAGCATATCGACAGTTTGTCGAAAGCCGAATTGGCTTACATGCTCTTTGGTGAATTGTGCGAATCCAAGCTGGTGCAACCCACGTTTATTACAGACTTCCCCGTGGAAGTTTCGCCCTTGGCGAAAGCCAAGGCCGATAACCCATCTTTAACCGAACGGTTTGAATTGTTCATTATGGGCCGTGAATTGGCCAATGGTTTTTCGGAATTGAACGACCCGATTGACCAACGCAAGCGGTTTGGAAAACAGGTTGATCTGCGCAAGGCGGGCGATGAAGAGGGAATGTATCTGGATGAAGATTTTATTTTGGCTTTATCTTATGGCATGCCCCCGGCAGGCGGCGTGGGTATCGGCATTGACCGTCTTTTGATGTTCTTGACCAATAGTCCGTCGATTAGGGATGTAATTTTATTTCCCCTGCTTCGTCATCGAGATGATGAAGAGAAGATGGTTTTTGAGTAAGTTTTGAAATAGGTGTTCGCTTGAATAGTTCTTTTGAAATCTTTTTAGGCCTTCGTTACTTGCGTTCCAAACGCAAGCGGTCAGCTATATCCGTGCTCACTTGGATTTCAGTGCTGGGTGTGGCCATCGGCGTGATGGCGCTGAACGTGGTTTTATCCGTGATGAACGGGTTTGACGAGGATTTGAAATCTAAAATTGTCGGCATGAACGCTCATATTGTCATTACAGGCTACGAAGGCCAGACCCTTGCGGATTACGATAAAGTGGTTCAAGTCGTCGCCAAGATGGATCACGTGACGGCAGTAGGGCCTTATACCGAAGGGCAGGCTTTGGCCCGATCCAAAGATAAGTCTTTGGGGGTAATGGTGTGGGGTGTGGTGCCGGAGCATCCTCAAGCGGTCGCGGATTTGAACAAGTTTTTGTGGGACGCCAAGTCGACCGACTTAAATCAGCCTGCACAACCCGGGGCAAGCCGGGCCGAGCGGATTTTTTTGGGTGCCGAATTGGCCCGTCGTCTTCAAGTGGTGGTGGGGGATGACATCATCCTGTTTCTTCCGATTCTTCAGCAAACGCCCATGGGCATGATGCCCCAAAGTGAAAAGTTTCAAGTAGTGGGTTTGGTATCCACTGGCATGTACGATTACGATTCGTCCTATACCTACGTCGCGCTCGGCAATGGACAAAAGATGTATCAGTTACAGAATGACGTGTCGGGTATTGCGGTGAAGCTGGATAACGTGGACTTGGCCCCCGAGATTGCCAAACAAATTCGCAAAAAGTTTAACGGCCAATATTTTGTGCAGGACTGGCTTCAAATGAACCGCAATTTGTTTGTGGCCCTGCAAACCGAGAAGTGGGTGATGGGGATTATTCTTTCGCTCATTGTTTTGGTGGCGGCGCTGAACATTGTGAATCCCTTAACCATGATGGTGATCGACAAGACCAAAGAAATCGGCATTTTAAAAGCCATGGGCGCGACCGACAAAAGCATTACCTTTATCTTTATTTTTGAGGGAATGTTTATCGGTATTTTGGGAATCATTATTGGTGTTATTGGCGGTTACGCGCTTTGTGAGGCTATCGCCAAGATTCCGATTCCTATGCCCGGCGGAGGAATGGTTTATTACATTGACCGTCTGCCGGTGAAGGTTGATCCTTTTATCGCTTATGTCGCCATTCCAATTTTTTCCGTCATTCTTTGCTTTTTAGCCACCCTTTATCCCGCGCGTCAGGCGGCCAAGCTGGAGCCAGTTGACGCCATTCGATACAGTTGAGGAAACCATGATTTTTAAACAGTTATTAAGAAAATCAGCAAGTTTTTTCGCTCTTTTATGTTTGGCGATTTGTATTGGTTGTTCTCAAAAGAATCCAAGTTCATCAACTATTCCTTTTGATGAGGTGAGTGGAATTCATCCCGCGGATGCTTTTGATTTTTTTGACGCTCGACCAAAAGATATTCCTAATCCTAGTGATACAAAAGTTTTTAGCTGTGTTGGATTTAAATTGAAAACAAGATATCCCGCAGAATCTGTTATCGCTTTTTACAAAGAAAAGTTAAAAGCAATGGGGTATGTACCTTATAAAGATTCAAAGTGGACTGGCGGTAAATATAAATGGGTAAATTTTATTGGTGGATCAAAGGGGCAAAACACTTGTGTTTATCAATATATGATGGATTGGGTAAATAAAGACCAAACAAGAATAGCCAATTTAGGCATCTATTATTACTCACCGGTTTCAAAAACAACTTCGATGTGTGGCGAAAAACCAGAAACTGATTTAACTCAAGCTTTTATTATGTCCGAGCCCTTTGAATGGAGAATAAAGTAAGTTTTATGGAAATCATTCGATTGGAAGGTATCTCTAAAGTTTATTCTCTCGAAGGCGAGCAGATTAAAGCCTTGCGAGATGTGAATTTTCACCTCGACGCTGGTGACATTACGGTCATTCTGGGGCCTTCGGGTTCCGGCAAAAGTACTCTATTGAGCCTATTGGGTGGGTTAAGCAGTCCTTCCAAGGGTGAGGTATTTTGTAAGAATCGGTCGCTTTATAAAATGCCGACTGCCGATTTAGCCCATTTTCGAAATAAAGTTTTTGGATTTGTTTTCCAGTTTCACCACTTGATGCCCGAATTAACGGCAGTGGAAAATGTAGTGCTTCCCAGTTGGATAGGCAGGCGTAATTTGGAAGCCAGCCGCAAAAGGGCGGAGAAGCTGTTGTCCCATGTCGGCTTGACCAAACGGATGAACCATAAGCCGGGAGAATTATCCGGCGGGGAACAACAGAGGGTGGCCGTTTGCCGGGCCATGATGAACGAACCGGAAATTATTATGGCGGACGAGCCAACCGGAAACTTGGACAGTAAAACCGCCGAAGGCATTCATGATGTGTTATGGGAGCTTTGCCAAAAAGAAGGCCGAACCCTAATTGTGGTGACCCACTTTGAGCCGCTGGCCAAGCGGGCGGATCATGTTTTAACCTTGGATGCGGGCAATGTGACGAAAAAGAAGAACTAAGTTAAAAAATCCACATCCCAGTCTTGTAAAAATCAATCACTCTTCGCAACTTATCTCTATCAGCTGTGTCATACAAAAAGAGCGGCCTTTGAGGTAAGCTTTTTAAGTGGTTTAAGGACTCACATTCCTTGATTTATCCGCTTACTTCGGATGAAATAGGCTGAAATTCGGCATTTCTAACAGGGTGCCTAAAAATGTTTTTATACCCTGTCAGCAGCCAAGGGGTGGGAGCGAGTCGAGACAATCCATTTAATAAATGGGTGATTCGCGACAAAGATACGAAAAAGTCTTTCTTGGGACTTTTTCACCAAACTGCTAAGGAGAATTCCATGTTTGAACGTTTTACGGAAAGAGCTAAAAAAGTTATTAACCCGTTAGCCAAAGAGGAAGCGCGTCGGCTAAACCATAATTTTATTGGTACTGAACATTTATTGCTAGGACTGATACGTGAAGGCGGCGGAGTAGCGGTGGCCGTTTTGGAATCGCTGGGCATTGATCTGGAATCGGTTCGGGTCGAAGTGGAAAATCTGACGACACCCTCGTCGGACACCTTGACGATCGGTGACCCTCAATTTACGCCTTCGGCCAAAAAGGTTTTGGAATTGGCCGCGGAAGAATCCCAAAAACTGGGGCATAACTATATCGGGACGGAACATTTGCTTCTTGGCTTGATTCAGGAAGGCGAAGGTGTTGCCGCTCGCGGTTTGGACAATCTGGGCGTTTCTTACGAGAAATCCCGCGATATGGTGATTAACCTGCTAGGGGGAACTTTCCCCAAGTTTTCTAAGCAAACCAAGAAATCAAAAACTCCGGCCCTGGACGCTTTTGGCCGTGATTTAACCCAAATGGCCCGCGATGGAAAATTAGACCCCGTCATTGGACGTGAAGATGAAATTGAGCGGGTTATCCAAATCTTGTCCCGCCGTACCAAAAACAATCCAGTTCTCATTGGCGAGCCGGGAGTGGGTAAAACAGCGATCGCTGAAGGTCTGGCCCAACGTATTAAAGAAGGCAATGTGCCGGAATTGTTGCTGGAAAAACGCATTGTGACTTTGGATCTGGCGGCCCTGGTCGCGGGAACCAAATACCGCGGCGAGTTTGAAGAACGTTTGAAGGCGGTCATTAATGAAATTCGCCAGTCGGGTAAGGTGATTCTTTTTATCGACGAGCTTCACACATTGGTAGGTGCCGGCGCCGCCGAAGGCGCGATAGATGCTTCCAATATGCTCAAGCCCGCTTTGGCCCGCGGCGAGCTGCAGTGTATTGGTGCGACAACGCTTAATGAATACAGAAAATATATTGAAAAGGACGGCGCTTTGGAACGCCGTTTCCAAATGATTCTGGTAGAAGAACCATCGGTGACAGATACCATTGAGATCATTAAGGGATTAAGAGACCGTTACGAGGCTCATCACCGGGTCCGTATTACGGATGACGCTATTCAAGCGGCCGCGACCCTTTCTCATCGTTACATCACCGGCCGGTTTTTGCCGGATAAGGCCATCGATTTGATCGATGAGGCCGGAAGCCGCACCAGGCTTCGTATTACAACCACGCCTCCTGAAATCCGCTCTTTGGAAAAAGAAGTGGAAAAGATAAAACAGGAAAAAGAAGAGGCGATCAAAACCCAGGAGTTTGAACGGGCCGCCGATTTGCGCGACAAAATGAAAAAAATGCGCCAAAAACTGCAGGAAGAAAAAGACAAGTGGGAAGCGATGAAGTCCAAGGAAGAGGCGGTGGTGACATGGGAAGATATTGCCCATGTGGCCTCAAAGTGGACGGGTATTCCCATGATCAAGTTGGGTGAAAAAGAAAGCGAAAAGCTTTTGCGCATGGAAGATGAACTTCACAAACGCATCGTTGGTCAGGACGAAGCGATCGTTTCGATCTCCAAGGCGATCCGCCGTAGCAGGGCGGGCATTGGAAACCCCAAAAAGCCAATCGGCAGCTTTATGTTTATGGGGCCGACCGGCGTGGGTAAAACCGAATTAGCCAGAGCTTTATCCGAATTTTTGTTTGACGATGATGACGCTTTGATTCGGTTCGATATGAGCGAATACATGGAAAAATTCAACGTTTCACGCCTGGCGGGAGCGCCTCCGGGCTATGTGGGCCATGACGAGGGCGGCCAGTTGACGGAGAAAGTCCGCCGGAAACCTTACAGCGTGGTGCTTTTTGACGAAATCGAAAAAGCGCATCCGGAAGTTTTCAACGTGATGCTGCAAATTCTGGAAGACGGTCGTTTGACCGATAGCATGGGACGGGTGGTTGATTTTAAAAACACCGTCATCATTATGACCAGTAATTTGGGCGCGAGAGAAATTGGGGTTGAGAAGAGCCTGGGATTTACCCCTGAAAACATCGAAGTGTCTTATTCGGGAATGAAGGGGAAAATTCAGGCGGAATTGAAAAAGGTTTTCAATCCTGAATTTTTAAACCGCGTAGACGAAATTATTATTTTTGATCCGTTGGACAGACCTATGATCGAAAAAATTGTGGAAATTCAGCTGCTGGATGTTCAAAAGCGTTTGAACGAGAGGAAAGTTGTTCTGACGCTGGATCAGTCGGCCAAGGATTTCTTAATCGAAAAAGGCTACGACAAGGTTTATGGAGCCAGGCAGATGAAACGAACCATTCAACGTTATGTTGAGGATTCTTTGGCCGAGGAAATTTTGCGCGGTACGGTTAAAGACGGGCAGACGGTTGTTTTGAAATCGGGCGGGGATAAGCTGGTTTTTGAAACGGCGGAAGCTTTGTTGGCAACTCCGGCGTCTGTTTGACCAGTCTTCATCAGGTTCGTTCTATGATGAAGATGCCGCCTCGTAAAAGATTTCGTTTTCTCTGGGGCGCTATCGGGCTTTTGGGCCTGATAGGCGCCCATTTTGTGTTTCAGGACAAGATTGTGGATGTCAACTTGCGCCCGTTGGTTGAGCGTGAATTGGCTAAAGCGGTCCACTCGTCGGTTACGATTAAATCGATCCGCGGCAGTCTGACCGGACATGTTGTTCTGAATGATGTCGATCTCACAATCCCGGGTGAGCCGTGGAAAAGCCATTTAGTTGTCAGTCAAATATCCGTCAATTTAGATTTGATCGGGCTGATCTTTCGCCATAAACCGCTTGAGGATTGTTTTGAAAAAGTTGTTTTCGACCAACCCCACATAACGTTGATCCATTCTGAGGATGAACCACAAACAGTAATTGGCGCGCCCGCCGTTAATTCCGCGATTAATACTTTGGCCGGTCAGATTCCATTACCGATTATTCCCGCCGGAAAACTTTCCATACAAAATGGAGTTTTTTCAGTTCAAACCAATAAAATTCCTAAAACTCTGCTCCGTGATATTGATTTTGACGCTTTTACCAAGAATGGGAAACTTTGGGGTATTTCGCTTCAAGCTTCTTCACCCGAAGCCAACAGCAAAGGAAAATTAAATTTTCAGGGAAGTTTTAATGAAGAAAATTTAAAAGTGCTGGGCAAAGTGAGTTTAGCCCAATGGCCGCTGTTATCGGGCAGTTCGGCTTTAAAGGATTTGTCCGGTTGGGAATTACTGGATGGGACAGTGGATATGGAAAGTCCGCTGGTGTTCCAGCCGGGACGGATTTGGTTTGACGCGGCTACCACGCTATCAAACGCTTCGATTAAATCCCCATCGCCACTGGGAGTTATCTTCTCGAAAATTAACGGAAGGGCGTTTATCCGCCCGACGGATTTAAATATTCCCAGTGAAGTAACCTTTCAGGTGGGTCAAACCACGTGGAAAGCCTCGGGACTGATGCCCTTTGACGGAAGACCGATGGCGTTAAGAACGAGCACAGACCAACTCCAGTTATCGGATATTTTTCAGACTCTGCTCAAATTACCGGATGTCAAAGTGGATGGAACAGGATCCGCTTCTTTCGTCGCTACCGGTCCCATCTCGGACCCTTCTTTGGAAGGAACAGCTCAAATTGGCGCTTCTCACATTGGGAATTTGCAATTGGATTCCTTCGCGGTTAAAGCGGGTTATGAAAAAGGAATTTTCAATCTTTTCGACGTGGCGGGTAAGTTGTACGCGGGTCAGTTTGACGCGAATGGTTTTATCTCGTTGACGGGGAATGCGGACGCGCCCATTACCCTCAACGCGGTTTTAAGCAATCTGGACGCGAAGCAACTGGCCTTGTCTTTCGGACTCAATGGGATGGATGGACAAGGGAATTTTGAGGTTCACTTAGGCGGAACGATCGGCGAACCGGTACTTTCGGCGGACAGCCAAATCGATTTAACCAGAACCCTTCGAGATCAATTGGTTCATTATTTTGTTAAGGCAAATCTGGTTTTAAAAGATCAAAAGTTGAAGTTTTATGGAATTTTTAACGATAAAACCAGAGTGGATGGAGAAGTTCTGGAAAAGGGCGATGCCTGGATTGTGAATCGGCTTTCGCTAAAAACCGGTAAAAAGATAACTAAGTTAACCGGCAGCGGAGCCTGGCCTAAAACCGACGACAAACCCATTGATTTGAAGATTACAGGCACGGACGTTGTTTTAGAAGATCTGCCTTTCTTGCAGGATCAGTTTAAAGACATCGTGGGAAATGTAGATATAGATTTGAGCTTATCCGGTACCCGGAAAGAACCTCAGGCCGCACTTCAAATTTCTTCCGACGAAATAACCTTGGGGAACTTAGATCCGGAGCCGATGGAAGTTTCTCTGACTTGGAAGCCTGGCCAGCTTTCTTTTGAAAAATTCGAAGTCGGCGATATTTTAACGGTGACAGGTCAATTGGGTTTTGAGGCGGAATCTCCAATGGACCTTAAAATTAAAGCGAAGGGTGTCCCGATCCAGACTATTTCAGAAATCAGCGATTGGGAAAATCCTCCGCAGCCGTTCGAGGGTTGGATCACAGGCGACTTGCATATCGCGGGTGTGCGGCAAAACCCGATTGTGGAAGGGAGCGGCACAGTAGATTCGGTCAAAATTGGGGATTGGGTGGCGGACCAGGTGGACGGTCTTTTAAGTTTAGAAAATGGAAAATTAGAAATTAAAGAGCTCAAGTTAAGCCAGGGAACGCACTATTTGTTGATGACGGGTTCCTGGGACACTCAGGCCAAACCAGGAATAATGAAGTTGAAGTTGACGGCGGATAATTTTCAATTGGCGGGAAAGCCCTTTTTAAGCGGGGAATTTCTATGGAACGCTGAAACGGGTGAAGAGTTTTGGAAAGATTGGCGCGGAACCTTTTCTTCCGCGGATTTTGCATTAGGAGATGGAAAGAACAACGCGTTTCATTTCACGGATTTTTCCATTAACGCTTCTTTTGCAAACAAACAACTTCAAGGAAAAGTAAGTTTTGGAAAAAATATTTACGGCTCAACAACCCTGGATTTATCGGGTGATACTCCTGAAATTCTAGCTTCTCTTCGAGTTGGTCCGGTTTTGTTGTCCGATTCTCCCAACATAACCCAATTTCTGCCGTCATCGCTTCATGTTAAAGGGTTGGTCTCGGGACAAATACAGCTCAAAAAAGGACCGCTCGATAAATTACCGATGGAAGGTTCTTTTACGGTTACCGATGGTTCGATTCAAAACTATGATTTTGATCGAATGGAGCTTTCATTCTCCGGCACTAAACAAAAGGTTACGCCTAAGTTTTCTTTGACAAAAGATGAGGCTAATTATTCTCTGGCGGGAACGCTTTCCTCTTCACAATCTTTTTGGTCGCCCGATAGCTCGGTGTCAATTAATGGACCGGTAAAAAATGAGAAACTGTCCAGCCTCTTTTCGCTATTTGGATTTCAAGCGGATAAACATAATGTGTCTGGGACAGTCAATGGAAACTTGGCATTGTCCGGCACTTTAAAGAATCTTTCCCTTGGTTTTTCTTTAACTGGGGAGAGTTTACAGGTGGACGATAATTTCATTCCGTCAGCCGAACTTAATTTTACCGAAACCAACGGAAAAATATCTTTGGGTAATAACCAAATAAACCTGGAAAAGGGTCAAATTAGCATTAATCAGGGATATATTGGATTGGACAGCATCGATCAAAGTTTAGTGAATATTGATGTTTTGGGGACGGCCCGGGATGTACAAATCTCATCGTTTAACATGTCCAGCCAGGTTCACTTAATTGGAAAGTTGTCGTTGGAAGATAAAGAATCCCGTCCTACTTTTGATGGAGTCCTCTCGTTAAGTGATCCGGGTAACTCCCCTAATGCTCTCCAAAAAGTGAAACCTTTTGATTTGTCCATTTCGGTTGATAAAAAAGTAGTTACTTTTAAACCCTTGGACAGTGATCAACCTCAACTGCTGGGAAAACTGGATCTTTCACAAGAAAAGAAGATCGTTTTTAAAGACATCCATTTGGAGAATTCAAATGGTACTTTTTCAGTGGATGGAATTCTGGATTTCAATGGACAAAGCAAAGTGGTCTCTGACGCTAAAGATATTCCAATTGAAGATGTGGGTAAATGGTTGATTCCTAATTTTCCATTAAGCGGTAATGGAAGTTATCATTTTATTTTTCAAGGAACAATGGACAATCCAATCTGTACGGTTTCCGTTGAGGTTGGAAATGGAAAAGCTGGTAATTTGCAGTTTGATCTTTTGAGTGCGGAGTTAAAGGCCGCTGATAATGTTCTCTATTTGGGTTCTAAAGAAGTTCCGATTGAATTAAGTAAAAGCGGTGTGTTTGATTTTACGTTGGACGGGAAAATGCCACTGGCGCTGACCAAAGAGAGTTGGGAAAAAGTCAGCAATAATGAAATGGACATTAACGCCCAGATGACCAAAGGTGACTTTGGCATTATTCTTTTGGCGGGTTTCGCCAAGAAAGCCTCGGGTAACATGGATCTCTCCGCTCATGTGACGGGTACTCTGGACAATCCGGTCTTGAACATGGACATGGACCTTTTGAAGTGCCAATTCGTGCCGCCAATGATCTGTCAATCGGTCACTGATCTTAATGGACATATCAAAGTGCGCGATAACAAGTTGGCGATCTACGGATTGAACGCACTGATAGGAAAGGGCAGGATATTCCTTTCCTCACCCCCGGTGGAAGTGTCGAAAATGACTTTAGTGAATTTTGTCCCTCAGTATTTGGACCTGAATTTGCAGAGCATAGGGCAGCATGGGGTCTGGATCAGCGTTCCTACCATCATGAAGAAGGGGCAGTGGGGGGAAGTTTTCTTCTACGGGGCCAGCCCTGACCTGCCACTGCGTATCCAAGGGGATATTTCCGAACCTCATGTCATTGGTACGGCCAAAATGGAAAGCGGTCATTACACGTTCCCTCCGGAGGAAGAAAAGGATGATAGCGGGAAGAGCATCTCGTTCCCGGCTTTGGGCAGGGTCTTTTTCGAGCTCAATCTGCTAGCGGGCAGCAATTGTTGGTATTCCAACGCAAGTTACACCCAGTACCTTGAGGTAAGGATCAATCCAGGAGACTCGATCAAATTGACCGGCAAGGATATGGACCGGACGGAGGATCATCCAGGCATCTATTCGTCGGGCCAGGCAGGGACTCAGGAAGGTTACCTGCGTTATCTGGGACACGAATTCAAAGTGGATGAGGCCAGCCTTTATATTCCTCATGGCAAATTGCCGGTCATTGTGGGCAGAGCGACGGATACCTTGCAGAACGTTGAAATCGTTACTGCGGGAGGGGTGCGAACGACTAATATGGATATTTGGATTAACTTTAAAGGCAGTTTTGGAAATATCGATTTCACCCTGGATTCAAGCCCTCATTTCACCACAAACGATCCGGATTTGCAGCAAAAGCTACTTTTGTCCTATGTCATGTTTGGTCGGGACATGACGGGTTATACCAGCCAGCAGCTTCAGCAGGTCTATCAACAAAGTACCGGCCAAGCCCTGACAGATGCCGCCTTGCAAACTATCGACCGTATTACCTCTAATTTCATGACGACAAGTATTAGACCAATCGTCCAAGACGTGGGTGGTTTTGATGTGAAGGTTAAAAGCGGCATTGCCGCGAATGTGGGGCCCAACGGTTTGGCGACGCCAGGCGCTAACCAGTTGGTAACGGAACCGACGGGGAACTCCAACGTGGCCAACGCAGTGCCTTTATTTCAAATACAATTTATTAAACCGCTTGATTCTCGTTTAAACGTCAACGCTACGTTAGGTGTGGAAAAGAATTTGTCAACTAATTCGGCTCAAGGACAAGCGGAGGCGGGTCTGGAGTATGATTTGCAGAAAAACTTAAAGCTCGATTTTACCACGGGAGGCAATGACTTTGGCCAAGCTGAGACAAAGCTTGGGTTAAACTACCGGGCGATGCTGCCGGATATTATGAGCGCGCAGAAAGGTGATACTCAGACTCCCAAATATCTTCGATTTGACGTTACTGAATTTGGTCTTGGGAAATATCAGCTCAATTGGTCAACCGATCTTGTTACCAAGAGCGAGGTGAGAATACTAGACGAGAACAAGGATGTAGTCCAAGATATCGTCGAAAAAGGTCAGCACACTTATGACCACCAATTGGTCGTGGAAAAGCTCAATCCCACGGAAGCCTATCAGATCCAAATTATCTCCAAATACCTGAATGGCAACGAAGCAGTGAGTATTAAAAGTATCGCTGCGCAAGTCCAACAGTGATGTTCTATATAGTTGACCAGTTCTTTTGAACAGCCGGTTTATCTTTCTGAAACGTCATAATTTAAAGAAACAGGGTTAATTAATTGCTGATTTTTATTGTGTCGTGTTAGAATGCGCGGCATTTGGCGTAGATTTTGTTAGTGTTTTGTTGGGTTTAAATGGTGAAATCATTGCTAGGGGTCTTATTTTGTTTTTAGGTTTACGACAACTTTACACAGCTTTAACCGTTTTTTGTTTGGGATTGGTCTGTTTTTCTTTAACCAACATGGTTATGTCTCAAACCGCAACGGATTCGGCCAAGATTTCCTCTATTAAAATCGAAGGTAATAAAAATGTATCCGCTTTGGTTATCTACGGCCATTTGGAGGAGAAAGAGAACGATCTTTTTTCTTTACGCCGCCTACGGTTGGATATTCACAATCTTTTCTCCATGGGTGATTTTAAAAATATAACCGTGGACGCGGAACAGGGCGATAAACCGGGCCAAATCGCGTTAACCTTCCAGGTTGAGGAAAGACCCATTGTAAAAAAAATAGCTTTTGTAGGTAATAAAAAGTGGGACGCTAAAAAGTTCTCGGATGAGATTAAAACCGCCCTTAATAAACCGTTTAATCAAGCTGTCGTTAATCAGGACGTAGAGATTGTCAAAAAAGATTATCTGGACGAAGGCTATTCTAATGTGACCGTGTCTTCTGAATGTAAGGCGAATCCGGACAATAATGCCGTAGAGGTGACGTTTCTGGTATCTGAAGGAACGCAGATTAAAGTTGGCGGTATTGTGGTAATAGGAGCCCAAGCCTTCAGCGAAAAAAAGGTGGCCGATCAATTTAAGGATAACCATGAAGGCAACAATTATAAACCTGAAATGATGGATTCGGATATCAAGGCAGTCGAAGATTTCTATCATGATGAAGGTTATTTAAAAGCGGTTGTTTTAGACCACCAAGAAAAAACGAGTCTTGAACGAAAAAAAGTTTATGTAACGATTACGATTAAAGAAGGCGTTAAATACCTCACTGGAAAAATACAGTGTCAGGGAAATATTCTTTTCGATGACGATGAGATAATCAGGCAGTTAAACCTTAAAAAAGGAACTGTTCTTCGTAAAAAAGATTTGGACGACGGGCTTAAAAGGGCGAAAAGTCTTTATGCGGATAAGGGTTACATTTATTCCAGTATTGCCTCTGACATACAATATGACGACGACGCTAAAAAAGCCGATATCACCCTTAATGTGACCGAAGGTCAAATTGCCTATGTGCAGGATATTAAAATCGTAGGTAATTATAAAACTCGGGATTATGTCATTCGGCGTGAGCTGGCTATCAAAGCCGGCGATAAATTTGAAGCCAATATGATTCGTTTTTCCTGCCAAAATCTTTATAACCTCGGTTACTTTGACGAGGTTAATCCTGATGTTCAACCGGGTGACGCCCCAGGTAAGGAAGTTTTGATCTTCCGGGTGAAAGAGCGCAAAACTGGTTCGATCAGCGTTGGAGGCGGTTATAGCTCGGTCAACGGCTTTATTGGGGATGTGAAATTGGAAGAAGCCAACCTTTTTGGTAAAGGTCAAAAAGTGAATTTGGATGTGGAGCTTGGCGCGTCACGGTCCAGTCTCTCGATAGGATTTACCGAGCCCTGGTTGTTTAATACACCCACTTCTTTTAGCGTTAACCTCTTCGATACGACTCAGATTTTTACTACAGCGGTCGTAAATCCGGATGGAACCAATACCTTTTATACTGAAACTCAAATCGGAGGTTCTGTCAGCTTGGGACGGCGTTTGAGCCGCCAATGGAGTGTTTTTGCGACTTACACGCTCCAAAATGTCGATATCTACGATGTCGATCCTTATTACACAACGCCAGGAACCGCCCAATATATTCAAAGTTCGGATAGTACGACCAGCAGTATTACACCTCGGATTGTTTACGATGATCGTGATAATGTTTTTAATCCTACCATGGGCTGGAAGCATCAGTTGTCGGTTGAGTTTGCCGGCGGCCCGCTGGGTTTTGATAACAACTTTGTTAAACTGATTGAAGATTCGAGCCATTTTATTTCACTTCCTGCTGGTTTTATATTGGGTGAACATGTGAAATTGGGCGTCGGTCAAGGTTATTGGTTTGGCGGTACGGGTTATACCGATTTACCCATCTACGAAAAGTTTTTCGCGGGTGGTACGGATACGATTCGCGGTTATAACGAACGATCGGTGGGTCCCGTCAATGGTGGTGACGCACTCTTTGTTTCGAACACCGAATTTAAACACCTTATTGTGGGACCTTTAATAGGTGTGCTTTTCTTTGATGCCGGTAATGCCTGGACCAGTGTTTGGAACTTGAGTGAATCGCAGGTGCAATATGGAGCTGGTTTAGGTGTTCGTTTAACCATTCCTGGAACGATTATGGCCATTCGGCTGGATTATGGCTGGGCGATTGATTCAAGTCTTTCCGCCGCTTCTGCGCCTCCCGGGGGCGTATTACACTTCAATTTGGGCAACCTTTTCTAAATTGGTTGCTGGTTTAATTACTTTTTTTCAAGACCGATATGAAAATTCTTTTAACCAATGATGATGGGTTGGACGCTCCCGGTTTTAAAGCGCTTTATGAGGCGATAAAACCATTGGGTGAAATTGCGATTTCGGCTCCAGACAAACAGGCTAGTGCCACGGGGCATTCAATTTCTCTCAACACGCCTTTTTTGGTTCAGACTGATTCCTGGCCGGGAGTCAAACACGCCTTTCGTATTTCAAGCACTCCCGCGGATTGTGTTCGGACGGCTGTTTTACGTTTATTACCCTGGAAACCTGATTTAGTTATCTCTGGAATTAATCAGGGGGCCAATTATGGAACACTGATCCTTTATTCGGGAACGGTTGCCGCGGCCGCTGAGGCGGTTATTTTGGGAATACCTTCGATCGCGATTTCCTTGACCAGTCATACCTACGGAAATTTCGAACCCAGCGCCAAGTTTTGCGCTCAATTGGTAAAATGGGTTGAAAAAATGGGGTTGGAACCGGGTTTGTTATTGAATGTCAACGTTCCGCCTTTGGAAAGTAAACAGATTAAAGGCGCGGCTTTAACTCATCAGGGAAAATTTCGTCACATTGATGATTTAGAACCCCATGCAGAGTTGGCGGGGCATTTTGCTTACGTGCTCAACAGTCCCAGCGAGCCGACGGAGGAACATCCGGATTCGGATGTGGCAAAGGTTTTGGATGGATATATTTCGGTTACGCCTTTGCATTTAGACCTGACCGCGCGGCAGCATTGGACGCCGTTATCCAAGTGGCCCTGGAATGACCGGAATTGGGTGGATTAACTTAAAGGTTTCTTGTTCGGCAGTCGGCAAAAGAGTGAAAAATATTTTCACCATTTTGTTAAAGTCTTTTATACTGTTCCAGTTTTCCCCGTCGTTTTCCTTTCTTCGCTCAAATAGTTGATATTGCGCTGATTTTAACGGTTGATGTAAGCAAGCGAGCCAAATCGGTTTTGCTCTTCAAGAGCAAAGTTGTCGAGAATTTATTTTCTTTTGGGGGTTTCCTTGATCGCAAGATACACCTTGCCGCAAATGGGTAACATCTGGACCGAGCAGGCGAAGTACGATGCCTGGCTAAATGTGGAAGTGGCGGCATGCGAAGCTTGGGGCAAACTGGGCAGGATTCCAAAAAAAGATTTGGCTATCATCAAGAAAAAAGCCAAGTTTTCGGTTAAACGCATCGAGACCATCGAAAAGAAAACGAATCACGATCTCATCGCTTTTTTAACCTCAGTCGCTGAAAATGTGGGGCCTTCCTCCCGTTTTATCCATTTGGGTATGACTTCCACCGATGTGGTAGATACGGCCCAGGCCATTCAATTGACTAACTCGGCGGATATTCTTTTAGCGAGCCTGGGGCGGCTCGCCCAGGCGTTTAAAAAACAAGCCAAGACCCATCGCTACACCATGATGATTGGGCGTACTCACGGGGTACATGCGGAACCGGTTACATTTGGTCTCAAGATGGCCTTATGGTACGACGAAACGAATCGTAATATTGAACGCTTAAACCATGCTAGGGAACATATCGCGGTAGGCATGATTTCGGGCGCGGTCGGCACTTTTGCCAACATTGATCCCCGGGTAGAAGGGCAAGTTTGCAAGCTTTTGGGCCTCAAACCGGCTTTGGTATCTACGCAAACTTTGCAGAGGGACCGCCACGCTTATTTCATATCCGTTTTGGCTGTGATCGCTTCTTCGTTAGAAAAATTCGCCACTGAGCTTCGAAACCTTCAACGCACTGAAATACTTGAAGTTGAGGAATACTTTGCCGAAGGCCAAAAGGGATCTTCGGCTATGCCCCACAAACGCAACCCGCTTACCAGTGAAAGAGTGGCTGGGTTGGCCCGGGTGGTTCGCGGTTATGCCATTACGGCTCAGGAGAATGTGGCTTTGTGGCATGAGCGGGATATCACTCATTCGTCTGCGGAAAGAGTGATTTTTCCGGACGCGACGATTTTGCTTCATTACATGCTGGAAAAATTTATTAACGTTGTGGAAAAAATGAATGTTTATCCCCAAAGGATGAAACGCAATATTCAGTTAACACGCGGCTTAGTTTCGTCCCAACAAGTGCTTTTGGCATTGGTGGGGAAGGGGTTTACCCGTGAACAGGCTTATGCGATTGTTCAAAAAAACGCCTTAAATGCATGGAAGAATGAATTAAATTTCCGCGAACTAATACAGACGGATCCGCAAGTGATTACCAGTTTAACTCCGGTGGAGATTGAAAAATGTTTTGATCTTTCTTATCACCTTAAGAATGTTGATTTCATATTAAAGCGCGCTGGGATTCAATAAAAGGAGCGACTCATGGCTTGGCATGTCAGTGTTTATGTAACCTTAAAACCTTCGGTTATGGATCCCCAAGGCGCAACCGTACAGCGGGCGTTGAATCAAATGGGATATAAAGCCGTAACGCATGTCCGTGTGGGAAAATTTACCGAGTTGGAATTTGAATCGGGCCTTTCAGAGACGGATGTAAAAAAGCAAGCCGACGAAATTTGCGACAAGCTTTTGGCCAACCCGAATATCGAATCTTATCGTTTTACCGTGGAGAAAAAATGAGATTTTCTGTCCCGGTTTTTCCTGGTTCTAATTGTGATCACGATTGCGAATACGTTCTTCGGAATGTTGAAAACCAGAGTGTCGAGATGGTTTGGCATAAGGATACCGATCTTAAAAATCCGGATTGCGTGGTGGTTCCCGGGGGGTTTTCATATGGCGACTATTTACGTACCGGCGCTATTGCCCGTTTTTCACCGGTGATGAAGTCGGTGGCCGACTTCGCCGCTAAGGGCGGATTGGTGATCGGTATTTGCAACGGGTTTCAAATTTTATGCGAGGCTGGTTTATTGCCAGGAGCGCTGCTCCGGAACAAAAGTCTTAAATTTATCTGCCAGAGTGTTTATTTACGTACGGAAGAAACCAATACGCCTTTTACGAACTCCTGCAAACCACATCAAGTTCTTAAAATTCCCATTGCACACGGCGAAGGAAACTATTTCATCGATGCGGACGGGTTGAGACAGTTAAAGGATAATCATCAAATCGTGTTTCGATATTGCGACAAAGACGGACAATTGACTCCTGAGTCCAATCCCAACGGCTCACTCGAAAGCATTGCGGGTATTTGTAACATTAATCGTAATGTATTTGGACTGATGCCTCATCCTGATCGTTCGGGCGAGGATATTCTGGGAAGTCATGATGGCCATTACATCTGGCAATCCATTTTGTCCGCTAAGGTGGGCGCCTGATGTGCCGATTGACATTTAAAAATCGAAATAAGGTAATCGGCACTATACCGACCTCCATTAAAAGGATTTCAAAAGGAGGGTCGGCATGACATCCTCCATTATGAATGTGGAAATCACAGACAAAGTCGTTAAAGAACACGGGCTCAAACCTGATGAGTACCAGAAGATTTGCGATATTTTAGGCCGTAAACCTAACATTACGGAATTGGGACTCTATTCCGTAATGTGGAGCGAGCATTGCGGCTATAAGCATTCTAGAGCGCTTCTAAAAACCCTCCCAACCAAAGGCGATAAGGTACTTCAAGGCCCGGGTGAAAACGCGGGCATTATGGATATTGGACAGGGTTGGGCAGTTGCTTTCAAAGTAGAGTCCCACAATCATCCTTCGGCCATTGAACCCTATCAAGGCGCCGCTACTGGCGTGGGTGGTATTTTGCGGGACATCTTTACCATGGGCGCCAGGCCCGTAGCTAATCTTAATTCGCTTCGGTTTGGTCCTTTAACCGATCCCAAAGTGAAACGTCTTTTCTCAGGCGTGGTTCATGGCATCGCGGATTATGGCAATTGCATGGGTATCCCCACTGTGGCGGGTGAAGTGGTATTTGACGAAAGCTATTCGGAAAATTGTTTGGTCAACGCCATGTCGGTCGGTCTTTTAAAACACGATCAGATCATTAAGGGTAAAGCCACCGGTGTTGGAAACGCGGTGATTTATATCGGCGCCACCACGGGCAGGGACGGTATTCACGGGGCCACTTTTGCCTCGACTGAAATTACGAACGAATCCACCGAAAAACGAAGCGCTGTTCAGGTGGCGGATCCTTTTATGGAAAAGCTTCTAATGGAAGCGACGCTGGAACTCATTCATGGCAATCTTTTAGTGGGTATTCAGGACATGGGTGCGGCGGGATTGACCTGCTCCACCTGTGAAATGGCCAGCCGTGGCGGAGCCGGGATCGAAATAGATGTCGCCAAAGTGCCTCAACGCGAAAAGGGAATGAGTCCCTATGAAATTCTTTTGTCCGAATCCCAAGAGCGTATGTTGTTGGTCGCTAAGCCCGGCTGCGAGCAAAAGGTTCACGATATTTTAGCCAAGTGGGACCTGCATGCGGCAACTATTGGTGTAGTAACCGATACGGGTCGTATGGTCGTGAAAGAAAACGGAAAAGTAGTCGCAGATGTTCCGGCAGACTCCTTGACCGAAGCGCCGGTCTATCACCCTGCCAAAAGTGAACCGGCTATTTTGAAAAAACACAGAGAATTTGACGAAAACAGTGTGTCGATTCCACATCAGCTTTCGGAAGTGCTCGAAAAACTTATCTCCGATCCAACCATCGCCAGCAAGCGTTGGGTCTATCGTCAGTACGACCACATGGTTCGTTCTAACACATTGATTCGGCCTGGTTCTGACGCGGCGGTAATTCGGGTGAAGGGAACTCAGTTGGGATTGGCTATGACCATCGATGGTTTGGGTTCCTATTGCGCGCTCGATCCCTATGAAGGCGCCAAAATTGTGGTGGCCGAGTCCGCCCGTAACATTGCCTGTTCGGGTGCTGAAGCGATTGGGATGACCGATTGTCTCAACTTTGGGAGCCCCGAAAAACCCGAAGTGTTTTATTACCTTGATCGCGTAGTGGCGGGTTTGGGCGACGCTTGTCGGGCGTTTGGCATTCCCATTACAGGCGGTAACGTTTCTCTTTATAACGAAAATCCCACCGGAGCCATCGATCCGACGCCGATTATTGGAATGATGGGCCTTTTCCAAAATGTTGAAACACGCGTGACCCAATGGTTTAAAAATGAGGGTGATTACATCTATTTGTTGGGTTCTATAGGTGAATCCATCGGTGGAAGTCGTTACCTGATGGTGACCCATGGAAAAAAGACAGGTCTGTGTCCTACATTGAATCTGGATGTTGAACTAAAACTGCATCGGTCCCTCAAAGCCTTGGCCGATCAAAAACTGCTCCAAAGCGCCCATGACTGTTCGGATGGCGGATTTGCGGTGGCATTGGCGGAAAGCTGTTTTACTGGCGCTACACACGAAGAAAAGTTATTAGGCGCGGTTGTAACTTTACCGGGCGTAGGCAGGGCTGATGGGCGGTTGTTTGGGGAAGCCCAGTCCCGAGTTATCGTTTCTTTTAAACCGATTGATGCGGTAAAGGCAGAGGAAACACTAAAGAAGTTTGGCGTTCCGTTTGAAAAAATTGGAACCGTCGGCGGTGGCGATTTAGTCATCGGTAATGAAGTGAAGGTTGGTATCGGTCGATTGTCTGATTTGTTTTTTACAAGTATCGAAAAGATGATGGCTTGATCAAACCGGAGGAACCCTTGGAGCATTTGATAGACGATGACAAGCCGCACGATCAGTGCGGTGTTTTTGGTATCTATAATCACCCCGAAGCCGCCAAGATAACTTATCTAGGCCTCCATTCGCTTCAACATCGGGGCCAAGAATCCGCCGGTATTTGCACCATGCAGGAAGGTCATCTTTATAACTATAAACGTATGGGTTTGGTCGCTGATATTTTTCGTGAGGATACTTTTAAAGAACTTCCCGGTTCCTGCGCTATCGGCCATGTCCGCTATTCCACCACTGGTTCAAGCCAAATTCGAAACGCCCAGCCCATCGCGGTGGAATATGCCCAGGGTTCCATGGCTTTGGCCCACAACGGTAATTTGGTCAATGCCCGCAGAATTCGGGATGAGTTGGAAGCCCGCGGATCGATTTTTTCATCCACTATCGATTCCGAAGTCGTTGTTCATTTGATCGCTCGTTCTTCAGCTCATACGCTCATTGAGGCGATGATTGATTCGTTGAAAAAGGTTCGAGGAGCCTATTCGCTTTTAATTCTGGCGGATGACGGCTTGTTTGGGATGAGAGATCCCCACGGTTTCCGCCCGCTTTGTTTGGGCAAATTGGGGGATTCCTGGGTTTTGGCCAGTGAGACCTGCGCTTTTGATATTGTAGACGCCAAATATGTCCGGGACGTGGAGCCGGGAGAAATTGTTTTAATTAACGAAAACGGTTTGGTGTCGATTAAGCCATTTGAGAAAACATCCAGCGCCATGTGCATTTTTGAGCATATTTATTTTGCCAGGCCTGATTCCCGTATTTACAACACCAGCGTCCAAAAGGTTCGCAAAGAATTGGGAAGAATTTTGGCGCTTGAACATCCAGTCGACGCCGATGTAGTCGTGCCGATACCGGATTCGGCCAATATGGCAGCTACGGGTTATGCGGAACAATCGAAAATTCCTTACGAAATGGGTCTTATTCGCAATCACTATGTGGGCAGAACTTTTATTGAGCCGGACCAAGCGATCCGTGACTTCGGCGCCCGTTTGAAGTACAACGCTGTCCGGGAATCGATGGAGGGAAAAAGAGTTATTTTGGTGGATGATTCCATTGTCAGGGGAACCACCATGCGTAAAATCGTCAAAATGATCCGCAACGTTGGGGCTAAAGAGGTGCATCTCCGGATTACCTCTCCGCCGATTATTTCACCCTGTTTTTATGGAATGGATTTTCCCAGCCGTAAAGAACTGATCGCCGCCACTCATACATTGGATGAAATAAAAACTTATCTTAGAGTCGATAGTTTGAGTTATCTCTCGGTCGAGGGAATGTTAAAGGCTGTAAAAGGGAAGGCGAATGAGCATTGTACCGCCTGCTTTACAGCCCATTACCCTGTGCCTTTTGACATGGAAACCGAAAAGTACAGCCTTGAACCCAAGTGCTAGGATTCTTCCGATGAAACCACTTGGTTTCGTCCTTTTTCTTTGGCCTTATAAAGCGATTTGTCGGCTGAGTGAATGACTTCTTCATGGCTTTTGGTTTTGGGAGTTGAATAGGCAACGCCCACGCTAACGGTAATTTGAATACTCTTTGGTGTTTTAGAGTCGCTTTTTACAGATGGCTTTTTGGGAAAATTTTGTTTTTCGCGGTCAACCTGTCTTAGATAAAAACTTCTTTGCTCTAATGTCCTCCGAGCTTGTTCCATGGCGATATGAGCCTTTTCCGCTTCTTCATCAGTGAAAATAGCGCAGAATTCCTCGCCGCCGTAGCGATAAACTCTTGGCCCCAAATTTTCCTTCAAAGTTAAAGCTACCATGTGAAGAACGTTATCACCCTCCGCGTGTCCGTAATTGTCGTTAAATTTTTTGAAATGATCGATATCGATCATGGCCAGGGAATAGGGGTGTTGAAGAGTCGTCAATCGCTCGTTCAGGGCTTGCCGATTGGGGATTTCGGTCAAGATATCCAAGTAAACCTTTTGCCAGTAGAGTCTCAAAATGGCGTGAAGCAGAATGGCGGTGATGACGCTGAAGGTTATGATGACGTCAAAATTTTTAAAAGGATCTGTCGGCGAATTGTTGTTAATCAGGCATGTTTGTGAGCAGAAAAGAAAAGGAACGGAGGTTGTGGCCAAAGCGATTAAAAAGAACTTGGATTTTGATTCCGGCTCAAAGATCACGACGAGTAAAAAAACACCATAGGCTAAAAGAGTCAGCGTTGGAACGTGTAAAAGCTGGGAGGAATTGGTGGGGGTCCAAAAGAAAAGGTTTTGATAAACGGACGGCGCCCAGTTATAAAGACCGGTAAAAATAAGAAAAGGCCATAAGCCTAATAAAACTCGGGTTAAGCTTTTGTCGCTCCACAATTGACTTTCGCGCATGACGAAAATAATGGACAGGGCCAAGGGATAGGATACCGTTATGATTTCGAAACTGCGGGCCCTGGTGTTCGCTATTTCAAGAAACTCGGATGAATGCATGAAGAAGTGATAAAGTCCGACCAGCAGCAGGGAAGACCAAAAAATTCGGGTTTGATTAATTTGCCAGCCCAAAATAGCGATGAGAAAAAGACCCAGATAAGGCGCCAAAACCAAAAAATTGGTGAACATCTTGTGTGACATGAGCTGGGGGCTTAAGGGCTGAAGAAAATAAATAAAAAGCGGGATGGCGCAAATTAAAAGATAGATGCCGGCCCAGCGAACTTTATCGGACACGGATGTTCCTCAGGAAAGAGATAAGTTAATTTAACTAGGCCATCCTGATTTGTACACATCAAATCTTTGAATTAACCGCTTGAAATCATCTTTGGACAGTATGTGAAAAAAGTCCATAAAACGGACTTTTTCTTATTGGCGAACGAGCCGCAAAGGAAAAATCCATAAGTGAATGGCTAGTGCTACCCCATGGCTGTCGACAGAGTGCCAAAATAATTTAATTTGCACTCTGTTAGTGCTTGTTCTTGCCAAGAGGTGCCCTTACGATAGGCACGAAATTTCACACACCCCCGGAGGGTTTCCTTGAGTCAAATCAGCTACGAAGACGCCGGCGTTAATATTGAAAAGGGCAACGAATCGGTTCAGCGAATCAAAGGACTGGTCAAAAAAACATTCAATTCCGCCGTTTTGGCGGATATCGGCCTTTTCGGCGGTTTGTTCGAGTTTGATACGACTCCGTATAAAAAACCCGTTTTGGTTTCCTCGACAGATGGTGTTGGCACTAAAACACAAATCGGAGTGGCGTTAAAAAAATATAAAGGCCTGGGTCAAGACATCGTTGGTCATTCCATCAATGACATATTAGTCCAGGGTGCCAAACCACTTTTCTTTTTGGATTATTTGGCGGCGGGTAAATTGGATGTTTCAGTGGTGGAGCAAATTGTTTCCGGCATGGTTGAGGAATGTACCAAAGTTGGGTTAGTTCTCATTGGCGGCGAGACCGCCGAAATGCCCTCGGTTTACAAAGAAGGGGATTACGATATCGCCGGAACCATTGTGGGTGTCGTCGAAAAAGACAAAATCATCCGCGGTCAAAACGTGAAGCCGGGAGATGTTTGTATTGGTTTGCCATCAGTCTCTCTTCATACCAATGGCTACTCTTTGGCTCGTAAGTTGATGGAAGTTTCCGGATTGAAATACGCTGACACGCTTCCTGAACTTAATGGAACCACCATCGGCGACGCTTTTCTCATTCCCCACAAAAGTTATTATTCCGAAATTTATCCCATGTTGGACAAGGTTCAAGTCAACGCTATGGCCCATATTACGGGCGGCGGGTTGATTGATAATCCACCCCGGGTTCTGCCCGATGGCTGTCGTATCCGTTTTAAAAGGGGTTCTTGGAAAGTACTGCCAATCATCCAGTGGATGGTCAAAACAGCCAATCTTACTGAGTTTGAAGCCCATCGTTCCTTGAATATGGGTATTGGTATGGTTTTAATTGTAAGCAAAGAGAATACGGACAAAGCTTTGGCGGAACTGAAACAAAACGGAGCCGAGCCTTTGATCATTGGTGAAGTAGTGGCGGGCCAAAAAGGCGTCGAGTTCGTATAAAAATTTCTATTCATCAAAAAAAACTGCCGATAACCTCACTTCTCCCACATCTTCATCGGCCTTACTGAAAGGCCTGTCAGGTGATTAAAATCGCGGTTTTTGCATCGGGAGGCGGCAGCAACCTCCAAGCCCTCCTGGATGCCCATGAAAACGGTCTTTTTAAGGGCAAAATCGGTTTGGTTTTCTCGAATGTACCTGATTGCGGGGCTTTGGAACGGTCGGAGAAGCATAGGATTGAATCCATTGCTATCGCCAGCAAGGGTTACCCCGGAACCCGTGAATCATATGATCAAGAAGTATTAGAGCTTTGTCAGGCCAAAAAAATTGATCTGATCTGTCTTGCGGGTTATATGCGAATTATTACTCCCGTTCTCATTCGGCCTTATCTCTACAAGATGATGAATATTCACCCCGCCTTACTGCCGAAGTTCGGCGGTGAAGGAATGTACGGCCACCATGTTCATGAAGCGGTAGTGAAAGCCAAAGAAAAAGAATCGGGCGCGACGGTCCATTTTGTGACCGAGGGTGTGGACGCGGGACCTATTATTTTGCAAGGCAACGTGAAAGTATTGCCGAATGATACGCCTCAAACTTTGGGGGGGCGGGTTTTGAAGGTGGAACATCAGATTTATCCTGAAGCGGTAAGACTTTTTTGCGATAAAAAAATTAAAGTCTCGGATGATCGAGTCAAAATAATATTTTGAAGGAGAAGTCATGGCTGATGATCAAGTGAAAATTCAAAGAGCCCTCATTAGTGTTTCGGATAAAACGGGACTGGTTGATTTTGCGAAGGAATTAGCCGCTCACGGAGTAGAGCTGATATCCACTGGTGGCACCTCCAAAGCGCTGAAGGACGCGGGCCTAAAGGTATTCGATATCTCCGAAATCACGGGCTTCCCTGAAATGCTGGACGGCCGGGTGAAGACTCTGCACCCTGTGGTTCACGGCGGTTTATTGTCTTTGAGGGATAATCCGGAACACATGGCCACTATCGCCAAACATAACATTAAGCCTATCGATATTGTGGTGGTTAATCTTTATCCTTTCGAAGCTACGATCGCCAAGCCAGGCGTCGAGTTGCACGATGTCATTGAAAATATTGATATCGGCGGGCCGTCGATGATCCGTTCCGCCTCCAAAAATTACCGCAGTGTAGCCGTGGTAGTTTCACCTTCCCGCTACGCGGATGTCATCAAAGAACTCAAAGAAAACAACGGAGCCACGACTTTTAAATTGCGCCAGGAATTGGCTATTGAGGCTTTTGGCCATACTGCCCGTTATGACGCTACCATCCATGAATATCTTCATCACCGGCTTTCGGAAAACAAATGGCCGAATATCTTCACTTTGTCCGGCGTAAAACTTCAAGAAATGCGCTATGGTGAAAATCCTCATCAGCCTGCGGCTTTCTACAAAGACAAAAACAACAACTTGCCGACAATCGCCAATGAAAAACAATTACAGGGCAAAGAACTTTCTTATAACAACATTATGGACGCGGATGCGGCTTTGGCCTTGGTGAAAGAATTTAACAAACCCGCCGTGGCGATCATTAAGCACACCAACGCTTGCGGTACGGCCGTTGGTAAAAACGCGGCGGATGCCTTTGTGAAAGCCTTTGAAGCCGATCCACTATCGGCATTCGGAGGAATTGTGGCGGTCAACAGACCGGTTGACGAAGCGACCACAAAGACTATTTTAGAAAAGCTAAGTTTCTTTGAGATCATTCTGGCTCCTTCCTACAATGCGGGCGCGCTCAAGTTATTTGAGGCCCGTAAAAATTTGAGAGTCATGACTGTGGAAGGCTTGGGGTCCCATTTTGAAAATGTACCGGGTTATCATTTACGCCGGGTAGAGGGCGGTTTCTTGGTTCAAGAGTTCGATCAAGTCGCAGAAGACAAATCACTTCATAAAGTTATAACGTCTAAACAACCGGACCCCCAGTTGATGGAAGATATGGATTTTGGCTGGCGTTTGGTCAAACATATTAAGTCTAACGCGATTGTCTTGGTCAAGGATGGCGTTTCGGTTGGCGTGGGTGCCGGACAAATGAACCGGGTGGGGTCGCTGGAGATCGCCATCAAACAGGCGGGCGATAAAGCCAGGGGTAGCGTGATGGCCTCCGATGCTTTGCTTCCGTTTCGTGATTCGGTTGATGCCTGCGCGAAAGCTGGTATTGCGGCCATCATTCAAACCGGCGGAAGCGTGAGAGACCAGGAAGTCATTGACGCCGCGAATCAACATGGCATTCCGATGATTTTTACGGGTTATCGTCACTTTAAACATTGAAAAGTTAAGGACTGAAAATGGATATCTTGGTGGTGGGAGCGGGCGGAAGGGAACACGCGATCTGCTGGTCTTTGGCCAAATCCCGTCATAACCCCAAACTCTTTTGCGCTCCCGGTAATGCCGGAATTGCTTCTCTCGCCGAGTTGGTGGATATCATGTCGGATGATATTGCGGGTTTAGTGAATTGGGCAAAAACCTATAATCCCGGTTTGGTCATTATTGGTCCTGAAACGCCTCTGGCCATGGGTTTGGCGGACGAACTTTTAAAAGAAGGTTTTTTGGTTTTTGGCCCCACCAAAGACGGCGCCCAAATGGAAGCTAGTAAAGATTTCACCAAGCAGATTCTTTTGAGCAGTCTTATACCCACAGCCAAGGCGGTTACTTTTACCGACTCCTTCAAAGCCCAGGAATATCTTAAAAAACAAAAAATTCCCATTGTGGTCAAGGCCGATGGTTTGGCCGCGGGTAAGGGTGTTACGGTTTGCGAAACCCTCGCTCAAGCTCAATTGGCGGTCGAAGAAGCGATGGATAAGAAAGTTTTTGGCGAGGCCGGAAGCAAAGTGGTCATTGAGGAGTTTCTGGAGGGCGAAGAGGCCTCTATATTAGCGTTTGTGGATGGGGAAACGATTGTTCCCATGGTCAGCGCGCAAGACCATAAAAGGGTATTTGACGGCGATAAAGGCCCTAATACCGGGGGCATGGGAGCTTATTCGCCCGCGCCCGTTGTAACGGACGAAATGAATAAGTGGATATTAGAAAAAATCCTCAAACCCACCGTCAAAGCTTTGCGCTCAAGAGGAATTATTTATAAAGGTGTTCTTTACGCAGGACTCATGATTACGGCCGAGGGCCCGAAGGTGATCGAATATAACTGCCGTTTCGGCGATCCCGAAACCCAGGTGGTTTTGCCCCGGTTAAAAACGGATTTCGTTGAAGTTTGTTTGGCGGTGGCCAAAGGCCAATTGAGCAAGATTAAAATTGAATGGGATGACAGGCCCACTGCCTGTGTGGTTATGGCGGCGCATGGTTATCCTGGTTCTTACCCCAAAGGTAAAGTGATTGAGGGTCTGGAAATAGCGGCCCAATATCCTGACACTTATGTCTTTCATGCTGGAACCGCCGAGGAAAATGGTAAAATTGTCAGTAACGGTGGAAGAGTTCTTTGTGTGACCGGCATAGGCGATACGATTGAAAAAGCCATTGAAACGGCTTATCAAGGCGTTCGGGCCATAAAAATGGATGGAGTTCATTACCGCAAAGACATAGGCTGGCGGGCCTTGAACCGGTAAAAGCTGTTTAGTGCTGAAAAAAAGCCGATTTTTTGGCAAAATCGTATGTGCCTACGTGGAAGAGCAGTTGTCGCAAATTCTATTGAAATGGAACGATCGTGAACGAGAAAACCAATCTTAAGGCTTTATCTTATAGTCACGAAAATCTCTTGGAGATCGCCAAAGTCATTAAAGATGGCGGGTTAGCGGTTTTTCCAACGGATACGATTTACGACATTGGCTGCTCGGTTAAGCAGCCGGAGGCGCTTAAAAGAATCTTTAAAATTAAGGACCGCCCTTTAAATCAATCGCTCTCAATTCTTATTTCACGTCCCGAAGTGGCCTTAGAAATCGCTGATTTCAGGGAAAAAGACTTAGAAATTCTCAAGAAAATTTGGCCCGGTCCCTGGACTCTTATTACCAGAGCCCGTGTTCATATGGCGCAAGGCGGCGTGGGTCCGGATGGTACGGTGGCTCTTCGTTGTCCAGATCACGGCATCGCCCTTGAATTGCTTCGTAACGTGGGAGATACCCTGGCGGTCTCCAGCGCTAACTTTTCGGGCGGCAATAGTCCGGTGCGTTTTGATGAAGTTCCCTCTGAAATCCTGGAGCAGGTGGATGCCGCTATTGACGCGGGTAATTGTCCCTTAGGCGGTGAAACAGCGGTGTTCAAATTTGACCATAAACAATACAGCATCGTTCGGACCGGTTGCGTTTCCCAAGAGGAAGTTACCCGGGTGGAACGGTTGGTGGCGCAGTTGGTTCAAGGTTGAGGGTCTGAGGGCCATTCATGCCTCAAAAAATCCTTTTTGTTTGTACCGGCAACATCTGCCGCAGTCCCATGGCGGAAGGGCTGCTTAAAAAAATAGCTCGCGATAACCAGTGGGTATTGGAAACCCAATCCGCCGGTTTAGCGGCTTTTAATGGCGTTCCGGCGACACAGGAAGCGATTGAAGCCTGTCAGGAAAAGGGAATCGATATTTCGGCCCATCAAAGCCAGCCGCTAAGTAAAGCCTTGGTTCTTGAGAGTACCTTGATTTTAACCATGACGGATAAACAGAAAGAATCCATTCTTCGAAAAATGCCACAATTGGCGGACAAGGTAAGTCTTTTATCTGATTTTGCCGGGAAGGGTATTGAGGATGTTGAAGATCCTGTGGGACAATCCGTCGAAGTTTACCGAAAAATTTTGACCCAAATTGAAGGATACTTGCTGCAAGCGAAAGATAAACTCCATTCATAAAACAACCGAGAGGAAAGTATGAAAATCACCATTGGCGCCGATCACGCTGGTTTCGAGCTCAAAGAGGCCTTGGTTCAGCATCTGAAGCAAGAAGGACATACGGTTGAGGATGTGGGAGCCTATAACACGGAATCAAGCGACTATCCGGTTTATGGCGAAAAAGTGGCGAAGGCTGTGGCGGACAAGCAAGCGGACAGGGGTATCGTGATTTGCGGTAATGGTATCGGCATGTCCATTGTGGCCAATAAATTTCCGGGTATTCGGGCCGCTTTGGCTTTTACCGAAAAAATGGCGCAGGCTACCAGGGAACATCACGATTCCAACGTTCTGTCTTTGGCGGGTCTTGATTTGCCGGTAGAAACCAATTTAAAAATCGCCGATCTTTGGCTCAAAACGCCGTTCAGTCATATTGACCGGCATTCACGCAGGATGGCTGAAATTGATCAACTTGAAAAAGATGTTTTCAAACACTGAGAGGTTGATATGAAAAAAACAGCTCTTTTGGGGTTCTTAATGATGTTTGTTTTAATGATTAGCGGGTGCGCTTTAACGCCGGATCAAAAAGACGAACTGGCTAAAACGTTAAAACAAGAAGTTGATAGCTTTATTGATAACTCGGTGCAATCGCACTGGGACGCTGTTTACGCCCTGACCACGGGTAGTTTGGGAAGCTCGGATAAACTAAAAGAAAACCTTCAGAAAAGTCTGCCGGATGGCAGCGTTTTAACGGGCGGTGACATTGTTTCGATGGCCTGGGAAGACGATAAAACGGCCAAAGTAAAAGTTAATTGGGCATATCGTCAGGAGAACACCGCGGGTTATTCGAGTGAGACTTTTGTTTGGACTCGAAAAGGTGACAGCTGGCAGTATCTCGGCAGGGCTCTTCGCTAATCAAAGTATTATGCAAATAAAAAAGCCGACACTCTCAGATGAGACTGTCGGCTTTTTTTGTAATATTAAGCTTAAGCGGTCTTAGCGACCTTGCGGACTGCCGAGCGTTTCTGAACTTTTCCCGAGCGTAAGCAGCGGGTGCAGACCAAAACGCGCTGGGGTTTGCCGTTCACAATCGCGCGGATGGATTGAAGATTCACCATTTGACGGCGCAAATGAATACCGGTGATATTTAAACCGATACCGCCTGTCTTTTTGGGTTTACCGCGGCGGGTAATCTTACGGGCCTTAATCGGGCCTCTTGCACAGATATCACAAACTTGAGCCATGAAAATACTCCTCTTTTTTTGAAACTGGAGGCGCATTATAAGCAATTCATTTAACGATAAACAAGCTTTTTCACCCCTAAACGGGCTCTTTTAAAGGGTTTGGGTGATATGATGCGCCCGTTGACCCATTCTTTCTCAGGCGGCCCTCTCAAATGCTCTCCGTTCGGGAACAAATTGAAGCTTGGTTAAAGCCCCTTCAACTAGAGGAAAAACAGGAATTTCTCAATCGGTCAGTAGTCGGCGGCCTCGATCGCTTCATCGCCAAGGGCTGTGACCGGATCATTGGCGAGTTGGACAAAGCTAGTTCTTCGAAAAACCTTCAAGCCACTCTCAAACAAGTCAAAAAAGAATTCAGCCAGTACATGACCCTGTCTCCCGCAGAGCGGCGGGATTTGGTTAAGAAAACCCAAGAAGAGATTAAAACCTTGGTGGCCGACCTGCCCTTAAAGCCCAAGCCCATTAGCCCTAAAAGCCAATCCCAATTATCAGATTTAATTATCAAGCTAGTGCCGCCCGACAAGTTGCGGGCCTTTCAACTGACTAAGTTAAAGACTGCTGATGATTTACTGAAATACGCCCCCAAATGGGCGGTGCATAAGTCGCTTTTGACCCCCATATCCCAATGCGCTAATCGCGAAGAGCCCTACTTTATCTTGGGCCGGATAAACGGTATCTCCGAAGTGGCCCGTGGACCTCGGGGCATGATTAAAGTGTCTTTAGAAGACGGTAGCGGCCACCTGAATTGGACATGGTTCAACCGGCCTTATTTGCGCAAAGAACTTCAAAATGGCCGGTGGGTTTTACTGCATGAAACTCCACAGATTTCCAAATGGGGCAAGCAGGTGGTGGGCCGGGCGGAGACCTTTGAATTTTTAACTGAACAGGAAATGCAGGACATTCAGGCGGGTAAGGTTTTGGTGTTTTATCCTTCAACACCCACCTTGACCCAGGTGTTTTGGCGCAGCCTGCTGAATAATGTTTTAGATAAGTATTTAAATTTACTGCCCCAGAGCAAAAACTTCACCACGACTTTTAGCAAGTTGAGCTTAGTAGAAGCCGTGAATGAAATTCACAGGCCCACTAGTTTGGAATTGTATGAGTCCGCCCGAAAGCGGTTAGCCTTTGAAGAACTTTTAACCCTTCAGTTTTTCCTGATTGCCAAACGCCGGGTGATCGAAAAACGGGAAAAGGGAAGAAAGTATTTATTCGAAGGCGAGAAAATACTTCAGTTTAGAAAATCGATCCCTTATCAATTAACGAACGCCCAGAAAAAAGTTTTAAAAGAAATCCGGGAAAACTTAGCCAAAACCTATCCCATGAACCGCCTTTTGCAGGGCGATGTGGGCAGCGGCAAAACTTTAGTGGCGGCGATTTCTTTTCTTTATGCCGCTGATTCAGGTATTCAAAGCGCTTTTATGGCTCCGACTGAAATTTTGTCCCAACAGCATTATCAAAACTTAACTCGACTTTTAGAACCATTGGGTCTCAAGACAGCTTTGTTGACAAGCGATATGAAGGCCAAACCTAAACGAGAAGTTTTGGAATCGCTGGAGAATGGAACGACTGATTTAATTATTGGTACCCATGCTTTGTTAGAAGACAGCGTGAAGTTTAAAAATCTCGGATTTTTAGTGATAGATGAACGCCATAAGTTTGGTGTCATGCAAAGGGCCGCGCTGGAAGATAAAGGCAAGTGGCCTGATTGTTTAATGATGACCGCCACTCCTTTTCCCCGGGCTTTGGTTTTGACCGAATATGGCGATACGGATTTATCCATACTCGATGAATTTCCCAAAGGCCGCAAAGCCATTAAAACCACCTGGAAAAGTGAAAGCCAAAAGGAAACGGTTTATCAATTCGCTAAAGAGCGGGTGCTTCAGGGCGAACAGGTTTTTTGGGTCTTTCCCGTGGTGGATGAATCCAAAAACTTTTTAAAGTCCGCGGTTCAAATGCATCAGCATTTTCAAAAAGAAGTCTTTCATGGGTTTAAGGTGGGGCTTATTCACGGCAAGATGAAAAAAGAAGAAAAAGATTCGGTCATGAAAGACTTTGCCCAAAACAAGATTCAAATTTTGGTCTCGACTACCGTGGTGGAGGTGGGAGTAGATGTGGCTAACGCGACCATTATGGTTGTCGAACACGCCGAACGCTTTGGCCTGGCCCAGCTTCATCAATTGCGGGGAAGGGTAGGCCGGGGTGCCAAACAGTCTTTTTGCTTTTTGCTGACCTCTCCTGTTATTTCCAGCGATGCCATCGAACGCATGAA
>OLLS01000105.1_pt1 | contig 83154 bp, 75 predicted proteins | sample 1604631 | NCBI WGS metagenome assembly OLLS01 (sample SAMEA104055725, study PRJEB20765) | soil metagenome | biome: Arctic tundra; feature: Polygonal ground; material: soil | place: USA | collected 2011-09 | depth 0-0.5 m | reverse complement strand
GCGATAATCATGTTGGAGAGTTCAGTCGTCAAATTAACGTTTGAACCTTCCAGCGAACCGCCCTCAACAGTGCCTGCACCATTTTGTCCGGCCAAGCCAATGGTTTCGGCGCCGGAGTTGACAGAGGTTTGATAATAGTTACTGCCAACACTCGTTAAGCCGCCCTCGTTCTCAACGGTCGCCATCGCCACCTGAGCCAAAGCAATGGTTTGTCCATTACTAAAGCTTCCTTCTATCTTTCCCGTCGCGTCAAAAGCCAAAGAGCTTAGATCTCCATCCGCGTAACCATTTTGAGTCACCGTGGCATGGCTGTTAGGAACATAAGTATTAATGCCGTTAATGGGTTCCGTGGTGCCTTCAGCGTCACCCGTCATGCCATCGCGTTGGCCTATTCCCAAAATTCCGGCCGTGCCAAAATTCATATGAATTTGCATGATTTCAGCGCCAACGGAGGGAAGCGGGGATTGCCCTGGGTTGTAACAGGGCAGATAAATGTCCGGCTGGGATTCGCCGACGATCGTGCCGGCGTTGACGTTAAACTCCACTCCACCCGTGGTGGCCAGGGAACCGTCCGTGTTGAAAACCAGCAGATCACCCCCATACGTTATGCCCGGGTTACCGCGGTCATAACCGTCGGGGGGATTCCCCGCTCCGGTTTCCCCTTCCTGCATGCCCGTGCCGCCCAGCAAATTCGCGCTGCTGAGCGGCTTTCCGCCGGTGGTGTCAAAGGCGTACCAGGCGTAAGCGGTTTGGCTCGGCCCGGCCGCCGCGTTAATCCCGGCCCCCCCGATATCATTCACCTGGTAAAACACGGTCGTGACCGTATGGGCATAGCCGTTGGAATCATAGGCCGTTTGCTGGCTCGTCAGGGCCGGGGTAACCGGCGGCTGCTGCTCCCAAGCATAAGTACCAACATCGGCCAGCTGAACAGCCCCAATATCCAGAAAACCATTCACCAACGGCTGACCATTAGACAAGTTGCCTACTTGAACCAAAGCGCCGGCGGGAACCGGCGGGGCCGCTACCGCCAGCGGCTTAAAATCGGCTGGATTAAAAGCGATACCCAAGCCCAAATACTGTGCCCCCAAAGGCAGCACGGGATTCTGATTGACTGCCGGTCCCTGGAACAACTGCTCAACGCCGCCCGTCGCGCCATTCACCTGCTGTGCCGCATCCAGGTTGCCCGTAAAGACCATTTCGGTCGTGGCCGCAGGAGGCATGGTCATGTTGGGGTTGATGTTGATGTTGGAGATGGCGGAAGTATCCGTATCGTTCAACACATAGGCCGACTTGGTGATAAATAAATTCTGATTCGCCGGCTGGTTGTCCGCCGCCACGATAATGGGCGTTATGGTCTGCTGGATCGTCGCGGTATAGCCCTGGATCAATCCGCCATTGGCATCCACCAAGTTGCCGGTGCTGTCAAAGGTCAAATTACCCGCGCGGGTTAAATAGGATTGGTCGCCTTGTTTGGAAATCAAGAACCCATTTCCACTGATCGCCACATCGGTGGCGACGCCGGTCTGTTGAATGGTTCCTTCGCTCCAATTGGCTGTAATGGCCTGAACCCGGGTTCCCGTGCCGACTTGTTCCGGATCAACGCCGCCCAATTCGTCAGCGGAATTATCTCCCGTGCCGGTGGCAAGCGTCTGGCTCAAACTGTCAGCGAAACTCACTGCGCTGGCTTTATAAGCTGTGGTATTGCTGTTCGCGATGTTATTTCCGATAACGTCAAGCCAGCTGCTGTCGGCTTGCATACCAGAAATCGCGCTATACATATCTTGAAGACCCAATGTCTTACTCCATAGAGCTTGAGACGAGTATTAAACCCGTCCGTTGTTGAGGGCTTCCTCTATGAGGTCCAGCCCCACTAGCTGTTTTCGGCTTTTTCTATACTTAAACTAACGGCAATACTTGAAGTAACTCTACCACTATTTACCCTGGCGACAAGGTCATTTGAGTCAATTAATGGGCTTTTGGGCTACCTCCGTCATAAAAAGACGTTTTACCACGGAGTTCACGGAGTAAGTCATTTAGATTTCTGTGAAAAATAATGATTTAACTCTGTGAACTCCGTGTACTTCGTGGTTCAAAATCAGTTTTGTTGGTTGCAAAAAAAAAGGCCCCTGAAAGCATCTTTCAGGGGCCCCGAGACTAACGAACGGACTTTTAGTAGTCCATTCCTCCACCCATGCCGCCCATACCACCCATACCCGGAGGTCCTCCAGCGGAGGCCTTTTCCTTTTCGACGATATCGGTAATCAGCGTTTCAGTGGTGATCGCCAGGCCCGCGACCGAAGCCGCGTTTTGAATGGCGCTGCGAACGACCTTCACCGGGTCAATGACGCCGGAAGCGACCAGATCTTCGTAAACACCGGTTTCGGCGTTATAGCCCACATTGAGCTTTTCCGTCAAAACCCGGGCGATGACAACTGCGCCTTCGCCGCCGGCGTTAATGACAATCTGACGCAACGGTTCTTCCAAAGCACGGCGGACGATATGCGCTCCAATGACTTCATCGCCTTCGAGCTTCAAAGCTTCCACCGCTTTAATGGTACGGATCAGGGCAACACCGCCGCCCGCCACGATACCTTCTTCAACGGCCGCGCGGGTGGCGTGCAACGCGTCATCCACACGGGCTTTCTTTTCTTTCATTTCCACTTCAGTGGCGGCTCCGACATTAATGACGGCGACTCCGCCGACCATCTTCGCCAAACGCTCTTGAAGCTTCTCACGGTCGTAATCGCTGGTCGTTTCTTTAATCTGACGGCGAATGGTTTCCGAACGGGCATCCACGTCTTTCTTTGCGCCCGCGCCCTGCATGACGGTAGTGTTATCCTTGTCGATAATCACTTTCTTGGCCTGGCCCAAATCTTCCAGCTTCACGTTTTCGAGCTTCACGCCCAAATCTTCCGTGATGGACTTTCCACCGGTCAAAATCGCGATATCATCCAGCATGGCCTTGCGACGGTCGCCGAAGCCAGGGGCCTTCACCGCGGCGCAAACAAAGGTGCCGCGAATTTTGTTAACCACCAGCGTCGCCAAAGCTTCGCCTTCAACATCTTCCGCCAAAATCAAAAGCGGGCGGCCTTTTTGCACGACTTTTTCGAGCACCGGCAAAAGGTCCTTCATGCTTCCGATTTTCTTTTCGTGAATCAGGATGTAAGGATTTTCCAGTTCCACTTCCATACGGTCCGCGTTCGTCACGAAATAAGGAGACAGGTAGCCCTGGTCGAATTGCATACCTTCCACCACTTCCAGAGTGGTTTCGATTCCCTTGGCTTCTTCAACCGTAATGACGCCGTCTTTGCCGACTTTTTCCATCGCTTCCGCGATGATTTCGCCGACTTTCTTGTCGCCATTGGCGGAGATGGTCGCCACCTGGGCGATCTCATGCTTGCCCTTGGTCGGGGTGGAAATTTTCTTCAATTCCGCCACAACCACTTCAACCGCCTTGTCAATCCCCCGCTTCAAAGCCATCGGGTTGGCGCCGGCAGTGACGTTCTTCAAGCCTTCGCGCACAATGGCCTGGGCCAATGCGGTCGCGGTGGTGGTTCCGTCACCGGCCACATCGGCGGTTTTGGAAGCCACTTCTTTAATAATCTGGGCGCCCATGTTTTCAAACGGGTCTTCCAGTTCAATTTCCTTCGCGACCGAAACACCGTCTTTGGTAATGGTCGGGGCGCCGAACTTCTTGTCCAACACCACATTGCGGCCCTTGGGTCCCAAGGTTACTTTTACAGCGTTCGCCAGCTTGTCCACTCCGCGAAGCAAGGCTCTGCGGGCTTCTTCTCCATACATGATCTGCTTAGCCATTTCAAAATCCTCCATTAGGTATTAAATACTTTTAAAATTTTTGGTTTCTTACCACCGGGGAAACCTTTGATGTTTAAACTAAGATCCTGATTTTCGCCTTTCTTGGTGCCCTTGGTGCCTTGGTGGTTAGAAAGGTTTAGGTTCTTAGTTAATTGGTCAGCCTTCGATAACGCCGATGACGCCTTCTTCTTTTAAGATCACATATTCTTTGCCGTCGATCGTGATTTCTTCGCCGCCGTATTTTTCAAACAGAATGGTGTCTCCCGCCTTCACGTCCAGCTTCAAAACCTCTCCCTTGTCATTCACCCGGCCTTTGCCGGTTGAGATGATTTTTCCCTTTTGCTGCTTTTCACGAGCGGCATCGGGAATGATGATTCCACTCTTTGTTTTTTCCTCATCGCCGACACGCTCAACAAGGATGCGATCATACAACGGACGAAAACCCATGGAACAACCTCCTGAAATTAACCACGGAAAACCGTGGATTTTAATATGTTTTTTGAATTCCCCCGGAACCATGAATGTTCACGGCACCAATTTCAATGCCGCACTTAGTCCACGGGAGAGGGGTCATAATAGAAATAGGTTCATCTATCGTCAAGACTGGAGGACATAAAAAAACCATATTTCAGCGGGGCCGGAGGCCGTATTTTTAGCCTGAATTTGCCTAAGGAATCAAAGGGATTTCTTAGCGCGAGGGGCTATCAAAACGAGAGAGCGGGCATGGCAATAACCGCCCCCTTCTTCGTTAAGTCTATAGCTCTCATTGCGCGGTGAAATATTTCACCTGGTCGCTTGAATAATCCGCGACATAAACGGTGGTCCCGGCGCTATTGACTGCCACTCCCAGTGGCTCGGCGAAATTCTGATTGCCGCTGCCCGCGCTTCCCCAATAACCCAGACAGGCTCCGGTCGGGGAAAAATATTCCACGCGGCTGTCAATCGTGTCCGAAACAAAAACCGTGCTGCCGGCCGAATTGACAGAAATTCCATAAGGAGACTGGAAATCCCCCGGGGAGGTGCCGTTGCTTCCCCAATAGCCCAGATAGCCTCCGGTCGGGGTGAAATATTCCACACGGTTGTTGCCCACATCGCAGACATAAACGGTGGTCCCGGCCGAATTGAGGGTCAACTGATTGGGATGGTCCAAGTTCCCAATAACCGTGCCCAAAGTTCCCCAGGTGCCCAGGTAGCTTCCCGTCGGGGAAAAATATTCCACGCGATCGTTGTTCGTGTCCGAAACATAAACGGTGGTCCCGGCCGAATTAATGGCCACTCCCTGGGGGCCATTTAAATCCCCGGCGGCGCTGCCCGAAGTTCCCCATGTGCCATAGTAGGTTCCCGTCGGGGAAAAATATTCCACGCGGGCGTTGCCCGTATCCGTCACGTAAACCGTTGTCCCGGCTGAATTAATGGCCAGATTCCATGGCGACGCTAAATCCCCCGCGGCGCTGCCCGAAGTTCCCCAGGTGCCCAAATAGGTTCCGGTCGGGGAAAAATATTCCACGCGGTTGTTGCTCTGATCCACAACGTAAACCGTTGTCCCGGCCGAATTGATGGCCAATCCCGCGGAAGCGTAGAAATTCCCACTGCCGCCGCCAAAGCTTCCCCATGTTCCCAGAAAAGTCCCGGGAACGGGTGTGGGCGTTGGGGTAAGCGTAGGTGTAAAGCTATTGGTCGCTATGACGGTCGGCGTGCTGGATCCGGAGGTTGGAGTAGAGGGAGTAATATTCTGTCCGCAGGCCAGGGGCCACAGGGCCGCGCGCCAACCAGCAAGATCACCGTCAGTATTTTTTTCATGTTCCCACTCCCCCGTTTGAAAACCGAATGCCGAATACTATAGAAGGTGGATAAGCCCATTGCATTCGTTTTTGGAAGTTTATGTGAATTTTCGAAAAATTATCTAGGGAGTACCCATTCCTAAGATGATTTAGGGAATGGGTATCCCAAAAACCAGTCTTTCTTTATCACCACGGCTACCACTACCAAACCCAGAGCGATTCGAATGGCTTCCAGCAGGTTATCGTGGTGAATGGTTTCCAGGGTCATATTGCAATCAAAGTGGAAAAGAACCGCGATCAAAATACTGCGGTTCGACTGGTTATAAAGCCATGTCATCAGAATGCTGACGCTGATAAAGTCGACCACCAACAGCCAAAAACCGGTGGACCCGGGCGAAAAAGCCTCCCCAAAAGCGCCGCTCATCAACGTCAGCGGTATATGCCAGCCAACCCAAAAAAGAGCCAGTACCACGCTGGCCCGCATCGGTCCCATTTTTTGCTGAAGCCTGTCCAGCGCGTAGCCTCTCCATCCCATTTCCTCCGGCAAAGGCCCCACGACCCAAAAAAATAAAATCGCCGCCGGAATCGCGAGGACTAAAGGAAGTCCCTTCGTAAAGGCAAAGTCGCGGGCATCCAACTGAACTCCCTGCCCGCCAAAAAATAGGTCAATCTGTCCCGCCATCAGCAAAATCACCGGCATGATCAACACCGCCGCGCCCCAGACCCAAGCCGGTATCCTTCTAACCTCCACCAAACGACGGCCATAATCCCGCAGCGCTTCCCGCCCGCCTTCCTGATAGGTAAAAACCATTCCCGCCAGCGCCGGCCCCAACCCGCCCAAAGCCATCCACACCGGTTTGAGGGCCTGTCCCCAGCCCAACAAAATAAGCCCCCAGAAAAACCAGGACCACGCGAAAGTCCCCATAAAATAAAACCAAACGAATGGCCGTTGAGTTGACCGCATAAATTCCTTTCCAGTTTTCATCCATTGGATTGGGAATGAGAAAACCTAGAAATTCATTGGACCACTTATCTCTTTCCGATAACAACCCAACTTTTAATTCTTTTGGAGTTTATTTTAAGTGAGAAGAAGTGGAACAAAGGGGACGGGCCTAACGTGGAGTATGTAGGCCAGGCGCCTTGGCTTACTTTGCCGGCGTCAGCAAACTGCGGATTATTTCCCTTTCAACTTTTTTTGTTTTTTGGTTCGAAGCCTTTTAATTTCTTCTACTGGCGGTAAAAAGTTTTCTCCCGTCACAACTTTTTGCCCGGTCTTGCTTTCCAGTTCAAGCCGCGCCCTTCGGGCAATGCGGCCTCCCTTTTTTCCGGCTTCCTTGTTCGGTTCCAATCCTGTTGCATTAACGCTTTCCGCGATCTGCCTGGTAGAAAGTTCGGCCAGTGCGGTGAAGATCAACTCGGCCTCGGTCATGTGGTCACGCAAGTTCTGTGTTTTCAAACCTTTCATCTTTTTGTGGCTTTTCACCGAAACATCCGTCCATTCCCGGTGGATCAGGTCGGTCAACAAAGCATATTCGTCCTCACGCTCGATCTCATGGTTTTTCCAATAATCCGTCAGTTTGTTCCGGGTTTCCTGTCCCATCATGCGCTGTTGAACCCACTTTTCACTGCGGCGTTGCCGCTTCCAATATTCCCGGGCCCGGTCCAGTGAAAGGGCGGGGTCTGCCATATCCTTCAGGCGCTCATTGCCGACTTTAGCCAGCCAAAGCTTAAAAGGCTCCGCTTTGGGTGATGGGATAGACTGAATGATACGCAGCATCCCTTCCGCGTCAGTCGCATCGGTTTCTCTCATTTTCCCGTCCGGCGACTTCATTTTGAACTGTCGACAAACTGTCGACGGTTCAAATCCATCTTCGTTTTTCACCCGAATTTTCATTTTGAACCAATAATCACGAGGATTAACGCTGTCCGTTAGAGCCGCAACCACGTCAACCACGGAGAAAAACCATGTTTCCGTCGTATCATCAAAAATTCGGCGTATTTTGTAACCTTCAAACACCGCCAATGTCTTTTTAGTATCCATTCAACTCTCCCATTTTCTTTCAGCCCAAGTAGACCATTTTGTTAACCTCACCGAAATGGTTATCTCTTAACGGAATCTCTTTTTGAACTGTCAAGTATTCCTTGACAGTTGAACCCCTCGGCAATTTGGTTTTGATTCAACCAAACGGTCTCGTTTTCCAGCCTCACTTTCAAACGGGTAGAACCGTCATCGGTTTGATAAATAAGAATAGATGATGGGTTATTAGGCTCTTGCTTGGAAATCATACTGGCCTTTCAATTGGTATACACGAGTATACTATTTGAACCGCCACTGAGTTTCAAGATTTTTTAAAGGAGGTGAGAAACAGGCGATAACCCCGGCCCCGGGCCAGAAATTTCACCCGGGCATCGGTCTGGCCCTCATTTTTCTCAAAACTCATCGGCAAATTCCCATAGGCAGGGACGATTTTCTTTTGAATGGAGGCGCTGATTTTTGAGACGCGGGAAAAAGCTGGCTTCACGGCGGGCGTGGTTGGTGCGGCAAACGCGAAGATTCCGAGAGGCTGAATCAGAACCAGCGACATCAGCCAACGCGATAATATTTTGAAATTAAAAGAGACGGCCGGCATTTAAATACCCTGACTCGGAATATATGGTTATAAATTTACCATGGATTGAACCAAAGCTCCCGACGCTAAAAATTTCAGCGCCGCGATTGTCCTCAGTGAAGCACCAGCACCTTCAGCATCTGGTTTTGCAGCACTCCCCCGTTCGAGTCCTGCACCTGGACCGCCGCGATATAAAGTCCGCTGGCCATTCCATTGGCCGCCCATGGGACGGTTGCCGTTCCCGGCTCGCCGTCGCGGGAGGCCACCAGCTGTCCGGCGATGGTGTAGATTTTCACGTTCACCGCCCAGGCGTTGGGAATTCCCGCCGCGTTAAACGTCGTCGTCAGGGTCTGGCCTGATTGCAGTATGTTCGGCTCAGCCGCCACCGTGCCGCTCACCCCCGCGCCCATAACGATGACGGGGCGGATGATATTCCCCTGCCCTTCGCCGTTGTTCCATTCACATTGGACCCTATAGGTTCCCGGCGTGACCAACGTGCCCTGGTTATTCGTCCCGTCCCAGATAAGGGTCACCGACGCGCCCGAATTGAGAATCACCATCTGCAGTACCGCCGCGCCCGGGCCCCTGCCTCCCGGCTGTATGACGTTCGCGTTTAACGTCATGTTCATCGTCTGCGAATAATTCCAGTCCGTCACCGTGTTGTACAAAGTTCTGACCACTTCCCCCGTGGAGTTGTAGATCGTCACCGTGACATTCGACAAGTCGCGGTTGACGGTAACCCGCTGGTTGACGCTCGTCACCACGCCCGAGGTGGAAGTGCTGTCCACCTGGATCTCGTAATTGCCGTTGGTCACCGGATTGCCGCCGTTGTTGGACCCGTCCCAGGTTCCGATCAAGGTTCCGTTATAAAAAATTTCCACGATGTTGCCCGGCCCCTGCAGGGTCGATATCACGTTGCTGGGCCCCAGCGTAATGTTGTTGATGGGCTGGGATTCGCTTTGCACCAAAATGGTTTTCACCACTTCCCCGGCGGAGTTGTAAATATTGACGCTGACCGTATAGACCCCCAAAACCTGAACCGGCACGCTGGAATTAATGGGGGGCGCCGAGGCCGAGGTTAACTGGGCCCTGTTGGTTACCCTATCGCCCGCGTCCGACGTTCCGACCTGGGCCTGGTAGGTTAACTGGTAAACTCCGATGGCCAGGGGTGAAGGCAGGGTCCACTTTAAATTCGGCCCGTTGGCGATGGTGACGGTTCCCGCCGGAACATTTCCGAAGGACTCAAAGGTCAGCCCGGCGGGCAGGGTGTCGGTCACCACCACGTTGAAGGCGCTATTGCCGGTCACCGTCACGGCGATGGAATAAGTCAAAAGATCCCCGGTTTTGGCCGTCGTTTCGGAAACCTGTTTGGCCATAGCCAGGCCCGTGCGGGGCGTGGCGGTGGCGGTATTCGTCGCCGTCCCGGTGGCGGTAAAGGTCGGCGTTTGGGTGGCCGTGTTCGTGGCGCTATTCGTGGGCGTGTTCGTCGCGGTAGCGGTGGCGGTATGGGTGGGAGTGTTTGTTGACGTGTTGATCGGGGTATTCGTCTGCGTGTTCGTAACCGTGTTCGTGGCTGTATTCGTACGCGTGTTCGTCGGCGTGTTGGTCGCGGTATTCGTGGGGGTAGGGCTATTCGTCGAAGTAAGGGTAGGGGTGTTCGTGCTGGTATTGGTCGAGGTATTGGTGGCGCTATTGGTCGCCGTATTCGTCGGTAAGGGTGACGAGGTGGGTGTATTGGTGGCGGTATCGGTGGGACTGCTGGTGGGCGTGTTGGTGTCGGTATTGGTGAAGGTTAACGTCACGGTGTTCGTGGCGGTATTCGTCGGCGTATTGGTGGGACTATTGGTGAGGGTGTCGGTGGGCGTGTTGGTAAAAGTATTGGTGAGGGTTAGCGTCGGTGTGTTGGTGGCGGTGTTCGTCACCGTATTCGTGGAGCTATTGGTGAAGGTGTTCGTAGGGGTGTTGGTAGCGGTATGGGTAAGGGTGTTCGTCGGCGTATTGGTGAGGGTGTTGGTGGACGTATTCGTGGCGGTGCTGGTGGCGGTATTGGTAAAGGTGGGGGTGCAGGTGGGCGCGGTGAGCGTGAAGGAAAGGATATAGTTCATCCCCTGGTAGCTGCCGTAGCCGTTGCCGTCGTGAATGGCCAGCACATTGTAGCCGTTGAGAAAATCCGCGGCGGGTACGGCGATGGAAGTGCAGGCGTTCCAGACTACGCCGGTTCCGCTCAGCGCGTTTCCGTTGACCCAGATGCCGAAAAATTCCCCGGTTTGATTTCCGTCGTCCGCCTCGACCGACAACACCGCGCCCGAAACCGCCGAGCCCGGGGGAATGTTGAAATTTTTCACGTAATCAAACGTGACGCCGCAGGGGGCGGCGGCGCCCGAAGCGGCGGATGAGGAAAGCCAATAGGAGGTCATGCCCGAACCGGCCACATTGCAGGGAGGCCCCATGGCGGGACTGAGCGGATTGACCACCACCGAAGAAATCCAGCCGCCGGACGTGGCGAAATTAAAACCCCCGGCGTTCCAGGCGTTGCCCGAGGCGTCCGGGGGCGGCGCGCCGCCCGGATTCGCGCAATCCGTCCATAACATGTTGGTGGTGTCGCTCACCACATAGATCTTGGCGCTGGAGCCGCAGGACATTGCCGTCGGGGAGAAGGTGGGACTGAAGGTCTGCGTCACGGTGGGTGTGGGCAGCGCGGGCAGGGTGACCGTGGCGGTGATAAAACTGTTGCCGGAGGCGCAGTTGACGTAATTTTCGGCTTCCTGCACCACGATTTTATAAGTGCCGCCGGCCAAACCCGCCGGCAGGGTAACTGTAAAGATTTGCTTGAGGGGATTGGCCGGCGCGGCGCCCGCCGGGATTCCCGCCCAGCCGCCGACCGTGGCGTTGGTATCCTGCGTGGTGGAAACCACCGGACTGGTGCCGGTGTTGCCGGTATTGGCGTCCACCAGGAAATATTGATTATCGGCCGGATTATTGCAGTCCAAATTACTGTCGGCGGACGGAATGATGCCCACCATCCAGTTCGGCGTGTTGCCCGCGGTTTCATCGTAGGTCACCGTCACCGAAATGGTGGAACCCTGGACCGGGTTGGCGTTGGAAACCGTAACGCTCAAGAGCGTGGCCTGGCCCATGGCCCAAACCGGGATCCAGAACAACAAGAACGCGGCGAGGCCCGCCTGGCGGAAAAAATAAAGACCCCGAAAAAACTTCGCCTGAAACCGCTGGTAAGTCAGGTATAAAACCGTTTCCATCGAATCCCCCGCTCATTTTCCGAATCGGAAAAATCAGCGTTGCTCAAAACAAATGGTGTTGGTTGTAAAAAAGTGGTTGGGTTCGTTTGGGTTGCAACGAAACTTCTTAAAATTATAGGACGAATGTCCATGGAGCGCGCTAGAGAGGGGATGAATAATGATTACAAAAATAATGATCGCAACAAATTATAAAGAAAACGCGGTTTCAACGAATCTGCTCTTGAAGCGGATGATTTCGACCGGCCTTTTTTTACTTTTAGTTCGGAGAAAACTTTTGAACATTGTCGTTCGTGAGATCCGACACATAGATGTTGCCGCCTGTGTCAAGGCAGATTCCGCCCGGCTGCTGAAAGGTTCCGTTCCCCGGCCCAATGGACCCGAACTCGGTTAAATAGGCGCCCGAGGAAGTAAATTCTTGAATGCGCGTGTTTCCTGTGTCGGACACATAAATGTTACCGCACCCGTCCGCGGCCACTCCACCGGGCAGGCTAAATTGCCCTGTTCCGGTTCCATTGGTTCCCCAATTGGCCACGAAAGTACCGGCGGTGCTAAATACCGCCACTCGATTATTATTATAATCGGCCACGTAAACATTACCGTTCGCCACCGTTATAAAAGACGGCTGTTGTAGTTGTCCGTTACCCGTTCCATTGGTTCCCATTTGCAATATAAAGCTTCCGGAAGAAGTGAATTTTTGAACGCAGTTATTAGAGACTTGAGCGACATACACATTGCCCGACGAGTCCGTGGCGATTCCATCCGGATTATTAAACTGCCCGGCGGCGGTCCCCGCCGTACCCCAATCACTGATAAAAGTTCCAGCGGAGGTAAATACATCGACCCGATTGTTTTGATAATCCGCCACATAAATATTTCCGCTTCCATCAACCGCGACCGCGGTCGCGCCATAAATCTGGCCATTAGCGGTACCATAACTGCCAAATTGCGTCACATAAGTTCCCGCCGTTGTGAATTCTTCTACGCGGTCGTTTTGAAAATCCGCCACATATATGTTTCCGTTGGTTCCCACCGTCATTCCCCCGGGCTCGGTAAATTGTCCATTACCGGTTCCCGCAGAACCCCATTGGAGAGCATAAGGATGGGTACCGGTTCCGCAAATATAGGAAGGAGTGGAAGTAGGCGTTGGACCGGATGTCGAGGCCGGAGCCAAGGTATAGGTTTTTGAACAGGCCCAGGGAAAAGCCAGAAGGAGCAGGGCTATAAAAGCGGTTATGACTTTCATTTAAACAATTCCTTGCGGTATAGATGGGCGATTATAACCCAAACCACGATCTCATTAATGCAGCACAAGAACTTTCAATACTTTGGATAGACCCACATCCATATTAACCACCGTCACTCTGATGTAATAAACACCATTGGCCACCGGTTTATTGTCCTTGTCCTTTAAATCCCAGCTGTAGGTGGCTTTGTAGGCGATGCCCTGCGACCCGCTGCCATATATCTTTCGAAACGCCAGGGTAAAGACATCCCAGCTCACCGTCGAGGGAGACGGTACGGTCACGTCAAAGCTAACCGGCCCCGACGAATAAACGGGATTGGGATAGGGCGCGCTGATCGTGATAAGGGTTACCACCGGGGTAGCCGTTGGCGTTGAGGTAATGGTGGAGGTGGGCGTGAGCGTGGGCGTCCGGGTAACGGTTGAAGTTTTGGTCACCGTCGCGCTGTTCGTGGCGCTATTCGTCGCCGTAACCGTGGACGTCAGGGTCGGCGTATGGGTCGCCGTGGAAGTATCCGTAATCGTCGGACTATTGGTCGCGGTTAAAGTGTCGGTAACCGTCGCGGTGTTCGTGGCGCTATTGGTGGCGGTATGAGTCGCTGTCGCGGTTGCGCTATTCGTCGCGGTAAAGGTGGAAGTAACCGTCGCGGTAAGGGTTGAACTATTGGTAGCCGTAATGGTCGATGTTACCGTCGCGCTATTGGTAGCGGTCTGCGTATCCGTGATTGTCGGCGTTTGGGTGGCGGTTGAGGTGGGGGTACAGGTCCCGGTATTCGTGGCGCTATTGGTAGGGGTATTCGTTGATGTCACGGTCGCGCTATTCGTCGGGGTAGAGGTAGCCGTAAGGGTAGCCGTGTTGGTAGCGGTTGAGGTAACCGTCAGAGTCGCCGTGTTCGTGGCGCTGTTCGTGGGCGTACTCGTCGATGTGATGGTCGCGGTATTGGTGGCCGTATCAGTGGGTGTGTTGGTGGCTGTGTCAGTCGGCGTCGACGTCGCCGTGTTGGTCGGCGTATCGGTCGATGTCATCGTCGGTGTATTGGTTACCGTCGTTGTGGGTGTAGAGGTTGGCGTATTAGTCGCCGTATTCGTGGGGCTATTGGTTGCCGTACTGGTGGCACTGTTGGTCGGCGTCACCGTAGACGTAGAGGTCGGGATATTCGTGGGAGTCAAAGTAGGTTCGGTAACGCAGCCTTGCAACACCGTCACCGATGCCCCGCTGTCCTCGCTGACGAATATTTTTCCCGTGGGATCCACCACCACGCCCCGGGGATTGTTGGGGATCGGGCACTGGCTGGGCGGGCTTCCCAGCCCCGACAAAAATTCATCCAGCTTATTGGCGCTCGCTTCCGTCACGTAGAAATTGCCCGCCAGATCCGTTTTGATGAACTTCAGGTCGCTGGCGCCGGTATATAAAGTGGTTGGGGCGTAGCCGGGAACCCCAAACTCAACCAGTTTGTCCGCGTCGTCGACCACATAGATTTCGCTCCCCACCTTGATGATTCCTGTGGGAACATTCAGCACCGCGGCGCCTCCAAAGGTGACCGCCGCGTTAAAGGCCCCGCCGGAGACGCTGTCGTAGCGGTACACATTGCCATTCTGGGAAGTGATATAAAGGGATAATGTGGCTCCCTGGGTGGTGTCCATCCAAACACCCCGAGCATAGCTCACCATTCCCGAGGCGATGGCCCCCATATAGGAATAGGTGGTGTTGGCGAATTCATACACCGCCTCCCCGTTGTAATCCGCCACATAAACGTTTCCCAGGTTGTCCAGCGTCACATCCGACGGACTGTCAAAGGCTCCCCCCGTCCAGGTTGAGAAATGGGTGACCGGGACTCCCGCGGTGGTAAAAACATAAAGTGTGGCATCGCCCCGGTCCGCCATGTAGATCAGGCTCCGGCTGTAGTCGATCGCCATTCCGGAGGGCTCGCTAAAGCCCGTCATGGATGACAAACCCTGGCAGCAATTGGTGTTAGCGGTGGAAGTCACCGTCGGCGTGTTGGTAATCGTACTGGTGGCGGTAACCGTAGGTGTATTCGTTACGGTTGAGGTTGAAGTATAAGTCGCTGTATTGGTGATTGTGTTGGTCGGCATATTGGTGGGTGTCATCGTCGGCGTGTTGGTGGCGGTCACTGTGGAGGTAACGGTGGGGCTATTGGTCGGCGTGGGCGTATAAAAATCACTGACATCGAATTTGGTAATAAAGCCGTCGCCGCTAATATCATAAGTCGTCTGAAACGCTCCCAAAGTGGTTGGAAAATTGGTCGAATAAGAAACACCCGTCAAATAAGCGTCCCCGGATGTGTCAAGCGCGACGCCGTAACCGTAATCATCCGCGGTCCCGCCCAAATAGGTGGAATAACCCGGGGCGTTCCCCGCCGCGTTGAGCATGGTTAAAAAAGCGTTCGTTGATCCGATCAATGTGGTTTGATAAGCGCCTGCCGTCGTGGGAAAATTAGTGGAACTGCTGTATCCCACAACGTAGGCGTCTTCCGATGAATCCAAAACGACGCCATAACCTTCCTCGGTCCCGCTGCCGCCCAAATAAGTGGAATAAACCAGCGCGCCTCCGGAGGGATTCAATTTAGTGACAAAAGCGTCCCCGCCGCCGCCGTAAGTCGTTTGATAGGCGCCGCTGGTGGTTGGAAAATTGGTTGAGCTCGTTTCGCCCGTGACATAGGCGTTTTCGGATGGGTCTACCGCGATCCCGTAGCCGCTATCCGATGTACTCCCCCCCAAATAAGTTGAATAAACCAAATCGCTGGTCCCGGCGCCAGCCGGATTCACCTTTGCCACAAAAACATTATCGGAGCCGCCGCCATAAACCGTCTGAAAAGCTCCCGCGGTTGTGGGAAAGTTTCCATTAGTGTTTCCCGTAATGTAGGCATTCCCCGAGGAATCGACCGCGATAGCGTAGCCTTCATCAACTTTGCTGCCGCCCAAATAGGTTGAATAGTCCAGGGCGCTGCCTGCGGAATTCAATTTAGTCATAAAAGCGTCTCCGCCGCCGGCATAAGTCGTCTGATATGCCCCGCTGGTCGTGGGAAAATTGCTTGAATCCGTATATCCCGTTATATAAGCGATACCCGACGAATCAATCCCGATCCCATAGCCTTCATTGAACAAATTGCCACCCAAATAAGTGGAATAAATCAATCCATTGCCGGCGGCGTTCAATTGGGTCACAAAAGCATCTCTGGTACCGGAAAAAGTTGTTTGGTAAGCCCCGGCCGTCGTTGGAAAGTTTCCGTCGCTTTGTCCCGTCACATAGGCATCGCCATTTGTATTAACGGCGATGCCGAATCCTTCGGAGCCGTTGCTGCCGCCCAAATAGGTTGAATAAATGAGGGCGCTGCCTGCGGCATTGATTTTAGTGACAAAAGCGTTTCCATTCGAAGGGCTGGCATTTGTCGTCTGAAAAGCGCCGCTGGTCGTGGGAAAGTTTGAGCTGTAAGTTTCACCGGTTACATAAGCGTTGCCGCCGGCATCGGCCGCGATTCCATAGCCATCATCTTGACCGTTCCCCCCAAAATAAGTTGAATAGTCCAACGCCGGATCAATAACTAAGGTTTTAGTCTTGTCGTAATCCCCTATTTCAAAGCCAATCTCGTTGGTTCCCGTGGTCACATACTTGCCCGACACGATGGTGGTGACACCTTCGTCTTCCTGATAAACCGTCGGCGGTTTAAACCTCACGCCTTTGTCCCCGATGGCCAATTGCAAATTTCCCTGGTCATCCACCGTGGCGCTGTCCGCGCCCGTATGCTGAATACGGATGGCTTTTGGATCCGCTCCGGGTTTGACATGAAAGTCATACTCCATGCTTCCCTGCTTGCCGTAATAAACCATGTCAATTCCCGGATAAACCTCATGGGCCGTCACCTGGGAATATTGTTTAACATTGGTTTGCCATTGGCCGGGGTCTTTGCCGATGAAGTAATTGCTGATACCAGGCAATAGGTTTTGCGCTTCAAACGAAACGCCGCGGTTCGATCCGGTTAACCTGAGTCTCAAAACATCCCTGCCTAAAAGTTTATGGCCTCTTTTTCCTTTAGCGAGGTCGGCTCGAGTGGATAGGCTGTTGTCATAGCGGCTAAAGGCTATGACCGTTTCCTGGTCCGTCAAAAATAAGATATACCCGCCGCCCCGGACCATGTACCGAACCTTCGAATCGGTCTGGCCCTCATTGGCCTCAAAAGCCATGGGAAGGTTACCGTAAGAACTATTGAATTTGAGTTGGGGGGATGAACCCGAGCCCAGGTGATGGGATAAGGCGGTTTGGCCCGAAGGGCTGTTTTTGGCTGACGGCCCATTGGTCCATGCGGCCAACATCACGCAGCCGAACAACACCAACGGAACACGAATATTTTTATGAAGGGCCCACAGAAATTTGAAATTCATACAGATGCCTTTTTATATTCAAAACACATGGGCAAATAATACTACGAATATATAAACGAGGCTTCTGCATACGTTCTTATCCATTACCCCCCCTTGCGCGGGACGGGGGTTAAACGGCCGTTTTCACGACACTTTTCTTAGATTTAACAATAACCTGACTGCCTATTTCCGCTCCAGCACCATCGCCCCGCCCAGACCGCCGCCGATGCACATGGAAATAACGCCCAGGTCCACATTGCGGCGCGCCATTTCGCGAAGGCCGGTCAGGATCAAACGGGCGCCGGTCATGCCGACCGGATGGCCCAAGGCGATCGCCCCGCCGTTAACGTTGAGAATTTCACGGTTCATTTTCAAAACCCGGTCGTCCGCCAAAACCTGGGCGGCGAAGGCCTCGTTGATTTCGATGAGCTTCATGTCTTTTAATTCCAGCCCGGCTTTTTTGAGCGCCTTGGGAATGGCGTGAGCGGGACCGATACCCATGCGTTCCGGTTCCACGCCCGAAAAAGCGTAAGAACGGATATAACCCAGGGGCTTATAACCCAAGGCGTCCGCTTTTTCTTTGGACATCACCATCAAAACCGCAGCGCCGTCGTTAATGCCGCAGGCGTTGCCCGGGGTGACCGTGCCGCCCTCTTTAAAAATGGTCGGATAGGAAGCCAGGGTTTGCTCGTTTAGCGCGGCGTTGATTCCCTCGTCTTGATTGACCGGTTCGGTGGCAACCACTTTTCCCATCACCTTCTTTTGAACCATGACGGGAACGATTTCATCTTTAAATTTGTTTTCCCGTTGTGCGCGGAAAGCTTTTTTGTGGCTTTGAACCGCGTATTCATCCTGCTCTTTGCGGGAAATTTTAAATTCGTCCGCAAGAACCTCGGCGGTCTGGCCCATGACCAAATGACAGACCGGATCGGTTAAACCCTCCATGAGAGTGTCGATCATTTTGGAGTCGCGCATCCGTTTGCCGAAACGAAGGTCCCGGCTGACGTAGGGCGCCTGACTCATGGATTCGGTCCCTCCCGCCAATTGCAAATCCGCATCGCCGCAAATAATGTTTTGATAAGCGTTCACCACCGCCTGCATGCCCGAAGAACAATTGCGCTGGACCGTATAAGCCGTGGCTTCTTTGGGAATACCCGCTAGTAATGCGGCCACCCGGGCAACATTGGGCGCGTCCGAAAATTGCCCCACACAGCCCAGAATCACTTCATCCACTTCGGAAACCTTCAAGTTGTTGCGCTTCACCAGTTCGCGGATGACGGTTGCCGCCATTTCCTGCGGCGTTACATCTTTTAAAGCCCCGCCCAAATTACCAATGGGCGTTCTGCCCCCGTCAACAATGACCACTTCTTTCATAACAGCCTCCTAAAATTCAATAATTTCACTTGGTTATAAAATCGCTCTTAAGCTTTCGATTTTCTTCTTCCACTAAAAGACGTCTGAGCATCTTCCCCACCATATTCTTCGGCAGGGATGTACGGAACTCCACTTCTTTAGGCACTTTATACTTGGCCAAGCGGGCTTTACAAAAATCGATGATTTCCTGAGACGTCGCGGTTTGGCCCGGTTTGAGAACAATGTAAGCCTTAATTTTGTCGACCAGAACGGCATCCGGCACGCCCGCCGCCACGCAGTCCAAAACTTTTTCGTTCTGGAACAAAACTTCTTCCACGTCGCGGGGATAAACATTCTCGCCGCCGACTTTCACCATGTCTTTCTTGCGGTCCACGATGGCGAAAAAACCGTCCTCATCCATATAACCAATGTCGCCGGTGTAAAGCCATCCGTCCTTTAATACATTTAGGGTTTCTTCCGGGTGATTCCAATAACCCTGCATGACTTGGGGGCCTTTAATGACAATCTCGCCTATCTCCTTTACGGCCATTTCTTTAGTGCCGGTCTCCACATCCATAATTTTGCAATCCGTGCCCACAAAAGGAAGGCCGATCATCCCCATTTTGCGTTTGCCGTAAACCGGGTTGCAATGAGTGACGGGCGACGCCTCCGTCAAACCGTAGCCTTCCACCAACTTGCCGCCGGTGAGTTCCTCAAATTTCTTTTGAACTTCCTGATGCAAAGGCCCCGCGCCGGAGATGCAGGCCTTAATGCTTCGAACGTCATATTTTTTCACATGGGGGAAATTATTGATGGCCACATAAATGGCCTGGACCCCGGGAAAAAGCGAAACCTTGTATTTATCCACCGCTTTCAAAACCATTTCCACCTCGAATTTGGGAACCAAAACCATGGAAGCGGCCATAAGCAGGGCCCAGTTCATGCCGGCGGTCATGCCGTAACAATGAAAAATGGGAATGGCCAGCATAAAAACCTCGGTTCCCATGTCCAGTTTCGGAAGCCAAAGCTTGCATTGATGAGCGTTCACCACCAAATTGCGGTGGGTCAAAATGACGCCCTTGGAGACGCCGGTCGTACCGCCGGTGTACTGCAGCAGGGCGGTTTTATCCAGATCGAGGGGAACCTGAGCTGGCTCGTCGGACGACGCATCTATCTCTTCCACGAAACTGTGATAAAGAGGTTCGGCGGGCCAGGACACCCAGCTTTTTTCCTTCTTGGCTTTGAGGACATAAAGCCATTTGAGGGGGATAGGAAAATAATCGTTCACCCGGGTGATCCAAACTTTTTCCAGATGACAGTCCGCCGCCACCTGTCTCAAAATCGGGATAAAACGGTCCAGCGAGATGACATGGCGGGCGCCCGAATCCTTCAACTGGTGGGCTGTTTCGCTGGCGGAATAGAGCGGATTGAGCTGGGTTAAAATGCCGCCGGTGCGCAAGACCGCATAGTAAGCGATAACCGCCGCGGGACAATTGGGCAGGTAAAGGGCCACCCGGTCACCGGGCTTAATACCTTCTTCGATCAGAAGATTGGCGAATTGATTGACCTTATCGTTGAGTTCGCCGTAATTAATGCGGGTTCCAAAGTAATAAAGAGCGGGGTTCTGGGGGAATTTTTTGGCCGTGTCGGCCAGAGTTTCCGAAAGGGTTTGCTGGGGATATTCGAGAGTTTTGGGCACTCCCTGGTCGTAAAACGCCAGCCAAGGCCTTTGATTCATGAGCCCCCCCGGAATATGGTTTAAAACTACGGCAAAACTATTCTAACCACCAAGGGCACCAAGGGCACCAAGAAAAGCACAATTAAAATTTGGTTTCCAACATTTTACATATCTTTGCCTTTCGCCGTTCTTGGTGAACTTGGTGCCCTTGTGCCGATTTTCCATAAAACAAATTATGGAAAATCGGTACTATGCCGACCTCATTAAAAGTTTTAAAGAAGGTCGGCATGGTGGTTAAAGATGTTTGTTATAATCTCCTTAAATAAAAAATATTATTGCGAGCCGCCATTGACCCCAACCTTGATTCGGATTCTCACCCGGGAGTTCGGCCATACCCTCGTTCAAAGCCGTCTCTCGCATATTTCCCAATCGTCGAACGAATCGGTAGAACTCAGTTTTTTCCACCCCCAGCGCTCCCATAACCACTTAGTGGTGTCCCTTTTACCTTCCAACCCGGTTATTTTTACCACGACCGAAAAGGCCCCGGCCCTGCCCAAGCCACCCAATTTTTGCCGTTCCCTACGAAAACATTTGGAATACTCCCAGGTGATGTCGGTGGAGTCCGAACCGGGAAGCCGGATTATTCATTTCGCTTTCAAAACATCCGAAGGTGTCTTCACCCTGGTCTTTGAGGGCATTCCCAAGTACCCCAACTTTATTCTGCTCAATCCCCAAAAGCAGATCATCAGCGCCCTTCGTTACAAAAACGATGTGGAACGCCCGGTGCTTCCCCAAAGCCTTTACGCCCCCCTGCCCCAGCCCGCCAAACCCAATTTATGGACGATCGACGCCGCGGACTTGGAACGCCTGTGGCAGGCCGCGGGTTATCCGGCTTTAAGTTTATGGCTGAAAAATGAGTTTTTGGGCGGGGATACTGAACTCAACAGCTATTTGGAAAGTTTCGGCAAAGACGCCCTGACCGAATGGGCCAAGACGAAGCGGGATATTGAACAGGGCCTCTTTAACCATTTCACCCTGCTGTCGGGGCCGCCGCCCGCGATCAAAATTTTCCCCGGCCATGCGGCCCCCCAGGAGCACGCCAAGGTTTTTAAAACCGCCAACGAGGCGCTGGAACATTGGTTTACTTTGGAAATCCGCAGCCACCACCGCCAGACTGAAAGAGTGCTGTTGGAGCACAACATCAACAAAGCGATCAAACACGAAAAGCGTATTTTGGAAAAGCTGAAGAAAGACCGCTCCGAGGCCCAACGGTCCGACCAATACCAGCATTGGGGCGAACTGGTGATGGCCCTGCTTCATAAAATCAAATTCCATATGACCCAGGTGGATTTGGAGGATGTGGTTCGCGGAGGGCCTGACCCCGTCTCCATCCCCCTTGACCCCAGCATTACCCCGCTTCAAAACGCCCAGCGTTTCTTCAAAAAGGCCCAAAAGGGCTCGCGCGGCTTGGAGATGGTCGATAGACGAGAAAAAGAAGTTCAACAGCGGTTAGAGGAGTTGAAAGCGGCCCAGCGCAGCCTGCCCTCGCTGCAAACCCGGGAAGAAATCAAAAAAGCCATGCAGCAATTGTTTCCCGTCAAAACAGAATCCATGGACAAGCCTAAAAAGGGAAAGGAAGAAAAAGTCCCAACCCCCAACATTTTACGCAACAAAATCAGCAAGGAATTTGAGCTTTGCGTGGGCACTTCGGCGGCCGCCAATGAATATGTGACCTTTCAACTGGCCCAGCCCGAGGATTTATGGTTTCACGTCAGGGATTTGCCCGGCGCCCACGTGATTTTGCGGCGTCTTCAAAGGAACAACATCATTAACGACGACCTGATCTTATTGGCCGCTAAAGAAGCCGCCTTGCATAGCAAAGCCAAACCCGGCAGCAAGGTCAATGTCAGTTATACCTTTAAGAAGTTCGTGAAAAAAATACCCGGCGCGCCCATGGGCATGGTGAGCATGACAAAAGAAAAAAGCCTGCTGATTGAGATTTAACAGCGATGGAGAGAAAGGGGCCGGGCGGCCCCTTTTCTCGCGTCGGCTTTCCCTCGAGTTCATCCCTGAATGAACCCTCCTGATGAGGAAAAGCCCGGGGGTTAGAATTTCATTCGTAGGCGTGAAGCTATAAAACTTTCTCTCTCGTACGGATGGTAATAGCCTCTTCCACTTCGGTCACAAAAATTTTCCCGTCGCCCGGGTTGCCCGTCCTGGCCCCGGTTTTAAACGCCTCCATGGCTTTGGAAAAATCTTTGTCTTCCACCACCAGCATGAACATGGTTTTGGCCAGTTCGTCGTACTTGGCCGAGCCCACCCGGATTCCCTTTTGCTTGCCCCGGCCCAAAACATCCATCTTAGTCAGGGCCATAAACCCGGACTTCTCGAGGTTTTTGACCACGTCCGTTTCCTTTTCAGGACGGACCACACATCGGATCATCTTCATAAATTGCTCCAAATATTCCTGCGATTTGATTCCGCCCGCCCTCAGCGCAAAGCCTGTTCCCTGTTCTCATTAGTGCGTATCCGAACCGAATCCAAAACGGGACAAACAAAAATTTTTCCGTCCCCGATTTCACCCGTTAGGTTGGTTTGCAGAAGGATTTCCACCACCGCGTCCACTTTGGAGGTTTCCACCACTAAGGTCACCATCCATTTGGGCAAAAAGCTGATTCCCTTATCCGCCTGTTCCTCTTTGCCGTATCGCAAACCCCGTTGTTTCCCGCGGCCGTAAACCCGCTGGCGGGTAACCCCGACTACCCCAACCCCTTCCAGTTTGGCCAAGGTTTCCACCCATTTCCCCGGCCGGATGATGGCGATCACTTCCTTGATCATGTCACTTCTCTTCCGGAACTAAATTCGTCATAAGGGTTTTGAGCCCCGTGGCGCGCCAGACTTTTGTCAAAAAAAGGAAAAGGGGAACGCTGGCGAGCGCCAAAAGGGCTTTTCCCGGGTTTTCAATCCGAAGAATCATGCTTAAGAGGGGTAAAAAGATCATGGAGCCTGTATCTCCTTAAAAAGTTCCAATTCTTACCAAATTAAAAGCAAGTCTTGTACCAAAATTAGGAAGATACATTTTTGTAAAAACGGAAACGAGGAGCGCTTTTGAAAAGTTCAAAAGATAATAAATGGCTCATTTTTAGACGTTTTATGAATGGCTTGGGAAAGGTAACAAGACCGTAAAAACCTGTACTCGAAACTTTATACAAAAATGTAGAAATTACGCTTGTCGATTAAAACTAATCTGTGTTTAAGAAGATATTCTCAAAATCGAGAACTATGGGACTCGCGTGGCGCTAAAGAAATTAACGAGAAACGTAAACAACCGTTCGTTTGGATTTTGACCATCCCGCGTCTTTAAATAGCTTTTCGTGTTTTCCGCGAAAAGCCAAAACCATCAGGTTTTTGATTTTTTTACGCTTTTGATGCTGCCGGACGGCTTTTAAAAGCGCCTGTTCAATCCCCTGGTTTTGAAAATAAGGATGGACCGCGGTTTCTAAAAGCTCCCCGTAGACTTGCCGGGCTCCCTGCCGGAGTTGTAAAAAGGAAAATCCAACTGGAGTGCCGAAAACCGTCGCCACCCAGCCAGCCGCGAGGGGATCGGCCAGAATCTGGGAAACCCGCTTTTGAGCCGTCGACAAGGTCCACTTTTCCAGAAAAGGCTCATGGAAGAAAGAAGATTGAAACACCAGCGACAGGGCTGGCCGGTCTTTAGATTGAGCGACCCGGATTTTGAAAGGCGCGGGTCGGCTCAAGCGGCTTTCCGGTAATCATCCAGCCAAAAACCCCAGGCGACAAACAAAAGCTGAACCTGTCCAGCGAGTGCGACCCAGATCGTGCTTTTGGGCACCGGAAGTAAAAACAGACTGATAAAAACCGCGATCAAAATGAAGCAGAAAGCCCAAAAACCCCATTGGCCCGTTACGCCAACCGCCTTGGTGGACTTTAAATAAACCCAAAGACCGGCCGCGAAAAGAATGGCCTCAACCACAACCGTGCCGGCCACCGAGTTCCAAAGACCCAGTCCCCATCTGACGCTTCCCGGATCGGCGGAAGGCAAAAGGTACATGTCCGCGTGGTGAAAAATCAAATTCAAAAACCAGTTGCTGACCACCAACCCGGTCACGATAAAAGAAACTTTCTCGTTTCGGCTGATAATCAAAGAAACAATACCGAACAAAGCCGCCCAGGCCAAAGCCATCACCAGACTATGGCTCAATGAGTAATCAAAAAAATCAATCGGCAGCACTTTGGTCATACCGGGGGTGATTCTGACATTTTCCCAGCCCAAAAGAAGAAAAAGCGACCAAAGCAGGTCCAGCCAAACAGCCGCCAGAAAAAGTACGCCCAATGACACCTTTGGAACCCATTTTTTCGCCGCCAACCCCGCCGCGTAATGACAGAGAAACATACCGCCTCCTTATTTTCGAACTAGAGAAACCGTCAAAGCCGCCAGCCCCAAAGCCAAAGCCGCGCCCGGAAGCCACTTCGAGCTTAAAAAATCATCGAGTGCGTTTCGCGGACCGTTGTCCGTTTTATCCAGCTTCGCCACTTCTTCCTTTAAGACACTGATGTCTTCCGTGTCATCCCTCAAGTCCTTGTGCATCACGGTCATTTCCTGTTGCATTTCGGTGTCCGTAACCATTTTTTCTTCAACTTTCTTTTCGATACCACCTATCCGCTCTTCAGATTTTCCCATATCTTCCTGAACCCTGTCCAAAAGCTTTTTAACCAGTTTCAGCTGTTCCTGAATATCCGCGTTGGTTGCCTGAATATCCAAATTGCTTTTTTGAAGGGTTTGAATCGCGTCCGCCTTCTTATCAAAATCACTTTGTAAGGAAACGAGTTTATCATCAAGAGACTTGAAGGATTCTTTCAAGTCGGTAAATTCCTGCCGGCTGGGGCCCGGTATGGGAGTGGCTGTGGGAGGGGCCGGAATAGCCGTATTCGTGGGAACCGGCATAACCGTCGCAGGTGTGGAAACAACCTCAGCGGCACTTGGTTCGGAGGGGGCCGCGGACATAAGGGCGATCATCTTTCCGAGGCGGTTTTCCAGTTTCCAGGCCGAGGCTTTTTTGGCCCGGATGTCCGCGGACTTGTCTTTGACCAGATCCAGCAGGGATTGAAGATCCGAAACTTGATAAGAACCGTTTCCCGCCTTGACCTGCTTAAGGTCCTCCGCCATGACATAATCGTTCGCTTTTAAAATAGCGTTCGTAATGTCGTCTTCGGTCAGTGTTTGGCTGGATAGATAATAATCTTTTTTATCGCCCAGGTAGCCCGCTTTGGCCAACTGTTGAATGGTTTGAACCTCATCGTCCGAAGCGGCAGTCGGAGTCAGTGTCGCGTCCTGAGCCAAAACCACTCCCATCATTCCGGGTGTAAAAATCATTGTCAGAACTAGAAACCCAGCTAAAAATTTTGAGTAAAAAGACTTAATGATCATGCGCCGTCCTAGTCGATTGATAAATTCCTGAAGTTTTCAATGAGCTTTTGCGATTTCTTTGGCGGGCGCGGCTATTTTAACCTCATAAAGATAATCCAAAACCGAAACAAAGGTGAATCCACCGCCCATAATGACGAATATAAATTCCATGGTTCCCGAAGTCACGTCATCCCAAACCGCTCCGCAGGTAAAGTAGCTGATAACCGCGACCACTACCAACAAACCCCAAAAAAACAAATTAGCGTAAAAATATTCCGTGAATGAAATCGTGTTATTCCCTGTGTTTTTAATCATTTTAGAGTCGGCCATTTTTCACCTCAAAATTTCGCCCGGGAACCGGGCTTGGTCACTGGCGAGCCAGTTTTACAAAGCGGACATTCTTTTTCGTCCCAACTCTCCACCTTCAACGAAGCTAAAGCTTTCAGCGGAACGTCAAAGTGACCGGTTCCGCCGCTGCGATCAATTAAGCATCCCACTCCCACCACTTCGGCGCCCAAGCTTCGGACGACCTGAATGGATTCCTTGACCGATTTACCGGTGGTAATAATGTCTTCTACCGCGAAAATCTTTTCGCCTTTTTCCACCTGGAAACCGCGGCGCAATTCCATGGCGTCGGTCTCTTTATTGCGTTCGGTAAAAATGGCTTTAACTCTTAAAGCCCGCGCTAATTCCTGTCCCACAATCACGCCCCCCAGGGCCGGAGAAACAATCGCGTGGGGATAAAGCGGTTTCACTAATTCGGCCAGTGCCGCGCAAAGTTTTTCCGCGATCCAGGGATATTGAAGCACCAGCGCGGATTGAAGGTAACGGTCGCTGTGACGGCCGGAGGACAACCGGAAATGGCCCTTGAGCAGAGCGTGGGTTTCTTCGTAGGCTTTGATGACTTCATCGTTTGTCATGAAACTCCTCGAAAGTAAGGTTTCATTTCATCCACCAGTTTTTGAGCCTCGCGACGGGACGCTTGGGCGTAATCCAAACCCGATGAAGCATATAACACTTGTCGGGAAACATTCACTAGGATTCCAAATCCATTCTTGGCCCGGCCTTCTTTCAAAACACCCCGTAAATCGCCGCCTTGGGTTCCGACCCCAGGCACCAGAAAAACCGTATCCGGGGCCAAGTGCCGTAAGTCTTTAAGATATTGGGTTTGGGTTGCCCCCACCACCAGCCCCAATTCGCCCTTTTTGCCTTTTCCCCAGCCGACCGCCGTTTGAGCCACCCATTCGTAAAGCTTTTGTCCATTTTGAAGGGTCTGAAGCTGGAAATCGGAGGATGAAGGGTTAGACGTCAGACACAGCACAAATGAGCAGGTTCCGGGATAATCCAGAAAAGGTTCGACCGAATCCTTGCCCATATAAGGGGATAGCGTGACCGAGTCTGCTTTGAGGTTTTCATAAAAGGCTTTGGCGTAAGCCTGAGAGGTATTGCCGATGTCGCCCCGCTTGGCGTCCATGATCAGAATCGCGTTGACCGGAATTAAAGCTCGTATTTTCTCAAGAACTTGGAGACCTTCGGCTCCCAGGGACTCAAAGAAAGCCAGGTTGGGCTTATAAGCAGCGGCCAGATCTTTGGTGGATTCGATAACAACGCTGCAGAAGTTCAAAATGCCTTGAGAATCCTTAGACAATCCGGCCGGAAGTTTGGCCAAATCCACGTCCAGCCCCACGCACAGACAGCCGCCGGTACGCTGAACAGCCGATTTCAACTTTTCCGAAAAAGACGCCATAACCACCTATTCAAAAGCTCTGTTTTATCAAAATTCCCCTGATTAAGCCGCGAACTCATTGTAACGAAAGGTTTTTACGAAGGTTACAGTTATTTAATCAGTCTCGTTTAACTTGATACCAAATAAATTTAGTGAGAATACCCATGAACACCGATAGTGTTAAGAAGGCTTCCGTTATCCATGTTTGCGATTTTTGTAAAACACAAGGGTCGTTAAACCAAACCATTTTCAACCATGAGGGTTGGTACTACTGCCAAAATTGTTTGATTGAAATACCCAAAATGACAAAAAAATCGAGGCAAACCCTTTACCAGCCCAGTTTATTTTGAAGTCGCGGGCCATTGGACAATTTCTAACTTCACGTGTGCAGTACCGGTGCTGCTGATGCCCACGGCGTCAGCCGCCGATTTGGACAGGTCGATAATTCGTCCCACTACATAAGGTCCCCTGTCGTTGATTTTCACCTGGACACTTTTGCCGTTATCCAAATTATCAACCTTAACCACCGTACCCAGGGGTAGGGTCTTGTGCGCCGCCGTCATGGCGTACATGTCGTAAACTTCCCCGCTGGAAGTAAGCTTCCCATTAAAATCCGCTCCATACCAGGAAGCGATGCCTTCCATCTCGCCTTTCCACGAGTCCGGCCCCAGATTTTTGAAATCATCGGGACTTTCATACTGGGCGCTGGAATTGGGACGGGGTTCCACAATCCCCCGGCCCGACGGAACTCTTTGACGGATCGGCACGCAGCCGACTACACCGGCGATTCCCAATAAGACAACCAGTTTAAAAATATTACTTTTCATTTTGTTCCAATAGGCCCCGGCATAAACGAGCGGGTAAAAAGGGACCCTCGTAAATATAACCGGTATAAACCTGAACCAGACTGGCACCCGCGTCTAGTTTTTCTTGAACATCTTGGGCGGTAAAAACCCCCCCTACCGCCACCAGGGGAATTTTCCCTTTGGTAAAACGGGAAAGGGATTTCAAAACCCTGGTCGCCATGGTCTTTAAGGGCTGTCCCGATAACCCGCCGTCCGGATATTTTCCCGCCGGCAAGCCTTCCCGGGAGAGGGTGGTATTGGTAGCGATCAGTCCTGCGCAGCCAGCGCTCAGCGCCACCGAAGCCGCTTCTTTTAAAGCTTTATCCGCCAGATCGGGGGCCAATTTGAGTAAAACCGGCTTTCCCTTGGCTTCTTTAACAAATGCCGTCAAAAGCTTTTTAAGCGGTTTGGCTTCCTGCAGTTTTCGAAGCCCCAGTGTGTTGGGGGAACTCACGTTAACCGTGAAATAATCCGCGTAGGGTTTCAAGCAGTTTAACGATTCCAAATAATCATCGACCGCCTCTTCCAGTGGGGTTATTTTGCTTTTTCCAATATTGATTCCGATGGGAATGGAAGGCCAGCAACCTGCCTCTTTTATTTTTTTTAAGTTTTGTGCGGCTTCATCAGCGCCGGGATTGGGAAACCCCATCCTATTGATCAAAGCTTTTTGATGGGGGTAGCGAAAAACGCGGGGAGTCGGATTGCCATTTTGAGCCTTAGCCGTAAAAGTGCCTAATTCGGCGAAACCAAAACCAACCCTTTCCCAGGCCAAAGGCAATTGGCCCTTTTTATCCAATCCTGCGGCCAATCCAATGGGATTGGGAAATTTTAATCCTAAAACGGTTTTTTCAAGTCGGAGGTCCGAAATTCTTAAAGTGGAAGAAAACAAAGGCAGTAACGGCCCCCAAACCCGCAGAGACCCCAGGGCCAAACCATGGGCGGTTTCGGGTTCTAACATGAAAAGCAATCGCTTCATCACTGAGTACAATGGGATTCCGTCACTCGAAGTAGATTCAGAATAGTTACGTTGAACGGCTGTTTCAACCCTGAAGTGGATCCGCTATCCCGGCTTCTTGAAAACCTTTCGCCCGTAAAAGACAGGAGTCACAGCGCCCGCAGGAGCCGCCGTTGGCTTTCGGGTCATAGCAGGAGTGGGTCAAGCCATAGTTCACTTTTAACTTCAATCCGGTCTTAATAATTTGCGCTTTGCTCATACGGATCAGGGGCGTGTGAATTTTCAACTTCCACTTTCCCTCCACACCCTTCTTCGTCGCCAGCTTCGCCAGCCGCTCAAAGGCACGTATAAACTCGGGACGGCAGTCGGGATAACCGCTGTAATCCAAAGCGTTCACCCCGATAAAAATATGCTCCGCTTCCAAAACTTCTGCCCAGGCCAACGCCAGCGAAAGAAAAACCGTGTTGCGGGCAGGCACATAAGTGGAAGGAATGCCTTTGCCGATGGCCTGAACCGTCGACTGCTTCGGTATTTTTATTTTTTTATCCGTAAGAGATGATCCGCCAAAAGCGGTTAAGGGCACTTTCAGTTTCAGATGCCGATGAACGCCGTAATCTTTGGAAACTTTACGCGCGGCTTTCAGTTCCACTTTATGTCGTTGACCATAAAAAAGTGTTAAAGCATAAAGCTCAAATCCCTGTTTTTGGGCGAGCGCCAGACAAGTGGTAGAATCCAACCCGCCTGAAACCAGAACAACCGCTTTTTTATTTTTCATAAAACTTATCTTCCCTTAGTTTCTTCTGGCCAGACGTATTTATGCAGTTGAAGCTGAAACCGCACCGGCAACCGGTCGGCGGTAATCCACTCAGCTAAATCCGAAGGTTTTAAATGCTCAAAGGCGGACGACAAAAGCAGCGTGAATTTTCCCACCAAATTGTGTTTTCGAATCACTTCTTTCGCGTAATCGTAATCGTCCCGGTCTTTGATCACAAACTTAATCTCGTCCTGATGGGTGACCATTTTCTCAAAATTGCTCCACAGATTACGCTTTTCTTCACCCGACCCCGGACATTTGACGTCCACAATCTTCACAACCGCTTGGAGAACCCGGCCCACATCCACCGCGCCGCTGGTTTCTAATAGAACCTGATAGCCTTTTGCCAGAAGAACTTCCATAAGAGGATAAACCCCTTCTTGCTCCAATGGCTCACCGCCCGTTATTTCCACCAACCGGACGCCGTAGGCGTCCACCTTTGCCATGATTTCCTCTAACCCGCTATCCGCGCCTTCATAAAAGGCATAAGCCGTATCGCACCAGGAACAGCGGAGCGAACATCCGGTCAAGCGGACAAAAACGCAGGGCAATCCCACCCAGGTAGATTCGCCCTGAATACTCAAATAGATCTCGTTGATTTTGAGGGGGCTTTTAGTCAGAGAGCTCATAGGCTGCGCAGTTTAAACGAATCGACCATCATTTAAAATGGCCCTTTCTGGCTTGAATAACCGAAAATTCATCTTAAATTTACATGATAAGTCCTACCGGATTCCTTCCTTTTTGAAGGTTTTGTTACCTTTTCGGATGTTTTCTTGTATGATTTCGACTCCAAGGAAACTTAGCTTTCCTCGGAGATTTTAAATTTTTGGTTTGTAGAAAGGTTGTTGCAGCATGGCACAAGGTACAGTGAAGTGGTTTAAGAACGAGAAGGGTTTTGGTTTTATCTCCCAAGACGGAGGCGAGGACGTATTCGTCCACTTTTCGTCAATTCAATCAGACGGATTTAAGTCCCTGAATGAAGGGGACCGCGTGGAATTTGAAGTTTCACAAGGCGATAAGGGTCTGAAAGCCGAGAACGTCCGTAAAATATAATTTTACGGTTTCACAAAAGCCTCCAGGGGAAACCCCGGGGGCTTTTTTTATGTCTGGATAAAATATTACCAGTTATTGCAGAGGGCCTGAGTTCTTCGATAGTTGGCCGGGGTGTCGATTTTCCTGTTTTCCCTCACAATTTCCTTTTTATAAGCTTCCAAAATCGGGTTCACAATGTGGTTCAACCTTGCGTCGATGATCGCTTTGCCGTTATTGATTGAAACCACACTCATCGGATGGGCTTTAGTTGGTATGGATCGGTATCGCTTTAGCGCCCGTTCAATGGCCGTCCGGTATCTTGCCAAAACCCTTTGGTCAATGGCCACGTGCTGATTCTCATGATTCAAAATAACCCAATAAGGACAACTTCCTTCGGGGTATTGACTGGAAATATAAACATCCATTTGTGCGTAGGAAAAGCTGACATTTACCGAATCCACCCATACACAAAATCCGTCGTAATTAGGATGTTCCAATCCGCCGATCTGATAGTCCATCTTGAATTCATGCTCCGCCAAAGTGACGCCGGGATTATGAAGTAACCGGTTATGAAATTTTATGTTCCTCATTTGCTCAATTTGAGCGGTGGAATGATCGTGAAAATAACGAACTTGGATAGGATTGGTGACCACATGGATGATGGATCGCGGATTAAAGTGTCGGTCTCGATCGCAGTCCATCGCCTGAAGAGGCGCGGTCAAAACCGCGAAACCCATCATGGTGATCAAAACCGCCACATTTAATTTCACTAATAACCGCTCAAAAGACGTGTCAGGATAGTTTTTTCAGCAAAAGCCTTGGAAGCCATCTCGAAAGGATCAATTACTTTTCCATTTTTTCGAATTTCAGAGGGTAAAAAAATAAACTGTTTCAAGGCGGTATCGGGTTTAAAAAACCATTCCCAGCCTTTCGAACGGCAAAGCGTCTCCCCGATGTAGACACCCACAATACCCAAACGGATTCTGGCCTTTTCTTCACTTTCAACTTCCATTAAAAGTTCCGGCAAATAACGTTCCAACCGGGTTAAAGACTCCAAGCTGAAATCAGGTACAATCTCCCTTAAATCCTCGTCTACATTACGCACTAAGCGGGTTATCGAACGGCCCGCATTGATCACATCATTTGGGTCTGGATTTTCAACTATTTTGCGGCTTTGTATCACCTCCAAAATCCAGGCTTTTGCTTCGGTGCGGGCCCGCATCACCGTCCAGGCGCAGCTCAATCCCTTGAAAGCGGCGTAAATCCCCGCCCCTGTCGTGATGAGGGTCACCCATCCATCCAGCACAGCCGGAAAAAATAAAGCGGGATATTTATTATTTAATACGGGCACAAGGGAAAACAAAGCCGCCAAAACAAAATAGGGCTTGGAAGAATAAAGAATTTTTGTTTTCAAAACTCGATGCCTTCTTTGGAAAGAACCTTTTGATCGAAATAATGCTTTTCTTTGCGCATTTCCGTGACCAAATCGGCTTTTTCAAGCAGTTCCGGCCAGACCTGATGGCCTGTCATAACCAATTCGCAGCGGCGGTCGCAGTTATACAATTCGATCAATTTCATCACATCTTCCGGGGTTATCAGTTTGCACATAACCGCGGCTAAAATCTCATCCAAAATCAAAAGATCGACCTTACCGCCAGTTAGCAGTTCCCCGGCCTTCTCCAACGCTTTTTGAGCCTCCTCAAAATCACCCGGCTCATTTTTAAAACGAAAAGCGTTAGGACCCAACACCCGTTCCTTTCCAAAAGGAAAAAGTTGGAGATTGGAAAAACCGCGTAAAATTTTGCGTTCGGAATAATGCTCGTTGACGCCGTCATAGCCCTTGTCGAATTGGATCAAGGCAACCTTCTGGCCCGCGCCCAGGGCTCGAACAGCCAAACCGATAATCGACGTGGTTTTGCCCTTGCCGTAACCATAATAAATGTGAAATCTGTTTTCCATGGGAATGATTTTAGAAGAAAAAGACACGCGAAGATAGAAGCCAAAAAACTATTAGAGAAAAAACAAAGGCGTTTTCAGAGTCTGTCGTGTAAAGCGGTTCTCAGCGCCAGTTGCTTGAGGCTGTTTTTGAATTCGGGCCCGAGCATCAGAAAATTCAGCCCGCATTGATACCGATCCGCCCAGGTCACTTTGCCAAATGTCTCAACCACGCTATTTCTGGCTAACTCGACATTCACTTTTAAAATGGCGTCTTTTTCAAAGCGTTTCAGGTTTTCAATTCGCAAACCACCTTCGCTCATGTCATGCGAATAAATTTCAAAAGGTTGTGGGTGAACTTGGTAAATAAGGCCGGATTTGGAGGGAACAACCATTGAGACCTTGAGGATTTTACGAAATCTAAACCGCTTAAACACTCTTTTTTCCTGAATCTTGACCACGAGATCCCCTGTTGTTCGTCGAGAATTAGTTTCTAAGAATTGAGGAGCGAAGTGAATATTAGTCTATCAAAACGAAAGCAAAGATAAACCTTTTATTATTCTGTTAGGAAAAACAAGGGACATAAAAATACCTGACATTCGGGCGAATGCCAGGTATTTAAAAAGATTAGCGGTTTGCGGTTATAACCAGCAGTGGCGGTAACGGTTCCAAACCAATACCCGGTGGACAGGATGATAAACCACCCATCCTTGTCCTGGCGTCCAATGGCGGTAAACCACTGGCGCTGGCGGAACATAAACATGATGGTAAGGGTGTGGATAAGGACCATGACCATAAAAAGAAACGTAAACTCCGGCTTTGGCCAAACTGGCCGTGCCCATCAGAAGAACCAAGGCTAAAAGAGCTGTTAACTTTTTCATAAAATCCCTCCCTGCGAGTTTATTTGCGTCTTGTATATAAGACGTTTACCCCAAGGAGGAAGTTGCAGAGCAAAATCGGCTCAAACCAACAGATCTTCCGATTTCCGGAAAATTACAGGTTGTGATATTCCTGTAGAGACTGCACCTTCATTTCACGCTTCTTCAATGCCTCGATGCCATTGGTGGCGGCAGCGCAAGCTGAAAGAGTCGTGATACAAGGTACGTTGTAAACCACCGCGGTGCGGCGGATCTGGAAATCATCCGACCGCGGCCCCTTACCCGCAGGCGTGTTCATAATCAGATGCACTTCCCCATTCTTGATGAGGTCCACCACATTCGGGCGGCCTTCGTGTACCTTGCGAACGACCGTTACTTCCATGCCGTTGCTGATTAAAGCCTGGGCTGTTCCCTGGGTCGCCACCAATTTAAAACCCATATCGGTTAAACGCTTGGCGATAAAAATAACCGCGCGCTTGTCTTTGTTTTTCACTGTCACGAAGACTGTTCCTTTGAGGGGCAAGGAAGAGTTGGCCCCCATCTGGCTTTTCGCGAAAGCCATTCCAAAATCCTGGTCAATGCCCATCACTTCGCCGGTCGACTTCATTTCGGGTCCCAATACCGTATCTACTCCCGGGAAACGGTTGAAGGGAAATACCGCTTCCTTGACCGCGATATGTTTGAGAAACGAAACTTCTTTTACTTTCAACTGAGCGATCGTTTTGCCCGCCATCAAGCGCGAAGCTACTTTGGCCCAGGAAGTTCCTGTGGCTTTCGACACAAAGGGCACAGTTCTGGAGGCTCTCGGATTTACTTCTAACACATAGACCATGTCGTTCTTAATGGCATATTGCACATTCATCAGCCCCTTCACCTTCAGGCTCAGTGCCATTTCTTTGGTGTATTTACGAATGGTAGCTATCTGGTCTTCCCGCAGGGTATAGGGTGGAATCACGCAGGCCGAGTCACCCGAATGGATACCCGCTTCTTCTATGTGTTCCATAATCCCAGCGATCAATACTTCCTTGCCGTCACTCACACAATCCACATCCACTTCCAAGGCGTCTTCCAAAAAATGGTCGATCAGAATGGGTTTGTCCGGCGCCGCTTCCGCCGCTTTCTGCACAAACTCATCTAAAGAGGATTCGTCATAGACGATTTCCATGGCCCGTCCGCCCAGCACATAGGAAGGACGAACCACCACGGGGTAACCCACTTTGCGGGCCACCGGCTTAGCCTGTTTGACGTTCATGGCGATACCGTTGTCGGGCTGAGGTATTTTGAGGCGTTTGAGCATGGCCCCGAATTGTTTGCGGTCTTCGGCCATATCAATGGATTCTGGCGACGTACCGATAATCGGCACCCCAGCCTTTTTAAGGGACACTGCCAGTTTCAGCGGCGTTTGGCCGCCAAATTGAACAATGACACCCTTGGGCTTTTCCCTGTCCACAATGTTCATCACATCCTCAAAAGTCAGTGGCTCAAAATAAAGTCGATTGGAAGTGTCATAGTCGGTCGAAACCGTTTCGGGGTTGTTATTCACCATGATCACTTCATAGCCGTCTTCCCGAAGGGCGAAAGCGCCGTGCACGCAGCAATAATCAAACTCAATACCTTGCCCGATACGGTTGGGCCCCCCGCCCAGAATCATGATCTTGTTTTGTTTGGTCGGGGCCGATTCGGTGTCCTTACCCGCAAAGGATGATTTACCCAATTCATAGGTTGAATAAAGATAAGGGGTAAAAGCTTCAAACTCTGCTGCGCAGGTATCCACCATCTTATAAACGGGTGTCACCTTATTCATTTTGCGGTAATTCCGGATCATGTGTTCTTTGACACCGCACAAGAAAGCTAGTTGGGCATCCGAAAAACCGATCGACTTGGCCCGGCGCAATAAATCTTCTGGCAGTTTGGCTTTCAACTTTCCTTTTTTGTTGGTGGACTTTTCCAGTTCCCGTTCCAAATCCACTATTTCTTTAAGCTCGTTCAAGAACCAAGGATCAATGGCGGTCAGTTTATAAAGTTTCTCCACGTCATAACCCTGCCACAGGGCCTGACGGATAAAGAAATGCCGTTGGGAGGTCGGTTTGCCCAATTGGAAATTCAAAGCGTCTGCCGGCATGCGGTGGGGTTTACGGGTTCCGGTTTTAATCCATCGACCCTGTTTATATTCACGGCCGTCCGCACCGTATCCAATAGTCCCTGTTTCCATGGACCGAATGGCTTTCTGATAGCTCTCTTTGAAAGTGCGGCCAATCGACATGGTTTCGCCCACGCTCTTCATGGAGGTGTTCAAAAGGTCATCGGCGTCAGGGAATTTTTCAAAGGTGAAGCGGGGAATTTTGGTGACCACATAGTCAATGGAGGGCTCGAAAGCCGCCTTGGTATAGCGGGTGATGTCGTTAAAAAGCTCGTCCAGGGTATAACCCACCGCCAGCTTGGCGGCGATTTTGGCGATGGGAAAGCCCGTGGCTTTTGAGGCCAAAGCGGAAGATCGGGATACCCGGGGATTCATTTCGATCACGATCAAACGGCCCGTTTTCGGGTCCACACCAAACTGAATGTTCGAACCACCCGTATCCACACCGATCTCCCGGATGCAGGCAATCGAAGCGTCACGCATGCGCTGGTATTCTTTGTCCGTCAGGGTCTGGGCCGGGGCCACCGTTACTGAGTCCCCCGTATGGATACCCATAGGGTCCATGTTTTCGATAGAGCAAATGATAACTACGTTATCCTTGAGGTCGCGCATGACCTCCATTTCGTATTCTTTCCAACCCAAAGCTGATTCCTCGACCAGGCATTGGTGAATAGGTGAAAGGTCGAGACCCTTGGAGAGGATTTCCTCAAATTCCTGGCGGTTATAAGCAATACCGCCGCCCGAACCACCCAGGGTAAAAGCGGGGCGAATAATGACGGGATAGCCGTTACCTTCCGCGAACCCGATACCGTTTTCTAGTGTATTAACCGTGACAGACTTCGGCAGGTCGAGCCCAATTTTCAGCATAGCTTCTTTGAAAAGCTGTCGGTCTTCGGCTTTTTTAATGGCGGCCAGATTGGCCCCGATGAGTTCCACTTTAAATTCGTTCAACACACCCTTTTCCGCCAAGGCCACAGCGGTATTCAGGGCTGTTTGCCCGCCCAAAGTGGGCAATAAAGCGTCCGGACGTTCTTTTTCGATAATCTTGGCGACTACTTCAGGGGTAATGGGTTCAATGTAAGTGCGATGGGCAAATTCCGGATCGGTCATGATGGTCGCCGGGTTGGAGTTGATCAGGATAACTTCATAACCCTCTTCTTTAAGCGCCTTACAACCCTGGGTGCCCGAGTAATCAAACTCGCAGGCCTGTCCAATGATGATGGGCCCCGCCCCAATAACCATGATTTTTTTAATGTCAGTTCTTTTTGGCATTCAATTTCCTTTTATTCATAAAAACATAAAGCGGAACGGTAATTACTCCCCAAACAATTATTACAACCATAAAATTCAGAGGACTAACCACATTTTCCCAATGAGGGTCGTTCTGGATAAAAATTTGATTAAGACAAAATAAGATCAATCCAACACTTCCAGAAATGGTTACATAAAACTGAGGTAATTTTCGTCCCCTATTAAGGGCAAAGACCCCAAAAACAGGAAAACCATAAGAAAGGCACCAAATAGTAATAAAACTCATCGGCAAGGATGGATAAATTAATTTAGCCGTCATAACAGCAACCAAAGCAAGAAGAGAACAAATCAAAAGCTTAATAAAGTCGCCGAACTGCTCATGAATAAACTTTTGATAAACAATTTCAAAAAATGCCAAAAAAAGAATTCCAAATAAAAAGAATGCAGGAAAATAAGTTAGAAAATAATCAAAAGTCATTTTTTTCAATCATCTCCCTAAATTGTTTAAACAAATACCTTGAATCATGGGGGCCCGGTGACGACTCCGGGTGATATTGCACACTGAACACCGGCTTGTTCTTCATGGCCAGGCCCTCGCTGGTGTTGTCACTCAAATTAATGTGGGTCGGAATCACTAATTCCTTATCCAGACTTTCGTCATCCACCGCAAAGCCGTGGTTCTGGCTGGTAATTTCAATTTTATTATTCAATCTGTTCAATACTGGCTGGTTGCCGCCCCGATGTCCAAACTTGAGCTTGTAGGTTTTGCCGCCCAAGGCCAGACCCAAAACTTGATGGCCCAGGCAAATACCAAAGATTGGAATATTTTTGTTTATCAATTCCCGCACCGTATTGGCCACATAGGGAACGCCCTCAGGGTCGCCAGGGCCGTTGGATAAAAACACACCCTTCGCGCCGGAATTCAATATGTCAGAGGATTTGGCGGTAGCCGGAAAGACCGTCACATCAAAACCCTCGGCGGTCAGGCAGCGCAGAATGTTGTATTTGATACCGCAATCCAATGCGGCGATTTTGATTTTTGCATAGTTTCCGTTGGAATGATCTTGGGGCAACAACTCCCCCTGGCTCGTCTCTTCAGGGTGTTTGGGGTTATCTAGGTTGTAAGGAAGTTCAGTCCAGTGATAGGGCTTGTCGCAGGTGACTTCTTTCACTAAGTCCCGGCCCACCAACCCTTCGCTATCCTTGGCTAGCTTGACCAGCTTTTTAGGATTCAATTCGGTCGTGGAAATGACACCCTTTTTGGCCCCAAATTCGCGTAAATGGGCAGTCAAAGCGCGGGTATCAATGCCTTCGATACCGATAATATTGTTCTTCCGCAGATAGTCGCCCAAATGGCTGGTCATACGGTAATTGGAAGGGTGTTTGCAGTATTCCCGAACCACGAAACCGGACAAAAAGGGTTTGCGGGATTCTATATCGGCGTGATTGACGCCCGTGTTGCCGATCATGGGATAGGTCATGGTGACAATCTGACCGCAGTAGGAAGGGTCGGTGAGGATTTCCTGATAGCCCGTCATGGAAGTGTTGAAGACAACTTCTCCGAAAGATTGACCGTCGGCTCCGAACGCTAATCCTTCAAACCACGTTCCGTCTTCCAGGGCCAAAACCGCTTTTCGAATTTTGTGATTCATCCCTACCCTTTCAATTACTCCGCTTGGTATTTAATCTCGCCGCTCACGATAGTCGTCACAGCCCAGCCTTTTAAGTTCCAGCCGTTGAAGGGCGAATTGCGCCCTTTGCTTTTAAACTGGTTCACGTCGACTTTCTTTTCGGTGGTGATATCAAAGATGGCCACATCGGCATCAACCCCTTCGGACAGAGTGCCTTTGTTAATGCCGACGATCTTCGAGGGAGCGGTGGTCAAGAGTTCTATAGCCCGGGACAAAGAAACCACGCCAGGCTCGACCAGATGGCTGTAAGTGACCGCGAAGAGCGTTTCCAGACCCACGATGCCGAAAGCCGCCTCATCAAACTCGCATTGTTTTTCGGTGGAAGAGTGAGGGGCGTGATCGGTGGCGATACAGTCGATGATGCCTTCTTTTAAGGCCTTGCGAATAGCCGCCACATCTTCCTCACTACGCAGCGGCGGATTCATTTTGAAATTAGCGTTGTAGTTCTTGATGGACTTGTCCGAAAGGCTCCAGTAATGGGGTGCCGTTTCGGCGGTAACATTTAAACCCTTCTTCTTGGCCTGGCGCACCAGTTCCACCGAGCCAGCGGTAGACATATGGGCCACATGGAATTTCGCTCCGGTCATTTCAGCCAGCAAGATATTCCTGGCCACCATGACGGTTTCAGAGGCCGCCGGAATGCCCCGCAACCCCAAGACCGTGGAAGCGTGGCCTTCGTTCATCACCCCGTTATTCGAAAGATCCATATCCTCGCAATGGTCAATAACCACCAGATCGTGCATCTTGGCGTATTCCATCACCCGGCGCATGAGTTCGGCATTCATGATGGGGGCGCCGTCGTCGGACAAACCCACCGCCCCGGCTTTTTTCAACTCGCCCACTTCGGACATCTCGGCCCCTTCGCGGCGTTTGGAAATGCACCCCACCGGGAACACATGGCAATGACCCTCTTTTTCAGCCTTGCTCTTGATAAAGTAAACAATCGCCTGATCGTCAATCGGCGGATTGGTATTGGGCATACAAGCCACCGAAGTGACCCCGCCAGCGACTGCCGCTAAAGTACCAGTCGCGATGGTTTCTTTATATTCAAACCCCGGTTCGCGCAAGTGCACATGGATATCCACCAAGCCCGGAGTGACGATTTTTCCCTTGGCGTTAATGGTCTGATCCGCTTTGACTTTAAGACCTTTGCCGACCTTTGCGATTTTACCGTCTTTGATAAACACATCCGCTTCGCCGTCAATCTGGTTGGCCGGGTCTACCACATGACCATTTTGAATTAGGATACTTTTCATGCGTTCTCCCCTTGCGTTTTCTCGCCCTTGAGCAGATAGAGTACCGCCATGCGCACCGCCACCCCGTTGGTGACCTGTTCATCGATAACCGATGCGGGCCCATCCGCTACCCCGGAGGATATTTCTACTCCACGGTTCATGGGACCCGGATGCATCACAATGGCGTCTTTTTTGGCCCGCTTCAGGCGTTCGTTAGTAATGCCGTAGAGAATGCTGTATTCCCGAATAGTGGGAAAGAGGTTCTTCTTTTGCCGTTCCAGTTGAAGGCGGAGGACATAAACCACATCGGTGTCTTTGAGCGCTTTGTCCAGGTCGTGATAAACCTCTACTCCCATTTTTTCGATGCCCATCGGAAGAAGTGTGGTTGGCGCGCAAACCCGGACTTTCGCTCCCATCTTTTGAAGACCGTGGATGTTGGACCTGGCAACCCGGCTATGAGTGATGTCCCCGATGATGGTGACAGTTAAACCGTCGATTTTTCCCTTTTGTTCCCGGATGGTCAGGAGGTCCAGCAAGCCCTGAGTGGGATGCTCGTGAAACCCGTCACCCGCGTTAATCACCGTCGCGTTGGTCATGTTGGCCAGCATGAGCGGCACTCCTGAGCATTTGTGCCGGACCACCAGAGCGTCAATGGTCATGGACTCTAAAGTTTTCAGGGTATCAATAAGCGTTTCACCTTTTACCAGCGAGGACGAAGCCGTTTGAACGTTCAGGATATCAGCGCTGAGGCGCTTGGCGGCCAGTTCAAAAGACACTCTGGTTCGGGTCGATGGTTCTTGAAAGAAGAGCACCACCGTGCGGCCCCGCAAAGCCGGCACTTTTTTCACCGAACGGGTCGAGACTTCTTTGAAGGAAGACGCTGTGTCCAGAATGGTTTGGATTTCGCTGGCGGAAAGTTCTTCAAGGGTTAAAAGGTCTTTGGATTTCCAGGTCATACTTCACTCTCCGCGATGACCACTTCATCTTTGTCATCTCTTTCCTTCACCCGCACCAACACTTCCTCTTTGGCTGAGGATGGGATGTTCTTGCCGACATAATCCGCGTGGATGGGAAATTCCCGGTGGCCCCGGTCTACCAGCACAGCCAATTGGATAGCGGTCGGCCTGCCAAAATCAATGATCTCGTCGATGGCGGCTCTGGCGCTGCGACCGGTGTAAAGAACATCGTCGACCAGAATGACTTTCTTGCCTGTCACATCAAAGGGGAGTTCGGTTTGCTGGGGAGGCTTATCCGGTTGGTGCGTATCCGCGTCGTCTCGGTAAAAGGTGATATCCAGAGCACCGCAGGGAATGGCCGTCCCCTCAATGGATTTGATCTTGGCGGCCAATCTTTCGGCCAAAACTTCGCCCCGGCTTTTGATTCCAATTAAGACCAGGTCTGAAATGCCCTTATTTCGTTCGAGAATTTCATGGGCAATGCGAGTAAGCGCCCGCTCGATATCCTTGGCTTCCATAACAATGGCTTTAACCTTGGAGGTCATTAATAACCTCCCGATCTTGGCAAAAAAAATCCCGAATCATCCAAATTGGATGTCGGGGTTTGGGTAAGCTCGTTCAATTGTGCGCAGGCGTAAACCATCGTCATTTTCCTTAGAGACCTCACAGGGTCCCGTTAAAGGTAAGCAACTGAATGGAATTATAGTGCTTTATTACGGACTGTCAAGAAGCCAAAAAAATCATCAAACCGGTTTTATTTTTAGGTCAAGCGCAGTCAGGAGATTTTTGACATTTCTCTTATTTTGACCCCAGTCGCCCTTACCCGCTTTGGATTGGGATGTAATTTCCACAGTGGTGATTCCATCAACCCCTTGAACCACATAAACATTTACTTCTTCCCCTAAACCGATAAACCACCGGTGAGTCGCCCTGACCCGGCCTTGAATTTCTTTGTGTTCTTCAAACTTCCAGCCCGGTAACGAGTTAACTGTCTCTTTCACCATCAGAACAACTTCATGCTTATTTTGACGGTATTGGCGTGGTCTAAAGAAAGGGTCAGGATCACGGGGAGAAGTAACGTAAATATTTTTAGTCAACCAAACTTTTAAACTCATGCGTCTCTCTCCTCCTCACTTCCCATTTTCGAAGGGCTCGGCACAGCGCCATCCAGAATCATTTGAGCCTTCAAGGCGCTAGCTCCCAAAGACGTCAGGGCCAGACCCATTTTATCCGCCTGCCCCACCAGAGGAATGGTGCTTTCAATTCCCGCCTGGAAGGTTTTAATCAGCCGGTCCGTGTCTTGATAAATTTTAAAAGAAACCAAAAGAGCTATCAGCCCTTGAAAATCCAGGCTCATGATCTTGTAACTGCGCAAAGCTTCCATCCATTCTTTGTTGCGCTGACAAACCTCAAACTTTTCACTATCCGCGAAATATAAAAATCCGCCCATCACGGGATTAGCTTGATCGGATAAACGGCCTATCCACTTTTTCATCCCGCCGTCCGAAAGGGGTTCCGCGTTCGGCGCTTCAAGGATCGGCACAGGCCCCATGTGGGTTTGAAAATAAACAAAATCCGCTTCCCGGGATTGATAATCTTCTGCCAGCAAATAAAGACCAGTAATTTCCGCCAAAGTTTTATTTAACACGAGGGGTCTTATATTTCCAGTCAAGGATTCCCGAACGGTTCGAAGATTTTTAACACCCTGGGGCAGCCGCCCCACTTCCAACCGCAAATCCAAAAGCTCATGCTGGGCTGTTCCTAATGGTTGTTCTGCCTTTTCTGACAACTCCTCTATTTTTCGCTGGGATTCCATAATCCATTGATCCGCCAGACGGAAAACCGGCTGAACCGTATGGATTTGTTTTTCTTTCTTGGTTTGGCGGCTTATCCGAACAAAGGAATAAGAAACAACGGCCCAACCCGTTACAAACAAAGCCGATAAGACGAGAATTAAGTTGAAGTTCACGAATGGGATCCTAACAGGCTATGAAAAAAATATTTTCAACATCCATTAATGAATGTCAGCCAAGAAACGACTGGACTTCTTCTGAAGGAATTCCTCAACTGACAAGCCCACCTTCGTCATCATTTCAACCGCTTCCGCGGGATATTGGCCCATAGCGGTTTCTTCTGACAACATCACCGCGTCCGTACCGTCAAAAATGGCGTTGGCTACGTCTGTCACTTCCGCCCGGGTAGGCCGAATATTGTGAACCATTGATTCCAGCATCTGCGTCGCCGTAATAACAGAGACACCTTTTCGGCTGGCCAGATAAATCAGTCTTTTTTGAACCACCGGTACTTGCTCAATGGGAATTTGAACGCCCAAGTCGCCCCGGGCCACCATGATGGCGTCCGTCACCTGAAGAATCGACTCGATGTTTTCAACCGCTTCCTGCCGCTCAATTTTGGCGACAGTATAAATCGTAAACCCCTTCGCCCTCGCGTAAGCTTTCAGTTTCAAAATATCATCGGCCGTTTCCACAAACGAAACACCAAAAAGATTCACGCCTTCTTTCAATCCGAAATCCATGTATCTCAGGTCATGTTCCGTAATGGGGTCCACAAACATTTTAGCCTCAGGAAGATTCAAACCCTTGTAGGAATAAAGTTCCCCGCCGATCAGAACCTTGCAAAAAATTTGCTTGGGTTCAATCTTCAAAACTCTCAGTTGCAAGAAACCATCATTCAAATAAACCAAACCGTCTTTCTTAACGCTCTTGGCGATATGCGCGTAATTAACCGGCAAAACCTTTGTCGTGCCCTTGATGTCTTCAGTCGTCAACTTGACCAAAGCCCCCTCTTTGAGCTGAATCGGCTCAGTTTTAAGTTTCCCTAGGCGGATTTTAGGTCCCGGTAAATCGATCAAGATCGGGCAGATGCGGCCTAATTCTTTGGCCACCTTGCGAATTCTCGCGATATCTTCTCCATGTTGCTTTAAGTCGCCATGGGCGAAATTAAGCCGGGCTATCGTCATTCCGTTCCGCATCAATTGACGCAGGGTTTTTTCATCTCGGCAGGCCGGGCCAACCGTGCAAACGATCTGAGTCTTGAGGCTTTTCGCTTTTTTCATGGTTCCTCACTCTTTAATTTCATTTACGGGGTACTGAATAACCCAATCTTCTTAGCACATCTTCATCTTTCCGCCAGTTTTTGAGAACTTTTACCCACAGTTCCAAAAACACTTTGCGGTCCAAAAGCTTTTCGATTTCCGCCCGGGCGGCGCTTCCAATGAGTTTTAACTGATTTCCGCCAGCGCCAATGATAATCCCCTTTTGGCTGTCTTTTTCGACAAAAATCGTCGCCTTAATCACCACCGGATGGGGTAATTCCTTCTCTTCAAACGAGTCAATCAGAACAGCCACACCATAGGGAATTTCTTCCTTCAATTGTAAAAAACATTGCTCCCGCACCATTTCGCCGGCGATATCCCTCATGGTCTTATTCGTCAATTCGTCTTCAGGGAATAACAGCGGCTGATGGGGCAATACTTTCTTCAGCTCAACCGTTACTTCCGGAACGCCCCTGCCCGAAATAGCGGCCATCCGCAAAATGGACCAATGGGGCCATTCGGTTTTAATTTTATTTTCCAAAACTTCCAGTTTGTCATCCAAAACACCGTCAATTTTATTCAAAACAATCCACACGGGTTTCTTAAACTTTTGAAGCCATTCGGCGACCAAATGGTCTTCTTCGGTCAAACCTTCCCGGACATCGACCAAAAACAGGGCCGCGTCGGCGCCTTCAAGAACTTCCTCCACTTGGCGGAGCATGAATTGGGATAATTTATTTTTCGGCTGGTGAATTCCCGGCGTGTCGTAAAAAACAATTTGAGCCTCGTCATCCTGGTAAATCCCCGCCATAGAACCCCGGGTGGTCTGGGGCCTAGGAGAAACAATAGCGATTTTGGTTTGAAGAACCGAATTGAGGAAAGTGGATTTGCCAACATTAGGACGCCCCAGCACAGCCACCGCGCCGCAGATTAAATCGTTCATGGCCATCAGGCGGCTTCAATCGCGCGGGAAATATCAAACACTTGGCTCGTCTCAACTCCAAATTTGCTCATCATTTCCTTCGGGTAATCCAACACACAGGTCTTGGGGGTTTCGTGTCCATCCGACCCCAGGGAAAATTTCACGCCCGCCTCCACGCCCTTTTTCATCAAACGATCATAAGGCGTCCGCCAGCGGTTGGAAATTTCAAGCGCGACTCCCTGTTTAATCAGAAGCGCTAAAAGTTGATCTTCCCACCACTCCGGAAAAACATCCTCCGGCTTGCCCAAAGCTAATGGCGGCAGCATGGTCGGGTGGCCCAAAATATCGTATTTTTGCACTGCATATTCCTTTTCAAGCAGCGCCAAATGACTCTTAAAGAACACTTCAAGATTTTTAATCTGAAGCATTGGGTTATAGTCCGGCATCTGGCCCTTGGTCCAGCTGATCAAATGACTGAAACTCAGGCGGATACCCTCCACTTCCATGCCATGCACACTGCCGATCATGTAATCAAATTTTTCACGGGTTTGGGGTTGAACGATATAACTGCGTCCCAGATCCATCTCCAATCCCCGGGCCACTGGGTATTGGGTTAAAAAATCCGCGTAGGCTAAAAGACGGTCGTTAGAATTCAAATATTCGCCCAACCCGGCATGATCGGCCAAACCGACCCGAACCCCTTCCAGTTTGGCTTTTTCAACGACTTGTTCAATCGATTGGCGTCCGTCGGACCACTCCGCCGTGTGGTTATGGCAATCAAGCAGCTTCATTTATTTCCTTTTTGATCATTGAGTTTGACGCCTATATTTTCCTGATGAGCCGCTTGCGCGATTTTTTGTTCGACTGGTTGCGGCAGTTTCACCCGTTTTTTTCGCCGTTTCGGTACCACCACTTCAGATTCAGGTTCCGGTAAAGGCATGTCCCGTTTTACGATTTTAATCCGAATCACTTTTTTCTCGTTGGCGTCCAAAATGGTGAAAACCGCCTCTTTGTCTTCAACCACGCGGTCTCTTTTAGGAACCCTGCCTGTTTTCTCGGTCACATAGCCGCCCAGACTGGAAACATCACCTTTGGGAGTCAAATGAATTCCCAGGGTGTCGTTCACTTCATCCAAAGAAACACTCGCTTCCGCGACCCAGGACCCATCTTCGTTCTTTTTCAAAATCTGTTCGTCCACATCGTACTCGTCACGAATTTCACCCACGATCTCCTCAACCAAATCTTCCAATGTCACCAGCCCGGCTGTGCCGCCATACTCATCCACCACGATCGCCATGTGTATTTTTCCGCGTTGAAATTCCCGTAAAAGCCTGTCCACCCTCATGGTTTCGGGAGCGAAATAGGGTTTGTGCAAAAGGTCTTTGATCACAATCAGATCGCGGTTTTTCCAGATCGAAAGCAAATCCCTGGTGTTGATAATGCCAACGATATTGTCCACATTGCCTGTGTAAACCGGCATACGGGAATAACCGTTTTGAATAATGAGGTCGACCAGTTTATCCAGGTCCGTATTGATATCCACGCAAACCATTTCGGTTCGGGGAATCATGACGGCGTTCACCTGGGTATCGCTGAACTTGAAAATAGAGTCGATCATATTTTTTTCGTTTTCCTGAATCGTCCCCGCTTCCTGTCCCATTTCCATCATTTGCTTGATATCTTCTTCCGTCACCTGGGAAAGCGTTAAATGCCCCATGCGAGGCAATAACCTGTGAAAAATCTGAACTAAGGTCCAGGTAAAGGGGGTCATCACCTTGTCGAAAATATAAATAGGAATGACTAAAAGAATGGCCGTTCTTTCTGACGTGCTTCGGGCCACCACTTTGGGAAGCGCCTCACAAAAAACGACGATAACGAAAGTGATGAATACCGAACAAATTGTTCCCGTGACAACCAAACTCCAATGATTTTGTTCGGATAGGTGTACCGCCATATAGGCCACCAGGGTGGTGGCTCCCACACTGACCGCGTTATTGCCGATGAGAATGGAACTAAGGATGCGGTTGGGGTGATCCTGCCATTCTTTAAAAGCTCTGCCCAACAGACCACCTTTTTCCGCGTAACCCTGAAGCAAAGCCTTGGGGAAAGAAAGCAGGCTGGTTTCCACAGCCGAAAAGAAAATCGAACCCAACAACAAAATGACCAGAATAAGAAAAGTTAAACCCAGATAAGCGTCCATGTTTAGCTAAACCCCAAATTTCTTTAAAAGAGAATCCTGCAGCGCGAACATCTTTTTCCCCTCAGCTAACCTTACATGGTCATAACCTAAAAGATGCAGAACCCCATGAACTATTAAAAGAGCCAATTCGGTTTTAAACGGTTTGCCCGCTTCCAAAGCCTGGCGTTTGGTTTGGGGCACGCTCACTACAACGTCGCCCAAAACAATTTTGGTCCTCTGTCCCATTGGAAATGTTGTTCCTTCCAGCAGCGGGAAAGAAAGTACATCGGTCGTTTTATTCTTGTCCCGATAAATCCGATTGAGTTTTTTTACTTCCGCGTCGCCCGTTAACACGATGGACAATTCGGCCTTACTCTCAAAAACCGCGCCCTTTACTTTTTTTACAGTCAGGGTGGTCAACCGTTTGAGCCAGGCATCGGGAACCGGTTGCGGTTTTACTGAATTTCGAATGAGAATTTTCATTGGCGATTCTCTTTCAAAGAGGTTTCTCTTTATTTTCCATATCATGCGCGCTATAGGCTTCCACTATATTTTGAACCAATCGGTGGCGCACCACATCCTTCGAAGTAAAGGTAATAAACTCGATTCCCTTCACTTTGGCGAGAATCTTTTGAATTTCCAAGAGCCCCGAGTTTTTTCCCATGGGCAGGTCGATCTGGGTGCCATCACCCGTCACGACGATTTTGGAGCCAGTCCCCATGCGTGTTAAAAACATTTTCATTTGTTCGGGGCTGGTATTTTGCGCCTCGTCCAAAATGATAAAGGCGTTCGACAATGTCCGTCCGCGCATATAGGCCAGGGGCGCCACTTCCACCACCCTTTGCTGAAACAGTTTTTGGAGTTTTTCGTATTCCACCATGTCGTAAAGTGCGTCATAGAGGGGGCGCAAATAAGGGTCAACCTTATCCTGCAAATCGCCCGGCAAAAACCCCAGCTTTTCTCCCGCCTCTACCGCCGGACGGGTCAAAATAAGCCGCTCTACCTCGCCATTACGAAGGGCCGCCACTGCCATGGCCATCGCCAGATAGGTTTTACCCGTCCCCGCCGGGCCCATCCCAAACACAATGTCGTTATTTCGGATCGCCTCAACATACTTTTGTTGGTTTTCAGACCGGGCCTGAATGGCCTTTTTACGGGCCGAAATTAATAGGGTCTCTCGGTCGGCTTCTGCCGCCTTTGGCGCGACCCCGCCCTTGGCCTCGTCAATAATGCGTTGAACCGCCCCGGTGGTTAAATAACCTTCTTGAGAACCCCTTTTTATTTGATCTCTCAGACCCTCAATAACCTGGGTGGCATGGGAAACTTCCAGGGGTTCTCCCGAAAGGATGATTTCGTTGCCCCGGGCAATTAAGGTAATGGCAAAGGAATCCCTCAGCAAATTAAGGGTTTTATCTTTATCCCCAAATAACTGCATGGATTCTTGATTATCGTCCAGGGTAATTCGACGGCTAACGACTTGCGACAAGGGTTATTCCTCCAAGGCTATGGATTATCTGGTTTTCCCGCCAATTTAACTTCAAATCCGGGTTAAATAAAAAACTCCCCGTTTCCCAACCATCGAGAAAGGGGAGTTCAGGGGGCTAGCAAGCTTTATTATGGGTTTTGTGTGAAAATTCGTCAAGAAAGACACTAAAAAAATAGGAAAAGCCCCAATATGGGCTATGCCCGTCTCTTATTCGGATTGTGCCATCGATCGTGCCAAATGGGCGGATTGTGCCAAGTCCCGGTATTGTGCCACTTCGGCGGCCGTTGGCACAATGGCACAATAGGTTGGCACAAAGACAATCGATTAATCCCTAATAATAAAAGGCTTTAATAATCATTGGAATTCGGACTTAGGCCTACCGGGTTGATTGTGCCAAGTTGCCGGATTGTGCCACTTCCGGCCCGGTTGGCACAATGGCACAATCGGGTGGCACAATGCCGGTTTGTCAATTTTCGAGACCCCTGGCCAAAGAGGTACTTGGCTGGCTAGCTTAAATCTTCCAGCTCAATCTTAATCTTGAGCTCTTTCATCAGGTCTTCATCGATGTAAGAAGGTGAACCGGTCATGAGGTCCGTGGCCTTAGCCGTTTTCGGAAAGGCAATAACTTCCCGGATATTGGCCGCGCCGGTTAAAAGCATCACCACCCGGTCCAAGCCAAAAGCCATCCCGCCGTGGGGCGGAGCGCCATAACTTAAGGCCTTCAGCAGGAAACCAAAACGTTCTTCCGCTTTTTCAGGAGTAATATCCAGCAATTTGAAAATCTTGGACTGCAAGTCCATATCGTGGATACGAATACTTCCCCCGCCAAGTTCAAAGCCGTTCAAGACAATGTCATAACCCTTGGATAAAGCCTTCATGGGGTCGGTATCGAGCAGTTTCACATCTGCTTCCTTGGGCGATGTAAAAGGATGGTTCATCGAGAAAATACGGCCCTTTTCGTCCGTGCCAAACATGGGAATATCCACTACCCAACAGAAAGCCCATTTCGGACCTTTTTCAATCAGGCCCTTTCGACGAGCGATCTCGACCCGCAAAGCACCGAGTGAATCGTTAACCGTGTCAATGTGATCCGCGCCGAAGAGGAGCATATCCCCTTCTTCAGCTTTCAGGGCTGTCATCAATTCTTTTTGAACTTCTTCAGTGAAATACTTGGTGATGTTGGAATCCAGCTTACCTTCTTTCACTTTAAACCAAGCCATTCCCTTAGCCCCATGTTTACCCACGAAGGCCGTTAAATCCTCCAAGTCCTTGCGGGAGAAATCAGCGCAACCCTTGGCATTGATAGCCTTCACCACATCACCCCGGGTTACCACATCCTTGAATACTTTAAAGTCGGATTTTGCCGCGATAGCAGTAACATTGACCATCGGCAGATCAAACCGCAAGTCCGGCTTGTCCGAACCGTATTTATCCATGGCCTCACTGAACGGAATATGGGGGAAAGGCGTTTTTAAATCTACGCCCAACACTTCCTTGAAAATGGCTTTCAGTACGCCTTCACCCACGGCGTAAATGTCATCCTCATCGATAAAGGACATTTCAATATCGACCTGGGTAAACTCCGGCTGGCGGTCTGCGCGGGGATCCTCATCACGGAAACACCGGGCAATCTGATAATAACGGTCCAACCCCGAAATCATGGAGAGTTGTTTGAATATCTGCGGGCTCTGGGGCAACACAAAAAACTTACCCGGATAAATACGGCTGGGCACCACATACTCGCGGGCGCCTTCCGGGGTATTTTTGATCAGAATGGGCGTCTCGATTTCGAGAAAATTCTGGTCGTTCATATAGTTGCGGATGGCTTGAGCCGTCTTATGGCGCAATACCAGTTTGTTCTTCATCGAGGGACGGCGAAGGTCCAGGTAACGGTGTTCCAGGCGGACCTCTTCGGCCACATCCACATCATCTTCAATGGGAAACACGGGAGTTAACGAAGAGTTCAAAACCTTCACTTCGTTACAGCGAATTTCCACTTCACCCGTCGGCAGTTTGGGATTTACCGTGCCTTCGGGGCGTTTGGTCACTTCGCCTTTGATCGCCAAAACCCACTCACTGCGAATCAAATGGGATTGTTTATGGACGGCATCAGCCAATTGGGGGTCAAACACAATCTGGGTTACTCCATAGCGGTCGCGCAAATCCACAAACACCAATCCGCCATGATCCCGGCGGTGATGCACCCAGCCCATCAGAATGACTGTTTTGCCGATGTCCGAAGCGCGCAGGTCGCCGCAGGTATGTGATCTTTTCCAACCGCCTAAAAATTCCGCCACGTGGTTTCTCCTAGTAATAAAAAAGGCCCTTCAAGGGGCCGTATGATAACACAAGCTTTTGGGCCAATTAACCCAAAAAGCCCTACAAAAGCTTTTGTAATACCACTTTAATCTGCTCTGCGTTCATTTCATTGTCTTGGCGATTCGAAAGCTGGCGAACCTTAAATGTCGCCGCACCCGGTACAAAGTCCGTAATGGCGTATTCCAAACCGCTTCCTTGCGCCGCCACCAACTGTTTAACCTTGTCCTTCTTTTCCAAACCCGTCTCTACCGCAATACCGTGAGACCGGAGGGTTTCAGCCAAAACCTGAATATCCTTTTCTGACTTACCATCGTTAACAATATAAATCCGTTGTTGGAGGGTCTTGGAAACCCCGCCTTCTTTTTCCATCAAAATGGTCAGAATTCGCTCAAAGCCTAGAGACAGTCCCACTGCCGGGGTATTCTTCGGGCCGCCTAGTTTTTCAATCAAACCGTCATACCGTCCCCCGCCGCCAATAGAGAAGGTGAAGTCTTTGTCTTCCACGTTAATCTCAAACACTGGGCCCGTGTAGTAGTCAAACCCGCGAACCAAGAGAGGATCAAATATGACATTGGCTTCAGGATTAATTTCATGAACCTTTTGTCGGATGGACTCAATTTGAAGCCAAAGTTTTTCCGCCTGTCCAATTTTGTAATGAACCGGATCAACTTGCTTGTTCAGGGCATTTTTAATAAAGCCATCAACCTTGTTCAGCACTTCCAGGGAATGGCCCAAAGTTTCAATTTCTTTCCAAACTTGTTCATAGGATTGTTTATCCAACTTGTCTATAGCGACAGAGATCTTCGCGACCCCGCCCGCATCGACACCGAAACCCGATAAGAGTTCAGATAAGAGTTGTTTATGGCTAATACGGATTTTGAACTTGCCGATGTTAAGAGCTTTTAAAACACGATCAGTCGCAAGTAAGAGTTCCACTTCGTAATTTTCTGACGATCCACCAACGATATCGATGTCGCATTGATAAAACTCGCGGAAGCGTCCTTTTTGTGGACGGTCGGCCCGCCAAACAGGTCCAATGTGGCAACAGCGGAAGGGTTTGGGCAGTTCGTTAAAGTGGTTGCCCACATAGCGGGCCAAAGGGACAGTCATGTCGAAGCGAAGACCCATATCAGCCAATTCGCCAGATTCATTACTACGAGTTAGTTCTTCCCCACGCTTCATCACCTTAAACATCAACTTCTCGTTTTCGCCGCCGCCCTTACCTTGCAACACCTCTATATTTTCCATCACAGGTGTATCAATGGGCTGGAATCCATAAAGCTGGTAATGGCTTTCGATGAGACGGATGAGCTTTTGACGTAAGAGGGTTTCCTGCGGCAGCCAGTCACGCATACCCTTGGGAGGAACAAATTTGGAATTATCAGCCACGAAAGCTCCTATTGAACCTGTTGAAGTTGACCGTTTTGAATTTTCATCACCGGCACCAGCTTGTCCGCCTCGCCTTTACCGGCAAAACTGGTTACACCGCTGACCCCATCATAATTGGTAATGGCCAGGAGGTTTGTGTGAATATCATCCCGGGTGGACGACATTAAAGTGGCCTTCAGCATCAGATTCATTGCGTCATAACTTTGAGCCGCCAAAAGATCGGGCCGCTTATTAAAGCGTTTCAGGAAATCATCGGCGAACTTCTTCACTTTTCCCTGGGTGCTATCCACATAGAAACCCGTCACATAGTAAGAACCTTCCACGTCTTTGCCGCCCTCCTGGCGCACCGTGTCGTTTTCCCACAAGTGACCGCCCAGCAGTACGGGATTTAAGCCATAAAAATGAACCTGGGAAGCGATTTGGGGTATTTCCACTGCCACATGACCCGGTAAGTAGAGCGCTTGAATGTTGTCCGTGTTTTGAGCGGCCATGGTCGGTTTGATGGCGTTATATAAAACCTTATTCTGGTAAATTTTAGTGAAATGTCGGGAGGCCACATCGTATTGATAAGCTTCAAAGTGAAGCCCATAAAGCCAGGTGGAGCCATAAACCGGGTCTTTTGACACGTCGTCATTGACCCGCAAAGTAATAATCAACGAAGCTTGAGTATCTTGAGCCAAATCGCCCCATTGTTCCTGAGTCTCCGGGAAATCGGTGCCTTTCGGCAAACGGGTAAAGGACTGCTTAATTAAATCATCCCCCCGAACCGCGTAAGCTTTTTGAGCGTTCAAAGCCGTTTTAACCGTATCGCCCAGGGATGCTGAAAGAAAAGGTTCGGTTTTATCGGCGCTCGAAACCTCCGGCAAAACGACAAAAGCTATAGCGGGACCATAAACCGGCGTCGGCGTTTGGGAAGGGTTAGGCGTCGGCGTATCTACCACCGGCTGGGACGCAGTGATGTCTTTTGACAAAACCAAAATCTTTTCGATCTCTTTTCCGATCTTATAATTCAAATCATCCAAACGGCGTTTGCCCTCGCGGTCCCCTTCTTTGACCGCGTTGGGGTCCTGTCCGCCTAACGCTACTAGCTGTTCCCTAAAATCCGTCGAATTAGAGGGATAAGTTTGAACGGACGCGACGGTCGCTCCCCCGGCTTTCACCGCGTCCCCGAAAGATTGGGCCAAGGTATTGCCGTAATTGTTACTGTCGCTATCGTCGGGAGCCAAAATACCAAACTGTTTAAACCCCAAATGCGCAATGGCGAATTTTGCCATGGCCCGGCCCTGCATTTCGTTGGTCATGCTGTTGCTGAACAAATAAGGCCCCAAAGTGGAAAGCCCGTCATGGGGGTCCGAAGGGCAAATCATCGTAATCTTTTGCTGATTGGCTAAAGAACCCACCACGCTAAATTCGGCGGGCAGCACCGGCCCCACAATCGCGTCCAGACTGTTATCCGCGGTCAGGTCTTGAAAAACTTTCGCGGCCTTAACCGAGTCGCCCCCCGTATCCCGAACCACCACTGTCACCATGTTATGGGTCGCGCCTGATTGTTCGGCTTCCTCCGCGGCCAATAAAGCTCCGTCCATTACCGACGCGCCAAAAGACTTATACCGGCCCGTAGTAGGAACCAGAACCCCGATACGCCAGGTTTTATTCGAAGTGTTTTTCACCTGCAGAGACTGAAGAATCGTTTGCGCCGCCGACACCGAAGCGTCACCCGGGCATTGCTGGACAAAACGGCTCAAATGGTCATAAGCTTCCTGCTGCATACCCGCCTGGGCTTCGTGGCTGCCCAGTTGAAACAAAGCCGTGCACTTCAGGGGTGAGTCCGAATAATTGGTCACAAAGCTACGAAGGTCATCCAGCCCCAAAAAATGATTCAAAACAAATCCCGTCATTTCGCGACTTTGGGTTGAATAAGCTGAATCCGGGTACTTGCCCATCACGCTTTGAAAGGCCGCCAGGGCGGACAAATAATTTTTCTGATCAAAATAGATCTGCCCGACCATGTACTGAGACCTGTCCTGCTGGGAACCGGACAAAGAGACCATCGACTGGTAATTTTTAAAGGCGTTAGCCAGGTCCAAATGATTGTATTGGTATTGAGCGACCGTTTGAAAATCCCTGGCGTTGGTATCGCTCGCCTCAACCCCGTTGATCCGTCCCAAAGCCGCCTGATAATCCGAATCGCTGACAGCCTCATGCACATTAACCAAAGCCGGAGCCGAAATAGGGGCTGGTGTCGGCGCCGCCGAAGCAACTGGTGGTTGTTGTTGAACCATAACCCTGGGAGCGCAACCCAAGGCCGTTAAAGCGGTAATTAAATATAAACATCTCAGTTTCACGATGAAATTCCTTTTATTTAACGAGTTCTTTATTCATTTTGAGTCAGCTTGGACCTCAAGAAGGCTAAATCTTCGTTGGTTTTGGTTCCATTTGCAAGTTTTAGAAGGCATTTCAGGAAGGAAAACGTTACTTATTGAATACCTGTGTGTCCAAAACCACCCTCGCCACGGGCCGTGGTATCTAGACTTTCAACTTTAACGATTTGAGCCTGAATCACCGGCGAAATGAGAAGTTGGGCAATGCGGTCCCCTCTTTTGAGAACAACCGGTTCCTGACCCAGGTTAATCATCAGGATTTTCACTTCACCCCGATAGTCCGAATCAATCGTGCCAGGGGAATTGGTCAGCGTCAGCCCATGCTTCATAGCCAACCCGCTACGAGGCCTGACACAACCTTCATAGCCGGCCGGAATAGCCATTTTGAGCCCCGTTGGAACGGCGCCCCGTTCACCCGCTTTCAGGGTGAGGGGTTCTGTAAGAGCCGCCCTTAAATCTAATCCTGCCGCGCCAGGGGTGGCATAAATCGGCAAACCCAGATCATCGCAGCCAGGCAAAATCTCGATTTTTAAAACCGCCTCGGTCATTTCGACCCTTCAACCAAAGCCTGCGATATTTTTTCTTTCATATCCAGGAAAACTGATTCCTCAAAACAAAAGAAAGGATACTCACGGTAAGACAAGGCTTCCCGTGTTGTTTTAACCGCATCAACATCCAGTCGACCTTCTTCTATGGCCTTTAACACATTTCCATAGCCTTCAAAAAGCAGGCTGTTCAGTTCTTTGATTTTCTTGGCGGCTTCCGGTCTTCTGACGGGATCTTTCAAAACACCCAAAAGATCAATTTTTTCTTTCGCCAGTTTTTTCAAAGACTCGTCATTTAAACACTCCTCAGTGGGAGGCTGCACAAATGGGGGCAAATCCTTTTTCCAAACCTCCTGTTTGGTAAAAAGATATTCGGGGTTTTGCTCTAAAATTCTTTTCCACGACTCCAAAGCCTTCTCGCGATCCACAATTAAGTCTAATTTCCTGCTCCCCTTAAAGTCGACCAGATAAGTCGCTGAAATCACGCCATAAACAGGCGGCGTGACCTTAAAAGCCTTCTGAAAAAACAAGTCGCCAACTTCCTCGTAAAAACCTCCGCCGATTCCATGGATAAAGAAGTCACAGAGATACATGCGCAAAAAGAGGGTTTGTGGTATTGCCTTAGGCCAAATTTTTAAAGGCGACAGAACTAATTCATTTTTCAAATCATTCAAATGATATTTATACTGACCCGCGCCGCCTTTTATCTTGAGGGTTATATACCCCGCTTCCAGTTTGGCCCAAAGGGTATCCCGATGTTGCGCCTTCGCCGTTGCCCAAAAAGGCAGTTCAAAAAACCAATCCTCAAATTTGAGATTGGGCATCGGCTCTATTTCATGAGTAATGCCGTTTTTTTTCCGATATTCATTGAGCGACTTGTTGTAGTTTTCGGTCAGCTCCGCTAAATGCGTGAGCCAGTAGATTAAAAAATTAAAGAAAGGCTCGGAAGCCCAAAGAACGCTTCCTTCCAAAATTTCCCGTTTGGTGCCGCTGATATGATCCAATAAGTTAAGCGTATAAGCGTGAAATTGATTCCAAGTAGCCCCAGCCTTCAATCCCTCGATAAGTTTTTCGCTGAATTGCTTGACTGACTTTTGAACCGAAGCGGGGCCGAAAGAAACCGCGTCCGAAAGCACTTTTTCCAAAGCCGCTTCGTCCGGCTCTGGCAAAAATACATAGGGAACAGCCTTTTCTTTGCTTTTCAAATCTTTTGAAGTAAAAAAATCGATTCCCCTGCGGCGGGCCCGACCGTTTTCATCCGCTTCCAGAATGGAATGGACAAACTCAGGTGCCAGAGCGGTGTCCGTAATTTCGTGATAAGCCACACCCGATACGGATTGGGCCAATTGACTGGCCGCCAAACATTTCGCCCAAATCCCCGGATAAAAGAAAATCGGCTGATGCCCCGATAATACGATGGGACAATCGGTCGGCATTTTCAAAAACTCTCTCACCTGGATAGGAGTTTGTCCCCAAAGCGCCATATTTGAGAATTTTTCCCTGTTTTGAAGAACGGCAGTTCGCCATTGAGCCGGATTTGGCTCAAAATAAAACTCGCCGTGCTGTTTTGGGGTTTTATCCATCGTCAGTCACCTTGAGCTTATATTACTTGCGAGTTGAAGAAAGTCCTAAAGTTTTCGCTTCCCGGTTCATCACTTCTAAATAATGTGACAAACGCTCATCCCGGTTGGCAAATTGATTGTTGAAATTTCGGCTATAGTCTTTATAAATCAATGGTACCGCGCACTCATTCACCGTAAGTCCCGCTTTGGCCGCCTGAAGCCAAAATTGAATCGGAAACCCGTAGTTTGTTTCAGTTAAATTGAGTTTTCTTAAGCCCTCGACCCGATAACCCTTAAACCCGCAAAAACTATCTGTCAAATGGTAATGGGTTAATTCCTTGAGTCTATCCGTGATGATCCGATTCACCTCTAGTCTTTCAGGGGGCGGAACATCTTTGGAAAGGAGCGGATCTAAATAGCGACTGCCGGAAACGATGTCGAATCGGGATAACTTATCGAGAAAGCAGGGGATAAAACTCGGCTCGTGTTGTTCATCCGCGTCCATTGTGACGCAATAAACATAATTATGATTCTTAACGTAGTTAAAGCCGTCCATCAGAGACTGTCCATAACCCTTGTTCTGATCATGGCGAAGAATAGCGTGGACTTTTATTCTTTCCAAAACCGAAGGCGTCGCGTCAGTCGAGCCGTCATCAACTACCACGATATCGGCGTCTTTGAACTCGCTTAACCTGGTTATTACTTTTTCCAGTGTCGGAGCTTCATTGTATACGGGCAATATGATGGCGAATTTCATTTTAGCTCCACTTTCCGGAAGGGAATCCAACATGGTCAAAACAATACGAAAAACCCAGTCCATACTCAAGACCGCGGCTTTGTTAAATTTTATTTTGGAAGACTGGGAATATCATTTCCCTGAGAAGGTGTTGTTGTAGCAATATCCCCGACTGGCACCAACCCTGAGGACGGAGCGGAAGGCGGTGCTGAAGAAGGTGCTGGAGCGTTTGAGTTTCCGGAATCAGCGGGCATTACAACCGCTGGTTGGCCTTGAGTGGAAGAATTATCGGTGACAGTAGGCACCGTCGCCGAAGCGCCGGGATTGGAATCCGAAGAATTGAGCTCGCTTCCATTAGCCGGAGCTCCAATCACAGGAATTGAAGACGTCGGCGTTGCTTGCTGGCTCACTTCTTTCAGTTTCTGTTCAGCCGCCAACTGATCAATTTGTTTTTTAGACAGAAGCGGTTTACGGATAGCCTGAATATGTTGAATCGCATCCTGATCCGTCGGGTTAATTTCAGCGTATTTCTGCCAATGATATAAAGCCAGGCCATATCTTTCGTCTCGTTCATAAATCAGCGCGATCTGTTTGTGCGCTTTACCTTCTTCTGGTTTTATAGAAAGAATGATGAGATAAATGCGCTGGGCCTTATCCCAATCCCTAATATCTTCATAATGCTCCGCCAAACGGTATTGAGCCGCGATATCACCCGGAGCCAAATCCGCCGAATATTTAAATTGCTCTACGGCTTTCCCCTCATCCCCCAAAGCCAAGTAGGACTCGCCCAATTTGCCCCGCGCGCCCGCGTCCAGCGGATCCACATCCAAAGCCTGGCGGTAATAAGCCATGGCTTCTTCGTGGCGTTCTTGCGCCTGATAAACATCTCCCAGCTTTTCATAAACCGGCGCCGTGTCTTTATAGCTTCGAATCGCCATTTTTAATTCAGCTACCGAATCCGTAAAGCGGTTCAGGGATAAATAAGCCGTGCCCAGATTAAAGTGAGCGGGACCGCAATCCGGATCAATACGAATCGCTTTTTTAGCGTAAAGAATCGCTTGTTCGTACATGTGCTTTTGAAGATATAGATAGGCCTTATTCGCCAGGGCCGAAACGTAATTCGGCTGAACTGCCAGAACCTTGTCAAACTGCTCCATGGCCTCGTCAATAAGATTTTCTTTAGCGTAAAGTTCGCCGAGATTATTGCGGGCTTCAACGTTATAAGGATTACGCTCGACCGCTTCCTGATAATACTGAATGGCCGTTTGGATGCGGCCCGCTTTTACGTAAAGATTGCCTTTGTCTAAATAATATTGATTATCGGGCATATCAGCAAAAAGGAACGCCGGAGTCAAAATGGAACCGAGGATCAAAAGCCAAAGAAATAAACGGGTTTGAAGGGACATCCTGACTCCTCAATGTAAGAAAAACAAAACGCTACCGATTTTACGGGAGGGTTCGGAACCCGTCAACGATCAAGAAGCTCAACCGTCAAAACGCTGGGATAAAGCGGATTAAACCTTCGCCAAAGAGGCCGCCGATTTCAAAAGGCTTTGAAGTTCTTTGGGGGATGAGGCTTCGGCATATAGCCTAAGTAATGGCTCCGTTCCCGATGGTCTTACTAAAAGCCAACCTTTTTCGAATTTCAATTTGAAACCATCCAATGTTTGAACACCCACAACCCGGCGGCCGCCCACCTGGGACGGTGGCGTTTTTTTGAGATGGTTTAAAATCGAAGCTTGGCGCTCCGCCGAAACATTTTCCAGATCGATTCTTCCTGAATAAAAGGGCCCAAATTCCTTTTGCAAAAACCCGATGGCCTCTGTCACTGATTTTTTCATTGCGACAAGCGCTTCCAATAAAAGCAATCCGGATAAAAGGCCATCCCTCTCAGGGATATGTCCCTGAATAGCGATGCCGCCGCTTTCCTCCATACCGAGCAAAACATCTTCCTTAAGCATCACCCCGCCGATATATTTAAATCCTATCGGCGTTTCAAACAGGGGTATTCCCCATTTTGCGGCCATGCGCTCGATCATCAAGGTGCCCGAAACAGTCTTCACCACCGCCCCGCGCATTCCCCGGTTAACCCAAAGGTGATAGAGCAAAAGAGCGTGCAGCTTATGCACGTCCACAAACCGCCCTTTCTCATCCACCATGCCGATACGATCCCCATCCCCATCGGTAGCGAATCCCGCGTCCGCCTTTTCATCTCGCAAAGCTTTAAAAAGAGGCCCTAAATTGGGACCGATTGGCTCCGGCTGGCGGCCGCCAAAAAAAACATCCCGGTTACCGGCCACGGTTCGCGCTTTCGTTTTAGAACCGCCGATTAAATTCTCAAAATGCTTCTCTCCCACCCCGTGCATGGAATCAATAACCACTTTCAATCCCGCTTTTCGGATGGCCTTTAAATCAACCTTGGCTGAAACCGATTTCAAGTAAGAGGGCAGCCAGTCGGTTAGTTGGATTTTAGTTTTAACTTTTAAATCCGGTTCGTCAGCGGGAATATTTTTTTCAACCATTTGAGTAAAGGAAGATGGCGCCGAAACGCCCGGCGGAAGCTTAATTTTGAAACCGTTATAATCCGCGTTATTGTGACTGGCCGTGATCATCACCCCGGCGTCTGCCCGATGCGCTTTAACCGCCAAAGAGAGCGCGGGAGTCGGCAATATTTTCGAGGCCAAAAATACCCTATGCCCCATGGAGGCCAAAACCTGAGCGGCTGACTCGGCGAATTTGTCCGAATAAAACCGCGTGTCATAACCCACAAAAACCAAAGACGATTTTTTCTTTTTCTTGAGGGTTAATCCCAATCCACAAGCTGCCCGGTTTACGTTGGGAAAGGTAAAGGTTTTAGCTATTTTCGCGCGCCAGCCGTCGGTTCCAAAACGAAGTTTATCCAAGACGATTTCTCCTAATTAGGCTTTTCAAACTTAACCCAAATCATTCCATCCTCAATCATTACGGAAAAAATGTTCAACTTGATGTCCGGTTCTTCCAAACATTCCCCCGTCTTGATATTGGATCGATAGCCATGAGCTTTGCAAATGATGAGATCGCCGGAAGTGTTTCTCGGGTCCAGCCTTACTTCCGCATGCGGACAATAAACGCCCGTGGCGTAAACCTTTTCTCCTCGGCGGTGAAGCATCACGGCCATGTTCTCGATTTCAATCTCAACGCTTTTGTTATCGACTAAATCAGCAAAGGGGACAGCTTTTTTAAAGTCCGATGAAATCATGAAAGACTTTCAGTTTGAAATAAAATCAAAGACGGGCGTTGTCGCCTAAAACACTGCCATTGGCAATTTTGGTATAGTCATGAACCTTGCAATTTCTTCCCAAAACCACTTCATCCAGTTGAACATGATCGCCCAAAGTCACTCCGTCCCAAAGCACGCTGCGGGAAACCGAACTGTTTTTGCCAATCACGCACTTTTTGCCCAAGACGGCATAAGGAAGAATTCGAGCGCCCTCGCCTATCACACAGCCGTCTTCAATAATCGCGGGACCTTTTAAAAGCGATCCCTTGCCGATTTTGACGTTCTTACCCATGTAAATCTTGTTGGCCTTTGCGGTCAATTGAGCGAAAACGGGAAAACTGCCGTTGAGTACATCCCAATGAGTGGTCAGATATTTCCAGGGAGTTCCAATGTCCTGCCAATAACCTTCCCAAACAAATCCTCCCATGGGATTTTTGTCCTTTAAGAGATTGGGGAAAAGACCTCTTTCCGCGGAATAATTCATGCCCGCGGGAATATAGTCAAACACGCCCGGTTCGAACAAATAAACTCCGGCGTTGATGGTATCCGTAACCACTTCGTCGGAGGCGGGTTTTTCCAAAAACTTGATCACCCTGCTTTTTTTATCCAAAAGCACTAACCCGTAAGCGGTCGGGTCTTCTACCCGCACCAATCCCAGCGTCGCCAAATTCTTATTTTTTTTGTGAAACTTAATCATTTGATCGAGAGGGATATCGGTCAAAATATCGCCGTTCAAAACAACCACAGGCGAGTTTTTAACGTGTTTTTCTGAGTTTTTTAAAGCGCCCGCCGTACCCAGCGGGGACTTTTCGAGGGCGTAATGAATTTTGACTTGATGACGCCGTCCATCGCCGTAAACCGCGCGAATGTCCTCTGGTCGATAACCAATGGAAAAAACAATCTCCTTAATGCCGACAGTTTTAAGGTATTCGATTTGATACGTAAGAAAAGGAACGCCGCAAACCGGAACAATATTTTTAGGCAGATGGCTTGTCAGGGGACGCATCCGGCTCCCCTGTCCGCCTACCAGAATAATGGCTTTCATACTCTTATTTTGCCTTTCGATAATATTGAATCGTTTCCAACAAACCCGCCTTCAAGTCATAAGTGGGTTCCCATTTTAAAAGTTTTTGGGCTTTAGCGTTATTTAAAACACTTTTTTTGAGGTCGCCCAAACGAGGAACAATATGCAGGGCCGGTTTCGGATACTCGGACAACAAAGCCAAAGCGTCAAACAGTTGATTAACACTTGTTTCTTGTCCCGTTCCAATATTAAAGGCGTCATTGTGCGGATAGTCCAAAGCCAGCAAATTAGCTTTCGCCACGTCTTTGACGTAAACATAATCTCGAATATTGAAACCATCCCCAAATATTTGAAGATCGGCCCCATGTAGCATGCCGTTGGTGAAAATGGCAACCACCCCGCCTTCTCCTAACGCATCCTGACGGGGACCATACACGTTAGCGTAACGCAGAACGTTGTATTCCATGCCAAAGTTTTGGTGAAAAACATCCACATAACTCTCAACCGTCATCTTGCTGGCGCCATAAACCGAAAAAGGCCTGGGTTTTTGTTCTTCCGTAAACGCGCCGTGATCCGCTTCGCCGTACATCGCCCCGCCTGACGAGGCGTAAATAAATTTCCGGACACCCGAACGGCGGCACAAGTCTAAAAGAAGAACCGAGCCCAATACATTCACTTTTACGTCAAAATAAGGGTCTTCCAGGGAAGCTTTGACCTTAATTTGGGCCGCGTGATGGTTCACCACTTCTATTTTTTCGTCCTGAAGAACCTGTTGGACCTTATCGTCCAGAATGTCCATCTGATAAAAACGGGCTTGAGGATTGAGATTCTCTTTTTTTCCCGTGGAAAGATCGTCCACAATCACCACTTGGTGGCCCGCTTGAAGGTAAACATCTACCACATGACTGCCAATGAAGCCTGCGCCGCCGGTTACGAGTATTTTCATCAGTCTTTCCTTTTAGTTATGAGTGCGAGCGTTATGGTTTCAGAACTTCTAAAAACTTTTCCCAAGAAATATTTTTAATATCTTTCTCTGAAAGCATGGGCGATTGTGTTGGCCAGTCAATTCCCAACTCCGGATCATTCCAAAGAATTCCCCACTGATCGTCAGGAACATAAAAAGCGGAGCATTTATAGTGAACCATGGCGGTTTCCGAAAGAACACAAAATCCGTGCAAAAAACCTTCGGGTATAAACAATTGTTTTAGGTTCTCACCCGAAAGGTAATCACCATGCCACTGGCCAAAAGTGGGCGATTGGGGTCTGGCGTCTACTGCCACATCAAAAATCTCGCCGGACACAGCTCGAACCAGTTTGGCTTGCGGATGCTTCAACTGGGTGTGCAACCCCCGCAGAACTCCGTGGATAGAGTAAGATTGGTTGTCTTGAACAAAATCGCAGGAAACGCCGAATTCTCGGTATTTTTCTCGATGGTATGTCTCAGCCAAATAACCCCGGGCATCCTCGAAAGAGAGGGGCGTCATCACCAGTAACCCTTCCAAAGGGGTTTTTTCAACTTTCAAGTTCACGAGGTTTTCTCCAAAACACTTTGAAGATATTTTCCATAATCACTTTTGCCTAATGCCTTAGCTTGTTGAAGCAGTTGCGCGTCATTGATCAAACCCAGCCGGTAAGCTACTTCTTCAGGACAACAAACTTGCAAGCCTTGTCTTTCCTCAATCGCCTGGATAAACATGCTGGCCTGTAACATTGCGGCGGGAGTACCCGTATCAAGCCAGGCAATTCCCCGGCCCAATTTTTCAACCCTCAAATTTCCAGACTTCAGATAATCCATGTTTAAATCAGTGATTTCCAGTTCTCCACGAAGTGAAGGTTTTAATCGCGCCGCTCTTTCCGAAGCCGTGCCGTCATAAATATAAAGCCCGGTCACTGCCCAGGATGACGCCGGCTTGAGGGGTTTTTCCTGAATGTTTTTCGGGGCTTCCTTTTCGTCAAATTCAATGACCCCATATCTCTCCGGGTCATTGACCTGATAGGCAAATACGGTAGCTCCTTGAGTCGCGACTTTCGCGGCCCCCGCCAATGATTCGGGTAAACCATGGCCATAAAAAACATTGTCGCCCAGTGCCAAAGCGCAGGGTTCTCCCGCCAGAAAATCTCGGCCAATAAGAAGCGCTTGAGAAATACCCTTCGGCTCAGGTTGGGGTTCAAAATATAACTTCACGCCGAACCAGCTGCCATCACCCAATAATCTTTTAAATGAAGCTTGATCCTCAGGGGTGGTAATAATCAGTATTTCTTTAGCCCCGGTCCACAGAAGAGTCGTCAGAGGGTAATAAATCATCGGTTTGTCATAAAGAGGCAAAAGCTGTTTGGAAACACCCTTGGTAATCGGATGCAATCGGGTACCCGCACCGCCCGCTAATAGAATTCCTTTCATGCTCAAACTCCCTGTTTCAGTTTAGCGGCTAATCCTAATCGTTCCCGATTGTATCTATCTTTTTGAACTGTATCGCACCAATCCAGATGCGATAAGTACCACTCGATCGTTTGAGACAAGCCTTCTTCAAAAGTTCGGCGGGGTTTCCATCCCAACTCCCCTTCAATCTTGGAAGGATCTATGGCGTAACGCCGATCGTGTCCCGGCCGGTCTTTGACGAATTTTTTAAGCTGCTCATAGCTCGAATAGCCTTTGGATTTAAGCTGGGCGTTTTGACCAGCCGGTTTAATTCGTTCAATAGCGGTCAACAACGCGTCCAACACCTGAAGGTTGTTTCTTTCGTTACGCCCGCCGATTAAATATTTGGATCCCGGTTCGCCTTTTTCCAAAACCTTAAAAACCGCCTCACAATGGTCTTCCACATGCAGCCAATCCCGAATTTGTCCCCCGTCGCCGTAAATCGGCAGTTCTTTACCCTCGAGCGCGTTGAGGGTCATCAACGGAATCAACTTTTCAGGGAACTGATATGGCCCATAGTTGTTGGAACAATTGGTAATTAAAACGGGCAAATCATATGTTTTGAAATAAGCCCTAGCTAAATGGTCAGCCCCGGCTTTGGTGGCCGCATAGGGCGAATTGGGGGCGTAAGTATCTTCCTCGTGAAATAAACCTTCCGAACCCAAAGCGCCATAAACCTCATCGGTCGAAACATGTATAAAACGAAACCTATTTTTCGTTTCACTCTTTAACCCATCCCAATATTGCCGGGCCGCCTCTAACAACTCAAAAGTACCCATAACATTGGTTCTGACAAAACAGGACGGATCATCAATCGAGCGATCCACATGGGTTTCAGCAGCAAAATGAACAATCGCGTCAAGTTGTTTGGAAGAAAAAATATTTTTAACCAGTTTTCCGTCCGCCACATCGCCCTTGATGAATTCAAAATCAGGATTATTTTCCAAATCACTCAAAGTCGCTTCATGGCCCGCGTAGGTCAAAAGATCAAGCACTGCCACCAAATGACCTTTTTCCAAAGCCAGTCGGGCAAAATTCGACCCAATGAACCCCGCCCCGCCTGTCACTAGTAATTTCACAAGGATTTCCTTTTAGACATTAGTAAGCGTGTTCATGTTCCAGAATATCGAAAATTGTCCGAATAATGATTTTTATGTCCAGGCCCAAGTTCCAATTTTCAATGTAATAAATATCATATTTAATCCGTTCATGAAGGGACGTGTTGCCTCGAAACCCATTCACTTGTGCCCAGCCCGTGATTCCCGACTTCACTTGATGGCGCTCAAAATAACGGGGAATTTCCTTTTCAAACTTCTCGACCAAACCCGGAACCTCGGGGCGGGGTCCCACTAAACTCATATTACCCATCAGAACGTTAAATACCTGTGGCAATTCATCCAAACTTGTTTTTCGAATAAAACTTCCAAAAGAAGTCACTCTGGGATCATTTTTTGCGGTGAAAGCCACCGTTTCCGTACCCGCCATCATTGAACGAAACTTGAGCATAAAAAAGTGTTTCCCGTCACGGCCAACGCGTTTTTGACGAAAAAACACCGGACCCGGGGATGAGATTTTGACGCCGAGTGCCAGCAAAGGCAAAACCGGAATGGCCGTCAAAATAACTATAGATAATAATGAAAAACTAAAATCAAAAGCCCTTTTGATTGCCCGATTGTGCCAAGAACTTAGCGGAGCTTCCTTCATCTGGAAGATCGGCATATCCAATAGAACATCATTTTCCATCGGTTGAGTAATCAATCCAAAAAGGTCTGAAACGATCTTATATTTCACTTGTCCATCCTGTAGTGAAACCAGCATCGGTACCAATTGGGCATGAGCGGTCGCGGGAAGGGCAAAAATTACTTCAGCTGGATTGTGTTTTTTAAGTACCTGAAAAAAATTAGTTAGTGCGCCCACTATTTTGAAGCCTTCCACCTCGCCTTTCTTTTTATCCTCGGATACCACTCCTATCACTCGGTAGCCCAATCCTGGATTTTGACGTAAACGCCGAATAAGAAGCTGTGATGTTTCACCCGAACCCACAATCAACACACGGGTTATGCCGATTCCCCTGCGTCTCAAGGATACTTGAACCCGCCTTAAAAAAAATCTTTCAATCCATACTGACAGGGTTATTAAAACGGCTGAAAAGACTATAACCAGCCGGGAGAAACCAAAAAATTTGGATAAAAAAGTTTCTGCGGAAAGAATGATCGAAGCCACAAAGACAGCTTTAAGAACCTTCGAGAGTTCGTCCACTCCCGAAAAACCCCGCCTCTGACGATAAAGACCGGTGTATTTAAATACCGCCAAATAAACGAGGACAAACAAAGCCAGAAAGGTTCGATAGTGGGGATAAGTGGTAACAGAATCTACATAAATCCAACCCGAATGGAACCGGATCCAGTTGGCGGCCATAAACGAAATCGCGATCATCAAACCATCGAGAAAGAAACTGGTGGTCGCGAAAAGGGAACGAATATGGATTTTCATAAAACCTCGGGTTTAAATTCGAATGCGGTCATAGTTTATACGCCTAAACCAAAGGGAGCAAATGTCATAGCTAAGTTAGAACTTATCGTTTTCCGGAATAGTCGGAATACCAAAAAGACGCCGAAAGTAAATTTGGGTCCTGAACAAAAAACGGGCTTTGGAGAAATAATTGGCTCTTTCCCGCAGTTTCAGCGGATCAAATGTCATGGTCTCAAAACGCTCCACAGCTTTTTCAAGCGCCTGCTCGGTTTGTTCAAAGAAAAAAACACCTGTTTTTCCGTCTTCCACGCTGTCCAAAACACCGCCTTCACCAAAAGCTATGACAGGACAACCCGCCGCCATCGATTCCACCGGTACAATTCCAAAATCTTCTCTTCCCGGGAAAAGCAGCGCTTTCGCCTTATCGTAAAATAGGGATAAATCCTTCTCAGAAACCCAACCTTTAAAACTCACCGTTGGACCCGCGATGGATTTTAGTTTTTTCTCCTCGCTTCCCTTTCCCACTATTACTAGAGGCCAATTGCGTTTGGTACAAACCTTCACAGCCAAGTCAATTTTTTTATAGGGAACCAACGCTGAAATAATTAGGAAATATTCGCCGCTGCCGGTTTTGATTTTAAACTGATCCACATCCACCGGCGGATGAATGACTTCGGATTCCCGGTGATAAGTCTTTTTAATCCGGCTTTGAACCTCGGTGGAATTGGCCAGGAAATGAGTGACGCCCTCGTTCGATTTCAAATCGCACCATTGCAAATAGGGCCTAAATAGTCTGGCGAACCAGCGGACCGGGGCAAAAGCTGAAGGCCCAAAATAATCATCGAATGAATCCCAAATATACCGCATGGGCGTATGGCAGTAACAAACATGCATGGCTTTCTTAGAATTTCTGACCCATTTCGCGCAGGCGGAGCTGGAAGATACGATCAGGTCATAACTGGACAAGTCAAAGCCTCCGGTCAATTCCCAGTAGAGCGGTAAATAATATTGGTAGCTGGTTTTTCCAAAAGGAAGGTGTTGAAGAGCCGAAGTAGTGACTTTTCGGTTTTTAAAGATATCATCCATTTGGTCCGGACGATAAACCAGGGTAAAAATGTCCGCGCCGGGAAACAGTTCCAAAAGACTGAGAAGAACTTTTTCGCCGCCCCTCATGCCCGTCATCCAATCATGAACAATGGCGATACGCATTCAAAACCCTTTTTAAAAATAAATGGAAATGAGAAGAACAAAACCGGTTGAACCTGCCAATTAAAAAACGAAGAGATTCAACAAAAACAAGACGACCCCTATCACCAGCACGGCTAAAACTCCCGCGAAAGCGATCCTGGGCCAATCCCAATTAAGGTTTCTTTCTTTTTGTGTATAGGCGTTCGAAGTGAGTCCGTCATTTTCGGCCAAATGCGCGCATTTTTCCGATGAAAAACCTTTTACCGCCCAGGCCGTCGTCCAGCATTGACGGCAGACCATTTTATGGCAATGAGGGCACTCGACAAAGTCTTTGGGATAAAGTGTTAATTTGGTGTCGCAAACCTGACAGCGGTTTTCTCCCGCCACAACCGTTAAGTTTTTTCTAACTATTTTTAGAGGCAATCTTTCCACCCTGTTCATTTCTTGGATTATTTAATTCAACTGACAAAGTTTACTGTCGCAAGGGTCATTTTCAAGGTTTATTCGAGTTCACTCTCTTTAAAACCTTTAAAAATCTAACCAGTATTGTTATTCCCTGATTTTTCCCGAACTCATCTCATGAAGATAACTTTGGTAGGTCAAACGCATTCCCTCTCGGAGATCAATCTTCGCTTTCCACCCTAAATGGGTTAAACGCGCAACATCCATTAATTTCCTGGGCGTTCCATCTGGTTTGGAACTATCCCAGTTCGTTTTCCCCTGATAGCCTATCGCGTCGGCCACCATTAAAGCTAACTCCTTGATAGATACATCTTCTCCCAAACCCACATTTACCCAATCGGGCGGGTTGTCCAATTTCATAAGAAAAGCGCAAGCGTCCGCTAAATCATCCACATGCAAAAACTCCCTTTTGGGGCTCCCCGTCCCCCACAAAACCACCTCGGAATTTCCTGACGTTTTTGCCTCGTGGAACTTGCGAATCAACGCGGGAAGGACATGCGAATTTTGAAGGTGATAGTTATCACCCGGCCCATAAAGGTTAGTGGGCATCGCTGAGTAAAAAAGAACCCCATATTGTTTCCGGTAATACTGGCACATCTTTAGTCCCGCGATTTTGGCGATGGCATAGGCTTCGTTGGTCGGTTCCAAGGGCCCTGTTAAGAGGCAGTCTTCCGGCATCGGTTGAGGCGCCATCTTCGGATAAATGCAGGAACTTCCCAAAAAAAGAAGCCTCTTCACGCCCGCGTGATGGGCGCCTTCGATGCAATGGGTGGCGATGGCGAGATTTTGAAGAAGAAATTCCGCGGGATAGGTGTTGTTGGCGAGAATGCCCCCCACTTTGGCCGCCGCGATGATGGCCGTATCCGGTTTTTCTTTTTCATAAAAGTCAAAAACCTGTTTTTGATTGGTCAAGTCCAGCTGATCACGGTCGCGCAGAACCAGCTCCGCACCTTTTTCGCCTTGGAAACGCCTCACCAAGGCCGAACCCACCATGCCCTTATGTCCCGCGATAAATAGTTTCACTGATTGCCCTTGCCGTAAAATTTCGAATCGCGATTCTCAAATGCCGTTTAAGAATCCCTCTTTTTTTCCTTCGCCGCCATTTCAATATCGTGGTCCACCATGCGGTACACCAGTTGTTCAAATGTGGTTTCGTTACGCCAGCCCAAAACACGGCGGGCCCTGGAAGAATCCCCCTTTAGATAATCCACTTCCGTAGGACGCAAATAGCGCGCGTCAAATTTGACGTGTTTTTTCCAATCGAGATCCACATAGTCAAAAGCCGCGGTTAAAAAATCTTTCACCGAATAAGTCTCGCCCGTCGCCACAACATAATCATCGGCTTTCTTTTGTTGGAGCATCAGCCACATGGCCCTCACAAATTCCTTGGCGTCGCCCCAGTCCCTCTGTGCATCCAAATTCCCCAGATAAAGTTCTTTTTGCAATCCCAGTTTGATTCGTCCCAACGCGCGGGTAATTTTACGGGTAACAAAGGTTTCGCCCCGTCTCTCGCTTTCGTGGTTGAAAAGTATCCCATTCGAAATATGCATTCCATAGGCTTCCCGGTAATTTTTCGCGGCCCAAAATGAATAAAGCTTGGCCACGCCATAGGGACTGCGGGGATAAAAGGGACTGTTTTCGTTATAACCTTTTTTAGGGCAATCCAGTCCGCCATAAAGCTCCGAACTGCTGGCCTGGTAAAACTTGGCTTGAGGGCAGGCCGACCGCATGGCTTCCAAAAGTTTGAGGGTTCCCACTCCGGTCACTTCACCCGTGTATTCGGGCTGGTCAAAGGAAACACGGACATGACTTTGAGCGCCCAGGTTGTAGATTTCTTCCGGCTTGATTTGATGAAGAAGCTTGAAAAGACCTGAAGAATCGGACAAGTCGCCGAAATGAAGAAACAATTTCACACCGTGTATATGAGAGTCTTGATAGATGTGGTCAATCCGCTGGGTATTGAAAGAAGAGGACCGGCGCACCATACCGTGCACCTCATAACCTTTTTCCAAAAGAAAATCCGCCAGCCAGGAACCATCCTGCCCCGTAATGCCGGTAACAAAGGCTTTGCGGCCCTTATTTCCGCCGTTTTTCAGGTTCTTTTTTTGCATTGGATGACCCTTTCAAATTTCCGGTTTTACCCGTGATCCCCACCAGGAACACCAAATTAATCCCGTTTTTTCGGACCCCATAACATCACCAAAAAGAGATGCCAAAAAAACAAGGGAGAGGATACTAAATAACGGCGCCATAGTCGACGGGGTTCCCTTACCAAACGAACCAGCCATTCCAGCCCCAATTTACGAAAAACTGGATCGGCCCGCTTAATCTTGCCTGTGTAAAAATCAAAAACCGCTCCAATCGCGCCAGCAAACTTCACGTTTAAGCGTTCCCGGTTTTTAAAAATCCACTTTTCCTGCTTTGGAGCCGTCATGCCGACCCAAAGCACATCCGCTCCCGAAGCATTAACGGCCGCGACCATGGCGTCCGTATCTTCCCGACTGAAATCAGGCTTATAAGGCGGTGAATAAGCTCCGCACAGCCGAAGATTAGGATAATCACTCTTCATTCTGGCGCTGATGACTCCAAGTGTTTCTTCCGTGGAGCCCAGAAAAAAAACACTATGACCACTCTCCCGGTTCAATTGATCCTGCAGAGCAAAAAAAACATCGGCTCCGGTAACGCGCTCCTGAATACCACCTTTTAAAAATCTGGACGCGATAACAATCCCGATCCCGTCCGGAACCAGCCAATCCGCGTCCCGCAGCGACTTCGAAAACATCTCATCCTCAACCGACACCACATAAGAATAAGGATTAATACAAGACATCCAGCGGCAATGGTCTCCCTTGCCGATCCATTCCGTCATCTCTTTCACAGAACCCATCAAACCGCTTTTATACACGTCATAGCCCATTACATCTTCTACTGATGAAGGTTTCACTTGCGGCCGCCCAATAATTTACTTTTAGAGATAGCTCCTTCGTAAATTTGCGTCAACATAGAGTAATTGCTCTCTTTAGAATATTTATTTTCAAACGCGTTCCGCGCCTCGCCCCCCAACCGTTCTAACAAACCAGTAGTTTCCCAAGCCGTTTTCACTGTGTGCGCCAGAGACTCAGCGTTGGCCGGTTCAAAAACGACACCATTTTTACCGTAATTAACAATAGAAGGAAGCGGCCCAATATTAGATACAGCCGCCGGAGTTCCAAACGCAAAGGCTTCTCCCAATACCAGCGGAAATCCCTCAAACCACTCCGAAGGCAAAACTAAAAGCTTGGCCTTAGCCATCTGTGCCTGCGCTAGCTCGGATGACAATTGACCCAGAAAACGAATTGGTAATTTTTTAGCCGACATTTCCAGTTTTTCTTTCAGAGGCCCGTCACCCACTATACGAAGTTCAGGGGCTTCGCTTCCCCATATTTGCCATGCCCGAATCAACGTTTCGACCCCTTTTTCTGAAGCAAGCCGGCCCACAAAAACCACATAAGGCTCTCTTTTTGACCAGGGTTGAGGCGCGGGATTGCCGGAAAAAAAATTAGGTTTGACTTCTACTTTATCCGCCGGCAATCCCGCCGCAATCATCTTTTCTTTCTGAAATTCAGTCAGCGCGATAAAAGCATCAACTTGTTTTGTCCAGGTTCCCAGCCAACGATGAAGTTCTACGTTTAGCGCCAACGGCAGCGTTGCTAAACGGCTATCGCGGTAACAGCCGTATTTTACGGAAGGCCATGATGAATGTTGATCCAGGCATTCCGTACATACCTTTCCTTCCCTCATCGGAATCGCGGCCGGGCAAAACAAACGATAGTTATGCAGGGTTAACACCCGGGCGGCTTTGTGACCAATTGCGTGAAAAATTGAGGGAGAAATCAGGGGAAAAGTATTATGAACATGAACCAGATCAGGCTTAAAAGCGTTAACTTTGCGACGGATCGCCGCGGCCATCCAAGGATTCCAAGGAGTGGCCATCGCGCCTTTTAACTTGCCCCAAATACCTTTAGCCAGAATTTCAACGCTATTTCGAGTAAAAACCTCCACTTCATGTCCATGCGATTCCAAAAGAGCCTTTTCGGCTTCGAAAACCACTTTTTCTCCCGAAGGCAATGAGGAATTATAGTAATTGTGAACCATCAAAATTTTCATGAATCGGCCTTAACATTCTTTTCACTAGCCCCTAAAAATTCGGCTAATCGCTCAGCCGCTACAGAACTATCAAATCTTTTCAAAAATTTTTCCCGGCCCGCTTTACCGGCGGCCAAAAGTCTTTCAGGATTGGATAAATAACCAATAACTCTTCGTGCGGCTTCGGGCGCGTCATCCAGCGGCAGGTATCGACCTTCCACATCATCATTAAACACTTCGGGAATACCACCCACCGCCGGAGCGAATACCGGCAATCCTCGTGAAAGCGCCTCAATCAACACGATAGGCAAATTTTCAATTCGGGCCGCGTGAATATAGGCCTTGTGTTGATCAAGTAATTGGGCGGCCCCGCTCACAAACCCCGCAAAACGCACATACGGATCGATCCCCAGATCACGGCTTTTCTTTTCCAGCATAGCTTTGTCTGGACCATCACCGATCAAAGTTAATCGGATGGGCGTTCCTTGATCACGTGTCGCGGCAATAACTTCGAGCAAATAAGACTGATTTTTCCGAGGTTCGAGAGTCCCGATGGAAATTAAATCGTACTCGGATGAAATTTTCGAGATATCCCCCGGATCAGAAATAAAGTTGGGAATAACCTCATAAGGCACGATATTTATTGCTGGAATTCGCCGCAATAACTCTTTTCGCATAAACTCAGAGACGAAAACCAGTCCATCCAATCGCGCCAAAATATCCCTTTCCATTTTTTGGATTGACCGGTAATAAGCTCCACCATTAGAAATTTTCCCTTTATCCGCCCACTCATCCGCCTGGGAAACGTTGAAATGCACGGCCATAGCTACTCTCTGCGAAGACGAAACCCGGGCTTGAAGAGCCGCCCGCGCGGACAAAGGACACTGTGCATAGACAACGCAAGGTTCACCACCGGAAAGCTTCTTTTTTAATTCTTTAAAAAGAAAATATTCATGCCCACTTCGGTACCACCAGACACTGGCTGGTCCGTTAATTGAATCGATTAATTTCCGCAATCCAAAAACCGGAAAAACCTGCCAGGCGGGAGCAGAAAACGGTGTTACGATTTCAACTTCAACTCCCGTTTTTATCAAGTACGCGTTAAAGGCATTAAAATGAGTTTGGACTCCAGTTTCACCCGTTGGTCTCATGATGGATGCGATTATAATTTTTCGTAACATTTTAGAATTTCCTAAAAGGCATTTAACGTAAGTAACATTATTGGCGCTTTAAACTTCAGCTAGCTTCACCGCTCTTTGGGGCGGATGTCGTAACCAGAATACATTTTTCAGACGTTTTTTAGTAAACGCGCGACCTCATCCACAACATCATCAAACTCAACCAGCATTTTCGAAGGTTTTAAGGTCAAAATATTCTTTTTTGATAAAGGTTTTGTTTTTTTCAGCCACACTTTTAAAGGCGATTGAAGCTCCAGGGGGTTTTCTGCGTTTACGACTACACCATTTACGTTGTTTTTAATTAGCGTTCTTGATCCTGCCATGCTTGAACATATAACGGGCATACCCGAAAGGAGGGCTTCATTAACAACACAGCCAAAAGGTTCATATTCGGAAGCAATTGCAAATAAAGAACCAAGTCGATACCAAGCGCTCAAAGGAATACCTTCACAACGCCCAGTAAATACAACGTTTTTCGATATTCCCAATGACCTCGCGAGTTCTTTCAATTCCTCTCTTTTTGGGCCATCGCCCACAATGACAAGCACGGCATCACTCATAGATTCGTGTATAGCGCCAAATGCGGTTATTAATCGGTCAACCCGCTTCTCTCTGGCCAATCGGCCCACGTAAAGCAAAACGCGCTTTCCGATTAAATTGTTTTCTAAAACAAGTTTCACGGCTTCTTTTTTCGAGTCCAGAAGCCTCCCGCGAAAAAGTGATTCAAGTTGAATCGTTGGATAGCAAGCGATCGGAAATCGAACCTTATATTTTTCTCGATATAACCTCGCTGTCTCCTCCGAGAGAACAATTAATCCATCCAAACCCGTTAAGAGAACTCGGCGCACTATCTTTCGAATAACATTGTCACGCTTAATCAACTCGGGATTATCTTCCGTTAAAACCACAAGTTTAACTTTTTTAAAAAATACGAATTTTTGAATCCAAACCAGAATTGTGGTCGGGGAAAATTCGGACGCCAAAATAACATCCGGATTAAACTTTCTGATAATCGGACCAGTGCCGTAGCGAAATATTCGCCTAAAAATCACAAAGCCTTTTAAAAGAAATTCATGGCCGGCTTTTAAATGATTTATTAAATTAGTTACATTAAATTTTTGTTCCGGGATATTTTCCCGAAGAATTACAAGATAAGCGTCAAAGCGCTCCGAAAGAGCGTTAAACATATCAAGGCGATAAGGCGGGAGAGCCGGATGAATAATAAGCAGTTTTTTTCTTATGTTTTTCTTCACTTAATTTCACCCCAGTAATTCATTAAAAGTTAACTTTGAGCAAAAAACATAGATTTAATTAGGCGTCGTTTCTGCCTGTACAGGGACAACATCTTTAACCTTGTATAAATCAGGAACAAAACTCTCAGCTATACCAATGAATAAAAAATGAATATTCAGCATAAAAGCCGCATAAAGAAGAACGTTATCCGTTGTCATTAACGTAAGGTACGGCACAAAGAGCCATAACGCGGATTGAACAATATATTTTTTTCTGTTTCCGACTAAAAGACCCGATAAATAATGCAGTCTGCGAATCTGCTGATAAAATCCATAACCAAATATGGCCAGTCCAAAAAGGCCATAGTCAAAAAGAATTCTTAAAAACTCATCATGAGGATGATCAAAAGCTTTGTTTATAGCCAGCGCAAACGGTTCTGACGCGTTCGCGCCGTGACCAAAAAATGGTTTCTTTTTTATTTCGTCAGCCAGCAGTGACCATACCTGAAGTCTTCCATTGGAATTTACATTGTTAAGGTTGCTGGGTAGTTCATTAAGTGAGATCGGCTTATTAAAAAACTTGCTCCTTAATGCGGGAACATTCAGAAAACCAATAAACAGAATTACCGCGAAGATAAATAAAAATATATTTTTTAGACTTAATATTTTTTCTTTCCGAATAGAACTCAAACTTAACAATCCAGCAAAAATACTCATCCGACTAACCGCGAGCACTATTATTGTTTCAAGAATAGCCGCCAAACATAAATATTTAATGTTTCCAAATATTTTATACCCAATAACAAATAGCCAAATCAATGTGACGGCCGCCTGAACGGGAATTCCAGCGAAACCCGACATTCCAAAAGCCAAATAATCTCGAACGGCAATGCAAATAAAAATAATCGCGGAAATAGTAACTAACTTAATAATCCAATCGATATCCGATTCTTTCCACTTTAAACTCGAAGCAATTATTCCTACGAAAATTGGCGTCGCAAGTATCACTGCCCTGTGGATTGATTCATCGTACGGCGAAATAAATCCTAATATTAAAACCAGAAACATCCAGGGATACCAATGTAAAAACCCTTTGTATTTAATGTTAGGGATTAAAGTAATCATAAAGAAGAGAGAAGTCAGAGGCACAACCCACCCAAAGGCAGTTGGGAATATCCCACATGAAAAGACTGAAGAAAGAAAAATAATCGATGAAAACAAATTACTTATTTTCAAAAACCCACCTTTTCAATATATAAAATTAACTCAACATACATTTATTTCCTGGCCATCAGATATCACTTTAAGTTGGTTAAGACCAGTGATCAGTATGTTTAAAACGCTCTTCTGTCTTTTTGCTGATTTGTCCAGATCGCCTATCGAATCAACCATCTGACTATGGATGACAACCAAAAATAAGGCCAAAAGAATCCGCCATGCTTTCGAGAGAAATAAAGCTGTTCTAATGGCGGCAAGCCTTTCGGTGACCAAAGAGCTTTCCACTTCTGAGAGAACGGTCTATCTTTTGAAGGGGGTTTATTATCATCGCACAATCCCACATATCCCGGCGCGACCCAAATGGGGATTTTAAATTTACTGGCCCGTAATCCCAAATCAATATCCCCAAACGAATGGGTGAAATGTTCGTCCAGACCACCTAATCGTTCCATCGTCGATTTAGGGATAAGAACACAATTTCCATTGATGGTGTAACAGGGTAAAGGTTTTGGTCCCGGTTTTACTAATTGATAACGAAAAGGATGCCATTTAGTTTTCTTTATATATCCCCCATAAGTGGTGGTTGAGTGATCGGTAGAGCTGGTGGCGCCAGTCACAATGGCCTCTTTTGCTTTCCCCGAACAGGCCCATTTCCAAGTTTGTACGAGCCTGGCCAAAGCATCCCGTTCCAAAATAGTGTCATCATTCAGCAAAACTATGAAATCCTTTTCTTCGCCGGCAACCCCTTTGATGAGCGTACGCATGGCGCCGCACCAATAATAATTCCCATCCCCTCTTTTTATTTGATCCGCCAGTTTTTCCCGACGCACCGCGTTCGCCGTCCCGTCGGTGCTTCCATCGTCAAACAATGTCGTCTCAATCTTCATTTCTTTTGGCAACCCGCGCTGCCGGCGCAATGCCCTCAGACAAGAAATTGTTTTTTCTTTCCGGTTATGACAAGCGAGCAGTACATGCAAGATAATTTTGTTTTTTCCAGCGGTTTTTTTTTGCATGCATCCAACACTTTCATTAGTTAATTATTCTTATGGCGTTTTAGACAAACACGATATTACAGCCATCTTTCATTTAAAGTTCGAATAAAAGTAATTTCTTCACGACATAGACACTGTATCTGCACCAGTCTACTTCGCTTCTAAATTCGGTTTTGTTGTAGCTATAGCCAATAATCAAAGCTGCAGGTACATCTTTTTTCTTTTGGGGTTCAGCGAACTGGCACGGTGAAAAGCCACGTCGCCTTGGGCTTGGGTAAAGTCCGCGTTGTTGGCGACGTAGAAACTGTGTTGGCCCGGCCCCATAGCCGCCAACTGGGTTTCCAGGTCTTTGCGTTCTTGGGGAATCTGTGTATTTTTCTCTAAACTCCAAATCATGTCGCCCAATTTCACACCCGCTTTATCCATGGGGCTGTCGGCCCACAGCTTGTTCACCAGACAGTCGTTGGTTAAAACCAAACCCTGCGAGGGATAGGGCATACCGGTCAGGGCGGTGTCGTGGCCCAGACGGGAGTTGCGGATGAAATATTCCATCGTTGAAACCAGATGCTCCAGATTTTCAGCGGTGGCGCATTGAATGGTAAAAGGATATTTAGCTCCGTCCGCGATGAGCGAGAATTGATAAGTGACTGTTGGGTTTTTCGATTGAACATCGATCTCGCTGACGTGAATCGCTTTCACATCTTCCCAGAAAATATTCATCTGGCCGTTGTCGCCAAATAACTTTCCAAATGGGTCGGTGCTTTTGTAATGGATGGTTAAGGTAGAGTTGTTGGTAATGACCGATAAAATGATTTGTTTGCCGCCGCCGATCATCATGGTGTATTTATCCGCGTCGGTTAAATCCTGCATACGGCTTGTCGCCAAATCAACCGGCATGCCTTCGTCGGGCGCGACGGGAAAATCTTTCGAGACACTATTGTCCGAAAAAGCGGCGATTTCGAGATCGAGAACTTTGGGGTCTTCGACGGTCGGCTGAAAAGAAATAGCGGGTTGGTAGGCCATGAGAGGAGTTGGCACAGAGGTTGGTTTTGGTTTCAAATGAACCGCGGCGGAATTGGCAAGAGACACGATGTTTGAAACTACAGGCTTTGGGGTAGAAACCGGTGTGTTCGATTCGGTTTGATCATGATGAAACTTTGATTCGATCCAACGGATCGGGTGAAGCACCCCCTGAAAGACTGGCCAGACTTTCCAGGCGACACAGCATAAGAGAAGTGCGATGAAGATGTAGTAAAGGGTTTTGCCGAAGGTTTTTTCTAACTTCTCCAAGCTGGGTTTGATCCATTCCTTCGAAACCCAATGGATTCCTTGCCCTATCCGATAGCTACCCAAAACCATCACTTCCGCGAAGGTCAGGGTTTCCCCTTTCTCAACCTTGTGCTTGAGCTGGGGGATAATCTTTACCCCGGCCACCCAATCCCGGAACATATAAACCTTAGTAGAACTTGCTACAGGGGATAGAGGTTGGCTGGTATCAGCAACCGTGGGATTCGGGTTTTCACCCTTGGTCCCGGCCAGGCCCGCCAAGGCACCCTTTACCGCCAATGGAGCCTCAACCTCCGAAAGCTTCCAGCTCAACTGATAGCCTTTCGGGGTCTTGTGGATTTTGGCCCCCTTGGGCAATTCTTTCCAAATGTCAGCTAAAGGGTCATTGGGGTCGAACCGCTGGTTCTTGGAGCCCTTTTGAACCTCCGTCTTACCGCTAGCCGGGAAGCTTTCCGGGCTATTGCCCTTTTTTATCCAGGCCACTAGCTTTTGAACCTGGGCTTTGGTCATTTGGCGGTCGATGACGACCTGGATGGCGGCTTCGATAACGCCTTGATCGACTGGAGAACCGGTGTCTAAGTCTCTCAAACACAGGGCACAGCTTTCCGGAATGAGGTAACCCACGGCTTTCTGGTAATTTACCAGAATTGCCTGCCGCGCCTTAAAACTCAATAACGGCAACAGTTTTAGCGCTTTTCCGACCCTGGAATCGTCAAGCATAAGTCGGTCGGCGACCGCTTTTTGGGTAACTTGGCCCGGTATACCCTCGGCCCAAGCCGCTTCAATGGCCATATAGTCGGCATACCAACCCATGGGCTGGCCCTGATTGTCCAGGTAAGCCGCTAAAAAGACCTGTTTGGGGTTAATGTCTAAAACAATCGCCCGAATGGTTGTCCAGCCTAGTTTACGAGCCGCCAATACCCGATGGTCGCCGCCTACTACCATGTATTGGCCTGTTTCCAGGAGTCTTAGTTTGACCTCGTCCTTTTGGCCCTCTACAGCCATGCTGGCAGATAAGGTATTCACGGCGGCCTGATTGATAAACCCCCGGGGGTTCTTGTCGTTGAGGAGGATTTGGCCGAGGGGAATTTCGATGATTTGGCTGATATCTGCGGTCATATAACGCCCTTTCGATCCCCCAAACCAGGGGATTTAATATGGGCAATATTTTTAATAAAAAGGGGAGTTCGTCAAGAGGGTTTTTGAGGGTGGTAAAATAGAATCTGAATTGGTTACACGGCCTTACGGTCACCGCAACCAAACGAAGTGGATTACAACTTTTCCCTGTGATAAACACCCATTTTTAACAAACGATAGTCTTTATAAGTAAACATCTTGGGATTAAACCATCCATATGAGATTTTAGGGAATGTTTCGCCTAAACGATCTGTAGAAAAAAGAACAACAACCTGAATATCTTTTCGTGATTTTCGGCTCATGTTTCGAAAAAGATTTTGGCCGAACATATTTTCAACTGATTTTTCATCAAGAAATAACCAGCAAGCCTCGTCGGACTTGAAACAATCCGTAACGACCATATCGTTCCTTGAGCCGTAGGTTGCTAAAAAAACTTGATTGTTTTTAACCACTTTTTCTATGGCAATTTTGAGTGCCCCTAGGGCTTCAAAGTTGGAAAGCGGATTGCCACAAATTAAAATACGGCGATCGGCCCCTGCCCAGCGTGATAAATCATCTGTCAAAGCCTTCATCTCTCCTGTGTAATTGGCAACATATCTAAAATGGAAAAATGTAGTGTAACAATGCTTTGCAATAATTAGACCTGCGATCATTAAACCGACTTTAAAATAAACTGGATACTTTTCCTTTAGGCCTACTAAAGGACAGACGGTAGAAAAAGCAATGCCTATAACTGCTGGAAAAAGATAATATTCATTTATACCTGAAGCGCTATATAAAACCAGTTGGGGCAAAACTATGCAGGCCAAAATGAAATAATAGCCAATAAAATAAAAACTTTGCCATTGACCCTTTTTCCAGTTCTCCCAAATAAACCAAATATTAATCAAAACAGCCATGCTCAAACTTGTATTTTTTATCAACGTCTTAAATAGAATGACGTAAGGGTGCCACTCAAATGTATGTTGGGATATCCCTGCATAGCCCGGGCCCGCTATTCCCATTACCTTAATATAACCAATGCATACGCTAAATATGATCAACAGCACCATTACTATAAGTCGATTACTTCTATTGGCTTGTCTAAAAGTCAGTTTGTTTTTCTTGGAATCAATCCAAACTTTATAGACCGCAAACGCGGGCAGCATCAAGATGCATGCTTCTTTGTTTAAAGCCGCTAAAGTAGAAAAAACAATCAGAAGAACATCAAACACCTGTCGCCAAATTTTATTCCGGCTTGATACAGAAGCACATAAAAAAGCCAAAGCCGTAAACAACATAGCGGTGGTTTCCGGCGTACCAAAGCGATCATAGGTAAAAGCTTGATCGCCGATCATCGTCAAAAGAGCAAAAAGTAAAGATTCGATTTTTGACCAGAAATTTTGACGAGCGACAAAATAAAAAACACATGTTGTTGCGACCGCAAACAGAAAGCAAGATAGGTGCCAGGCAAGAGGATTTAATCCATAAAGCCAACAAAAAAAACGAAATAATACCCAGTACAGGGGACGAAACCTATTTGGCTCTAAGGAAGGGGAAAACGGATCAATAAAAATGTATCTAAATGAATGGCTGCTGTCTACATAAGAAAATATCATATGATCGTCCAGAAAATAATTAAAACCACCGTTAAGTATGCCCGATTTTATAAACATAACTGTCCAGATACCTGCAATCACGAACAGACTAAAAAGATCATTCTTTTCGACAACTTTTTCTTGGGGCAAAATTTAATACTCCTAAATTAAGCGTCATTCTTTATCGATAATAACCGTTTCGTAGCGACCACCACTTCTTCGGGTTTGACTTGAAGAATACAGTGAGGAATATTTTCTTCACAAGTATCTACACAAGGCGGCAAAGGTCGTTTGGGTTGGACAATAGTATTCGGAACGCCCCAAGGGCCGAAACGTTTTGGAGAATTCGCATGTGCCGAACTTCCCCGAAGGGGATAAAAGCTGATTTCAACTACTGGAACGTCCATTGCGGCAGCCAAATGCATTGGTCCCGAATCATTTCCAATAAAAACATCGCATCTCTCTAGCAACGCGATAGTTTGGCGAAGTGAACATCCGCATGCATTGACAATCTTTTGATCGCATAATTTTAATAGTTTTTCATAATAAATCGAGTCTTCCGCTCCTCCAATTAACAACCCAGTCGCACGAATTGAATTTAATACTTTCGCGAAATATTCAACGGGCCAGCGTCTAGCCGCTTGACCTGCTCCAATACCAATGGCGGCAATTTTCCCTTTTAATTTCCATTGGCGATACTTAATTTCGGCTTGTTTCCGCTCGTCGGGACTGGTCCAAAGATCTAAATCAAGACGAGGTTTTTTGAGCCCTAAATGTTTTAACGCATCACGCAAATTTTCTACTTCGTGTCTGTTGTTAGCCTTAACAGGCCACTCACACGTTAATATTTTGGTAGATAAAAATCCCCAGCGTTCCATGCTTTCATGAAATCCTTCTCGCCGGCTGGCGCCACAAGCCAAAGCTACCCAAGCGGCTCCGTAATAATCCGGTCCATATCTCGGCTGAAAAACCGCATCAAAGTTTTTACCCCGCAATTTCAGCCCAAAGAAAAGTCCATGAAGCAAACCAGAAATGCGACCCCGGGGTTTAAGCTCTAATGGGATTAAGCAGTCAATCCAAGGACACCCCTTATAAAAATTTAAAAGTCTGGGGCGGCAGACAAGAGTTACCAACACATCGGGCCAAAGAGATTTTAAACCTCTTAAAAATATTGTGTTTAAAACCGCGTCTCCAATTTCATCTGGACGAATGACTAGAATATTCTTTGGAATCATGCCTGAACCTGAGTAAAAGCTAGACAATCATTAAACATGACATCCTTCTCTAAATGAAATTATGGAGTTTAACTGTTCCGATTGAATTTTCTTCCTAGTTCGTGCCGATGAATGGTTATGATTCAATCACAACTTCCTAACTCGATTATTTGGTTGAATAAAACTCGGATACATTTTCGAACACAATTATCCTGAGTTTCAATTATCAGAATTAGATTCTCCTGATGCTAATGCCCTTATTTCATACCCAAAGGACGGCGGGCTTGAGACGTGAAAGGAGCTTGAAGTTACTTTATTCCAAAAGTAATAATTAAACCGATATAGGCTTAGTAGAAACTTTCGAATGAAGCGAACCACGATTCGTCCTTTTCCCAAGTTATCAGGATCAATGAGATTTACATTCTCAAACCCGGACGCTTTCAATACGTAAATTAAACTTCCGGTTGTAAAAAGTGTATTGTGCGTAAAATCCTCATATGCCCAATACGCGCCCGTATTTGATTGTGCGTTAGGCACTATTGCTAAAAATTTTCCACTCGGTTTTAACAACTTTTTACGAATGATCGACAGATGGGAAACAATGTCGTTTTTCGGAAGATGCTCAATAACGTGACTCATAATTATAAAGTCATACTTTTTTCGATGATTTCTTGAAAACGAGCTTAAATTACTGATTTTTTCAGCTTCCAATCCATTCGATCGACATAGAGCGACGGCTTTAGAATTAATGTCGACACCATGCAAATTGGTATGACCATTATCTTTCAAACTGGAC